>R20__coassemble_326_pt1 | contig 37226 bp, 27 predicted proteins | sample R20__metabat2_low_PE_030 | metagenome-assembled genome bin R20 | reverse complement strand
CATACTGGTACACTTTTTTATCTCAAAAGTGTCAACTTATTCAGTACACGTCAACCTTCAGTTCAAGTTTCGGAAGTTATTTTAAACAACGAATTAAACGAATTAAACGAACCTTTAGCTCGCCGTCAGGCAATCAGACGAATGTTGTTGACTACATTAGATCTATTCGTTGCCGTCGCGGCATTTACTATCCATTCGATAAATTCGTTGTTTAACAAACATCCGAAAGTTCAATCCTTCTGTAATATTATTCGTTCTATTCGTTTCATTGCACCGCAGGTGCATGTTCTTTAAAAACATATCGCTGTGCGATAATTGAACGAATAAAATAATTCGCGCAATCTGTGGTTTTATATCATACCCGGCGAAAGAAGAGTACGATTAGTATAAATAATGGAATTTGGGAGACGCAAAGGCGTAAAGGGACAACCTGTATTTTTCTTTGATTTTCTTTGGTAAATAAAAACTTTTCCGTAATTTTGCGGTGGCGTTCCCTCCTGTCATTGGCACGTCTGCCAGTACAAGAGACTTCAACCATTATCAAAAGATAAACAAAGAAACTATGCCAATCGACGTAAAAAACGAAGCGCAGAAAATGATGCTAAGTCTCATTTCACGCGTCCAGTCGGAAGAAGAGTTGCAAGAGTTGAAACTTCTTATCAGCAACTACTTTGCCGATAAAGCGCAAAGAGAAATTGACGATTTGTGGAAGCAAGGTGTACTGAGCCAAACAAAGCTCGATGCCATCTGTCACCAGCATTAAGTTGAAAGATTTTTTGCAGGAACTCAACCAGAACGGATAGTTTCTAAAAACAAAGACATAATAAACCTTATTCACCAAGGCGGCCTTTTGCCGCCTTGATGTGTTTTTTTTCTGTTTTTCTTTGGCGTTTAAAAATAAATCCGTAATTTTGCGCCGTGTTCTTCAGAACACAGACTTTTTATTTGTTCAAATTTCCGCTCGAACTGCGACCTCGACCCAAGAAATTGTAAAGAACAAATCTCAAAAACCATTGAAGTTGTGCCTTAATGGCGCAGACTTCTCTGTAAGGTTTTTGAGGGCTGTCGCAGGCCTGAGCGGATTTACGATGAAGGCTGCGCTTTTCTTTTTGTCCAAAAGTTTAGTGCTGCTATGCAAAAATGTTGAAATCTAAACATTTAAAACATAGTATATGGATTCAAAAATCAAAAAGATTTTCCTGTTGGGATTGGTCTTGCTTTTGGCTATCGCCGTTTCAGCCCAGACCCAACGCATCTTTATCGATGCTTTTACCCATGACCCTTTGGACCAGACGGCAAAAGAGTATCCCAAGCGAGACATCAACGGCAATCTTTATGCCTTGGTGAAGGTGCGTCCCAGTGCCAAAGAGTTTAAGTTTGATTTTGGCTATATTAAAAGCCTTGATGACGGTGAGCACGAAGGTGAAAGCTGGATTTATGTGGCAAAGAATGCCCGAAAGGTAACGATTACTCGTGAGGGGTATGAGCCACTAAAAGCTATAGACCTCGGCATAACACTGGAAGCTGGTCAGACATACGTGATGCAACTGTCTTATACTGCTCCCAAGGTGAAGAAACAAATGTTGCAATTTAGTGTGAAACCCGCTGGTGCATCGGCTGTGGTCATGATTAAGGCTGCTGATGCGGACAGTTATGAACTGTTTGGTGCAACAGGTGCAAAGTCGGACGTGTCGAAAAATCTTCCTTTGGGCACATACGCTTATCAAGTGATGGCAGAGAATTATACCAAAGTCGATGGACTGGTCATATTGGACAATGAGCAGAAAACAAAAGTGGAACAAGTGGTGCTGACTCCTAACTTTGCTGCTACGACCCTTAAGGTCGATGCCGATGCTGAGATTTATGTAGATAATGAGTTGAAAGGCACTCGCTTATGGTCCGGTACATTGGGGGTTGGTGAATATAATGTAGAGGCCAGGCAGATTAACCATCGCTCATCCTCACAACGTATCATAGTGAAACGTGGTGAGGCTCAAACCATTATACTTCCAACGCCTGTGCCTATTACGGGAACAGTATCAATTGTCAGTGAACCTTCAGGTGCAAAAATAAATATAGATGGTAAGAATTATGGTATAACTCCTCGCAATGTCCCTAATGTACTGATAGGTAATCATAAACTTATGCTTACATTGTTAAATTATAAAGATGAAGTATTGCCTATCAGTATAAGAGAGAGTGAAATCACAGATGTGGATGTAAAAATGACCAAGCTCTCAGAGATTGCTATCAAATCCCGCCTTGATAGTCTAAATTTTAGACCCAATCAGTTCTACGTTTCGCCCATGTTTCAGGCGGGTATGTTCATGGGAGCAGGTGTGTCCTTAGGTACTTATATTTCTAATGTCAATGTGGAACTTTCTTTCCTTTATGGGCTGGGAAGTGCTGATGCCTTTTATAAAAATAATGATCAGACCAAAACATCCATGTTGTTGGATGGTGCGTTTATGAAATTTTTTGCATGTGGTAAATTGGGTTATGGTATATCTTGGGGTTCTAACATTCGGCTAACTCCACAAGCAGGTGTGGGCGTTTTGGCTTTCAGTCACAGTGACTTGCCCAAAAGTTCCGCCATTGTGGCCACGGTAAGTGCGCGACTTGACTATGCATTGAATCACTATATCGGTTTGTTTTTTTCGCCAGAGGCCAGCTTTGCGGTTAGCCAGTCCATTGGCTTTAAGGCTGTTTCAGATGTGTCCTCCAAAGTAAAAGGCTGGGCTACTGGTTTTAATGGTAAAGTTGGAATTTCTTTTTTATTTTAAACTACAGATATAAGTCATTTTATGAAAAAGATATACATTTCCCTACTACTTAGTTTGCTGATAGCAGGATGTGATAAATTTGAAGACAGTAGTGAATATCTTACTCGGGAAGAAATAATTTATGTGAAAAATGTTGTCTTATCTAAGAATACATTATCACTTACAAGAGGTAGCACATACAAATTAACAGCAACGGTTAGTCCTCCAAATTCCACAAACACTGCACTCGTGTGGTCGTCAAGTGATGAACGTATTGCAAAAGTTACAGATGGGGTGGTGACAGCTGTAGCTGTTGGTACAGCCATTATTTCAGTTTCAACATCTAATGGAAGTGGTGTGAAGGCTACTTGTATAGTAAGAGTTGGGAATAAGCCTGTTACATCTATCACACTTTCAAAAATATCTATAGAACTTTTCACTGGTAAAAGTATGAAACTTATTGCCACACTTTCCCCATCAGATGCCGACAATAAGTCTGTGGAATGGACATCAAGTGATAAAAATGTGGTAACAGTGAACGATGGTCTTGTTACAGCTGTATCTGCTGGCACGGCTACTGTTACGGCAATAGCAGCAGATGGCAGCGGTGTAAGGGCTACCTGCCAAGTGACGGTTAGAAATATCCTTGTTACTTCTATAGTTCTTTCCGAGTCCTCTGTTATACTTACGAATGGAATATCAAAAGAGCTAACGTACACAGTCTTGCCTGTTGATGCTACAGATAAGTCTGTAACGTATGAAAGTAGTGATAACGATGTTGCATATTATGGTTTTTCTAGTGTAATTCCCCGTAATGCTGGGTCAGCAATCATCACCTTTACCGCTAATGATGGCAGTGGAGTGAAGACTTCTTGTAAGGTAGAAGTCAACCCTGGTACAATAGGAACTAACAATGGTTACGAATGGATAGATCTCGGTTTACCCAGTGGAATAAAGTGGGCAACGATGGATGTGGGTACAAACTCATATAAGGAGGATGATGGTGATTGTTTTGCATGGGGTGAGACAGTGGCAAAAACTGGTTTTTCCCTTAATGGCTACAAGTATTATGACAGTGAATCAGAAACTTACACTAAATATAATCCTACTGATGGTAAGACTGTTCTTGATATTGAAGACGATGCAGCATACAAAAGTTGGGGTGGTACATGGCGAATGCCTACCTATGATGAATTGAAGGAGTTGAGGAATAAATGTAAATGGTCGTATAATGGGAACATAGGACGTTTTGGAGGTTATACTATTATAGGTCCTAATAAGAACCGTATTTTTTTAACCATTTCTTATTATTCTATGGGTGCACAATATAGAACATGGGGTCTTTATTGGTCTAGTTCGTTATTTCCGTGGGAAGTCGATAAGGATGAGGAGTTTGGAATGAGGCTATACCTTCCTTCAAAAAACGTTTATTATGATGATGATGTATCAGATGTAGAAATTCAAGGATACAGTCGTTTCTATAGAGGAAAAATCCGCCCTGTTTGTCCATGATTCACAGAATAAGTTGCCTTTACGGGTTGAATAGATGATAATTATATGTTTTTTCTACCCTTTTTTACGAAACACACATGGGAGTTATAAAAGATTTGAAAAAAATGATATTGTTTGTTTGTGATTTGCTTTTGTTAAAAAATGAGAAAGAAAGTATTGTTGGTATGGGTTGTGTTGTGCATTACACGTGTTCTTTTCGCTGAAGACTGGAACACCATTATTACTTCTGGCCTTTTTTACTATAGCGAAGGCACTGGCACGACGGAAGAAGAGGCAGGAAAGAAGGCATTGGAGAATTTGTTGCAGATGATTTCGGTACATGTGACGAATGACTTTCAGGCCCTCTATGATGATGAAGTGAACAAAGGTGGACAACTGAGTCATGAGGAACGGGTGTGGCAGTGTGTGCAGACCTATTCTTCAGTAGCATTGGCCAATGTGCAGACAATGAAAGTGAGCGGTGCACCGCATTGTGTGGTCAGGAAATGGATGAAGTGCTCTGAGCTTGATAAACTGTATGAAGAGCGCATCGGTAGATTGAAGAATATGGTGAATCAAGCTGATGCCGCACTGGAACGCGGCAATGTGGATGTGGCTTTGCAGTATTATTATTGGGCCTACGCATTGGTGCGCTCCTTGCAGTTCCCTGATAAGGTGACGGATGCGAAGGGAAATGTGCTGACGAATACGTTGCCCGCTATGATTAAGCAGGTGTTGCAGCACATTAGAGTGCAATATGTGGGGCGTGAGGAGGATGGTGTGGATTTGCGTTTCACTTACAAAGGCAAGCCTGTATCAGTTGATTTTACATACGATGATGGTCTGCGTAAAAACTGCGAGGGCAGGGCTGACGGCGGCAATGCTTATATAGAAATGCAGCCTGGGTATGATGCATCGGCGGGCTATCGGTTGCGCGTGGAATACGAATACAAAAATTGGGCACGTGGCGATGCAGAAATGCGCAGCGTGTTGGCCGTTGTACCACGTAGCAGTTTTGCAAACGTGTTTACTATAAAAGGAAAAGTTTCAAAGCCCAAACCACGGCAGATAAGCGAACTGAAAGTAAAAGAAGCCCCGACCAACGGAAGCCTAATAGCAAATGCAGCTAAATATGCAGAACGAATCAATGCCATAATAGAAGCTTTGCGCTTACAGCAATGGGATAGAGCCTATAGTTTCCTTTCAGCCCGTGGACTGAAGGTAAATAATTTTGTGCGGCTTGTTTCACAACGAAACGGGCGCATTCTGGGAACGCCGACATTGACGCTTTATCAGGGTGCGAATGGAACCGTTTTGGTCAGAGGAGTGCAGATGGCTTTCTCTGTAACTGAGCGTGGAAAGAAAACCACGTTGGTGGATGATGTAGTCTTCACTTTTGACAAGGATTTGAAGATATCCAACCTTACGTTTGGTATTGGGACTGTGGCCCAAAACGATTTGCTTTGCAAGAATGTTAGCTGGGGTGAAGAAACTCGGCAGATGGTGATGGACTTTCTTGAGAACTACAAAACTGCCTATTGCTTGAAAGATTATGACTATATAGAAGGAGTCTTCGATGATAATGCGACAATTATTGTTGGAAATGTGGTGAAACGTACTACCAGGCCTGGCATTCCCGAAAACCAGATGTCTGATTTAGGCAAAGAAATCATTAAGTACAAAAGATATACCAAGTCGGAATACCTTGCAAACTTGAAACGGACATTTGATAGAAATCAGTTTGTTAACATCAAGTTTACCAATAACGATGTGAATATGTTGGAGAATGAACTACCCCGGCAAGTGTTTGAAATACAAATTGCTCAGGAGTACACCTCATCTACATACGCCGATCAAGGTTATCTCTTTTTATTGGTGGATATGACTAACCATGAAGCGCCTGTCATCAAAATTCGTGCATGGCAACCTAAACCAGATCCCGAATTTGGATTGTTTACTTCGGGGCATTTCTATAAATAGTTGTAATTAGATGCAGAAAAAGTATTGTGGTCGTCGTCTATAACTTGGTTTTTTGACTACGTCGAACCAAGTCACTTTTCATGTATTGTTTCACTTTAGAACGGGCGGAACGCCGTGTTTCGTCCATCCACGGCTATGCACTCCATTTCAATAAGCCATGTGGGACGGCAGACTGGGGCCAACGTAATCACGCAGGGAATCTCGGGGTAACGCTCCTGGAACATGCGGCTGACAAGTTCATAGTCGGCCATGTCGCGCAGATAGACAATGATTTGCATGACGTTATTATAAGTCATGCCACCTTCGGCCAACAGCTTCTCCACGTTCTCCCACATTCGCCGTGTCTGGCTCTGCACGTCGCCCACGTGCATGACCTCCCCCTTGTTGTTGATGCTGGCTGTGCCCGAGATGAAGATGTGGCCACGGTCACCATATTCCATCAGCGTGCCGCGCTCGAAGGTCACCCCGTACTCGTAGGTTTTGTTCAGGTGTGTCAGGGCGTAAAGATAACGCTGCTGTGCCGGCTGGAAGCCCTTCAGGGCATAACAGCCCAGCTGGATGATGGCCTTCGGGTCGGCAGGATTGCCACCGATGCCTGTAGAGGCGATGTAGTGGGTCTGGGGGGTAAGCCCCTGCCGGGTGAAGTTCTCACGGCGAGCCACCACCAGTCCCTTGTACTGCGTATCGACATCGCGCACGAAAAACCATGTGCGGATGCAATTCTCGGCCAGTGTCGTTCCGTGTTGCCGCAGTAGTTCCTCATAGTCCTGCAGCAGCGTCTGCGTCTGTTCGTAGGAAGTGCCATTGCCCGACGACATGCCCATCGTCCAGATGTGTTCAAAGCCATTGTGCCTGACCAGTGTAGAACCCAATGTGTCTGCATTGTACTCCACCTCGGCTTCCTGTCCGACCAGATAAATCCACAGGGCCACCTTGCTGCCGTTCAGCGGCGGCTGCTGAATGCAGGACACCGTGGGGTGAACATTTCCGCCACGCTGCCGCAATGCCTCCACGACCAACTCCTGCTGGTTGGTTGCATCCGACAGGAAAAAGCGCTTGAACACAGGTTTTGCACTCATCATGGCGGGTTGCATCATCAGCAAAGCTTCAGCATCCAATAACCGCCGAAGCTGCTGTGCAAACCCGTCACCACGTGGTTCAATCTGTATAATAGCATGAAATTCAGCCAACCCCTCTGCTGGCTTAAATATACTGAACTGGAGTTTTGCTCCCGTCTCTGCGTTATGTATCGTCTGATATTCCATAAAACTGGTGCAAAATTAGCGATTTTCGGTGAAACAGCGGCAATAATTTCATTTTTTATTCTTTATTCCACTCATTTCCCTCTATTTTCTGCTAAGCGTAGCTGTGCATCCCGCCGAGGAAGAAGTTCACGCCGAAATAGGTCATCAGGATGGTGAGGAAGGCCAGGAGCAGGTAGAGGTGGTAGGGACGTGGGCGGCGCAGGGTGGGGAAGGATGCGCTGTGGAGCGGTACGGCATAGACCATCAGCGTGATGAGCGCCCACACTTCCTTAGGGTCCCAGCCCCAGTAGCGCCCCCACGACTGGTTGGCCCAGATGGCACCAATGAAGATGCCCGCGCTGAGCAGGGCAAGGGCGGGGTAGAGCAGGAGCAGGGAGAGCTGGTGCATCTCTGCCGCATGCGCTTTTGCCATCAGACCACAGAGGGCACAAGCAGCGGTGATGCTGAGCAGGGCAAAGGCCATCATAATGGTGCTGACGTGGATGCTGAGCAGGGGCGAGGAGAGCACAGGCATGACGGGGCTGATCTGCGGGTCCATCTGCCCCAGGTGACTGACGAGCAGGAAGAAGCCCGAAAGCAGCAGCCCGAAGCTGAGCGCAACGGGATAGCGGCGCATGGTCAGCAGTGAGGCCGGCATGACGGCCCAGGCCATGGTGAGCATGGTTTCGTAGCCGTTTGTCATGGGGATGGTGCCGCTAATCGTCCAGCGCAGCGCGATGCAGACCGTGAGGGAGAGAAACGCCAGGCAGAGGGCACAGACAGAGACAGCGCGAAGGGGACGGTAAGGGAGCAGCGAGAGGAACCCCACCGTGAGGCAGAGCATGAAGAGCACCGTGGCGAAGGGCACGGCATTGTAGAGGCGTTCAGCCCAAAACTGCGTGGCAGAGGGCAGGTCGCTGCCGCCGTAGGTCTGCTGGTAGCGCTGCATCTTGCCGAGCATTTCATCGGCTGTGTCTGTCTCACCTTTTTTATAATATGAGCCAAGCAAGGAAAGAGCTTGGGAGAAATACTGGCTGCGTTCCGCCTCGATGCCGCTGGGCATGGGGTCGGCTGGCGCATACCAGTTGCCGTTGTAGGGAAAGACTTTCAGCAGTCTGCCGTGGGTCAGCTGCATGATGAGCATAAGCCTGTCGTCCAGCTGCATCACGTCCTGATGCAGTTTGTCGCCGTGCCCCATGAGGTATTCCTGCACGGTTGGGCCAAGGATGTACTGGTGGGTGTCTTTGGTGAAGAACATCGACAAGGAGGCGTATCGCGGCAGACCGAACTGTTGCTGAACGGCTTCCGATTTCACACGTATCAGCGGCTCTTTCGTCCAATCTTCGGGATAGAAGAGGAAGCCAGCCAAGACTTGCTCGGCGCTGTACGGCCCGTAGTGTGCCTTGCCGTGGAGTTTGCGCGTAAAGTCGATGGCCAGAGTCTGTAGTGGGCAGATGCGGTCAGCATAGAGCACATGGAGCCGCCCCAGCTGGTCGGCCTGTTCAGCGGAGAGGGTAGTTGCTGCCGATGAATCATTACAAAATACCGCCAAGAGCAACAGAGCCGTGGCGGCAGGCTTGTTTCGTGCCGTGGCCGAAAGGAGGCGGCGGAACTGCCCTTGGGGGTCCATCAGCAGCAAGAGCCAACTGATGAACAGCAACGCATAGCCCAGGTAGGTGAGGGGAATGCCCCACGGGTCGCAGCCCACGGTCAGCGTGGTGCCCTGCATGTCGTCGTCGTAGCCGTTCTGGTAGAGGCGCAAACTTCTGGCACTGTAGATGTTGTTCATCGACACTGTGCCGCTCTGGCTCTTGCCATCGGCAGTGATGGTGAAGTGCGACGTATAGTCGGCGGCAGCCTGTGTGCCGCTGTAGTATCGGATGGCGAAAGTGTCGAGCTGGATGGTGAAGGGCAGCGTGCGCTCATGGTGTGTGCCGTTCCCGTTTTCTGTGATGCAAACCGATGTCGCCTCGCCTTTGCGCAGGTGGATGTAGCCTTGCCAGGCGGTGAGGCGCGTGAGCAGTGCGCCCAGCAGGATGACGAGGAACGAGGCGTGTAGGGCCAACGTGCTGAAACGCCTGACCTTGCGCCGCAGAATGTAGGCTGTGGCACAGACGGCCATCAGCATCCACAGCAGGGTGAACCACCATGAGCCGTAGATGCTTTGCTGCGCGAAGCCCGTGCCTCGGTACTTTTCCATGAATGTGGCTATAGCCATCACAAGGATGACCATAGCGTAGAGTGTGAATGCTGTGCGTTTCATCAGGGACGTTTAGAGTTGAGCGTTTAGCGTTTAGAGACTTTACGTAGGTATCCGCATTGGCATTGTAAAGGTCTCTAAACTCTAAACTCTAAACGCTCAACATTTATTATATCGACTGCAGGAATTTCACCACGGCGTCGCGTTCTTCCTTTGTCAGGTTGTAGAACTTCAGGGCACTCTGGTAGGCATCGCTGTCCTTGCTGTAGGCGTGCCACATGATGGCCTCCACCTCGTTACGTGCGCGGCAGTCGTGCAGACGGTCCTGTGCACCCGTCAGGCGGAGCGACAGGCCGCGTCCCCACAGCGGCGTAGTGCGGCACCAGCCCGTGCGGATGTCGTTCTCCATGAACAGACGGTGCTGCACCATGTCGGTGTAGGGATAGATGGTCTGGTAGGGGAAACGTGGCAGGATATTGTTTGCATCCAGACCGGCACTGGCTGCGTATGCTTTGATGCTGTTATCTACCCAGTAGTTGTCGGCCCCGGTCTTCCAGGAGGGACGGTGACAAGCCTCGCAGCCCATTTGCTTGAAGAGCTGCTTGCCCTGCTTCACGGCTGCATCGTCCAGGTCACGTGCAGCTGGCACAGCCAGTCCACGGTGCCACACCATGAAGTCGTAGTAGTCCTTGTCTGACATTTCGGGCGCACCGAAAACCTCGGTGTAGTTGTCGCCACCCTTGGCAGCCGTGTTCATGCCCAGGAGTGTCTCCACCTTGGTGGCAATCTCGGCGTCGGTTTCGGCATAGTAGGGGTGGAGCAGGGAAGTGGCCGCAGCACCGTTCTGCCTGATGTAGCTGATGACTTCGGGGTCTTCGGCCTGTGCCTTGGCCCATGCTGGGGTGGAGTAGAGGTAGCGGCGGTCGCTGCGCGTCACGTTGGTGATGTTCCAGATGGCGTTTGCTCCGGCACCGTCCTGCAGCGAGGCTCGGGTCATGGCGTAGGTGAACTTCTTCACGGCCTTTGTGCCGTCGGCCAGGGTGTACCATGCACCAGTGGCCCAGTCGCCAGCTTCGGCATCCCAGATGTTGGGGTTGAGCTTCTCGGCCACATCTGCGCCCTGGCTCTTCCAGTAGTCGGACTGCTGTTTATAGACAGCCTTCATGTCGTCCTGGCTGATGGCATCAATCAGGCCTGTGCCATAGATGCCGATGGTGCTCTCAAGGCGCACCTCATAGTCGGTGGGCAGTGGACTGGTGTTGAAGGCCGTCTGCGGGATGTTCACCTCGGGGTAGATGAGGTCGTAGCTCTCGCCGTCGGGGAACTGCATGGGCAGTCCGCTGGGCATTTCGCTGACGTGCTTCCACTGGATGGAAATCTGGTTCTCGTCGATGGGAGCCTTGAACGGTGTCATGGCCTTGGTCTGCGGCATACCTGTCACCTCGCTGATGTAGGGAGAGGACAGGGTGGTGTAGCGCACGCCGTCAGACGTAAACGCCTCGTTGGGGTGATACACCACGAGCAGGTAGCCGTTGCCGATGGTGTTGGCCTTGTACTCTGTCTGCCGCTTGCCATGGCCGTAGGACGGATGGCAATGGATGCAGCTGCTGCGCACCCAGGCTGGGCCGAGGCCCTTGCGCGGTTCCTGCGAATAGGTGTAGAGGTGCTCAAAGAAGTCCTCGCCGTGCTTGAACAGTGCCTGTCCGTTGGCAATGACATCTACCGAGGGCACGGGGTCTGAATAGCTTTTGCTTTCCGTCGTGCCCAGCTGGCCACCTGGATACCACTCCTCGGCACTGAACACGTCGTTGGCCTTGCCGAACTGCGACTCTCCCTCGATCAGTTTTCCCAATTCCTGGCTTGTTTCTTTGCTGGCCTCATTGTCGCCTGCGTTGTCATCATCCTTGCTGCACGCGGTCAGCAGTAGCGAAGCCGTGGCAAAGAGTGGAAGGCCGAACAGCAACTTAAATTCTTTCTTCATAATGACAGTGTGTTTTTTCAAATAAATAAAATCGTAAGACATTCACCTGTTCCTTGCGGAGAGAACAGGTGAATGTGCTCTCTTAGCTGAATAAATAAATGGTTGTTGTATAGTCTTTGCTTATTCTTCATCGTCGATGTCCTGCACTGGGTCGTCCTCAAACTTCTTGCCCGAAAGCGTCTCCACATACTTCACGAAGGGATAGGGCATACCTGCAATTTTGGTAATGGCTGCAGCAATGGCTGTTTCCACCTTCTGAGCCATTTCTGGAGCTACCTGCGTGTAGAATTTGTGGAGGCTATAGGTGGCTGTGCCACTGGCTCCCTGCGGGTTGCCGTACCAGATGTTCTCGATGGAACGGATGTTGTTGCGGAAGTCCACGATGGAGTTGTAGCTGTAGGGCGACTCTACATAGAAGATGTAGCCGTCGGCGTATGGGTGTCCAATCTTTCCAGAGCCTACTTCGTCGGCAATGGCGAGGCAGCTGCCTTCTGCATCGTTGAGCAGCTGCTGAAGTGCTTCGGTGAGACCGCTGAAGGTCGTACCGCTACCGCTTACACCTGCGTTAATCATGTTCCAGCCATAGGACAGGTTGTTCTTGGTCCTGTATTCCAGTCCGGCGGCCTTTACTGCGGCCAGACGCTCTGTATTGGGCGTGAGTTCCCATGAAACCTGCAGCTGGTAGCAGCGGTTCACCAGCTGCTTGGCCACAGCCTGTGCATACTTCAGTTCCTCGGCGGCGGGCACGCTCTCGAAGCCCTTGTAGGTGTCGTTGGCCTGAAAGTCGGTCACTTTGCGGTTCTGCCCATTGCGGAAGAGCACAAACTCCAGTGCGTGGAAGCCCAGGATGCTGGCGTCCTCCAGCGCATCTTCGCTGTATTCGCCCGTGGAGAAATAGCTCAGCAGCAGGTCACGGTCGAGTGGCCAGGAGTCGATGGTCGGGTCAATGTCAAATTCGCTGGCTGCACCGCCAAGGAAAGCCTCGCTTCTCTCCCACCAGGCACGTGCCAGCTTGAATGCAGCACAAGCCTCGTCAATGTTCTGCTGCTTGATTTCCGATGCAGAGAGGTCGCCCAGTGCTTTCTGGAGCTTTTCTGCTGCGTCGGCCAGCTTGGTATAGGTAGGGATGATGACATGACAGACGGTGGCTGCGATGGTGGTCTTGAGTTCTGTCTGCTGTGCTTCGGTCAGGCTGCTTCGCAGTACTGCTTTGGTGGCATCGTCCAGCTGCCCAATCAGTTCGTCACAGCCGTCCATGGCGGCCTGTCCGTAGCTGGGGTTGCTGTAGTCGGCATTGGCCCATGTCTTGGCTGCGATGTCTGCATCGGATGTAAGTTCGTAGTTGGCCTCCGAGGCGGTGCCGATGGTCTCTGCCAGTTTTTCGGCTTCGCTCTTTTCTGCTCCATCCGTTGGCTGCTCGGTCTGCTGGCCGTTCTCTTCGTTGTCATCGTTTTTGCTACAGGCTGTAAAGCACAGTGCAAGTGTGTTGACTGCTGCAAACAGCAGTACGTAGGTGAATGTTTTCTTCATGTGTTTTTGGGGGTTGATAGTGAATATTTAATGATAAGAATTTTTGCTTTCGTTACAGAAACCATCCGGCATAGACTACTCCGATATTGACTGACGGCTCGTTGTTGTACTTCTGCTTGAGGAAGCGTTGCGAGTATTCGGCCTTCACGCATACCTGCTGCAGGGGGTAGTAGTTGATGCCGACGGCCATGCGCTTCACGTCGGTGTAGTCGTATGACGTGTTCAGCACTTTTTCAGCGTAAGGATTGTACTGCTCGTAGCGGCCAAAGACGTAGAGCTTCTGCTTGGCTGCGCGTGTCTTGTGAATCTGCGAAAACACGTCGTAGCCCACCTCGACGCCAACGGCATATGCCTTGCTGCTGACGATGCGTGCGCTGTGGTGGTAAGGCGACTGCTTGTTTGTGCGGTTATAGAAGCTGTTCAACTGCTCTGCGTTGCTCAGGTGGCCATAGTCGGCCTGTCCGCGCACAATCCAGTTGTAGGCATTGTAGGTGAAGTCGAAGGAGCCGACAAACACCTCGCCCTTGTTCGTGGCCGTGATGCCGCTGGCCTCTCTTGGCGCCGAATTGCCGATGGAGTGGCCGTAGTAACCGCTCAGGCCCATGCGCAAGCCCGGCACGCTGTAGTTGTCGATGCGCACGGCGGTGCCGAACTTGTTGGCTACTTCGTACTCCAGCGGTGTGGCCGCGCCCTTGTGAATCCATCCCACGTTGGTGAACTGGTCTGCGTTCAGGCCAGCCAGCAACTGGGCCTCATAGCGCCAGTGGCGGGTGCAGCCCCAGAAGCTCAGGCCCGTCTGGTGCCAGGTGCTGGGCAGGATGGTGTTCTCCCCTTCGGGGCGATAGACGGTGAAGAAGTTGATCGGCTCATGATGGGCGTTATTCAGTCCCACAGGCACCACTATGTGACCGACCCTGATGTTAGCATAGGGCGCAAACGACTTCTGAATCCAGAACTGCTCCAGTTCCACCTCACCGCCCTTCTCGGTCTCCTGTTCCCATTCGCCGAACTCGTCGTACTCCAGTTCGTAGGCTGATCCGCTGCCACCATGTTCAAACTCAATCTCCGTGCCAAACGTCCAGCCCCGGCCAAAGTCGTAGCCCAGGTTGATGACGGCGTGGGGGATGTCGAAGCGTCCGTGACTGGGGTCATCTTTATGCTCGCTGGCATTGACGTAACGCTTGGTGTTGTCGCTGTAAAAGTTCCTTGACAAGGCCACCTCGCCATAGCCTCCGATGGAGAGACGGCTGGCGGCGTTCAGCAGACGCTGGGCCTTGCCTGTGTCTGTGTCTTGTGCTGTGGCCATGAGGCTGAACGCAGCAGCAGCTACTAATGCTGACACTCTTGTTGCTGTACGATGTTTCATCTTGTTGTCTGCTTTGTATAAAAAGTTTTAAAATCGGGTGCAAAATTACGGACGATTGTTAAATGACGCAATACCCACATTGTGTTAAAGCCCTCACAGCTGTGAGTATTTTCCCCGGTGGCATACCCATTTTTGTTGTCGGCATACCCACTGAAACCGCAGCGATACTCTGTTCTGAGTACAGCAAAAAGGCATAAAACAGGCCCTACTGAGCCGCCCAAGCAACCACACTGAAGCGACAGAAAATCAACGCTGTTTCGCTACCAAATTTCCAAGTACTTGAAAAAAAACTTCTAAGTACTTAGAAAAATATTTCCAAGTACTTGGAAATTTAGTGACGCAACTATGCTGAAAAAACAGCACTTGTGTTTGCATTTTGATAGACAGAATTTCGTACCTTTGCCGAAAGTTTTGTCAGAGAGGAAAACATGAACCGACATGTCACCGCCATATTGCTGTGCACCCTGTGGCTGGCTATCGCAACCAGTCTGGGGGGCTGTAGTGCCGAGGAGGAGAACGTGCGCGACGAGGCCCTGCTGGACAGCGCCCGCACGGAACTGCTGGAGCACATGGACTATGCGCGTGCGGAACAGCTCTACCAGCAGGTGCGTCGCCAGACGCGCAACAAGCTCCTGCGCCTCATGGCCGACGAGGGGCTGATGAAGCTGTGCCAAATCCAGTCGAAGAGCAAGCAGTTCTACGACTACCGCTCGGATGCGGAGCGGCTGATGGCGGAACTGCGCACGGGCCGGCGACGCTTCGGCCATCGAAACGACAGCCTTTGGCGGGAGGCACAGCTGGAGTTCAACCGCGTGTCGGCAGTCTATTACTACAACCTGCGCGACTACGAGCGGGCCGTCACCCTCTGGCCGCAGCTGGCCCGGGCACCCAAGCACCGTGGGCAGTTCCTGGCCGACTACGTGGGCCGGCAGAGCTACTATTTCCGCTCCATGCAGAAGAAGTGGGCCGCCAGCGACCTCACCGACCTGGGCCGCTACCAGGAGGCCATCGACTCGCTCTCCGTGGCACTCTACTTCATCAACGAGCACCACCGCAAGTACAGCTTCTCGGGTCTGGGCGACACATTATATATATATGACAGCCGGCCCGACTCGGTATCCACCGAGATGCGCTGGATTCAGACTCCCGGACAGGTGTGTGTGCCCGAATGGATGGCCTCGGTGCGCGACCAGCTGAGCATCACCCTGGGGGCGATGGGCAGGAAGGCCGAGTCGGACTACAACCATAACATTTACTTTGACATCCTCGACGCCACGCGCCAGGACCAGTTGCTGGAACAGCAGCTCGACGCGCTGGAGCGGCACGAGCGCTTCTTCAACATCCTGCTGGCGGTGCTGCTCTTTGTGACGGTGGCCGTGGTCGTCTTCTCCGTCAGCCTCTATCGGCGGAAGAAACGCGCCAGCCGTCAGCGGGCAGAGCAGTTGCGCCGCGAGCTGGAGACCCAGCTGGCCACGTTGCCCGAGCGGTGGCTGGAGCGTAACGGCACCACCGTCAGCCAGATAGAAGACGAGATGGAGTATGCCGACGACGAGCGCCGAGCCGCCGAAATGCAGGTTGAGCAGGGCAAGCGCGACTATGTGGATAAGGCGGCAAGCGTGTCCATCGTGGGCGGCATCGTGCCCTTCCTCGACCGCGCCTTGCACGAGGCCGACCGGGGCTTCGACCGCCAGTACCTGCTGGAACTGATTGACAAGATTAACGACTATAACGAGGTGCTGGGCCACTGGGTGAAGATTCGCCAGGGCAGCGTGTCGCTCTCCATCGAGAGCTTTGCGCTGGACGACTTGTTTGCCGTGGCCAGAAAAGCCACGCGCCTGTATGAAAGCAGTGGTCTAACGTTGACGGTGCAACCGACTGAGTGTGTGGTGAAAGCCGACAAGGCTCTCACACTCTTCATGATTAACACCTTGATGGACAACGCACGGAAGTTCACGCCCCGTGGAGGCAGCGTCACAGTGGCCGCACAGGAGGCTGAAGACTACGTGGAAATCTCTGTCGAGGACACGGGCTATGGCATGACGGAGCAGGACACGCGTGATGTGGTGGCAGCACAGAAGGGCCACGGTTTCGGACTGATGAACTGCCGTGGCATCATTGAGAAGTATAAGAAGACGAACCGCCTCTTCAGCGTCTGCACGTTTGGCGTGGAGAGCCAGCTGAACGTGGGCAGCCGCTTCTTCTTCAGATTGCCTCGGGGCATGAAGAAGGCGCTCGCCGTGCTGGGCTTTGTGCTGACGGGCAGTGCAGCCTTCGCCCAGGGGGCAGCGGCAGCCGACTCTGACCTGGTGCGTGCAAAGATGTTTGCCGACAGCGTGTTCTATGCCAACACGGAGGGAGCCTACCAGCGCGCCCTCGAGTATGGCGACTCGGTGCTGAACGCCCTCAACCGTCACTACGTGGCCATGACGGGTCGCACCGACAACCTGCTGCTCATGGAGGACGAAAGCAGCAACATGCCCGAGGTGCGCCTGTGGCAGGAGGGGTTCGAGACCGACTATGGCATCATCGTCGATGTGAGGAACGAGCTGGCCATTGCGGCTCTGTCGCTCAACCGCAAGCACCTGTACCGCTACAACAGCGATGTGTTTACGCGGATGTACCAGCTGCTCTCGCAAGACGAGAGCCTTTCGGAACGCATCGGCAAGCTGGAGCGCACCAATGCCAACAAGGGGCTGGTGGTCAACATGATGGTGCTCCTGCTGCTGCTCTATGTGCCCGTGCTGTTCATGTTCTACTATCACCGCCACCTGCTGCCGCTGTTCAATCTGCGCCAGGTGAGGGAGCTGACCGACCAGTTGCTCGGCACGCCACGCGAGCGACTGCTCAGCACACTACGCAGCGGCGTGAACGACATCGTGCCCATTGAGGGGCTGGCCGTGGCAGTCTATAACAAGGAGCAGCGCGCACTGGTGTTCCGCCACGCCCGGCACCGCCTGTGGAGTGGGGAAGACTCCACCGCTGCCGACGAGACCCTGCAGCAGTTTATGAACTACGCCTATCTGGGCGGCGAACTTATCATCGACCAGAAGATGAACACGGTGGCCTTGCCGCTGCGCGTGAAAACTGGTGGGGCCGAACAGCTGATTGGCGTGCTGGGCCTGAAACTGCACTCCCACCAGCTGGCTGCCGACGAGGTGCAGCTCCTGCAGTGGATTGCCACCAGCGTGGCGCTCTACATCTACAGCACCGACACGCGCATCGAGGAGTTGCAGCACGAGCTGGAACTGAGGCAGGACGAGGTGCGCCGCGCCGAGGCGGAACAGGGGCGCATCCACGTGCAAAACATGATTCTGGACAACTGCCTGAGCACCATCAAGCACGAGACCATGTATTACCCCAACCGCATCAAGGACCTGCTCCAGCGCGACAATACGGACGGCGGCGCAGAGGCCCGGCGCGAGGTGTCGGAGCTGATACACTACTACAAGGATGTCTTCAGCGTGCTCAGCCAGTGTGCCATGAAGCAGCTGGAGCGCACGGTGTTCCGCCGTCGCCAGATACCGGCTGTGCAGCTGCTGCATTATGCTGCGGAGCGGGCGGCATACTACCAGAAGCGCCAGTTCGACGACCTGATGTTCACCCAGGACAGCGCAGGAAAGCAGGTCGGCTCGGACATTCCAGAAGGTTCAGCCGGTCCGGAAAATCCGGCTCACCCCATTGTCCTGGGTGACACGGTGATGTTGCAATACATGCTCGACACGCTGCTCCAAGCCGCCTACAGCGTTAAAGAATGTGGAGAATTGCGGTTGAATTTTGCCGTTTCCGAGCAATTCTGTACCTTTGCACTCAGCGATACGCGCCGACACTGGACTGCTGACCAGATGCAAACGCTGTTCTACGCCGACAGCCTCAGGTACGACTCGCAAAGCGACCGGCTGATAGGAGCGGAATACCTGCTTTGCAAACAGGTGATACGCGAGCACGACGAGCATTGCGGTGTGCGCGGCTGCCGCATTTATGCCGCCGACGGCAACACGGTAGTGTTTACTTTACCCCTGAAAACCAAATAACGAAATATGGAGAAGTTCAAAGTAATTATAGTAGAAGACGTGAAGCTGGAACTGAAGGGCACGGAGCAAATCTTCCGCGCCGACATTCCGCTGGCCGAAGTGGTGGGCACAGCCATGACCGAGACTGAGCTGTGGCCGCTGATGAACAACAATACGCCCGACCTGGTGCTGCTCGACCTGGGGCTGGGCGGCAGTACCACGGTGGGTGTGGATATCTGTAAGCAGCTGCGCCGGAGGTATCCCCAGGTGCACGTGCTCATATTCACGGGCGAGGTGCTCAACGAGCGGCTCTGGGTGGATGTGCTGGATGCCGGTGCCGACGGCATTGTGCTGAAGAGCGGCGAATTGCTCACGCCCGACCTGGTCTATAGCGTGATGGAGGGCAAGAAGTTTGTGTTCAACCGTCCCATACTGGAGAAGATTGTGCAACGCTTCCGTCAGTCCGTGCTGACAGAGAGCCGCCGCAGCGAGGCCCTGCTTGATTACGACATCGATGAATATGACGAGCGTCTGCTGCGTCACCTTGCGCTGGGCTACACGAAGGACATGATAGCCAACCTGCGCACCATGCCTTTCGGCGTGAAGTCGCTGGAGAAACGGCAGGTCGATCTTGTGTCGCGCCTCTTCGGTGAGGGTCAGACGGGCGTGAATGCCACCCGTCTGGTGACGAAAGCCCTGCAGCTGGGCATCATCAATCTGGACAACCTGACGCCAGATGACTAAGCGCCTCCTGACATGGTTCTTTGTGGCTGAACTGCTGGCCCTTCCGCTGATTGCCATCTCCTCGTGGGTGGTGAGCATCTACAATGGTGAGGTGCGCAATCTGCTGGATGCTAACGGTGTGCGCTGGCTGCTGACCAGCTTTGTGAGCAACTTTGCGCGGATGCCGTGGGCCGAGATTCTGCTGGCCTTGATAGCTGTGTCGGTGCTGCAGTTTTCGGGCATTGCCGATTGCCTGCGCCATCGCCCCACGCTGAAGCAGCAACGCGCCCTGCTCTTTGCCTTTGTTGCGCTGGTTGCCATCGTGATGGCTGTGGGCAGCCTGACAGTGCTTCCACCTTATATCTTGCTCAATTTCTTTGGCGGCACAGACCATTCGCCCCTGGTGGAAAGTCTGCCTGGACTGATTTTCCTCACCATCGAGACCGTGGCCTGTGTCTATGGTTTCACGTCCGGGAAAATGGTCACCATCGAGGATTTCTCGGAGGCACACTCGCAGTTCATCAAGCATTTTTCGCCACTCGTGGTGCATTGTTTTCTGCTCACACAAGTCTTGGAGTGGATTAAATATTCTTATTTTTTATAAATAAAGTATCGTTGTTGCACCGAAAAGTCGTACCTTTGCCGAAAATTTAGAACCGACATTGCACTATGGCTGGACAGTATAAGTCAACCGACAAGCTTAGCTACGTGATAGCAAATGACTATCGCCTCCTTCAGATAATGAACCGATTTGGCATTTCCCTGGGGTTCGGCGAAAAGACCATTATGGATGTTTGCCGTCAGTGTGGGGTGGATGCCGACACCTTCCTCACCGTCATCAACTATGTGAAGGACGGCGCGGAGAATCGGCCACAAAGGGTGGAGCAGGTGAGCGTCGCTTCCATCCTGGCCTATCTGAAGCAAACGCACCGCTACTTCCTTGACTATCTGCTGCCAACCATCCGTTTCAGCTTGCTCAACAGCATTGATTGCTCCATGCAGAACGAGATTGCATTTCTCGTGCTCAAGTTCTACGACGAATATGTGGATGAGGTGCGCAAGCACATGGAATATGAGGAGAACACCGTGTTCACCTACGTGCAGAAGCTGATAGATGGCGAAGCCATCGACATAGAGGGCGGTCACTTGCTGTCGCGCCATCACGCCAGCATCGAGAGCAAGTTGAAGGAACTGAAGAAACTGTTCATCCAGTACTATCCGCAACAGGAGAACAACGAAAAGCTCACCGCCGTCATCATCTCCATCTACCAGGCCGAGGAGGAACTGAGCATTCACTGCCTGGTGGAGGACAACATCTTCTCGCCTGCAGTGCACCGGCTGGAACGCCGCAACAAGCAGACCCACGGCGGACAGCGCACGCTGCGGACCGAAGAGAATACGGCTGCTGCCGACGAACAGCTGTCGGAACGCGAGAAGCAGATTGTGGTCTGCGTGGCAAAAGGCATGGCCAACAAGGAGATTGCCGACAAGCTCTTCTTGAGCATCAACACGGTTACCACCCACCGCCGCAACATCGCCCGCAAGCTGCACATCCATTCCTCGGCGGGCATCACTATTTATGCCATTGTGAACAAGCTCGTCACGCTGGAGGAAGTAAATATGTAGTACCATTTGACAATTGGACAGTTAACGATTTGACAACAGACTATTAAAAAATATGAACTTCAAAGAACTCGTACAGATGCGCCGCAGTGTGCGCAAATTCACAGAGCAGGAAATCTCGCCGGAAGACTTGCAAACCATCCTGCGCAGTGCGCTGATGGCTCCTACAAGTAAAGGCACACGTGCCTGGCACTTCATCGTGGTTGATGACAAGGCGATGCTTGAGAAGATTTCAATGTGCCGCGAAATGGGCAGTCAGTTTGTTGCCGGTGCCGCAGTGGCCATTGTTGTCCTGGGCGACCGCGAGGTGACAGACGCCTGGACCGAAGACGCAGCCATCGCTGCCGTCACCATGCAGTACCAGGCAGCCGACCTTGGGATTGGCAGCTGTTGGTGCCACATTCGCAACCGCTTCATGCAGAACGGAGAACCATCGGATAACATCCTGCGCTTCCTTCTGGACTATCCTGAAAACCTCACAGCCGAATGTGTCATTGGACTGGGCTATCCGGCCATCGAGCGCAAGCCGCAAGACGAGGACAAGCTAAAGTGGGAAAACGTAAGCATCTATAAACCGGCTACCACGTAAGAACGCAAAAACGTACAAACGTAAAAACGCAGAGACTCATGATAAACTACGACCTCACCAAGATACGTGCCCTCTTTTTCGATGTAGATGGCGTGCTTTCGGCAGAGACCATTCCCCAGCAGGCCGACGGCGAACCCATGCGCACCGTGAACATCAAGGATGGTTATGCTTTGCAGTATGCTGTCAAGTGCGGACTGATTCTCGCCATCATCACTGGTGGGCGGACAGAAAGTGTGCGTAGGCGCTACGAAGGTTTAGGCATTAAGGAAGTGCACCTGGGCGTATCGGTGAAGATTGAGAAATACAATGAGTTGAAGGCGCGCTACAACCTCCGCGATGAGGAAATACTCTATATGGGCGACGACATCCCCGATTACGAAGTGATGCAGCAGTGTGGTTTGCCTTGCTGCCCGGCAGATGCTTCGCCCGAAATCAAGGTGCTGTCATGCTACATATCCCAAATGCGTGGCGGCATGGGCTGCGGTCGCGATGTTCTGGAACAGGTGCTCCGGGCACAAGGGCTTTGGATGCACAATGCCCAAGCCTTTGGCTGGTGATTTCTGCCCGTTCTGCCCACCTTGCTCAGCCTGCCCATAATCTCCATTATTCCCCATGTTTGAAAACCTCCAGAAATACCATATCATCCTCGCTTCCAATTCACCGCGCCGCAAGGAACTGCTCGGTGGACTGGGTTTACCATTCCAGGTACGCGTGATGCAGGGCATAGACGAAAGTTATCCCGACAGCCTCCGTGGCGAAGAAATAGCCCTGCACATCGCAGGGAAGAAAGCCTCTGCCTACCGCAGTACAATGGCAGGAGACGAGCTGATCATCACTGCCGACACCATCGTGTGCGTTGATGATGAGGTGCTGGGCAAGCCCCGCGACAAGGCTGATGCGGCACGGATGTTCCACCTTATGAGCGGGCGCGAACATCAAGTTATCACTGGCGTCTGCATCCTTACAAAGGAGAAGACCGTGCGCTTTGCTTCTACCACCGCCGTGACCTTTGCCCAGCTGACCGACGACGAAATCAATCACTACATCGACACCTTTCATCCCTTCGACAAAGCCGGTGCCTACGGCATACAGGAATGGATTGGCTACGTTGGCATCACTGGCATCCGGGGTTCATTCTTCAATGTTGTGGGCCTGCCTGTACAGCGTCTCTACACGGCACTCAAACAATTCTGATTCCAAACCCTAATCCGATAATATACACATTCATTATGAAAAAACTGCAACACATATTTCTTGCCTCGCTTCTTCTGCTGACATTCACCCTAACAGCTTCGGCACAGACGCCCTACAAGAAGTCGGCCATCGTGAAAGAACTGAAGTCGAACATGAAGGAGGCAGCATACAGCAAAGTCATCAACGCCGTGAAGAACGCCTTCAGCAAGTACCCTGAACAGACAGGCAACGATGCGGAATTTTACCATTACAACATCCAGGCCTGCAACGCGCTGGCCCTGGAAGAGGCCAAGAAGATGTATCTGGCCCAGAAGGCTGATACGATGAAGTATTTCGACTACATCCAGACCGTCTTTACCGATGGCCTTACGTGCGACAGCCTTGCGAACATTCCCGACCAGAAGGGCAGGGTAGTGAACCGCTACCACAAAGACATCACCGCCCTCTTTGTGCAGAACATGAAGAAATTGCCCTCTGCCGCCAAATATGCCTTCCAGAAGAAGGACTACGCACGGGCTTACCGCTTTGCCGACACTTATATCACGCTCAATGCCGACTCGTCTGTTTATTCGCAAAAGGCACTTTCGGGCGAAGAAGCTACCGAAGTGTCGCCACTGTCGGCCATCACCGTGCTCGCGGCGTACGCTCAGAACGACTTTGCCCATGCCGTGACGTACATTGACAAGGCACTCAAGGAGAGCAACCGCCGTCGCCAGTTGCTGGAGATTGCCTGCCGCTGCTACGAGCAGCTCAGCGACAGCGTCCGCCTGGAACAGAACTTGCGCGACGGTGTAAACGCTTACCCTTCAGACAAATACTTCTTCTTCACACTCGTCAAACTCTACAACGATCAAAGTCGCTACACCGATGCGTTGCAGTTGACAAACACCATGCTGCAGGTGGACAACCAGAACCGCGACTTCTGGTACATACGTGGCAAGGAGGAAGAATACATGGGACTCGAAGACGATGCGCTGAAGTCGTTTACCGCCGCCACTGAACTGAAAACCGACGACGCAGAATCCTTCTCTGCCATCGGCAACATCTATCTGAACAAATCGCACCAGACCTACGAGCAGCAGAAAGGCTCCACAGGCACCGCGCAAACGAGCCTGAAGCAAGAACTGAACGCGCTCTACACCAAGGCGAAAGATGCTTTCGAACATGCACGCAAGCACGACAGCCAAAACACGGCTCTTTGGCTTTCGGGCCTGAAAGAGCTTTACTACAAGCTCAACATGGGCAAGGAACTGAAAGCAATCGAATCTCTGAAATAAATCTCTAAACACACATTATGGTAGTATTCCCTAATGCCAAAGTCAACATTGGGCTAAACATTGTGCAACGCCGTCCCGACGGCTACCATAACCTGGAAAGCATTTTCTATCCAATCAGTATCTACGACCGTCTGCAGGTGGATGTGGCTCCCGGTACGTCATACAATAACTGCAGCCTCACACTGGACGGCATCAAAATAGAGGGCAGTCTGCAGGACAATCTGGTGGTGCGTGCCTACGCGCTGCTTGCAGACAAAATTCAGCTGCCAGCCGTCAACGTGCAGCTGCAAAAGCTCATCCCGATGGGCGCCGGCCTGGGCGGAGGCTCCAGCGATGCTGCCTTCATGCTGCGGGTGCTCAACGAGATGTTCCAACTTGGTCTGTCCGACAGCCAACTCGAATCGTTTGCTGCTTGCTTAGGGGCCGATTGCGCCTTCTTCATCAAGAACCAGCCCGTCTTTGCCACAGGCATTGGCAATGAGTTTCACTACGATGTGTCCATTCCGTCGCTGGCTGGCAAAACGTTGGTGCTGGTGAAGCCCGACGTGTTTGTCTCTACACGCGATGCCTATTCGTTCATCACGCCCGCCGCACCGGCACATCCGCTCACCAGCAGCGTACTGTGCCCGCTTAAGCAGTGGAAGGACTTGATAGTAAACGACTTCGAGGCCAGCGTGTTCCCTAAGTTTCCCCTCATCGGCGAGGTAAAAGAGCAACTCTACCAGCACGGAGCCATCTACGCCAGCATGTCGGGCAGTGGCTCCAGTGTCTATGGCATCTTCGATGCACCACTGCTGGGTCTCGACGGCCTTTTCCCAGGTATGTTCACCATGCAGAACACATTATAATCCTCTGAAGCCATGCAAGTAAAGTTCCTCGACCTTCAGACCGTCAACCAGTCGTATGGGCAGGCCCTCGTCGAAGCAGCCACACAGACCATCCACTCAGGCTGGTATTTGCTTGGCAAACAGACAGAAGCCTTCGAAGGAGAGTGGGGCGACTATTGTCAGATGCCCCATGCCGTCGGCGTTGGCAATGGGCTGGATGCCCTGCGACTGGTGCTTCTTGCCTGGAAAACGATGTATCATTGGCAAGATGATGACGAAGTCATCGTTCCAGCCAACACTTTCATTGCCACGCCGCTGGCTGTCAGTCAGGCAGGGCTTCGACCTGTCTTTTGCGACGTGAACCTTGCCGATGCACTCATCCGCACCGATGCCGACTATCTGGAGACATTGCTCACGCCGCGCACACGCTGCATCATTCCTGTCCACCTCTACGGACAGCTGGCCAACCTCGCTGTAATCTACCAGTTTGCCGGGCAGCACGGACTGCAAGTGCTGGAGGATGCCTGTCAGGCCCACGGTGCACGCTCTTTATATAATAATGTACGTACATGTGCGTATAGCTTTTATCCGGGGAAGAACCTCGGTGCGCTGGGCGATGGCGGGTGCGTCACCACGCACGATGCACAATTGGCTCAGCTGGTGCGCCAACTGGCCAATTATGGCCAGACCAGGAAGTACGTTCACAACTACCAAGGCATCAACTCGCGACTCGACGAGCTTCAGGCTGCCATTCTGCGTGTGAAACTGCGCCGACTTGATGCCGACAACCATCGCCGCCAACAGATTGCCGCTTACTACGCTTCGGAACTGCCAGGAAATCAGCCACAAGCCGTGCTGGATGGAACCCACGTTTACCATATTTATCCATATCTCTGCGCTGGCCGCACAGAGCTGCAGACCCAGCTGACCAAGGCTGGCATCCAGACGCTGATTCATTATCCTGTGCCGTGCCACCAGCAACGGGCATACGCCGACGAAAGCTGCAAAGTTTTCCCTGCCGCCGAATATTGGTGCACCCACGAACTTTCTTTGCCAATCTCGCCCGTGCTGACCGACGAGCAAGCCCAATATGTGGTCAAAACCATTCAGCAGGTTTCTGCTGAGATCTAACCAATAAACTTCTGACCCATCGCCGCCAACAGATTGCCGCTTACTACGCTTCGGAACTGCCAGGAAATCAGCCACAAGCCGTGCTGGATGGAACCCACGTTTACCATATTTATCCATATCTCTGCGCTGGCCGCACAGAGCTGCAGACCCAGCTGACCAAGGCTGGCATCCAGACGCTGATTCATTATCCTGTGCCGTGCCACCAGCAACGGGCATACGCCGACGAAAGCTGCAAAGTTTTCCCTGCCGCCGAATATTGGTGCACCCACGAACTTTCTTTGCCAATCTCGCCCGTGCTGACCGACGAGCAAGCCCAATATGTGGTCAAAACCATTCAGCAGGTTTCTGCTGAGATCTAACCAATAAACTTCTGACACTTCAGCGTAAAAATCCCAGTGAAACAGTCTCGTTTCATTAGCGCTATTGTTATAGAATGCCTGTTATGTTAAATCGGTAGAATAGGAGCACTATCCTGCTATATGGATGATACGTTAATAAAAAATAAATTCTTCGTTGGCAGAAAAGGAAAAAAGATGGTGTGCGGGATTTTTTCCGTACCTTTGCACCTGAGAAGCAGCCGGACGGTCTGTCGCTGTCAGTTTCCTTGTGGAACTGAGAGAGGAAAGTCCGGGCAGCACAGGGCATCCCGCTTCCTAATATAGAAGCAGTCCGCAAGGGTTGAGTAATGCAGAAGAAAACAACCGCTCCATGCCGCAGGTGTGTAAAGGACTTTATGTCCTAAGCCTGTCTGCGGGGATGAAGCAAGGGTGAGAAGGCGGGGTAAGAGCCCACCAGCGGTGTGGCGACACACTGGCTGTGCATCTCGGGAGCTGCAAGTTCATGTAAACTGCCGCGAGGTCTGTAGCCATCTCGTTGCAATGCGTTTTGCGACAAGAGGCTTACATAGGACTGAATGAGGGCGGCCCGTCCAAGGCAGAGGGTAGAACGCTGGAGGCATATGGTGACGTATGTCGTGGATAAATGACAGACATGGCTTTGTTTATTTCCCCCACGCTTTGTTCGTTGGGAAGAAAAAAGACGTAGCCAGACAGAACCCGGCTTATAGTCCGACTGCTTCTTCCTTTTTTAACGTTCTTTACACCTACGTGGATTAAACGATGACGAAAAGAACTTATCTAAGAAACAATGGGTAGTCACCACTGCCCCTCCAAACCGAAAAAGAGACTATATAAGCGTTATAGACAATGAATCAAGGACTTATCAAGGCATTATCTGTTGCACTGCTGTTTGGTACACAGGCTTCGGCTCGGACTTGGACCTTGCAGGAGTGCATTGATTATGCGCTGGAGAATAACATCAGTCTCCGGCAATCGAAAATCAAGACACAGCAGAGCCACGAGGATGTGCTGCAGAGCCGCTCGGCACTATTCCCTTCTGTGTCGTTCAGCACCAACCAGAACATGAGTTACCGCCCCTTCAGCGAATCGACCATCAACCTGACCAACGGTTCGATGACCAGCAGCTCGAACAAGGTGAGCTACAACGGCTCTTACGGCATCAACGCCAACTGGACGGTGTGGAACGGTAACAAGAACCGCATGAACATCCAGCAAAACAAGCTGACAGAGCAGATGAACGAACTGAGCGAGCAGCAGCAAGCCAATACTATTCAGGAACAGATTGCGCAGCTCTACGTGCAAATCCTGTATGAAGCCGAGGCAGTCCGTGTGAACGAAGAAATTGTAAAGGCATCGCAGCTGCAGGCCGACCGCGCCAAGGCCATGGTCGAGGTGGGCAGTCTGGCACGTGTGGACCAGGTGCAGCTGGAGGCTCAGGTGGACCAGGACAAATACTCGCTGGTGAGCGCACAAAGCCAGCTGGCTAACTACAAGCTTCAGTTGAAGCAATTACTCGAACTGCAAGACGATGAGGAGTTTAACGTTGTTGATCCCAGCGTGAGCGACAGCAAGGTGCTTGGTGCTATTCCAGCCAAAAACACGGTTTATTCCGCCGCGCTGGCCAGCCGTCCCGAGGTGAAATCGAGCCAGCTGAACATCGAGGCCGCCGACCTCGCCATCAAGTCGGCACGCACTGGTTACATGCCCACATTGAGCCTGAACGCCAGCATCGGCACCAGCAATTCCAGCGGACAGCACACGGGGTTTGGCACACAGATTAAGAACAACCTGTCAAACGCCCTTGGACTGACGCTTTCCGTCCCCCTCTTCGACAATCTTTCCACCCGCACTGCCATCCGCAAGGCCAAATTTACCAAGCAGACCAGCGAGCTGACGCTGCAAGACCAGCAGAAGACGCTCTATAACACCGTGGAAAAGTATTGGCTGGACGCTACCACCTCGCAGCAGCAGTACATCTTTGCAAAGAAAAACAGGGAGAGTATGCAGGAGAGCTACACCCTGGTCAGCGAGCAGTTCAACTGCGGACTGAAGAACATCGTGGAACTGACCACGGGCAAGAACAACCTGCTGCAGGCTGAGCAACAGCTGCTGCAAACAAAATATACAGCCCTGCTCAACCAGGCTCTGCTCAAATTCTATGCTGGCGAACAGCTTGCTCTATAAATCCCCCTAAACTTCCATAAATCACATAACTCCTAAATAAATTCCCATTACAAAGACTATGAAACTTCATACCACAACAGCAGTCCTTCTGCTTGCAGCCACCATCCTCTCCTGCTCCAAGAAGCAGGAAGTAACCTACAGTTCTGCTACTGTCGAAAAGCAGGACATCTCCACCAGCATCACAGCCACTGGCACCATCGAGCCTGTGACCGAAGTTGAGGTGGGTACACAGGTTAGCGGCATCATCGACAAAATCTATGTTGACTACAACAGCGAAGTGCACAAGGGCCAGATCATTGCAGAGCTGGACAAGACCAACCTGCTCAGCGAGTTGGCCAGTGCCCAGAGCAACCTCTCCAACGCCCAGAGCGACCTGACCTACCAAAAGGCCAACTACCAGCGGTACAAGGCTCTGTTTGAAAAGGGGCTGGTCAGTGCCAACGACTACGAAAGCGCAAAACTCTCCTACGACAAGGCTGTGCAGACCGTGAAGGTGCAGCAGCAGTCCGTGCAGAAGGCGCAGACCAACCTGGGCTATGCCACCATCACGGCTCCGATTGACGGCGTTGTGCTTTCCAAGGAAGTGGAAGAGGGGCAGACTGTGGCTTCTGCCATGACCACCCCTACCCTTTTCATCATTGCACAGGACCTGACCGACATGCGTGTGATTGCTGACATCGACGAGGCCGACATTGGCGGTGTCGTTGCCGGACAGCGCGTGTCATTCACCGTGGATGCTTTCCCCGACGACACCTTCGAGGGGCAAGTCACGCAGGTGCGCCAGCAGCCCACCACCGAAAGCAATGTGGTCACCTATGAAGTGGTCATTTCTGCCCCCAACAACGACCTGAAGCTCAAGCCCGGCCTCACAGCCAACGTCACCATTTTCACGATGGAGAAGAACGGCGTGCTCACTGTTCCTTCGAAGGCGCTCCGCTTCACGCCCAACGATGCTATTATAAACGAGGGTCAGAGCATTGAAGACGTGAAAGCCCCCAATAAGTTATGGACACTTGAAGGCAATACCTTCAGGGCGCACGCCGTGGAGGTTGGCACCACCAATGGTACGCTGACCGAAATTGTCAGCGGCATCAGCGAAGGCACAAAGGTACTGACCGACTTCAATATCAACTCTGGTGAAGAAGAGGAAGAAGAGCAGGCCAGCAACCCCTTCATGCCTAAGCCCAGGAACAAGAACAACAGCAAGCAGGGCGATGCAGGCAAGAAGTAGCCCGCAACTCCCCCATCCTATTTCCTTCCTATAAATATCCATTCACTCTTATGTCAGAAGAAAAAGACGCTCGCAAAGTCGTCATCGAGTTACAAAACGTCAAGCGCTACTTCCAGGTGGGCAGCGAGACGGTGAAAGCACTCCGTGGCGTCAGCTTCAAAATATACGAAGGCGAATTTGTCACCATCCAGGGCACGTCGGGCTCGGGCAAATCCACGCTGCTCAACCAGCTGGGCTGTCTCGACACGCCCACCAGTGGCGAATACTTCCTGGATGGCACTCCCGTGCGCCGCATGACCAAGAACCAGCGCGCCAAACTGCGCAACCGCAAGATTGGCTTTGTGTTCCAAAATTACAATCTCTTGGCAAAGACCACTGCCGTGGAGAACGTGGAGCTGCCATTGATGTACAACAACAAGTACAATGCCAAGCAACGCCGTGAAGCCGCCGTCAAGGCTCTACAGGCCGTGGGCCTGGGTGACCGCCTGGAGCACAAGTCGAACCAGATGTCGGGCGGACAGATGCAGCGTGTGGCCATTGCACGTGCGCTGGTCAACAACCCAGCCGTGCTGTTGGCCGACGAAGCCACTGGTAACCTCGACACACGCACTTCCTTCGAAATGCTTGTGCTCTTCCAGGAACTGTACCGTCAGGGCCACACCATCATCTTTGTGACCCACAACCCCGAGATTGCCGAATACAGCAGCCGGAACATCAACCTGCGCGACGGCAAGATTCGTGAGGACACCATCAACACCAACATTAAGTCGGCAGCAGAAGCCCTGGCTGCTCTGCCCAAACCACAAGACGATTAAAAGATGAACATACTCAACCTTATCAAAGTAAGCATCAATGCCGTAGCCAACAACAAGATGCGCTCCTTCCTCTCCATGCTCGGCATCATCATCGGCGTGGGGGCTGTCATCATTATGATGGCCATTGGCCAAGGTTCCAAGGAGAGCATCCGCAAGGAACTCTCCACCATGGGCACCAATCTGCTCACCATCCGCCCAGGCGCAGACATGCGTGGCGGCGTGCGCCAGGACCCTTCGTCCATGCAGACCCTGAAGATGGCAGACTATCAGCGCATCATGACTGAAAAGAAGTTTGTGACCAACGTCTCCCCTGAAGTCACCTCGAGCGGGCAGGTCATCTACGGCAACAACAACACGACGACTACCGTCTATGGCGAAAGCCCGGAATACCTCGACATCAAGCTTTGGACTGTGGAAGAAGGTGACTGCTTTACCGAGGAAGATGTACATAAGGCAGCCAAGGTGGCTGTGGTGGGCACGACCATCGTCAAGGAACTTTTTGGCGAAGGCATAGACCCCATTGGCAAGACCATCCGTTTCAAGTCCATCCCACTGCGCATCGTTGGCGTGCTGAAGTCGAAGGGCTACAACAGCTGGGGCATGGACCAGGACAACGTGATGATTGTCCCCTACACCACCGTGATGAAGCGCATTGCTGCCCAGACTTACTTCTCCAGCATCGTCTGCTCGGCACTGACCGAAGAACTCTCCGACGCTGCCATTGAGGAACTCACCCAAATCCTGCGCGAAAACCATAAGCTGAAGGGCGATGCAGCCGACGATTTTACAATCCGTTCACAGGCCGAAATGATGGAGACCATGTCCAGCACGATGGACACCGTCACACTCATCCTCGTGGTGGCTGCAGCTTTCTCGTTGCTTGTTGCGGGCATCGGCATCATGAACATCATGCTGGTCAGCGTCACGGAACGTACTAAAGAGATAGGTCTGCGCATGGCCGTTGGAGCCACAGGGGCCGTCATTTCCCTGCAGTTTCTCATCGAGTCGGTCATCATTTCCGTCACGGGAGGTTTGCTTGGTATCCTGTTTGGATTCTGTGTCAGCGAATTTGTAGTGCCGTTGTTCGGTATGCCGTCCAGCGTACCGGCCTGGTCCATCTACGTGTCCTTCCTCGTCTGTGTATGCATCGGTGTACTCTTTGGCTACATCCCGGCACAGAAGGCGGCTAATATGGACCCGATAGAAGCCATCCGCCATGAGTAACAACAACACTAAAACCTTGGGCGAAGCCCCGTGTCTTCACGTCCTTATCTCTACATGCCTGGGCACAGGGCTTATCCCCGGTGCACCAGGCACGTATGCTGGACTGCTCGGACTGCTTGTCTGGCTGGGCCTGTGGGCCACACTCTCCTACCCCGCCCTGCTGCTCGTTGCCACCCTGCTGCTCATTACCGTCACCACGCTCGTCGGCATCTGGACCACCAATGTCATGGAACGCTACTGGGGCCAAGACCCCCGTGCCGTGGTCATCGACGAGCCGCTTGGCACATGGATGGCCTGTCTGGCCGTCTGCTATTTCGATGGTCCCGCGTGGCAAGTCGTTCTCTTGGCTACCCTGGGCTTCTTCCTCTTCCGCGTCATCGACATCACCAAACCGCTGGGCTGCCGCTGGGTTGACCGCAATGTCCACGGCGGCTGGGGCTGCATGGCCGACGACCTGCTGGCCGGCTTCTATGCCATGCTCATCACACTTGCCGTCCGCTGGCTTTGCTTCTAATGACAGGTGGTTGTTTACTTCCCTACTATCACATATTGGCTTGAAACACCATAGCCAAGCCAATAGCCTATGCCGCCTGTAATGTTTGTACGCACGTTTGTCATTACAGGCATATACATATTGGTGGAAAATGAAACCGATTTCTGCACGTCATTCCAGAAATTGAATGCTGTTTCATCAGCATGTGCCAGCTTTACCTCTACAGTGTCTCCCCTCAGAAAATAAGGATTATAGTCATCGTCAGACAATACTCTGCCTCGGTACACAGGCAATTCTGCATGATTGCCAGCGAGTAGTGCATCGTCCATGTAGCCCATATAACTAATAAGTGACTGACGACTCTGTTTGTTTACATTGGTGAAAAGAATATAGTAGTCGTGTGTCGTCGGAGAATCTGTAAAATGTGCGGTTAACTGAAAGAGTGTGTCCGACTCAGCACATGGCTTTACCACAACAGAATCAAGAGGAATGCTACAGGGAATCTTCGTAGAGGCTGTAGCCTTATAATCGCCATATTCCACCAGAAGGTTATAGGTGTGGCCAGCCCTGCCACGCATTCTGCCTGTGGTGTAGATATAAGGTGGATAGCAATCTGATTTGTACATGCCTGTAAGCACCACTGTGCTGTCTTCATCAGACACAGAAACTTTGGCCCACCTTACCAGGTATTGTATCAAATCATCCATATCCTGATATTCTTTTGAGAGAGGGATGCTCTTCGTAAGCATAACCACAGGAAAGCCTCCGTCTTCAATCCATCCTTCCACGACAAGATTACTTTCGGATTTGGGATATGGGTTTCCCTCACATGCCAGAAGCAGGAGTGCCGTGCAGTGGAGTAGTATGCATTTCATTTTCTGTGCTCTTCGGAAGATAATAGTCATAGTCAGATTAGAATTTTAAATAGTAACTGACGGAAGGGAGCATCTCAAGCACAAATGCCGTATGCTTGTACGCAACCCCGGCATGATATACTTTCATTCTGAAATAGAGTGAATTGTTGCGCCATAGGGCATTGTAGAAAGAGAAATTCAAGCCCTGTTCAACAGCTGTAGGGCTTAGGCTGCCCAACCGGAGATTGACCGAAAGGTCCAATCGGCTGTAGGCTGGCAGACGGTTGGCGTTGTGACTGGCGTATTGCGCCACAGCCTTTCCGTTGATTAAATAAAAATATTGTGGTGCCGTGAAAGGTGTGCCCGATGCCAACACATACGTGGCCCCCAGTGTCCACCGTCTGTTCAGCCGCCATGTGGCCAGCAAGTTCAATTCATGGATGCGTTCATGGTTAGCTGGGTAAGTGCCTTGAAATCCCGTTTCGTTGAAAGTGCGCAATGCACGCCCCCATGAGTAGGATATCCAACCTGTAAGACGCCCTGTCGTTTTCATGAGCATAAGGCTGATGCCGTAATTTCGTCCATGCCCATGAAGCAGATGATTGCTTAGGCTGTATTCCGACACCAGAAAATCATAGAAATTGCCGTCGTATTCCTGCTGGCCGTCAAGCCACTTATAGTAGCCGTCAAGTGCCAGTTGCCAACGCCTATCGAAAAGATTCCATTTTAAGGTTGCCGTGAAGCCATGTCCACGCTGTGGCTGCACATCGTCATTGCCAGCCATGGTCCAAAACTCCGTAGGCAAACCAATGGACGAGAACCCCGTCTGTGCTAAATATTGGTTGCGAAGCGAATAGCCCAATGATGCGTACCATTCCCCACCAGCATAGGAAATCTGAATATTGGGAGCCAGTGAACCATAGTGTGACCGACCATTTAAAAAGGCGGTACCTCGTAGTCCCATATTCATCTTCATGCGGCTGCTCAAGGGATGCTCATAGTCTGCATACAGACTGAATTCACTACCGAAAGCATGGGGGGCAAGAAGCATAGGCGTATGATAGGTGCCCGATAATTCTGGCTGCTGATTCTGTACGTCGTGCAGAAGAATGTCTGCCCCGGCAGTCCATCTTTTCCATGCAACTTGCCCTTTGTAGCCATAGTCCGTGATACCTGACGGAAGGCCAAAGTGGATGCTGGCCAAATCAAGCGACAGACGATTGTAGAAATGTGTGACATAAAGCGTATGCTTCATCTGCCAACGCGACATGCCGTCGTGCAGCCAATGGACAGCGGCACAGCTATTGCCCCAATGGTCTCCGATGTCACACTGGTATCCTCTGTCCCTGACATCGCCACGGTCACCGCCCATATAGGCATCCACCAGCAGACGGTTTTGTGGGTCGAACTGATGAAGGAGCGAAACATTTAGGTCGTAAAACGAGTATTTCACCTGTGCTTCCTCTGCCATGAGCCAGTGAGAATAGAGCAGATTCAGATAGGAAGCGCGTGCCGACAAAGTGAGTTGCGTCTTCTGCCCGACGGGTAGCCTCAGGGTGCCCTGTGACGATATAAGTCCCACGCTTAACTCGCCGTTTATCGTATCTTGCAGCAGAGTTGTCGGTTGCATATCGAGTGTGGCACCAAGCCTGTTGTCTGCAGCTGCGGTCTGGGGATATTTGCTGAGGTGCATCGCCGTGTAGTGGCTGGCGTTGAAAGCAGAAAAGAACCCCAGCAGATGATTGACATTATGAATGGGTACACCAGATATCGTGTAGTTATTGTGCTGATTGTCGAAGCCCTGCACATGTAGTCCACTGGTGTATTCCCCGTTGGTCTGTACGCCCGGCAACATCTGGGCATAGTGCATGGGGTCGGCATTGCCCAGAATTTTGGGCAGGTCTTGCATAATATCCATACGCCACACATAGCCATCGGGCACAGTGTGCAAGGCTGATGTCTGATGCCGGGCTGTAACCAAAACGGAATCGAGTGACATCTGCTTGATGCCCCTCGATTCCGTTGAATCTTTTGCGGTAATTGGCTTGGACGTCTGGGCACACAGGCTTGTGCCTGTCAGTCCAAAGAGCAAAGCCAACAGCAGTCGCAACCTACCAGTCAATCCGCTCATCCGTGAAGTTACGGGCCACAGACTCTACAAGGCTCTTGAAGTTGTCAATGACCGTCTTGAACCTTGTCTCCGTGAAATAGTCTTCCAGGGCGTAAGATGAATTGTCTGAAGTGAAGGTGATGATTGGTTTTGACTCCCACCTTGTCCTTGTTTCATAGATTGGAGCATTGCCATTCCATCCGGCATAATAGCGATATGTATCCCCGAAAGGCTCCAGTGTCAACTTCCCTTTTACAGTAGAATTATTGTTGTAGTACATATTTGCGCTGTAGAGGGTGTTGGCCCTGTTGAGGGTTTGCTTATAGGCTTGCTCCTCATAGCGGTTGGCATGAGCTTCATCCATGCAGTCCGACAGGGCAATGCCGTCATTGCAACTGGCCTTCAGCTGTACTCTGCCCAGAATGTCCAACGTTGCGTTCAGGTTGCGGAGTGACTTCACCTCCACCTCGTCCTTGTCGTTGGTCAACTGGCTGCTGCCTGTGGCCGAACCCGAAATGAGGGTCTTCGAGGCATTGCTGATGGTAAATTCTGCCTTTGACTCGCCATTGGCTGTGTATTTTGCCTGCGAAACGTTGATGGTGTACAAGCCATTGATAACGGTCTTGGTGTTCACATTCAGATTGTTGCGCGAGAGGTCAAACTTAGCCCCTTCGGTGACATTGCTCAGGTCAACCGTTGTTGTTGACTCAAGAATGGTCTTTCCACCTTGCGTCACGGTGACAACCACGCGCTGCGGTATAGTCACCAACACTTGTGTCTCTTCACGCCACGATGTGTAAGACGGATAGATATATTCATAATGTCTCTTGGTTTCATCGAAGAGGTAAACCGTTTTCGTCGTTCCGCTGCTGCTCACCGTGGCCACAACCTGCTGACCGTTAGCATCGTTGAAGGTACACTTCAGTCCATTGCCCGACTGATAATGCCACGTGCCATTGCTCAGATAATAGTTGCCGCTGAAGTTGGCAAGTGCAAGCGTCCGCTTATAGTATTTCACGCTCCCAGCCTCATTCAGGGCCTGTCTGACGTTATACACGGCATCAAGGTGCTGCTCTGCTTCGCTGCCCTCATAGGCATTCTCATTTTCCAGCACACGGCGAATGGAATAGAAGTTGTTGAAATCGCTGCTGTTGAACGATCCGACCAGCTCTGTACCCGTCTGCTCCAGAAACTCCTTGTCGGGGCCATCATATCCACCGCCACCGCCTCCGCCCTCAGAGTCAGATTTGTCGTTGGAATCAGAACATGAAGCCAGCAGTAAACCAAGCATGGCTACATACATCAAAGAGATAAATTTGATTTTCATAAGACTTGATAAGTTTGGAATTAGTAATAAATCGCTGCAAAGGTCGTGAAATAGTCTTTTTCCTACAAGGAGAAAAACCTCCAAAAACGTTACGCTATTGTCACATAATTGTTGCATCTGCAAGTTATTTATTCCGTTTCGGCAAAACCTCAGTATTGCTTCAGTAGCGCACCTGTGCTCAGTAGAAAATCAGTGGGGGTAAGCATAAATCAAAGAGAGCCTATAGAGCTCGACTAAGTCAATAATATGAATAATTTTATAGACTAACAAGAATAATTATGAGGATTTATGGGAAAATTACCCATATTATTCAAATTCGTTTCTTAAAATCTACCGCCAAAGGTGGTTCGCTGATAGTTGCAAGTTGGCGCAGAATTACAAAAAAAGCAAAATCACTTTCACTTTCATAAAATGCCACTTATCCGACTAAATATCAGACAAAAAGCATGATGAAAGTGAGTTTTTCACTTTCATTCACTTTCATATCGGGCGTTCCATTAAAACCAGACTCTGTGACGATGCACGGCCAGAGCCGTGACGATGCATGGCCAGAGCCGTGACGATGCATGGCCACAGTCGCGACGATGCATGGCGACAGTCGCGACGATGCACGGCCAGAGCTGCGACGATGTTTGGTGACGGTTGCGACGATGCATGGCGACGGCTCTGACGAAGCATCGCTACTGCCGCAGCGCACCTGT
>R20__coassemble_322_pt1 | contig 37459 bp, 34 predicted proteins | sample R20__metabat2_low_PE_030 | metagenome-assembled genome bin R20 | reverse complement strand
ATTTCAAAAATAATGCAGAACAGCGGCTTTGGGACAACTCATATGCAGGAATAGAATATCCGCAAGTTTTCTATGGGCTTCCTGGTTTTGCCTACATAGACTTTGGCTTGGTAGGGGGAATCTTATTCTTAATAACGTTTTCTGTTGTTTTTTATCGCTTCTGTTGTAAAAAAAACAAGCAAATTCAATTCTATGATTTAATCTTTATGTGCATATGCATAAAGATTGAAATTATGGCGATTATGTTTTTCCCTTATTGTGGTTCAAAATTATATGACATACTTTATATGATACTTTTTTGGTTTGTATTAAAAAACCTCAAAAAAAATATTTCAAAGAATCCAAAGTTGCAATGCAATAACAGCTGACAACAAAGAATCAATATAAAAAATACAAGAAGTGGAAATAAATAAATTAGGCTGCGTACTTGCTTATTACAAAAACCATAATAACTATGGCACTTCCTTACAGGGATATGCTACAGTGAAGACCATCAAGGAAATGGGGTATAACTGTAGAATCATTCGGTATGTAAAGAAAGATTCTCTCTGGCGAAGAATATATATTGCGCCTTTGGTACTGATAAGTGGCGGCTGGAGTGCATATTGGAGGAAAAAGAAAAAGTCTCAGAAAAATGATTACCCATTTAATTATGTACAGAATTTGGCTCTCAGAACCAAGGCTAATAATAAATGGAAAGATTTAGAGATGGAGCCACTGTGCGACACCTACGTTGGTTATGAGGAACTTGTGAATGGATCCAGAAATTACAATCTGGTACTTGTTGGTAGTGATCAGGTATGGGCACCATTAGGATTGTATAGCCGTTTTTACAATCTGATTTTCGTTGACGAATGTATTCCAACGATGAGTTATGCATCAAGTTTTGGTGTTACCCAAATACCTTGGTGGCAACGACGAAGCACGGCCTCTTTTCTAAAAAGAATTGATGCCATCAGCGTTAGAGAGCTACAAGGAAAGCAAATTGTTATGGAACTGACTGGGCGTGATGCCACAGTGGTGTGTGATCCAACATTATTGCGTACACGCGAACAGTGGGAGCAAGAGTTTATCGGGAAAATGCCTAAAGTAGAAAATGACTATATTTTTTGTTATCTGTTAGGGCATCGAAGTGAGTCACGTGATGTTGTAAGGCAATTAAGTAAAGACACCGGGCTTCCAGTCGTTGCTATTCGTCATACAGATGAATATATCGCATGTGACGAATGTTTTGGTGATATTGCCTTATGGGATGTGGATCCTATAGAATTTGTACAGTTAATTAGTCGTGCAACCTATGTGTGTACAGATTCTTTCCATTGCTCTGTATTTTCTATTATATTTCATCGACCATTTTTGACATTTTACAGATTTGCCTCAACGGATAGAAATTCAAGAAATTCACGTATTGACAGTTTACTTTCTTTGACAGGATTGACAGAACGGCTCTATCATTCTGACATTACAAAAGAAATCCAACAGACAATAGATTACCATTCTGTTGATTTGAAGATAAACCAGTTGAGAAACCTTTCAATGGGTTTTTTAAAGAAAGGACTAAAGCAAGCGATATAATATGCAGCGAAAAACCCCCAATATCAGCTACACAGTACGTCACGACTTGTGTGTTGGCTGTGGAGTATGCACAGATGTATGCCCACAGAAAGCGATTAAGATCAATGATACTCACGGTTTGTTTCGTCCTGTCGTAGATGCGGATTTATGCTTTAACAACCAAGGATGTCACCGATGTCTCGATATTTGTCCTGGTATTGGCATAAACATAAAATGTCTATCTGAGAATCTTTTCGATGCAAATGAGGCGGTCGTAAATCCCTACATTGGGCATTATCTGGATTGTTATACGGGACATTCCTGCAATGATTCGATACGATACCATTGCGCCTCTGGAGGACTGACATCTCAAATGCTCATCTACTTGTTGGAGAAAGGATTTATTACAGGGGCGGTGGTGACGAGATTCGACAACTCCCCCCCCCTAATGGTGAGAACCTTCATTGCACGAAATCGTGAGGAAATACTATCTGCCAAAAGTAGCAAATATGCTCCAGTAACAATGGCCGGGATTGTAGATGAAATAAAAGCTTCAGATGGGAAAGTTGCAATAGTTGGATTGCCTTGTCATATTCAAGGCTTTAGGAAATTGGAGCAGAAAGACAAAAAATTCAAAGAACATGTGTTTGCTTACTTTGGCCTTTATTGTAGTTGCGGAAGGAGTTTTTATCTGACAGAATATGTATTGAAGAAATACGGTATAGAGCGCTTCCATTTAAAACATTTTGCCTATCGCGACAATGGTTGCATGGGCAATCTTCATATTCAAATGAATGAAAAATTCCATATCGGAAATGCCGATAGTATTTCTGAAATGGGATTTGGATTTATACAAATTCCATATCAGAAATACTATCTGTCTCTAAGATCCTTTTTCAATGTACACCGTTGTTTGTTCTGTGTGGATCATTTCGCAGAATTGGCAGATATTTCGTTTGGGGACATTCATTACGGGAAATATATCCAGGATAAAATAGGGATTAATTCAGTTGTCGTGCGACGTTCTGATTTACTTCAATTGCTTCATGAAGCGAAATCCGAAGGTTTCATAACACTTGAAGATGTGTCCATCGCCGATTTATTAGCATCTCAAGTTTATGTAAAGACCAAAAAGCATCTCAATCCGATGTTTATAAAACTGTATCGTATGACAGGACATAAAGTTCCTGAATACAATACGAATTTTAAATATTACCCTACAACAAAAGCCATAAAATCATTATTTGTTAAAAAAGTTCAGATGTTGATAGGTGGACATAAATTTTTGTGGCCCTTCATAAAAATGATGATAAAACGGTATGACAAATAAGTTTATTGATGACTTGGATCACTACGCATTGCGCCACGGATTGCCCCGAAGGTGTGCACCTTTTATGGTGTTTATTCACAGGGAAAGTTGGCCTATTGTATTATATCGATTTAGGAACTGGACTTATAAAACTGTGCATATTCCCATTCTTAGACAGATATTTACAATCGTTGGTTTCATTCTTGACTGGTTTGTAAGATGGGTAACAACCATCAACATTTCATACAAAGCAGAGATTGGACGTGGTTTATATATACCACATGAAGGAAATATAACGATTAGCCATCATAGCACCCTCGGAGAATATTGTACAATCCATCAAGGCGTGACCCTGGGAGGGGCTGGCAGAGGTAGCAGTTATGGAGGGCCAACAATGGGAAACAGGTGTTTTGTCGGGGCAAATGCTACTATTGTTGGAAAAATTCATATTGGTGATAATGTGTTGATTGGTGCAAATGCTTACGTATGTAAAGATATTGACAGTAATGCTGTGATGGCCGCACCAATGGCTGTAAAGATAAGCGATAAAGGAAGTTTTGATGCAATACATATAAGATTCAAACAATGAGAAATTACACTTTTAATTGGGGAAAACTGTTGTTTTTCCGTTGGTTTTTTGCCAGTTGGTTATTGCATGGTGTTCATGTATTTGACAAAACCGAGAGGAACTATTATGTTATGTGTGAATTAGTTGCATTTAGTTGCTTGTGTCTGGTTTTTTATCTGGCAGGTATCAAACTTTGGTGGGTGTATCTGGTGACATTTCTTGCTCTACACACCGCAACCTGGCTTGTTGATTCCCATTGGCTTGTGGGTTACAGGGAAGTTGACAAAACATTTCATGGGAAGGGCATAAGTTCTGTCATAGATTTTGCTCAATTGACTAAGCGCGAACTTGTGAAATATGACAGCGTGAAAGCCATTTGCATTTATGGCAGCTTATGCCGGAGGATGTATCATGACAGGAGTGACATGGATCTTCGCGTTGTTCAGACAGGAAGAAGTTTCCTGTTGTTTTGGACAATACAAAAGTTACGCTTCATCGGAATCTGGAGGTATCGGATTCCTCTTGATTTGAAACTTGTCGATTCTGTAGGTTATCTTCAAAAAGAAATGCGCATAGATGAAAAACCAATTATGGTGTTTAAACGAGACCTGCATTTTTACAACGAGGGAGACACATTTAATGAATTATTCTCACAACCAGAAAGATATCTAAAAATTACCCCCCCCAGATAAAATGGTTTAAATATTCAAAATGTGCGTAAGAAGTGAAAAGGTATGTTATTTCGCTTCTTACGAAGCACAAGAAGAAGAGGTTGCCCCAAAGGTTACAAGGTACATGGTTCGATGAGTGGATGAGTTATGGCTATATTACATTCATTTCTGCCTTTATTTTTCAAGGGATGTTGTATGCTAACTGGCGGGAAAATGTAATTAAAATTCTGTTGGATGGCATGATGACCTGTCTGCTAATCTTTATGATGCCTTGGTATTGGGCTGTGGTTTGTGCTCACTTCTTAAACTTTTGTCTTAACGGTCAATTCCTGTGTGTATTTTACCATATTGGAGCAGGGAATAATACGCCAGAAAAGTTTCTTGGATGTGTAGAATTCTTGAAACGTAGCCTTGACCAAACATCGGCTGTGTCTGCTGCGATTGCATACGGTTCATTGTCAAAAGGCAAATGGCGGCCTTCATCTGATATTGACATCCGATTTATACCAGGTTTGGGAGAAATAGCTTTCTGGAAAACCTGTTTATGGGCTGTGAAAGCACGTGCAATAGCATTCTTCCAAGGGTTCCCTCTTGATTTGTTTGTCACAACCATGAGTACGGCTTATAAACAGATGAACAAAGATGAACTACCCATTATATTTAAAGATGTGAAAGACATCAGTTCCAAATATTATCAGAAGCGCATGTCTTTCGAAGATTTCCGGGATTTATTTCAAAATAGATTTCTCATAAACAAATGATTATATTGAACCTTATTTGGAAGTTTAGCACTGGAGGCATAGGCAAGTGCTTTCAGGTCTATGACAAAATGGGGGAAGAACGCGATGATATCAAAGTCGTTTCCGTATGTATAGACCCTCAGAATTGTCAATATGACCGAACGGCATTAGTTGAAATGGGGGCAGAAATTATATCTATCAAGAATATTTTTGATTTGTCCTGGACATGGAAGATGAAGAGGCTGATAGGTCAGGTGGCTCCTGATGTTATTTTTTGTCATGGTTTTAATGGCCCTGTTGTCGTACAAACGGTTTTAGGATTGTACAATCTTCATATACCTATGGTTTGTAGCTATCACGGCTTATATCATGCTCCAACCAAGGCAAAGAGGTGGATAGCTCCTTTTTTCAACCATGTTCAAACTTATTTGTATAAAACTAAAGCTTCGAAAATCATTCTTGTAGAGAATTATTCTAAACGCTATCTGTTGAACGCAGGTGTCAGTAAAGATAAATTGTATGTTGTACACAACGGTATTCCTGATACAGGCAAAAGCCAGAAAGCAGTAAACCTTCCTGAAGGGGCTGTTTCTATTGGCCTGTCTTCCAGGCTTGATAAAGTGAAGGGGATAGAGTATGCCATTCAGGCAATACCGATGATAAAAAAACACGCGGAAAAGCCTTTTCACTTTTATATCTTAGGGGATGGCCCTTTGGAGAAAAAACTAAAAGACATGGTTACAGCCATGCATTTGCAGGATTTTGTAACAATGGTGGGGTACGCAGAGAATGTTGGTGAATGGATGACCAGCTGGGATATTTTTTGCCTTCCTTCATTGTTTGAATACCATTCAATAGCACTATTAGAAGCCATGCGTGGAGGCAAGGCTATTGTAGCGACCAATGTTGGAGGAAATGAAGAATCTGTTACGCATGGGAAAGAGGCAATAGTGGTAAATCCAAAGGATATTGAAGGGTTGGCACTGGCACTAACTCGTTTCATCAACGATGAGCAACTCCGTATAGAATATGGGAGAAATGCCCGAAAGAGGTATCTTGAAGAATTTACAGAAAGTAAAATGAAGGAAGGGTTGATAAATGTCTTCCTAAAGAAATAAGCAATGATTATTGGTTTTTACACAATAGACCTGTTTCCTGGGAGAGAGCATTTAATGCCTTGGAGAACCATACTTGAATTCTCAAAGATATTATTGCACCAATCCCATCAAGCATATATCATCAATGGAAGTGACAATAGAAATCTTAGCAATTATAGCTACGAAGGCGTTGACATTGTCAATATTCCATTGGGAATGGACATGCTAAGGAACTATATAGAAAGGCATTACATCAATGTTTTGCTTTTTCAGGTCACTTGGAGAGACGGGCTAAAGGACTTTTCCTATTTGTGCTCGTTGAATTGTCGGAAAATAGCTTATTTCTCGGGGGGGGTCTATAACCTAAAAAATGCCCTTTATTTATTATTCAAAAGTTCATACAGTGCAGCCAAGCCTTATCTTATAGAAAGCATTGTGCCTAAAAGTTTCATTCGGAAAAAATTGTCACAAGCAAGGACGAATGCAGTGATTGGACTTACCCCCTTCACAACGCGAGTTTGTAAGCAAAACGGTATATCAAAGGCATACACAATTTTGCCTGGACAGGATATTTTTTCAAAACTGGATTGTTCGGAAGAAGTCTTATACAAATATAAATTAAAAGGACAAAAATATCTGTGTTTTACAGGTTCTGATGCTCCAACACGAGGGTTGCCGTTGCTTCTTGAGACGTTGGCAGAAATTACATTGCCCAAAGATATTACGATTGTACTATTGATTCGTAAAGATGCCAATCAGAAATCAAACAACTTTAAGAGTGTGTTTCATCAAGCAATGCAAAAAAACAACATTGTGATTGTGGAGGAGCGATTATCAAAAGGAGAACTGAAAGCATTCTTTAAAAATGCATATTATATGATTCTTCCGTTCATCGTCATCCCATCAGAAATACCGCTCACCTATCTTGAAATTTTGTCATGTGGCACCCCCATTATATCTTTTTCAAATGGAGGTACGACAAAATTATTAGAAAAAGCCTTGCTGATAAGCCCTTTGTCTTCCCTTGGTCTTGGCAAAACTCTTTTTAAGGCCGTGAATGACGACAAACTGAGAGAGACGAAATCCATAGAAGCTATAAAATTAATGCATTCATATCCAACATGGGATGAATCATCAAAAGAATTAAACAAAATAATTTTCGACGAATGAAATACTTAATCATAAGTGGCATTGATGGATCTGGGAAAACGACAATCATAGAACACCTGGAAAAAGCACTAATACAGCAAGGTTTTTCAGTAGACATCGTTTGGATGAGATATAACCATTATTTGGTGAAAGTGATGAATGCTTTTGCACGAATGGCGGGGTTGTCTGTAAAAGTCAACAACGAAATGGGAGATGTTTGGGAACACCGTTTATACCAATCTCCCTTGTTTTGTAAAGTATATGTATGGTGCTCTTATATAGATAATCTTTTCGCCAAATATAAAGTAGCAAAATTAAAGTCTGACTATATAATTTGTGACCGATGGGTAAATGACATCTTGATTGATCTGGGTGCAGAATGTCGCATAGATAATATATTGGATAATGTTTGGTACACCCGGTTTCACAATCTTTTGCCACTACATTCTGTGGAATTTGTTATTCAACGCAATCTGGACGAACTTCTGAGTTGCAGGGTGGAAAATCATACTAATCCTGATTTTAAATATCGTTTGGCATTGTATCAAAAATTGACTGAAAAAAAATCTATCCATACAATCAACAACGTAAGAACAGTTGCAGAGAGTGTACAACAAATATTGGACATTATCGATGAAAAGAAGTAAAATTTGTTTAGCTTGTTCTGCTGGGGGGCATTTGCGTGAGCTACAGCTGGCTGTTGGCAACATTCCAAATGATTGGGATTGTTACTGGCTGACCTTAAAAACAACATCTTCAAAGGTTTTCTTAAAAGACAAAGAGCATGTATTTCTAATTAATTTTCAGCCAACAAGAATGTGGACCTTGTTCGCGAATAGCATTCAGGCTCTTTTTTGGTTATTGATAAAACGACCTACAGTTATTATTACAACAGGGGCAGGAGTAGTGGTTCCGACTGTGTTTTTTGCAAAGAAACTGTTACGGACAAAGATTATATTTGTTAACTCTGCTGCGGACGTAACCCATGCATCAAAGACGCCTATCTGGATTGAAAAGTATGCTGATTTGTTTTTGGTGCAGTGGGAAGAGATGAAACAAATATTTCCTAATGCCATTTGTTGCGGAGTATTATGATTTTTGCCAGTTTAGGAACAATGGATATGCCATTCTTCAGAATGGCAAAGGCTGTTGATGAATTTGCATCAACATGCAAGGAAGAAGTTATTGTGCAAACGGGATATACAGATTACAAATACCAGTATGCACATGCTTTTAAATTCTGCACCAAAGAGGAAATGCGCAGATATATCAGTGAAGCTAATATCCTCATTTTGCAGGGTGGATGGGGGGCCATTTCAGAGGCCATGGAATTACAAAAAAGGATTGTTGTGATGCCACGATATGATAAAAAGGAACATATCCATGACCAATTTCAGCTTGTAAAAAAATTGGATGTTTTGAATTGTGTGATTGGTGTTTTTGATGAAAAGGAACTTCCTATAGCTATTGATAAAGCACAGACATTTAAATTTCAACAAATTTCCAAAGGCAATGCGGAATCAATCATTAAAAAGGCTTTAATAGATTGGGGGCTATGAAAGTTTCAATTATAACTTCCTGCTGTAATCGCCATGACACCATTCGTGGAGCAATTGAGAGTGTCTTGGCACAAGATTATTCCGACATAGAGTACATCATTGTGGATGGAGCATCCACTGACGGAACGCTTGATATTGTCCGTAAATATGAAAACTACGGTGTGAAAGTGCTTTCTGAGCCAGACCATGGCATGTATGAAGCAATCAACAAGGGTATTCGGATGGCTACAGGTGATGTAATAGGGCTGGTACATTCGGATGATTTTCTTTACGATGAACATGTGATTTCAGATATTGTCAAAGAGTTTGAAGGGAGTGGGGCGGATTTTGTTTATGGTGATGGTATTTTTGTAGATGCAGCAAATACAGAAAAAGTTATACGCAATTGGAAAAGCGGCAATTATGCAAAATGGAAAGTAAAGTGTGGCTGGCTGCCTTTACATCCGACGTGCTATATCCGACGTGACGTGATGTTAAAAGAAGGACTTTATGACGAGTCTTACAAAATCGCAGCTGATACGGATTTGTTGGTTCGCTATTTGTATAAGGCGGACTTGAAGGTATCTTATTTGAAACGCAAAATTATACGGATGCGGATGGGCGGGCTTTCAACAGACAATGCAAAGCGTAGGATGATGTGGGATGAGGACATCCGGGTGTATCGCAATCATGGATTTCGTCCTGTCTTGACAAAATTGATGAAGATGATGTGGAAAGTGCCGCAGTTTGTAGAGGCCAAGTTTATGCAGCCAGCTAAATAATAAAACAAGCTAACGTTTCTTGTCACTTTGCCACCCCCCTGCATGGGTCTGGGTACTACTTTGTCCACCCATTTTTTCGTCAAAGGCGATGAGTAGGTCTTTAATGAACAACTTAACTCTTTGTATATGTCGGTTGCGTTTCATTCTGTGAATTGCAATTCTTGTAAATGTATAAAAGGCTCGGAGGCATGATTGCTTTCGAGCCTTTTGCTTTTTTCTAACACATCTATAGTGTTCTACCCTACCTCACCTACGTGGAAATTTATTTCTCGCCAGTCAAATACTGATTGATGAAGCGTGTGATGTCGCTGAGGGTAATTGCTCCATCTTCATTAATGTCTGCGGCGTATGGAGTGGCATCGAGTTGACCCAAGTAGATGGCGATGAGGATGGCGAGGTCTTCTGCATTGACCTTACCGTCTTTGTTGACATCGCCAGGCAAAGCTAAGGGTAGGCTGAAGTGGTCAGCACTCCACCAAGCAGTCTGACTGGCAGCAAAAGAAGCCGTGATGGTCAGTTCGTCCTCGGGCTGAAGCAGGAAGGATGGTGTGGTGGCAAGTTGCCAGCCATACTGATAGGCATTGCCTTCTACGGATTCATCGCCTGTGCCTGTAATGCTAGCTGAGTAAGTGCTGACAGTTCCTTCATTGTTTTTGACTGACGCTTGCAGATTGACTTTCAAATCCCTGGTACACCTCAGCAAGGCACTGAGCAGGTATTCACCCGCCGGCAGGTCGGTGATGGTCTGCGTCATGGAAGACGTGAGCGAGCCACTGTTCCACTTGTCCCAATAGTTGTTGTTGGCATCGCCATCCCAGGCTTGTCCCTTGTTGGTAGAGAGGTTCTTCACCGTCCAACCTGTAGTGCTGGCCTGGTCGCAATCGGGATTGGTAATGTAGCTGATGGCCGTTTCCTCACTGGTGGCATTTCCACCAAAGAGGGTTGTTGCACAAACGCGGAACAGGTCGTTCTCAATGTCAATATCGTCAAGCGATAATGCATAGCTGAATTTGGTGTTTTCAAGTTCGGAGCGGTCAGAAACGCTGTAGAGGTCTTCCCACTGACCGTCCATCTTCTTTTGCTGCAAAACCAAAGATTCTGTGCAATCCCCATTGCCATTGCCTATGGTAAATGTAATGATGCCTTTAGATGCACTGATGGCGTATGTAAGGGCTGGCGTTTTTACACCTGGCGCCCAGAAGGTGGGTGTCTTCGTGTACTTAGCGTTGTAAGCAAAGGTTGCCCGGTGGTCGCGATAGACTTCGCCTGAGGGTGTAAGTCCCTTGCTGGGGTTAGCATCGTAGAACATATATGTCTGCCACATATCAGTGCCATAAATGGCATAACGTTCAATCCAGGGACATTCCTCCATCTTCTGCAGCAACACTTGCAGATACTTGCGGTTCTGTTCGTAGCTGGTCACTTTTGTGCCGTTCCACGATGCGCTGATCTCCATCTCCGAAAGCCATACGGGACGCCCCGTGTTGTTCCAGACGCTTTTACATTTGGTGTTGCAGAACCAGTTCGCATAGCCAGCCTCATCATAACTGGCCAAATCCCAATAGGCATGAGTCACCGTGAAGTCACAGCGTGACTGCATGTTATCGACATAGTTACAGAAGTTGGTCAGATAACTGAAATCTGTCGGCTGGGGAGAGCCGATACGTCCACCGCTGGGCAGGAAGTCTGAATTAATGGTATATGCCTTCCATTCGCTGATAGTGCCGCCACAGCTACAGTCCGAACTTTCGTGCTGCTCCGAATGTTCTGGTTCATTGATGGACATGGAAGCCGAGGCCGTGTGGCTGTTCACCTCAGATGCACTTGGCCAATACAAGTGCTGACGACAAGGCACGAATTCCATGTCTGTGGTCGAATTGTAACCTGCATTCCATGACCAATACCAACTTGCACGTAGCTGTGGACCGCCACTTGCGCCACTGGGATTCCCCCACCCTTTCTTTGACAGGTACTGCCATTGCTTGATGTTTACAGAAGTGACACGCTTGTTGAGTGCATTGGGCAAAGCGACTTCCAGGTCTGCATGGTCTGCCACATACACACGACTATATCCGCTGCCGCTTGTGCCTGATGCCAGCGTAGCCATATAGCCACGGCGCAAGGTGAAACTCGTCATGGTATTGCTTTGTTTGCCCAAATCGGTATGGTTGCCTACGTCCAATGTGAAATCCCCGTCCGTACCGCCACAACTCATAGCGACTTCCGGCAGAGGTATGACAGCGGCACCGTTCAGATAAATGGCCACACGGCAGTTTGTGCCGTTTTGGGCTGTCTTCCCGTTGATTTTTACGAATTTCAGGTATGAACTGATAACTTCGCTCGGCTGGATGTTGTCAAGGATGAGCCATGTGCGGTCGCTGCCAAGATTCACGGTGCTACTACCCAGGATGGGGCTGCTATTAGCCGTAATGTGTATGTCGATAGGCTCCGAAAAGTCTATCTGATGATCCTTCAGCTGACAATAGTCGATTTCCTGTATTCCCTGTGCATTCGTGTAAATAGCCGACTCGTAGGTCTGCCGTGCTTCGTCCCATGTTCCGATGGCCGGAATCACAGAGAACTGCGAATGGCTGCCCTTCGGCTTATCGTAATACACATTCACAAAGGCATTGCCCTTCTTTCCGCCGTCAATGCCCAAATACTTGCTGTTCTTTTTATTTATTAAATAGGTGTATGTACCCTCTTCGACAGCCCAGCAATAGCGGCTGTCTGTCGAGGAAGTACTCTCCAGCACCACGCTCCAGTCATTTGAACTGCTGGCCGCCAGATACTTGCCACTGCTTTTCTGGCGCAAAAGCACATAACCGTCCGTGCCAGAACTTTCAGCCACGAAAACATAGCTGTCAGCATCGGCATTTGTACCAAAAGCAGATATGGCCGGGCCTGTTCCAGCCTCGTTTGTTCCCAACAGTTTTTCATAAATGTTCAGCCAAATGTAATACTCGCTGTTCAGGGCAAGGCTTTCGCCCATCGCCACAATCGTACAACACAAAAGCATTACGGTGATTGTCATCCGCTGAACGAGGATGTTCATGGTAGCTTTCATAATCGGTCCCTTTTTTCTGAATCTGTGCCATTTTTATCCCTGCAAGTAGCATGGTGGCACATTATTGGCGCAAAGATAAATGTTTTTTTTCTAAAAGTTTGCAAGTTGAATAAAAAAAGATGTAAATTTGCAGCAGAGAGTGAATTTATTGACTAAACATTGTTAATGTTAAATCACACGTATGTCTATTTGGGTATTTTTTAAGCTTCTGGGGTCGCTGGCTCTGCTGATGTTCGGTATGAAGTCGATGAGTGAAGCCCTCCAGAAGATGGCGGGTCCACAGTTGCGACACGTATTGGGGGCCATGACCACCAACCGTTTTACCGGTATGCTGACCGGTATGTTTGTAACTGCAGCTGTGCAGTCATCTACCGCCACCACAGTGATGACCGTCTCATTTGTCAATGCCGGTTTGCTCACGCTGGCGCAGGCCATCTCTGTCATCATGGGTGCCAACATCGGTACAACACTTACAGCCTGGATTATGTCAGCAGGCATGTCGTTTGACATCACCAGCGCTGTCTATCCGGCATTTTTCATCGGCATCATGCTCATCTATCTGAAGAAGTACCGCTACATCGGTGATTTCCTTTTCGGCCTTTCCTTCCTTCTGCTCGGTCTGGGTACGCTGCGTGCCACCGGCACGGAAATGCATTTGGGCGAAAACCAGGTTTTGCTCAACTTCTTTGCCTCCTTCGAAGCCGACTCCTTCCTTACCACGCTCATCTTCCTCTTCCTCGGTGGTGTCATGACCTTCTGCGTTCAGTCGTCTGCAGCTGTCATGGCCATCACGATGATACTTTGTTCCAGTGGTGCACTGCCTATCTATCAGGGCATCGCCCTTGTGATGGGTGAGAACATCGGTACCACCATCACCTCGAACCTTGCCGCCATGTCGGCCAATACACAGGCACGCCGTGCAGCTCTGGCCCACATGCTCTTCAATATCTTCGGTGTTGTATGGATTCTTTTCGTCTTCCGTCCCTTCATCGACATGGTCTGTGGCTGGGTAGGCTATGACGTGACAATGCAGAAGGATGCTGTGACACCTGCGGTATTCCTTGCCAATGCCACGAAGCTCAGCTTTGTGCTGGCTGGCTTCCATACCGCATTCAACGTGGCCAACACCTTCATCCTCATCTGGTTCATCCCGCAGATTGAAAAGATTGTCTGCTGGGTCATCAAGCCAAAGGCCGTTGACGAGGAGGAAGACTTCCGTCTCCATTTCATCACTGCTGGCTTCATGAAGACACCCGAACTTTCTGTCTTCGAGGCTCAGAAGGAAATCCAGTCCTTCTCCGAGCGTATGCAACGCATGTTCAACATGGTGCGCGAACTGCTGACCCTTTCTGCCAGCAAGACCGACAAGAAGGACAGCCAGGCTGGCGACTTCAACAAGCTCTTCACCCGCATAGAGAAGTTTATATGCATCTCCGACAACATGGAACTTGAAATTGCCAAGTATCTCTATGCCGTCAGCGATGCCCACCTCAGCGATGACACGAAAGCGAAGATTCGCGCCATGCTACGCGAAATATCCGAGCTGGAGTCCATCGGTGATGCCTGCTACAACATGGCTCGCACCATCTCACGCAAGTACAATGGTAAGGAAGACCACTTCATCGAGAAGCAGTATGACCACATCTACCAGATGATGGAACTTACCGAACAGTCACTTGCCCAGATGAACCGCCTGATGGGTGGTCGCAAGGAAGCCTTCGACGTGAACCGCTCATTTAACATCGAGAACGAAATCAACAACTACCGCAACCAGCTGAAGGCACAGAACATTGTCGATATCAACAACCACGAATACACCTATGCCGTCGGCACCATCTACATGGACCTCATCAACGAGTGTGAAAAGCTTGGCGACTACGTTGTCAACGTTGTTGAAGCTCGCATGGGCACCCGTCAACATTGATAAATCAGGACATATCACGCAAAAAGCCTCTCTGCACAGGGAGGCTTTTTGCATCATGAAACTATTAATTGTTCGATTACAGCGTTTTTTTCTCAACTAAATTTGGTTTTAGTCTTTGTATCTTGTATTTTTGCAGCCAGAAAAGCTTGTGCCACAGTGACATAAACAAAAAAATGCACCAGACGTATGAAAAGATTTCTTTACTTTGCAATCATGTTGGCAATGCTGACTTGCGAGAGGGCTTTTAGCCAAGACTTGAGCCTTGAAGGCTGGCAACTCATTTGGCATGATGAATTCGACGAGACGGGCACGTTCAACCGCGAGAGATGGCAGGCGGAACAAGGGTTCGTGCGCAACGAGGAGGACCAGTGGTATCAAGCGGATAATGCATACCAGCAAAACGGGCTGCTCATCATCGAGGGACGCATCGACAGCATTCCCAATCCCCAGTATAAGTCAGGTAGCAGAGATTGGCGCAGGAAACGACCTTACGCACAATACTCTTCGGCTTCCATCAACACAAGACACACATTCTCTTTCTGTTATGGACGAATGGAAGTGCGTGCCCGCATTCCTGCCGTCTGCGGAGCATGGCCGGCCATCTGGACGCTGGGCACGGGGGTGGAATGGCCGTCGTGCGGCGAGTGTGACATCATGGAGTATTACCATATCAACGGTGTTCCCCACATCTTAGCCAATGCAGCCTGGGGGGACGACCGACATTATCATGCCGTGTGGAACTCCGCGAAAACACCTTACCAGCATTTCCTCGACAAAGACCCTGGATGGGGCGAGAAGTTCCACACGTGGCTCATGGACTGGACCGAGGCTTACCTCCGCATCTACCTTGACGGCGAACTGCTGAACGACATCGACCTCCGCACCACCGTCAACGGCACAGTTGGCCAGCACAGCAACCCTTTCCATGCACCGCATTACATCCTGCTCAACCTGGCCATCGGCGGCATCAATGGCGGAGCGATTCAGCCCGACGCTTTCCCCATGCGCTACGAGGTGGACTACGTCAGGGTGTGGAAACCTAAAGACTAAAAAAAACTTCTTTCAACATGAAAATCGGAGACAAACTGCCCGAAGCACTTGGGCGCAACGAAAAAGGTGAGGAACTGACCCTCAGCCAGTTTGCAGGCAAGAAACTGATTGTCTATGCCTATCCCAAAGACAACACCAGCGGCTGCACAGCCGAAGCCTGTTCGCTGAAGCAGCACGCGGAGGAACTGGAAAAGGCCGGCTACGCCATTATCGGCATCAGCAAGGACTCTGCTGCCAGCCACCAGCGTTTCATCGACAAATACGAGCTGCCCTTTCCGCTGATAGCCGATACCGACACGGCCCTGCTGCAAACGCTGGGGGCCTGGGGCGAGAAGAACATGTACGGCAAGAAGACGATGGGCACGCTACGCACCACCTACCTGGTGAACGAAGACGGCATCGTCGAGAAAATCTTCACGCCCAAGGAAATCAAGACAAAAGTACACGCCGAGCAGATTCTGGAGTATCTGCACGGCGTGGAAAGTCGCTAATATTCTTAGGCAAGATTAGTTGTTCTTGACGTTGGCGCTGACTGTGCCACCGTTTAATGTGTAGGTGCCGCCCACTTTGATGCCACGCGACTTGGTGCCCGTATTCGTCACGGTAACAGTGCCGGCATTGATGGTGAGGTCAACATCCACCTTGATGCCCATGCAACGGTGCGGGTCGTCGGCATCTTCTTCCTGGGTACAGAGGCCGCCTGTGGCATTGACGGTGATGGTGGTGGTGGCATCATCTTCGCTGATGGTCATGCTGCCGTCAGTCTGTATGCCACGCGAGCCGTTGCTGTTGGCATTGATGCTGAAGGTGCCGCCTGTAATTTGCACGCCGCCCTCGGCCTTGATGCCTTTCGTGTCCTCGCTGCCGGCCATCGTGATGTTGAGCGTGCCGCCCTTGATGATGGCATAGGCGGTGTTGGTCTCGTCTTCGGTAAGGGGGATGACAGCGTCGTTATCGTCTGTCTTGTATTCTACCTGTATGCCGTCTCCCAAAGTGTTGCCATCGATGTTGATGGTGCCACCGTTCATCTGAAAGAATTGGCCAACATGGAGACCATCGCTGGCTGCACCCAAGACGTTGACGGTGCCAGTCGAACTCTTGAACAGGGTATATTCCTTCGATGCAATGGCGTGCTTGGTGTTGCCCGTCACGTTGAGCGTGCCGCTGCCACTGAACTCAAAGTGGCCCTTGGTGCGAAAGCAGCCAGAGTGGTCGCCGCCCTCGGTGTCGGCCAGCGTGTTGGTTGTGCCTTCATCCAGAATGACAGCTATGCGCTTGCCGCACTTCACGTTGATGGCTGGCCCCGTGGTGCTGGTAAGCGTAAGACCGTTCAGTTCGAGCGTCATCTTGTAGCTGGCATCAATCACCAGTGAGCCGTCGCTGCTGGAACCGCTCAAAACGTATGCCACTTCGTCTGTCACATTCGTGTTCGTGATTTCCACATTGCTGCTGGTGCCGCTGGTGCAGGTCACCACATCGCTGAGGTTCGATGGGATGGTGACGGTAGCGGTGTTGTCAGCATAGGCAATGGTGACGGTGTAGCTGTCTTCGACATCCTCTGGGTCATCATCGTCATCTGTACCCGTCACAGTTGTGTCATCTGAGGAGGTTGAAGAGGAGGTACTACTGGCTGTGTAGGCTGCATTGGCAGCCAGTTCCTCTGCTGTGTCGTCATCTTTCGTACACGAAGAGATGCCGAAGAAAAGTGCCAGCATGGCTGGCAGGAAAAAAATCTTTTTCATGCTTTCTTGTGTTTGTTGGGATTAGAACTTGAAACCATAGCCCAGGCCGATGAGGTGGCCATTAGGTTCCTCATCGTCATCCTCGGTAATGTAGCGGTAGAAGACCGTGAACTTGTGCTTCTTCAGCAGCTTGTAGTCGGTACCGACCGTGAATTTCCACTTGTTGGTGGAGTAGTTCAGGCCACAACCGTAATCCACCGAGGCAAAAGGCTCAAGGGGCAGGTGGCGGATGTTGTAGGAAACGGTCAGCTTCGAGCGCAGCACCATCTTGTCATTGGGCGAATAAACTTTGGAGCGCGTGTCTTTCAAGTAGAGCGTCTCTGCCCCGTTTACGGTCTTCAGCCTGTAGCGGTACGTCATGGTGGAATCCTCCGCCGAATGTGTATATTGGAACGTCTCCTTCAGCTGGAATGTCCAACGCTTGTTGGGCTTGTAGGAGGCCGAGAGAGCAACGCTGGTGCGGTGGCGGTGACGCCATGAAGCCAGCACCTTGTTGTAGCCCTTGTAGGTGGAATCATCGTCGTCATACTTGGCGTTCCGCTCTGTCAGGTTATACTTCCACATGTACTTCCAGCCCGCAGAAGCCTTCAGGGAGAACTTCCGTGTGTCGTAGAGTTTCACGCCGAATGTGCCGCCCAGGGTCCACCGCTCAATCTGGCGGGTGTTGTCCTGTGTACGTGCCTCGCCCTCGATGGAGAAGTCCATGCGCGAGCCCAGCTTCTTGGTTGCTTCCAGGCTGTAGTCCATGCCGAAGTCATTGCCCTGGGCATCAACACAGAGAGTCGCCGACAGGGCAAGGAGAAGGGTTGAAAATCGTCTTAACATATTCTTTATACTGTCATGATTTCCTTGTTCTTGGCCTCAAGCATCGCGTCAATCTGCTTGATGTACTTGTCGTGAATCTTCTGCACCTTCTCTTCCGAGTCTTTCTCCACATCTTCAGGCACGCCGTTCTTCACCGACTTCTTCAGTTTCTCGATGGCGTCACGACGTGCGTTGCGCACGCTGACCTTTGCATTTTCAGTCTCCTTGGAGCACTGTTTTGTCAGGTCACGACGACGTTCCTCGGTGAGTGGCGGAATGCCAAGACGGATAATCTCGCCATTGTTTTCGGGCATGATGCCCACATTGGAGTCGATGATGGCCTTCTCGATGGGGCGGAACATGTTTTTGTCCCAAGGCTTGATGGCAATGGTGCGGGCATCGGGCGTTGTGATGCTGCTCACATTGTTCAAGGGCACCTTGCTGCCGTATGATTCCACACGCACATCATCGAGGATATGCACATTAGCCCTTCCAGCACGTATTCTTGCCAGAGTCTCTTCCAGATGCATCACAGCCATTTCCATGGCCTCTTCAGCATCGTTAATATAAATCTTTACGTCTTCCATGTTTTTTAGTGAATAGTGAATAGTGAAAAATCTAAATTACAGATTTCACATTCCCGAAGCATCACGCTTCGAGAATGGTACAACCAGTACAGGGCTTCAGCTGCTTGAAGAAGTCGTTGCCCTTGTCGTCAACGAGGATGAAGGCAGGGAAGTCTTCCACTTCAATCTTCCAAATGGCTTCCATGCCGAGTTCTGGATATTCCACGCACTCAATGCTCTTGATGTTGTTCTGGGCAAGGATGGCTGCCGGACCGCCGATGGAACCGAGGTAGAAGCCACCATGGTCCTTGCAGGCGTTGGTCACGTCGATGCTGCGGTTTCCCTTGGCCAGCATAATGCGGCTGCCGCCATGGTCTTGGAACTCATATACGTAGGGGTCCATGCGGCCTGCCGTAGTCGGGCCCATCGAACCGCAAGCCATACCTGCCGGGGTCTTGGCAGGACCTGCATAGTAGATGGGATGGTCTTTCAGGTATTGTGGCATACCTTCACCGGCGTCCAAACGAGCCTTAATCTTGGCATGGGCAATGTCGCGGCCAACGATGATTGTACCATTAAGCGAAAGACGGGTGGAAACAGGATACTGGCTGAGCTGCTTGCAAATCTCGTCCATCGGGCGGTTCAGGTCAACCTTCACCACTTCGCCCTCACCGGCATTGCGCAGTTCTTCGGGGATGAGTTCGTATGGTTTGTCGTCCATCTTCTCAATCCAGATACCGTCCTTGTTAATCTTGGCCTTGATGTTGCGGTCAGCCGAGCAGGAAACACCCAGACCGATGGGGCAGCTGGCGCCGTGACGCGGCAGACGAACCACACGCACATCATGTGCCATGTATTTGCCACCGAACTGTGCACCCAGACCAATCTTGTAAGCCTCCTGCAACAGTTGCTTTTCCAGTTCGATGTCGCGGAAAGCACGTCCCGTCTCGTCACCCGTTGTGGGCAGACTGTCGTAATAATGGGTCGAAGCCAATTTTACCGTGAGCAGATTCCTTTCTGCCGACGTACCGCCAATGACAATGGCGATGTGATAAGGGGGGCAAGCTGCCGTGCCGAGGCTCTTCATCTTTTCCACAAGGAACGGAATGAGCGTGCCCGGGTTCTGGATGCGCGCCTTGGTTTCCTGGTACAGGTAAGTCTTGTTGGCAGAGCCGCCGCCTTTTGTCACCATGAGGAATTTGTACTCCATGCCTTCCGTTGCTTCGATGTCAATCTGGGCAGGCAGGTTGCATTTTGTGTTCACCTCGTTGTACATGTCCAGCGGCGCATTCTGCGAATAGCGCAAATTCTCTTCGGTGTAGGTCTTATAGACACCCTTTGCCAGAGCCTCTTCGTCGCAGAAGTTCGTCCATACTTGCTGACCCTTTTCGCCGTGGATGATAGCCGTACCCGTGTCCTGGCAGAGTGGCAGTTGTCCTTTGGCAGCCACTTCTGCATTGCGCAGGAACGTCAGCGCCACATACTTGTCGTTGGCCGAAGCCTCCGGGTCGCGCAGAATCTTCGCCACCTGCAGGTTGTGACTGCGACGCAGCAGGAAGCTGACATCGCGGAAAGCCGCATTGGCCATCCGCGTCAGTGCCTCGGGAGTTACCTTCAGAATGGGGGTTCCTTCAAACTCGCTGACGGAAACGCCGTCCTTTGTCAGCAGATAGTATTCTGTGTCGTCCTCTCCCAACTGAAACATGGGAGCATACTTAAAATCTGGTGCTTGAGCCATAGTCTTATTTACAATTTAAAGATTTACAATTAACAATTTAAAGATTTCATGGTACAAACGTACAAACTTTTTTTTATTGACGCAAAAGAATACCGAAAAAAGTTGCACGGGAAACTGAAATACAGCCACTATTTGCACGCTTTCAGTTCCTGTTTTAATTGTGAACGTGGCACACCGAGCTGGATGGCACGTTCAAAATCGTGCTTGGCCAGCCTGTAGTTCTTCATGCTTTTATGCACGTAGGCACGAGTGAGGGTCATGTCACGGTTGTCGGGGGCAAGCGCCAATGCCTTGTCCAGGTCCATGATGGCAAGCTCCAGCTGGTGCTGCTCCACTTCCACCTCGGCACGCACGGCATACAGCTCTGCCTTGTCGGGGTATTTGTCCATCAGGGCCGAAAGCCGGCTGATGGCCTCCTGTGGCTTGCCGGCCTCCTGGAAGAGGATGGCCACACCAAACAGCGCCACATAATTATCTGGCTGAATCGTCAGCAGACGCTCATAACACGTTTGCGCCCTGGCATAGTCCTTGTTCCGCTGGTGGATATAGGCACACCCTTGCAAGGCAGCCACATTCTGCGGATCCACATCCAGCACCTTGCCATAATCCAGAACAGCCTGCTGGTAGTTGCCCAACTGAAACAGCAAGTCGGCACGTGCCATCAGTATGGGTACATTCAGCGGCGCAATGTTCAGTGCAAGCCCATAGGTGTCAACCGCCTTCCGTGGCTTTCCCTGCAACGTCTGCACTTTGGCCAGGTTGGCATAAATCAAGGCATTACGTCCATCATGAGGCGACACTTTCAAAGCCTCCCTGAAGCAATAGTCTGCAAAATACAGCGAGTCAGCCTCCACTGCATTCACGCCCGCCTCCACCCACGCCTCGTAAGACTGGGCGGAAACCTGAGGCACAAAGAGCAACAGATGAAGCGCCAGGCTAATACGCCGCACGATACTTATCCTCATTTTCATCTTCAAGCATGGAAAGATATGAATTGTAGCGCGACTCGCTGATGTCGTGGCGCTCCACCGCCGCCAGCACCGCACAATGCGGTTCGTGCGTATGCGTGCAATTGTGGAACTTACACCCCGACGAGAAACAGAAAATGTCCTTGAAGTAATGGCCTACCTCCTCACGCGCCATGTCAAACGTGCCAAAGCCCTTGATGCCGGGCGTATCGATGATGTAACCGCCATCGCTCGTAGGGAACATCTCCGAAAACGTCGTCGTGTGCTTCCCCGTGTTGTACGCATCGGAGATTTCGCTCGTCTTCAGCTGCAAATGCGGAAACCAGCTGTTGATGAGCGTTGACTTCCCCACCCCGCTGTTACCGGAAAGCAATGTCACCTTGCCTTGCAGCTCGCGGCGCAGGTCTTCCACACCTTCACCCGTAGCGGCAGAAACGCGCCGGCACGGATAGCCGATGGTTTCATACAGGCGGACCAGGCCGTCCAGATAGTCGCGCCAATCGTCGGTCACCAAGTCCACCTTGTTGAACACCAGCGTGACTGGCACACGATAGGCCTCGGCACTGGCCAGGAAGCGGTCAATGAACGTAAGCGAGGTTTCGGGCTGCGTCACCGTGACAATAAGGAAACACTGATCCACGTTGGCCGCCAGGATATGCGACTGCTTGCTCAGGTTGGCCGACTTGCGGATGATGTAGTTCCGCCGGTCTTCCAACGTTGTAATCAGCCCCGCATTCTCTTCCTGCTGGGGAATGAACTCCACGCGGTCACCAATGGCCACAGGGTTCGTGGTCCTGATGCCCTTGATGCGGAAGTTGCCCTTCACCTTGCACTCATACAGATCTCCCGTTCCGTCGGCCTTCACCGTGTAGCTGTAGCCCGTGTTCCTGATGACAAGACCTTTCATGCCGCCTATTTCTTGACCAGGGTCAGGATGGCCTTGGCATCTTCATCACCTTCAGCCGCTTCCTTCCGCAGCTCGGCCAGAATCTTGTCGCCCCCTTTCGGGTTGGTGACTGCCTTGGCGAGCCAGGACTTGGCCTTCTTCTGGTCAGCCGCAATGCCCTTGCCCTTCAGGTAGCACTTGCCCAGGGCAAACTGCGCGTCGGCATTGTCCTGCTTGGCGGCCTTGGTGAAGTACTCCACGGCCTTCTGGCGGTCTTTCGTCACGCCATCGCCGTCCTTATAGCAGTCTCCCAGCTGATACTGCGCCTTGGCATAGCCCTGGGCGGCAGACTTGGCGTACCACTGGAAGGCCTTGGTCTCGTCTTCTGCCACACCGCGCCCCTTGTCGTAGCAACGCCCCAGGCGGTACTGCGCCTTCTTGTGGCCGGCCTTGGCAGCTGCTTCCAGCTTGGGCACAGCCTCGGCATATTTCTTGGCATCGTAAAGCGCCTTGCCCTCCTGGTACAATTTATCGGCACTCTGTGCACTGGCGGCCACACAGGCCAGCAGCGCAATCATCGTCAAAAAAAGATGTTTCATCATTTGTTATTGGTTTATTTTACAGACCACACGGATTATTCAACGGTTCTCCACTGCGACTTCTTGACTGTAAACTGTTCGTCAACATCCTTTGGGGCCAGCGACTGGCTTTCGTAGGTGACACGCAGCACTACCGAATCCTTCAGGAAGTCGATGCCGCCCACATCCACTCTTACAATCTTCAGGCCCGTGCGCTTTTCCAGGTCAGCTATCAGCTCCGCACGCTTCTCGGGCTTGATGAGTTCCACGCGGTCATACTGTATCAGCTTGGTCTGCTGCAACTTCAAGGTCATCTCACAGATAGCGACAGCCACCACGACAATCACGTTGATGACAATCAGCTCGACGTACTCCGAGGCCATCGCGTGAACCACCGAAAGACAGATGATGAGGAACAGGTAGGTCATCTCCCTCACGGGCATGGCATCCGTGCGGTAGCGCATGATGCTGAAGATACCAAACAGACCCAGACCCACACCCATCGTGGCCTTGCCTCGTTCCATGCCCATCATGAAGAAGACGAGGAAGTAGATGGCAATCGACATGAGCATGAATGTGAAGAAGAAGTCACGGCGATGGCTCTTGCGGTAGTACAGCTGAGAAATCAGCACCCAGTTCACGATGATGCAGATAAGGAATTTCACCATTGCGTGGGCAAATTCGGCATTAAGTATCAGTTCCATAGTAGTTTTATAGTTATTTGTTAGTGTTTAATGTTTAAAAGGATGTCTATGTCACGCAGCTTGTTCTTGAAGCGGTTCACGGGCAGCTGCGGATTGGTGAGTGCCGAACCCATGCAGTACTTCGAGAAGCCGTGCGGATGGATGCGCAGCTGGCGCAACATTTCCAGCACGGGCGAATAGCACAGGCCGTCACGCTTCAGCTCGATGACAACCAGGGGCCCCATGTCGCGGTCCAGTCCGCTCACGAGGTTGTGGAAACGCAGCTGGCTGTCAATGGTCAGCCGCTCCGTCTTGGCACGGTTCACCAGGGTAATGCGGCTGAAGTGGTTGTTGATGGCCGGCTGCAGCGTGTCGGCGGCGTAGCGCAGGTGCTTACTCAGGAACTCGCGCTTCTGCGCCTCGCACACGTCCATGTCGGTCACCTCGATGCGCTTCTTCTTGGTGCGCCCGTGGTTGTTCTTGGTCTTCACCTCCATGAACTGCAGGTTGGAACTGACGTAGGTGCGGAAGCGTATCTTCTGGCGATTGGCATGGCCCCACTGGTGCTGACGGTACATGTCGAAAGCCGTAGTGTCGAAGTAAGTGGTGTCGTACTCCATGTTGCGCTCGCCGCCTATCTCCTGAATGAAGTAGTCCTGCTGGGCCATCTGCAGGAGCTGGTGCAGATGGACGAGGTCGGTGACGAACTTCGTGTCGGTACGGTTCATCAGCTTCACGCCGCTCATCTGCTCCAGCGAGATGGGTTCGAAAGTCTTTATCAGATCAGTCATAAAGTTCTCTTTTCAGTCAAATGGAAAAATCAGCGTCCGCCGGGGCCACCGCCACCGCCAGGACCGCCACCGCCGCCAGGCTGGTCGCCGCCGCCACCGCCGTTGCCGCCGGAATAGGTTGACAGGCTAACCGACGAGCCGCCGCTGGCACTGCTATAGCCATAGCCGCTCCAGAAGCTGGTGCCGCTGCCGCTCACGCCCGAATAGAGCGTGGGGGTGCCAGAGGTATAGACCACCATCGACGAGCCCATGCTGTTGTTCGAAGGCACCTTAAAGGCTGCGGCCAGCGTGCCGCTGTTGTAAAGCGCATACCACGCGCCCTTGCTGTATGACGAAGCCTGGTAGGCCGTTCCCGTGATGCTGGCGCCCGACTCCAGGCCACCAATGGCCACGACGTTGCCGCCCGTGATGTAGAGCTGCTTCTGCTCTTCGGTGTTGGCATCGATGCCCACTTCGGGCGTGGTGGTGGCCACGGCAAACACCGTGCCGCCCTTGATGTAGAAGTTGCCGTTGGCATCCAGTCCGTCGTTGCCGCTGGAGTTGCCCATCACGTAGCCGCCGCTGATGGTGAAGTCGCCCGCCGAGTTCATGGCATCGTCGCTGGCGTAGGCATACACGTAGCCGCCCGTGATGGTGATGGTGCTCTTGCTCTCAATGCCCTCGTGGTTGCTTGACGAGGCCGTGATGCTGCCGCCGCTGATGGTCATGGCACCCGTGCTCTTGATGGCCTTGGGCGATGCCGTCACGCTGCTGCTGTATTTGTACTGGCTGCCGGTCGTGGTGGCCGAGATGGTGCCGTCACTCACGGTCAGCGTGCCGTCGGCCTTGATGCCCTTGCCGCCGGTGCCGGTGGCCTTCAGGGTCAGTGTGCCGCCGCTAATGGTCATGTTGTTGTCGGCCTTCAGGCAGCCTGCTCCCTTGGCATCCTTGTCGGTGCCGTCGTAGCCGCCCGCGCCGCTGTTGGTCACGGTGACGGTGCCGCCCGTGATGGTCATGTTGCCCGAACCGTCGTCGCTGTCGCTCTTGATGCCCTTGCTGGCCTGTCCGCTCATGGTCACGCCGATGGTGCCGCCGTCAATGGCAACGACAGCAGCCTTGATGCCCTTGGCCGTGGCAAAGTAGGTGGAGCCGGAACTGGAGAGTGCGCCGCTATTGGTGATGGTCAGGGTGCCGGTACTGGAGGCGGCAGAGGTGAACGTGCCGTCCACGCCGATGCCACGCCCCGATGTGCCCGTCACGTTGATGGTGATGTCGCCGCCGCTCTGGGTGAAGTCGCCGTCGGCCTTGAAGCCAGCAGCATAAGAGAGATCGCTGGTGTCGCTCGTGTCAATGGCCCCCTTGGCGTTGAGGGTGACGGTGCCGCCACTCACGCTGATGCTGCCGTCGCTCTTCACACACTTGGTGGCCGTGGCCGTGGTGGTCACGCTGAGCGTGCCGCCCTCGATGTAGATGTTGCCCGTGTCCTCATCCTCATGGTCGGTGGTCTCGCCGGTCGAGGTGGTACCGCCCAGGTCGCATTGTATGCCGTCGTCGCCCGGGGCAGAGAGAGTCACGGTGCCGCTCTTCATGAGGAAATACTCCTCGCAGCTGATGCCGTCGCCCACGGTAGAGGTGATGTTGAGCGTGAGATTCTTCACGGAAATGTACGACGCGCTCTTGATGCCGTGCTTGGTGTTGCCCACAACGTTCAGCGTGCCGTTGCCTTGCAGCTGCAGCTGGCCCTTGCTGTAGATGCAGGCCTTCTGCGAACCGCTGGCTCCGTCGGTTAGGGTGTTCTCGGTGTCCTTCTTGGCACTAAGCTGTATGCGCTTCGAGTTGCTGATGGTGATGGCTGCGCCCGAGGGGTTGGTCAGTTCAAGCCCGGCCAGGGAGACCGTGCACTTGTAGGAGCCGCCCAGCGTGAGCGAGCCGTCGGTGGTTGCGCCCGACAGCTGGTAGGTGATTTCGTCGTCGTCCACAGCATCGGTGTTGCTCTGCGCAATGGTGACGTGGGCACCGCTGACAGTGGGGGTGACGTACTGCGCCACGTTGCCGGCCACGCAGACCGTGGCCGAGGCCGTGGCGTATTCCACGGATACCAGGTTGTCGGTCACCTCCGTGGCATCTATATACATATTAGTAATGTCGCTGATGGCGAAAGCCTTGCCCATGATGGTCAGGGTGGTGCCGTCGGCGTAGGTCATCTCGCCGGCCTTTGCAGCGGGGAACTGGTAGGTCACGCCGCCCGTCACCACGTTCAGCGTCTGGGCCTGGGCTGTCAGCGACAGCACGGCCACGGCCAATAGACTCAATACGTACTTCTTCATTTCACTGCTATTTTAAACGTGGAACCATCACATTTTATTATATATATGCCCTTTCCGAGCGAAGCCTTGGCGGTCTGCATACTGTCGAATGTGCCTTTTGAGACACCCTGCACGGTATAGACCTCCACAGCGGCCTCGCTGGCCGTCACGTCCTCGATAGCTGTTGACGTCGTGGAGAAATACATCTTGCTCAGCTCCGTGAGGGTGAACGTCTGGCTGCCGTCCGCGTTGGTGGCCACCAGCTGTCCGTCGGAGAATGCGATGGTCAAGTCGTCCACCGCCACAGACTGTACCGTACCATCCGTCATCTGGAATGTCAGGTAAGGATAGTCATACGCCTGTGCCGTCATGGCACCCAGCGCGACCATCAGAAGCATCGTTTTCTTCTTCATACTAACAATTAGTTTTAAATAAGTTAGGAAATTGCGGCAAAGGTACGAACATTTTGCTGAACCACAAAGATTTCCATCAGAAAACCTTTTGCAAATAGTCGCTTTTCCTTGTCGCTCTGTAGCAACGGGGGCAGACTTGCATCAAGCCTGTTAACTTTTAAAAACGGAACAAGAAAAAGCCCGAAACTGTTGGCCGTTTGCGATGAAAGCTGTACATTTGCAAGCAAATTGCAAATTCCATGAACCAATCCACCGACACAAATCAGCATCCGATAAGCCTGATGGAGCAGCAAATCCAGGAACAGGGCGTGGTCATCATCGACGGGGTGAGGAGCTTGCCGCTGTACAACGAGCCGTACATCACGCCGCACATGGTCATCGGAGTGAACCGCCAGGGATGGGTCAGGGCCGAATACGACATGCGTCCCGTGGAGTTCCACCCCCAGGAGATTTCCTTGATATACCCCAACCACATCGTCATGGGCCGCGAATCGTCCGACGACTATGTGGCCACGCTCGTGGTCATCTCGGAGCAATTCATTGAAGAGCACAAAATCCATACCTATTACCGGGGCTTCCTGCCGTACATCAACGCACCTGCCTTCCGCCTGAACGACGAGCAGTATGAAAGCATCAACTGCCTCATCAACCTGCTGCGGACGGCCTGCAAACAGGAGAACCAGCCACGGACAAGGCTGATCATCAGCTTGCTGGAAGTTCTTAGTATGCTGCTGGAGAACTTCCGGCAAGACATCACCCCGCCTACACACAAGCAGGTATCCAGCGAGAAACTCTTCTCCCGCTTCTACGATGCCATCGTGGCGCATTGCCTGGAGTCACGCGAGGTGCGCTACTACGCCAACCTGCTCTGCCTCTCGCCAAAGTACTTCGGCACCATCATCAAGCGAGAAACGGGCATCAGCGCCGGCAACTGGATTGCCAGCTACATTGTCATCCAGGCCAAGTCGCTGCTCTCCAGCCGGCAAGACCTTAGCGTGCAGCAGATCAGCCTGCAACTCGGCTTCCCCGACCAGGCCACCTTCAGCCGCTACTTCAAAAGCAACTCCGGGCTTTCGCCCAAGGAATACAGGGACCAAAAGGCTTAGCTCCCTCCCGCACATTGGGGGCATCATATCGAAAAGACTGGCGCCATACAAGGTGTGAAGCAAGTCCGAAACAGGCAAGACGCACGTCCGACAAGGCACAAAAGCAGAAAAAAACAGGCCTTCACGAAAAATAAACAGCAGATTCTTTGGCTGTTCACGTAAAATGTCGTACATTTGCAGCCGAAAGGAACAGAGGGGACTTGCAGAGTTCCCTCTTTTAATTTTACTTTTCATTTATGATTGACAAAAACATTGTAAGGGAACTGGCACAGGAATGGCTGCAAGGCAAGGAATATTTCCTGGTTGATGCCGATGTGGACAACCAAAACAAAATCACTGTTGAAATAGACCATAAGGACGGCGTCTGGATTGAGGACTGCTGCGAACTGAGCCGCTTCATCGAGGGGCATCTGGACCGCGAGGTGGAAGACTTCGAACTGGAGGTTGGCTCGGCTGGCATAGGGCAGCCCTTCAAGGTGCTGCAACAGTATGTCAACGCCGTGGGCTACGACGTGGAACTGCTCACCGCCGACGGCAAGAAGCTGGAAGGCTGCATGAAAGAGGCCACACCCGAGGGTTTCACCGTCACCGTCATGGAAAAGCAACGCCCCGAGGGGAAGAAACGCCCCGTCATGGTGGAAGTCGATAAATCCTTTGGCTACGCCGACGTGAAATGGGTGAAGAACATCATCGACTTTAAGTAATATTCGTTTGTACGTAAAAAAACACATAAATGGCAATTAAAAAGAACATCGCAAAGGTCAACCTGATTGACACCTTCAAGGACTTCAAGGAGACCAAGAACATTGACCGCACGACACTCATCAGTGTGCTGGAAGACTCGTTCCGCAGTGTACTGCAAAAGACTTACGGCTCGGACGAGAATTATGACGTGATTGTAAACCCCGACAAGGGCGACTTCGAAATCTACCACAACCGCACCGTTGTGGCAGACGGAGAAGTGAAGAACCCGAATGCAGAGATTTCGCTGAGCGACGCCCAGAAGATTGACGAAGACTACGAGCTGGGCGAAGAGGTATCGGAGCGTGTAAACTTCACCGACTTTGGCCGCCGCGCCATCCTCACGCTGCGCCAGACCATGGCCAGCAAGATTCTGGACCTGGAACACGACAATCTCTATAACAAATATGTGGAGAAGGTCGGAAGCATCGTCACGGCCGAAGTCTATCAGGTGTGGAAGCGCGAAGTGCTCCTGCTCGACGACGAAGGCAACGAACTGCTGCTGCCCAAGAGCGAGCAAATCCCCACCGACTTCTTCCGCAAGCGTGAACCGGCCCGTGCCGTGGTGCTACGTGTCGATAACATGAACAACAACCCCAAAATCATCCTGAGCCGCACCGCGCCAGAGTTCCTGCAGCGTCTGCTGGAAAACGAAGTGCCGGAAATCAACGACGGCCTCATCACCATCCGCAAGATTGCACGCATCCCCGGTGAACGCGCCAAGATTGCCGTGGAAAGCTACAACGAGCGCATCGACCCCGTCGGTGCCTGTGTGGGCGTGAAGGGTAGCCGTATTCACGGCATTGTGCGCGAGCTGCACAACGAGAACATTGATGTTATCAACTATACCAGCAACACCAAGCTGTTCATCCAGCGCGCCCTCGCGCCGGCCCATGTTTCGAGCATCCAGCTCGACGAAGAGACCAAGAAGGCAGAAGTCTATCTGCAGCCCGACCAGGTGAGCCTGGCCATCGGCAAAAACGGACAGAACATCAAGCTGGCATCCATGCTGACAGGCTACACCATCGACGTATTCCGTGAACTGGACGGCAACGAGCCCACCGAGGAAGACATCTATCTGGACGAGTTCAAGGACGAAATCGAAGAGTGGGTCATCGAAGCCATCAAGAGTATTGGCCTGGATACCGCCAAGAAAGTGCTGAACGCCCCACGCGACATGCTCATTGAAAAGGCCGACCTGGAGGAAAGCACCGTGGATGAAGTGCTCCAGACGCTCCGCGCCGAATTTGAAGAATAAACGTAAGAATGTAAAGACCCCCAACCCTCGGTCCTGTAGGGAGGGTTGGGGTGGGTCTTTAAAAAAGCTAAATAGATGGCAGTTAGACTAAACAAAGCACTGAAAGAACTCAATGTAGGAATTAACACCGTAGCTGAATTCCTGCAGAAGAAAGGTAGCCCCCTGGAGGATGCTACCCCAAACGCTAAGCTTACGGACGACCAATACAACCTGCTGGTGAAGGAGTTTGGCAACGATAAGACAAAACACGCCGAAGTGAAAGCCGACATCCAGAAGCGCAAGGAGCGCGAGGAGAAGGAACGGCAGGAACGCAAAGAACAGCAACGGCTGGAAAAGGAGCGCCAGGAGAAAGAGCGGGAACGTCAGGAACAGGAGAAGAAGCAGCAATTTAAGATTGTGGGCAACATCAACGACCTGATGCCGAAACCCGTGGAAGAACCGCAGCCCGCTCCAGAACCAGAACCAGCAGAGCCAGCCCCTGTTCAGCCTGCACCCGTGCAGGAAGAGCCTGAGGTGCCAGAGGTGGAACCGCAGCCCGAAGTCGCTGCGGCAGCCGATGAAGTCACTGCCCCGGAAACAGAAATCCCGGAAACAACCCCCGTACAGGAAGCGTCTGCTCCTGCCAAGAAGGCCGCCAAGAGCAAGAAGCCGCTTTCACCTGCCGAAAGACTGGAAGCCGACGAGAACGGTGTCTATCATCTGGCGGCCCCACAGGAAGCCAGCGTGCAGTTCAAGCAAGTGGGCTTCATCGACCTTTCGAGCATCAACTCGAAGACACGCCCCGACCGCAAGAGTGCCAGCGAGCGCAAGAAGGAACGCAACGAGAAGCGTCAACAGCAACAGGCACAACAGGGCCAGGGGAAGAGTGGCGATGCCAAGAAGAAGCGTAACCGCATCGGCAAGGAACGCATTGACGTGGAAGCCGCCGGCAAGCAGGTGACCACACAGCCTAAAGCCAACAAGAACAACAAGGGGCAGCAGCAAGGACCTGGCAGCAACCAGCAGAAGCAGCAGCAAAAGCAAAACGCTCAGCAACAGCAGCAGGCACAGGGCAAGAAGAAAAAGAACAAGAAGAATAAGCCTGTCAATGTGCAGGAACTCAGCGATGAGGAAGTAGCCAAGCAGGTAAAGGAGACACTGGCCCGTCTCACCTCGAAGCAGGAGAAGAAAGGCGTGAAGTACCGCAAGGAGAAGCGCGATGCCATCCGCGACCGCATGGCCGAAGAGGAACAGATGGAGAATGCCGAGAGCAAGGTGCTGAAACTGACCGAGTTTGTGACCGTCAGCGACCTGGCCACCATGATGGACGTACCTGTGAACAAAGTCATCGGCACCTGTATGTCCATCGGCATGATGGTGAGCATCAACCAGCGTCTGGATGCTGAAACCATCAACATCGTGGCCGAAGAATTTGGCTTCACCACCAACTACGTCAGCGAAGAAGTCAGCAACGCCATCGAGGAGGAAGCCGATGCCGCAGAAGACTTGCTGCCACGCGCACCAATCATCACGGTGATGGGACACGTTGACCACGGTAAGACTTCATTGCTCGACTACATCCGCAAGACCAACGTCATTGCAGGCGAGGCTGGTGGCATCACCCAGCACATCGGTGCCTACAACGTGAAGATGAAGGACGGTCGGCGCATCACCTTCCTCGACACCCCTGGCCACGAGGCATTTACTGCCATGCGTGCCCGTGGTGCACAGGTCACCGACATCGCCATCATCATCATCGCAGCCGACGATGCCATCATGCCACAGACCAAGGAGGCCATTGCCCATGCACAGGCTGCCGGCGTGCCCATGGTCTTTGCCATCAACAAAATAGACAAACCGGGCGCAAACCCTGAAAAGATCAAGGAACAGCTGGCCGGCATGAACCTCCTGGTGGAAGACTGGGGCGGCAAATACCAGAGCCAGGAAATCTCGGCCAAGAAAGGTATTGGCGTGGAGGAACTGATGGACAAGGTGCTGCTCGAAGCAGAAATCCTCGACCTGAAGGCCAACCCCAACCGCAAGGCAACAGGCTCCATCATCGAATCCACACTCGACAAAGGCCGTGGCTATGTGGCCACCGTGCTCTGCCAGAACGGCACACTCCACGTGGGCGACATCGTGCTGGCCGGTACACACTACGGTAAGATCAAGGCCATGTTCAACGAGCGCGGACAGCGCATCGAAAAGGCACTGCCTGCCGAACCAGCCGTCATCCTCGGCCTGAACGGTGCACCCACAGCCGGCGACACCTTCCACGTGATGGAGACAGAACACGAAGCCCGTGAAATCTGCAACAAGCGTGAACAGCTGAAGCGCGAACAGGGTCTGCGCACCCTCAAGCGTGTCGATCTGAACGAACTGGGCCGCCGCATCGCACTGGGCGACTTCAAGGAACTCAACCTCGTGGTCAAGGGCGACGTGGACGGTTCCATCGAAGCCCTGTCCGACTCGCTCATCAAACTCTCCACCGAGAAGATTCAGGTCAACGTCATCTACAAAGCCGTGGGCCAGATCAGCGAAAGCGATGTCACACTGGCCAGTGCCTCCGATGCCATCATCATCGGCTTCCAGGTGCGTCCGTCAGCCGCAGCCCGCAAACTGGCCGATCAGGAGGGTGTCGATATTCGCCTCTACTCCATCATCTACGACTGCATCGAGGAAATCAAGGATGCCATGGAAGGCATGTTGGCTCCGACCATGAAGGAAGAAGTGACAGGCCAGGCCGAAGTGCGTCAGGTCTATAAGATTACCAAGGTGGGCACCGTGGCCGGCTGCTGGGTGACCGAAGGCAAGATTCACCGTACCGACAAGATTCGTGTCATCCGCGACGGCATCGTGGTTCACACGGGCGAAATCCTTGCACTCAAGCGTTTCAAGGACGACGTGAAGGAAATTGGCCGCGACTTCGAGTGCGGTATCTCCATCGTCAACTACAACGACATCCAGGAAGGCGACATCTTCGAAACCTACACCGAAGTGGAAGTAAAGACAAAATTATAGTTGAATGATGAGCGTTTATAGTTTAGAGGCTTTACAGTCTTTGCCCGTCCCTACGGAGCAATGTAAAGTCGCTAAACGCTAAACGCCAAATGCTAAACGTTCAATGGACACCCTCATCCTGGGCGTGCTCGCACTGGGAGCCGTCATCGGCTTCTGCCAAGGCGCATTCAAGCAAATAGCAAACTTCATAGGCGTGGCGCTGGGAATCATCCTGGCGTCCGCACTTTATCAACAATGTGGTGACTATTTGGCACAGTTGAGCGGAGCCAATGTCAGCGTGGGCCACACCGTGGCATTCATCGGCATTGTCATCCTGGTGCCCATCGCATTGGGCTGGATTGCCTCGCTGCTCACCAAAGCCGCATCCGTGGTCTATCTGGGGTTCCTCAACCGCCTGATGGGAGCCGTGCTGGGTGCAGCCAGCTATATGCTGGTGCTGAGCTTTGCCTTCAACGTCATGGACTTTCTGGACAGCCAGTATGGCTACAAGCCCGAACACTTGGACGAGCGGAGCGAACTCTACTATCTGGCCAAGCACGTCTGCCAGCCCATCGTTCCTGACGTGCTGATTGTGACCGACTCCACCGAGGTTGCGGGCGGAGCCACCCCCAAATGCGGCATCAAGGACGTGGTCAACGACGCCATGAAGGGCACGGTGAACGAAACTCTAAAAAACATCTTGAACACGAACAGTGGAGAAAAACAATAACGAAGAAAACGCATACGTCAAGTCTGTGGTGAACAAAGGCTACGAGTTTGGCTTTACCACCGACGTGCACACCGAAATCATCGACAGGGGACTCAGTGAAGCGGTCATACGCCTGATTTCTCAGAAGAAAGAGGAACCCGACTGGCTGCTCCAGTTCCGTCTGGAGGCCTACCGCTACTGGCTGACCCAGACGCAGCCATCCTGGGCACACGTCACCCTGCCCCCCATCGACTACCAGGCCATCTCCTACTATGCCGACCCCACAGCCAAGTCGAAGGGGAACGAAAAGAAAGAGATTGACCCCGAACTGATGAAGACCTTCGACAAGCTCGGCATACCACTCGAGGAGCGCATGGCACTGTCGGGCATGGCCGTCGATGCCGTCATGGACTCCGTGTCGGTCAAGACAACCTTCAAGGAGAAACTCTCCGAGAAAGGCATCATCTTCTGCTCCATTTCCGAGGCCGTCCGGCAATACCCCGACTTGGTCCGGCAATACCTGGGCAGTGTCGTTCCCTACCGCGACAACTTTTTCGCCGCCCTCAACTCCGCCGTGTTCAGCGACGGCTCGTTTGTCTATATCCCCAAGAACACGCGCTGCCCCATGGAACTTTCCACCTACTTCCGCATCAACGCACGCAACACCGGACAGTTCGAGCGCACGCTGATTGTCTGTGACGAAGGCGCCTACGTCAGCTACCTGGAAGGCTGCACAGCCCCCATGCGCGACGAGAACCAGCTCCATGCCGCCATCGTCGAGATTGTCGTCATGGACAATGCGGAAGTGAAATACTCCACCGTGCAGAACTGGTACCCGGGCGACAGCGAAGGCCGGGGCGGCGTGCTCAACCTGGTCACCAAGCGCGGACACCTGCGCGGCGTGAACAGCAAACTCTCGTGGACACAGGTCGAGACAGGCTCCGCCATCACCTGGAAATACCCCTCCTGCGTGCTCAGCGGCGAAGGCTCACAGGCTGAATTCTACTCCGTGGCCGTCACCAACAACCACCAGGAAGCCGACACCGGCACCAAGATGATACACCTGGGCAGGAACACCCGTTCCACCATCATCTCGAAAGGCATCAGCGCCGGACGCTCCCAGAATTCCTATCGCGGCCTGGTGCGCATCGGCAAGAACGCCGACGGCGCACGCAACTACTCCAGCTGCGACAGCCTCCTGCTGGGCAGCCAGTGCGGTGCCCACACCTTCCCCTACATGGACGTGCACAACAACACCGCCACCGTGGAGCACGAAGCCACCACCAGCAAGATTAACGAAGACCAGCTCCTCTACTGCAACCAGCGCGGCATCAGCACCGAAGAAGCCGTCGGCCTCATCGTCAACGGCTACGCCAAGGACGTCATCAACAAACTCCCCATGGAGTTCGCCGTGGAAGCCCAGAAACTACTCAGCGTATCACTCGAAGGAACCGTCGGCTAAAGATAAATACATGAAATTATGTTAGAGATTCACAACCTCCACGCCAGGGTAGCTGGCAAAGAAATACTGAAAGGCATCGACCTCACCATCCGCGACGGTGAGATTCACGCCGTCATGGGTACGAATGGTGCAGGGAAATCCACCCTCTCCAACGTCATCGTGGGCAACCCCGTCTATGAAGTCACCGAAGGCAGCATCACCTTCAACGGACTGGACCTGCTCGCCATGAAGACCGAAGAGCGTGCCCACGCCGGCATCTTCATGTCCTTCCAGGCCCCCATCGAAATCCCCGGCGTCAGCATGACCAACTTCATGCGGGCTGCCGTCAACGCACGCCGCGAGGCACAAGGCAGTGAACCGCTGAAATCGACCGACTTCCTCAAACTGATGCGCGAAAAGCGCAAGCTGGTGGGCATCGACCAGAAACTGATGAACCGCTCCGTGAACGAAGGGTTCTCGGGCGGAGAGCGCAAACGCAACGAAATCTTCCAGATGGCCATGCTCGAACCCTCCTTCTGCATCCTCGACGAGACAGACTCCGGCCTGGATGTCGATGCCCTGCGCATCGTGGCCGAAGGCTTCAACAAGCTGCGCACGCCAGAGACCAGCGCCATGATTATCACCCACTATCAGCGACTGCTCGACTACATCAAGCCCCAGTTCGTGCATGTGCTCATCGACGGCAGAATCGTCAAGACCGCAGGTCCCGAACTGGCACTGAAGATTGAAAACGAAGGATTTGACTGGATAAAAGCAGAACTCGCATGAACGCTGAACAGCAATACATAGAACTCTACCAAGAGGCCGGTCCACTCATCAAGCAGCGGAGCTGTGCCGTGATGAATGCCGTCCGCGACAATGCGTTCCAGACATTCCACAGGCAGGGCTTTCCCACCCAAAAGGTGGAGCGCTATAAATACACGGATGTCGCCGATGCCTTCTCGCCCAACTACGGCCTCTCGCTGGGACAGCTCGACATCACCCCCTCTCGCTACATCTACAGCTTCAAGGATGCCCCCATCGACCTTACACCTTATTATAATATAATAGCTGACGGCACCGACAGCATCACAGCCCTCAACACAGCCTTGGCACATGAGGGACTGCTTATCTATGTGCCCAGGAATGAACGCCCGGCCGACCCCATACAGGTTGACAACTGGCTGCGCGGCACTGCTGCCACCATGATGAACCGCCGCATCCTCATCCTGCTGGAACAAGGGGCAGAGGCCACCATCATCATTAACGACCATGCCACCGACAAGCAGCACTTCCTCACCACACAGGTCATGGAAATCTGCTGCAAACCTGGTTCCCGTCTTGACCTCTACGAAATAGAGGAAACAACACCACTCTGCCATCGTTTCAGCAATGTGTATATCCAGGAGGAACGCGACTGCTCCGTGAAGCACAACATCATCACCCTCTTCAATGGCCAAAGCCGCAACCTCTGCGACGTTTACCTGCAAGGCGAAAACGCTGAGGTGACGCTCAACGGCTGTGCCATCGGCAGTGGGCAGCAGCACATAGACAACAACACCCTCATCGACCACCGTGTGCCCCGATGCCAATCCACCGAGCTCTACAAATACGTCCTCGACGGGCAGGCCGTTGGTGCCTTCGCCGGCAGAATCCTTGTTGAGAAAGATGCACAGAAAACCACATCACAGGAAACGAATGCCAACCTTTGCGCTTCACCAGAGGCCCGCATATACACCCAGCCGATGCTCGAAATCTATGCCGACGACGTGAAGTGCAACCACGGCTCCACGGTTGGCGTACTTGACGAAACAGCGCTTTTCTACATGCGCCAGCGCGGCATTCCCGAGGCTGAGGCACGCACCCTGCTCAAAAACGCTTTCATGGGGCAGGTCATCGACCAGATTCAGCACCGCCCCCTGCGCGACCGCCTCTACGTCAAAGTGGAGAAACGCTTCCGTGGCGAACTCAGCAAGTGCGATGACTGCCAATTGTGCAAGTAATACGGCTGTGGTTCTGTGGAATTTTTTTGAAAAATTCCCATTTCACTTTCACTTTCATAAATTGGCAGTTAACATGCAGTATATCAGCCAGGAAAGTGGATGAAAGTGAATTTTTCACTTTCATGTCACTTTCATACTGCCTTTCATTGGGGGCGGTTACACAGACAATGAACATCGGTGAACAGACAACACCCCAGCGTTGCGGCAGTAGCGATGGGGTGTTGCAGTAGTAGCGACGGGGTGCTACTCAAGTGACACAGGTGTGCTGCAAGAGTAGCACAGGTGTGCTGCAAGAGTAGCACAGGTGCGCTGCAAGAGT
>R20__coassemble_291_pt1 | contig 39315 bp, 32 predicted proteins | sample R20__metabat2_low_PE_030 | metagenome-assembled genome bin R20 | reverse complement strand
AACATCGGTGAACAGACAACACCCCAGCGTTGCGGCAGTAGCGATGGGGTGTTGCCAGAGTGGCGATGGGGTGCTACTCAAGTAGCACAGGTGCGCTGCAAGAGTAGCACAGGTGCGCTACTCAAGTGACACAGGTGTGCTGCAAGAGTAGCATAGGTGCGCTACTCAAGTGGCACAGGTGCGCTACTTCAGCAGCGATGCTTCGTCGCAGCCGTCGCCATGCATCGTCAGAGCCGTAGCCGTGCATCGTCGCACTCGTCACCATGCATCGTCAGAGGCGTGGCCGTGCATCGTCGCGACTGTGGCCAAACATCGTCAGAGCTCTGGCCATGCATCGTCACAGCGTTTGATTTTAATGGAACGCCCGATATGAAAGTGAATGAAAGTGAAAAATTCACTTTCATCATGCTTGTTGTCTGGTAATTAGCAGGATAAGTGGCATTTTGTGAAAGTGAAAGTGATTTTGCTTTTTTTGTGATTTTGTGTCAGCTTGTAACTGTTCATCGAATCGCCTTTGGCGATATTTTTAGAAACAAATTTGAATAATATGGATAATTTCCCCATAAATCGTCATAATTATTCTTGTTAGTCTATAATATTATTCATATTATTCACATTCGTTTCCCTCTAAAGCTGCCCAGCGGCACATTCGTAGTTGCCAATTTTCACCAAGACTACCACACAAGCACGAGCTCGGAGAGCCTACTCAAATTTTAGCGGACAGCAATCATGTTTACCTCTTTTATACAAAAAGTTTGCGTGTATAGTTCCAAATGACAGGTTGAAAGCTGTATTCAGATAAAAAAGTTCCTCGCTTTTTTGTTTCATTCCTAAAGAATTGCTTACTTTGCACTCGTAAAACAAAAACAGAATAGCGTATGAACTAAAAGAAACTAAAGACATATAGAAATTGAAGCGTCCGCTTTGTATTCTTGTTACCTGAAATTTCGCCAAAATTAAAGTAACAATCAAGAGTAAAAGCAAGGATGCTCACGCTGATGGCGTGGGCTTTTACTTGTTTAAGTGGGTTAGGTGTTTGGCGATACCTCAAGAACGTAGACAAAGTATTTAGTCCACGTTTTCTTTTTCTGTCTCCTTATAAACCTTTGGGACTGAAAAGTAAGAACTATTTATTCACTTAAACATCTATACATTATGAGAACTACAATTTTAAGTACTTTCCTGTTCTTTACAGGATTAACAATGCAAGCGCAGACTCCGGATGGTGTTGTAGCGGTTGACTTAGGACTGCCCAGCGGAACGAAATGGGCGAGCATGAATATTGGAGCAACTCGCCCTGGAGACTATGGAGAGCGTTATGCTTGGGCTGAATTGGAACCCAAAAAGTGCTACGATGATGGATTTGTCAGAAACAACAACTGCCTTACATACGGTAATATAGGAAATTCCGACTATGGTTTTACAATGAGGCTTAGGCATGATATTAGTGGAACCAATGATGATGTAGCACATGTGAAATGGGGAGGAAAATGGCGTATGCCAAGTTTAGCAGATTTTGAAGAATTATATCAAAATTGTTCACGTAAAGGGGAATTTAATGGTACTTATGGCATTAGATTTACAGGGCCTAATGGACAAAGCATTTTTCTTCCAGACAATTATAATGGCAGGTATACATGGAAATATGGATATTGGACTTCTACACCTCAAGAAATGTATAATTATCCTTATCATCAATTTTATGGTTATGGCTATGGCGCATCTCATTATTGGGCAGACTACATTGGACTATGGAAAGGTGTTGACAAGCCGACACCAACAAAATCTTGGAATGAAGGTTTATATATTCGCCCTGTCATGGATGATAAAACAAATTTATCAGAAATACCTCTTATTTGCTTGGATGAAGACGAAGACTTTACTCCTATTGATACTATTGGTATCATAATAAAAATGACGAAAACACTACATCAGGGATGGAACACATTAGTTTTACCATTTCCCACTACTAAGCAAGACTCCATTATATTTAACTACGATAATTACAAACTTTATGAATTTGTAGGATATGAAAATGGCGTATTTAAATTCAATAGTGCATACCAGTTTTATAGCAATAAATTATCAATGAATTATCACACCCCTTATTTAGTATATTATGGTGGCCCAACAAAAAAATCACAAAATATTTCACAGGCTATTACCACCGTGGAGATCAAAAAATGAGTATAACGACAGGAACACCTATTAAAGAGGCAAACAACTATAGTTTTACTGGAACTTACGAAACAAGGACAATACCAAAGGGTAACATCACAGGAAGAGACTACATTTTGGAAGGACGCTCATTCAGAAAAGTGGAAACAAATGATACGCTGCGTGGCTTTTCTGCTTACATGAAAACCTTGTTGCCAGACAGTCTTGATGATGGCTCACCTATCCGCATTGCCATTGACGGCGTACTTTTGGAACCTCGAGTATTGCTTGATGAGATTGCAACAACTACGCCTGAGAATGAAACAAATGTAGATGTGCAAGTAAACATTAACATTCCTGCAAACCAATGGAACACAATCTGTCTGCCATTCGACATGAACAGAGAACAAGTAAAGACGGCTTTTGGTGATGATGTACAGATAGCCGATTTTGTCAACTGGAACAGCGTGGAGGAAAATGACAGCGCAAAGATTGTAAACCTACTTTTTAGCAAAGGCATTACAGCAATTGAATGTGGACACCCTTACTTGATAAAGACAACAAAAGACATCACGGGGTTTGCGACTAACAAAGTTACTATTAATACCAGCAAATATACGATGGTAGAAATTTTTGATGAAGAAAATCAACGCTTTGGCTATTTTGCGGGTACATATACAACAAACTACATTTGGCGTAGCGTCTATCTGAAAGATGGTCAGCCGTGTCTTTCTCCAGAAGAAGAGGAATGTACAATCAATGCATTTAGAGGATATTTCAGATTATATGGTAACAGCATCATCCATAAAGACACTCAAATAAACTTGACGTTTATAGACACAGAGAAAGGGGACATCAACGGAGACGGCAAATTATCCATTGATGACATCGCTGCGCTAATTCGATTATACTATAAAGATACAGGCACCGTGAAATCGATTGATATAGATGGCGATGAAAAATTCACCATTAACGATATCACACAACTCATCTTAAAGTTTATAAAGCGCTAAAACAGAAAAGTTTTTTGATATAGTAACAAGAGGGTGTGTCAAAATTGGCACATCCTCTTTTTTCCTTTTTTTGCATTGAGGCTTTTCGAAAGATATATCGTTATGCGGCAATTTTCATGATTTCCGTTTTGTAATGCCTCTGTAAGTCCCCAATAAGCATATATGAGGGCAGAGAAGCCACATTATGCCCTCCCTTTATCGGCATATCACCCTGTTTTTTGGCTTTAGCGGCCATTTTCTTGATGTTGAAGGCAATGGCAAAGAAGGCAAAGTCCATGGTGACCTTGTCCTTACCGAAGTGGCGGAAGCGTCTGTAGTGCATGTTGTACTTGATCTGTCCGAAGACCGCCTCCGGTTCTATGGGACGCTTGGAGCGGTGTTGAAGTCCTTTTTCCGAGGTCAGCCGCTCGCGTGCCTTGCGCTTGTATTCCATGAGGCGGTGGTTGACCTCAATCTCCCTGTTACCGTTCCTCTTCTTGTAGCATCCCCATCTCAAGGGGCATCCCTCACATCTCTGGGCTCTGTAGACGACGCTTTCCGTCCTGTATCCGCTGTCGGTCTTCCCGTGTCTTACCCCGATACGTTCCATGTGCTGCCCCATCGGACAGACGAAGTAGTCCCCCTCGGGATTATAGTACAGGTTCTCTATACGGAAGATGTCTTCCCTGAAGGCACGACTCTGCTCCTTGTGGAAGAGGTTGTACTTGACGTATGCTTCCATGCCGTGCGCTTCCATGAAGGAGTAGTTCTCCTCGCTTCCATATCCGGAGTCCGCACAGGTCTCCTTGGCGTAGTGACCGTACCTGTCGGAGAAGGAGGGAAGGAAGGGTATCATGGTGAGTGTGTCCGTCGGGTTGGGGAAGAAGCCGAAGTCGGTGATGAACTGCTTCTCGGTAGCTATCTGCAGGTTATACCCCGGCTTGGTCTGCCCGTTGTTCATCGCGTCCTCCTTCATCCGCATGAAGGTGGCGTCAGGGTCGGTCTTGCTGTAGGAGTTGCGCTCGCCCAGTGTCTCAAGGTGACTGTCATACTCGGAGAGTTTGTCACGCATCTTCTCTATCTGCTTTACCCTTTTCTGCTTCTCGCGTATTGCCTTTTTCTCCTCCTTGCTCTTGGGGACTGGCTGCTCCGAAAGGGACTGGCGCAGCTCTGAGGCAATCTCCGTCAGCACCTCGGGAGTGAAACTGACCGTCTCGTCGGCTGCCGCCTTGTCCTGGGCGATGGCATCGTCAACCTGAGAGAGCAGCACACGTATCTTCTCCATCAGTCTGGCGCGGTTCTTCTCAACGGTCTTGCGCCATACAAAGGTGTACTTGTTGGCCTTCGACTCTATCTTCGTTCCGTCTATATACTCCACATCCAGTGTCACCAGCCCCTTGGCAGAGAGGAGCAGGACCAACTGGGTGAAGATGTTGTTTATCTCGTTCTTAACACGGTTACGGAAACGGTTGACGGTGATGAAGTCCGGCTGCTCATAGCCTGCCAGCCAGATGAAGTGGATGTCACGCTTCAGAGCCTTCTCTATCCTGCGGCAGGAGTAGATGTTGTTCATGTAGGCGTAGATGACAACCTTCAGCAACATCTTCGGGTCGTAGGGGCTGCGCCCACGCTCCCTATACAGCTTGCGGAATGAGGACAGGTCGAGACTCTCGACAATGCTGCTGATTAAGCGGACGGGATCATCATCCGCGATGTCCTTGTCGATTCTTTGCGGAAAAAGTATCGTTTGATTTGGTGAATACGGGCGAAAGTGGTATCTTTGCATAACTTTGATTTTGATGTCGTAAAGGTACAAAAATTTTACGACATAACAAGGCCCTGGCTTGTGAAAGTCGGGGCTTTGCAATAAAAAAAAGAGGATGTGCCTATTTTGACACACCCTCTATTCTTTTCATTTGTTTATTAGAAGCATTGCCCCAAGTGGTCAAGGGTCAGCATTTCTAATCATCTGTAATTTTGTTTGCTTAATGATATATAATGTATCTTGATATTAAAGGTATTTGCTGATATCTTTTCGCTGTTCCATATACCTTTCTTGTCAAAAAGCATCTGCCATCAAATCTTTTCGCCCTATCAGACTGAAGATGGTGATGTCATTGTCTTCGTTGAGGATGCGGAGGGTGCGGAGTATTTCGTTGAGTGTGGACCCTTCGTCGTGCAGAAAATCAAACACGAATTTCCGTTCTTCTTGGTTATATGTAATACCCATATTCTTTCTTCTTTCAATGAACAAATTCGGATATGCTGTATATTAAACATTTTTTATATTTCAAATATGCCGTAATAAAAAAAAGAATCATTACTTTTGCAGAATAAATACGATTTTACAATAAAAATAACACCTTACTATAAACCCCGGAAACTATGAAAAAGATTCTCTTTATTATCGGCTCGTTGAGGGCGAAATCCTTCAACCGCCAGCTGGCCAACGAGGCCAAGGAAATTATCGGCAATCGCGCTGAAGTGTCGGAACTTGATTATAGCGACCTGCCCCTGCTGAATCAGGACATTGAGCAGCCCGAGCCAGCCTCCATTGCCCGCATTCGCAAGGCTGTGAGTGAGGCGGATGCACTCTGGATATTCACGCCCGAATACAATCTCAGCTACCCCGGCCACGTGAAGAACCTGATAGACTGGCTCTCCCGCCCCATCATTCCGATGGACTACGCCACGCCTACCTGCATCAACGGCAAGCGCGTCGCCATCAGCGGAGCCGGTGGCAAGATGGCCACAGCCAATAGCCGTGCCAAACTGACTGAACTGCTCACCTTCGTCAAGGCCGACGTACTGCCCAATCAGACGGGTATCGCCGTTCCTGCAGAATCCTGGGGTACGGATGTCCTCACCCTCACCGACGAACAGAAGGCAGAGCTGAAGGCACAGGCAGATGTTCTTTTAGCTATTTAAGCGATGAAAAAACTGACTGCCTTTGCGCTAACGGCGCTTCTGCTGACTGCCTGTAGTGGTCAGCTGACAGTTGATAATTCCGTTATCGACACACTCGACCTAAACCGTTACCTTGGCGATTGGTATGAGATTGCACGTTTCGACCATTCTTTCGAGCGGGGCATGGAACAGACAAAAGCCTGTTATACGTTGCGTGATGATGGGAATATTGACGTGCTGAATACGGGTATTAAAAACGGAAAGCCCAAGGAGGCAAAGGGCAAGGGTAAGTTGACAGATACACCCGCCCTGCTTCGCGTCTCATTCTTTGGCCCGTTTATTCAGACTATCGTGTGATGCTTCTCGATTCAGCCTACCAATATGCCCTCGTTGGCAGCGGTAGCGATGAATATCTTTGGATTCTCTCCCGAACACCTCAGCTTGCCAATGACGTGAAAGCCACCATCCTCAACGAGGCTAAACGCCGAGGTTATGATACGGAAAAGTTGATTTGGGTGAAGCAAGAATAAGAAAGATGGCAAGCAGTACAGACTTTGTGCAATATATCGCTGACCAATGCGCTGGAGCGGGCGAGATTGTCACCAGGAAGATGTTTGGTGACTATGGCATCTATTGCGACAGAAAGATTTTCGGACTGATTTGCGATGACCGTTTCTATCTGAAGCCTAAAGAGGCAGGACGGAAGTTGCTGCGTGTGGTCGATATGCGTCCGCCCTACGAAGGGGCAAAGGATTATTTCTACATCGCCGATGTGGATGACCACGACTATCTCTCCCTGCTCGTCCGCGAGACGTGCAGGGAACTGCCGATGCCCAAACCGAAGAAGAAATGAAGGCTGAGGAAATCATAAAGTACATGGAGTCGCTGCGTAATGAAGAGCAGCGGCAGGTGCTGATGCGATTCTTCAAGACAGGGCCAGGCGAATATGGCGAGGGGGACGAGTTCCTGGGACTGAAGGTGCCGCAGACTCGGGAAATCGTACGCCTTGCAGGCGTGGATTTTCCTCTGAACGAAGTGCCGAAACTACTGCTGTCGCGCTGGCACGAAGTACGGCTCTGCGGACTGCTGATACTTGTTGGGAAATTTGAGCGGCTGGCCACCAAGCGGCTCTGCAACGATGAGCAAGCGACACGAAAGCGCGACGAAATTGTGACCATGTATCTGCAATATGCCGGGCAGGCCAACAACTGGGATTTGGTGGACCTCTCCGTACACAAGATTCTGGGGCATTGGCTACTGTTGCCCACCACGCTCGGCGGCAAAGAAACTGGTCTGCATACGGACTACAAGCTGCAAGTGCTCGACGAACTGGCCGCCAGCCCTTGCCTGTGGAAGCAGCGCATGAGCATCGTCTGTTCGTGGAAGACCTCGCAGCAGGGCGACCCGTCATGGTGTCTGCGTTACGCCGAAATCCATCTGCACCACCCTCACGACCTGATGCACAAGGCCGTGGGCTGGATGTTGCGCGAAATGGGTAAGCGCGTCAGCATGTCCCTCCTGCGCGATTTCCTCCGCCAGCACGCCCACGAAATGCCACGTACCATGCTACGTTACGCCATCGAAAAGATGCCAGAAACGGAACGCAGGGAATGGATGGCCCTCTAAGGAACCTGTAGGCATCAGGCCTGCAGATTCAGCACGAAACGGGTGCCTTTGGTAAACTCGGGAGCAATGTCGAGGTCGCCGTTCATCTTGATGGCCATCTGCTTGCAAATGGGGAGACCAAGTCCATCGCCTGTGGTGAGGTCTTTGATTTCGAGGAATGGTTTAAACACATCCTCACGCTTCTCTTCCGGAATGTGTTCACCTGTGTTCGACACGATAAACTGGTGCTTGTGTGCGCCGCGCTTCTTGTATTCCAGCCAGATTTGTCCGCCAGCAGGCGTGTATTCAGCTGCATTGTTGAGCAAGTGAGTCAAGATGTACGACACATATTCCTTGTTAATCTTTGCACTCATCTTCGGGGCATCCACGGTGAGGTTGACACCAGCCTTCACCTTGGTGCGAATCCCGTCCATCACGCCCTCGCAGAACGGAGGCAACTGCGTTTCTTCCAGCTCCACAGGCTCGTCTGCAGTTGTTTCCACCTGTGTCAAAAGCTGAATATGCTGAGAAAAATCCTGTAGAGCCTTCACTTCGGGCTGCCGATTGTCAAGCTTCTCCAAGGCAGGATTCAACTGCGATGCAATGTTGCTGATGAACTGCGCTTTCAGCGCATTATTTTCATTGGCCCGGCTGATGGTTTTCTTCTGCTTGCGAGTCAAGACGATGAAGCGCAGCAACACCAGTCCGCCCAGCACCAGGACTATGGCCAGCACACCGGCCAGAATGCACAGGCCCACAATCATCCGCTGGCGCACGGTCAGCATATCATCTTTCTCGGCGATGGACGCTTCGCCCTTGGCAATCTGCTGTTTCAGGGCATCAGTCTCGTCGGCTGCCCGCTGGGCATTCACCGAGTCCTTCCAGGCGATGTAGCCGCTGTATGCCTGGGCCACCATGCTGGCGTTGCCCGACTTTCGGCCATTCGCTATCAGCGTCTGATACACCTCGTCCACCTTGCCATATTCCTTCTGGGCGGTCAGCTTGGCGGCCATCTCCTTGAAGACGGCATTTCCCTTTGCGGTCTGCCCAAAGGTATAGTGGTAAATGGCCTTATTGTAGAGCAGGTCGTTCTTCACGCTCTCATCGCCCGAGGCATTGGCGTGCCGCTCCATGATGTCAATCTGCTCCTGGGCGCGGTCGCTTTTTCTCATATTTATATACATGGTCATACGCTCCTTGGCCACACGGTAACGCCAAGCAGCTATGCTACCAGCATCGCTCTGCTTGTCCGTCGAGATGGCCTGGTCGATGTTGCGAAGCAGGTCGAAAGCCTCCTTGTAGAGGTTCTCCCTGTAGTAGAGCGCGGTTCCCTTCACGCCACATTCCACGGCCTGTGCGGTCTTTCCTTTGGCGGCATAGTCCTCGAAGGCGCGAATCCAAAAAAAACGTGCGCTGGTAGTTTTGCCGTTTTCGGCTTCTGTCTCGGCGCGCTGTTGCAAGTCGCTCTTCTGTTGTGCACTAATGAAAACACTACAAAAGAGCAGGTTAAGAAGTAAAAATACTATTTTTTTGTTCATATTTATAATAATAACGTTGATTTGCAGTACAAAATTAGGCTATTCTTTAAACCCGACCAAATATTTCAGCCTTTTTTTTCGATTATCTGTCGTAGATACCGAAGTAGCACGGGTGTGCTGCCGAAGTAGCACTGGGGTGCTGCCGAAGTAGCACTGGGGTGTGTTGCATTTCAACTTTTTTTGCTAATAAATTGTAAATAGTTGTACGCACACACACACATTATCTGTTTTTTTCCTAACTTTGCAGCAATTTTTTTAAGTAGAAAGATCATTAAACCCATAAATTCACACAAACAATGATTACAAACGACATTTTCGGAGCACTTCAGCTCATGGTAGTCGGAATGTTGACTGTGTTCAGCATCTTGCTCATCGTCATAGGTCTGGGCACCCTGCTGATTAAGCTCGTCAACAAGTATGCACCAGAAGAGGTAGTAGCCAAACAACCCGTAGCCACCCTGATGGGGGCGGCAGGGCAAGTGGATGCCACGGTGAAAGCCGTCATCGATGCCACCATCAGCCAAATCACAGGTGGAAAAGGCCACGCAACCAAAATAACAAAGCTATGATAGCATGAACGATGTACGATGTTTGGCCATCCGGACTCATGACACGCGAAGAACATTATCTAAGGCTTAAACAGTTTGGCATTAGAATTATCCACATGGTAGATAAAATGCCATATAGGATTTCCACCAATGCAATAGCCAAACAAATAGTTCGTTCTGGCACATCACCAGCAGCCAACTATAGGGCTGCATGTAGAGGCAAGTCTGACAAAGACTTCCTGAACAAACTGAAGATGGTTGAAGAAGAATTGGATGAGACTTTGCATTGGATTGAAATTATTCAAGAAACAGAAATGTTGCCAGCACATCGTTTAGAATATCTGCATCAAGAATGTGAGGAACTGTTGAAAATAACAATCAGTTCTTTGAAAACAATGAGAAAGAAACTTAGTGAGGGTGCTCCCCTTTAACTATAATACTATAAATTTAAAATAACAACTGAAGTACGCATCTATGATTTACCTGCCGAACATACCGCATGGCACATCGTACATCGTACATCGTAAATAGTACATAAAATGAGAGAAGTAAAATTCAGTCTGGTCTTCCGCGACATGTGGCAGAGTGCTGGCAAGTACCAGCCCCGTGTGGACCAGCTTGTGAAGGTAGCCCCAGCCATCATCAAAATGGGCTGCTTCGACCGCGTGGAAACTAACGGCGGCGGTTTTGAACAAGTAAACCTCCTCTACGGAGAGAACCCAAACAGAAGTGTGCGCGAATGGACAAAGCCTTTCCATGAGGCTGGCATCCAGACACACATGCTCGACCGTGCACTCAACGGCCTGCGCATGAGTCCCGTGCCAAAGGATGTGCGCAAATTGTTCTACAAGGTGAAGAAAGCCCAGGGCACCGACATCACCCGCATCTTCTGCGGTCTGAACGACCCACGCAACGTGATTCCTTCCATCCAGTATGCAAAGGAGGCCGGCATGATTGCCCAGGCTTCGCTCTGCATCACATACTCCCCCATCCACACGGTTGACTACTACGTTGGTCTGGCCAAGCAGTTCATTGAGGCTGGTGCTGACGAAATCTGTCTGAAGGACATGGCCGGCATTGGCCGCCCGGTTTCGCTCGGCAAGATTGTGGCTGGCATCAAGAAACTGAAGAAGGACATCGTGGTGCAGTATCACAGCCACGCCGGTCCTGGCTTCAACATGGCTTCCATTCTGGAAGTATGTGAAGCTGGCTGTGACTATGTGGATACAGGCATGTCGCCACTCTCGTGGGGTACAGGCCACGCCGACATCATCGCAGTTCAAGAAATGCTTAAAGATGCAGGCTTTAAAGTGAAGGAAATCAACATGGCAGCCTACATGGAGGTGCGCACGCAGATTCAGGAGATGTGCGACGACTTCCTCGGCTACTACATCCCCGACCTGAACCACATCAACAACTCGCTGCTCGTGAAGCCCGGTCTGCCCGGCGGCATGATGGGCTCGCTGATGACCGACCTGGAAGACAACCTGAAGTCGCTGAACAAATGGAAGGTGAAGAACAACCAGCCCGAACTGACCACCGACGACCTGCTTGTGAAGCTCTTCGACGAAGTGGCCTACGTGTGGCCAAAGGTGGGCTACCCCTGCCTCGTCACCCCGTTCTCGCAGTACGTGAAGAACCTCGCCCTGATGAACGTGATGCAGATGGAAAAAGGCAAGGAGCGCTGGAGCATGATTGCCGACACCATTTGGGACATGATTCTGGGCAAGGCCGGTCAGCTGCCTGGTCCTGTAGCACCCGAACTGGTGCAGATGGCCAAGGAGCAGGGCCGCGAGTTCGAGACCAAAGACCCGCAGACATACTTCCCCGACAAACTGGAAGACTTCAAGAAGGAAATGCAGGAGAATGGCTGGCCTTTGGGCGAAGACGACGAAGAACTCTTCGAACTGGCCATGCACCCCGAACAGTACCGCGCCTACAAGAGTGGCAAGGCCAAGGCCGACTTCGAGGCTGACCTGGCCAAGCGCAAGGCTGCCAAGAACGCACCGGCTGCCGGAGCCGAAGGCCCGAAGTCTGTCACCGTACAGGTGAACGGCGTGAACTACAAGGTGGAGATTGCCTACGGCGATGCAACCCCAGCCGCGCCCGCAGCAGCCGCAACTCCCGCTGCTCCAGCTGGTGCCGGTGAGGACATCCTCGCTCCGCTGGAAGGCAAGTTCTATCTGGTGAAGGACAACTCCGAGACTCCCAAGAAGGTGGGCGATGCCGTTCAGGCTGGCGACACGCTGGGCTACATCGAGGCCATGAAGACCTTCAACGCCATCCGTGCCGACAAGGCTGGCACCATCACCGCTATTCTGGTGAACTCAGGCGACTCTGTGGAAGAAGACGACCCAATCATGAAAATGGCTTAATCTATGGAAGAAATACTCAACAACCTGTACCAAATGACAGCGTTCAGCGACATCATCGCGTCTAACGGTACATATTTAATCATGTATTTGCTGGCCTTCGTACTGCTGTACTTGGGCATCGTGAAGCACTTCGAGCCGCTGCTGCTCATCCCCATTGCCTTCGGCGTGCTGATTGCCAACTTCCCCGGCGGCGACATGGGCGTGTATCAGGCAGACGAGGCTGGTTGCATCAGGGATGCTGCAGGCAATGTGCTGGCCGAGAACATCTGGGAAATGTCGCTCCCACAGATTGCACACGACCTCGGACTGATGAACTTCCTCTATTATATGCTCATCAAGACGGGCTTCCTCCCACCAGTCATCTTTATGGGTGTGGGTGCGCTGACCGACTTCGGCCCCATGCTGCGCAACCTGCGCCTCTCCATCTTTGGAGCAGCCGCACAGCTTGGCATCTTCGCCGTGCTGCTGGTGGCCGTAGGCAGCGGTTTCTTCAATATCAAGGAAGCTGCCGCACTGGGCATCATCGGCGGTGCCGACGGCCCGACGGCCATCTACACCACCATCAAGCTGGCTCCGCACCTTCTGGCTCCGATTGCCATTGCCGCCTATAGCTACATGGCGCTGGTGCCCGTCATCATTCCGCTGGTAGTCAAGCTGACTTGCAGCGAAAAGGAACTGAAGATTAACATGAAGGAGCAGGACAAGCTCTTCCCGTCCAGCAACAAGATGAAGAACGAGAAGGTCATCAAGATTATCTTCCCCATCGCCGTCACCACGATTGTGGCCCTGCTTGTGCCCTCCGCTGTCAGCCTCATTGGTATGCTGATGTTCGGAAACTTGCTGAAGGAAATCGGTTCAGACACCAGCCGCCTGTTCGACACCATCAGCAACTCCATCATGAACACGGCCACCGTGTTCCTCGGCCTCTGCGTCGGTGCCACCATGACGGTGCAGGCCTTCCTCAACTGGACCACCATCGGCATCGTGATTGGCGGATTCTTTGCCTTCGGCCTCTCCATTGCCTCAGGCATCTACATGGTGAAGATTACAAACCTGTTCTCGAAGAAGAAAATCAATCCGCTCATCGGCGCTACAGGACTGAGCGCCGTGCCAATGGCCAGCCGTGTCTGCAACGAAATCTCCACGAAGTACGACCCCAAGAACCATGTGCTGAACTACTGCATGTCGTCCAACGTCAGCGGTGTCATTGGTTCCGCTGTGGCAGCTGGAGTGCTCATTTCGTTCCTTCAGAACCTCTCGCTCTGATAATTTTTTTTAAAAATCCATACTGTTAGCATAAAAATATAGACCAACACTTGGCGCGTTCTATATTTTTATGCTAACTTTGCAAATGCAGATGCATAAACTCACAAACTCACATATAAACTTATAAACTCACAAACTTACTCATTATGATTAGCTACAAAGAACTTGGTCTCGTGAACACACGCGAGATGTTTAAGAGAGCAGTCGCTGGTGGTTACGCCATCCCAGCATTCAACTTCAACACCATGGAGCAGATGCAGGCCATCGTCATGGCTGCCGTTGAGACAAAGTCACCCGTCATCATGCAGGTATCAAAGGGCGCACGCAACTACGCCAACGGCACCATCCTGCGCAACCTGGCCAAGGGTGCTGTGGAATATGCCAAGGAACTCGGCTGCGAGGCTCCTGAAATCGTGCTCCACCTCGACCACGGCGACACATTCGAACTCTGCAAGGACTGCATCGACAACGGCTTCTCTTCCGTCATGATCGACGGCTCTTCACTCCCCTACGAAGAGAACGTGGCACTGGCCAAGAAGGTTGTTGAATATGCCCACCAGTTCGACGTAACCGTAGAGGCAGAACTGGGTGTGCTGGCCGGCGTGGAAGACGAAGTTTCTTCTGCCGAGTCACACTACACCAAGCCTGAAGAAGTCATCGACTTCGCTACCCGCACAGGCTGCGACTCTCTGGCCATCTCCATCGGCACCAGCCACGGCGCACACAAGTTCACTCCAGAGCAGTGCACACTCGTCAACGGCGTACTCGTTCCCCCACCATTGGCATTCGACATCCTGGCCGAAATCGAAAAGAAGCTCCCAGGCTTCCCCATCGTGCTCCACGGCTCATCTTCTGTCCCCATGGACGAAGTGAACACAATCAACAAGTACGGCGGCCACCTCGAAGCAGCCATCGGCATCCCCGAAGAGCAGCTCCGCAAGGCAGCCAAGAGCGCAGTCTGCAAGATTAACATCGACAGCGACTCGCGTCTGGCCATGACCGCTGCCATCCGCAAGCACCTGGCCGAACACCCAGGCGACTTCGACCCACGTCAGTACCTCAAGCCTGCCCGTGAGAACATGAAGAAGATGTACATCCACAAGATTGTGAACGTACTCGGCTCCGACGGCAAACTCGCTTGCTGCCAGAAGTAAGAATCTTTCCAACAACAATTCTATAAAGAGGATATGCCGGTAAAGGCATACCCTCTTTTTTATAACTATGGGAAGAGTGAGGATATAATTATTTCGTCACCACATTCCACAATTCATCATAGTTCTTCACAACATCGTATGTAACTGCTTCTTTGACAACATGCCGCAGACTATGGACTGATACTATATTGAGGACAAAAACAACTTATGCTCTTTTTGTATTCTTATCCCGAACTGAAATATCCATAATATGCAGAAAGTCTGATGGTGAGGAATTACTGACGGTGACGCTCTGACAATCCCTGTTGTAACTTCAAGCGACAGAACATTCTGATGTTTTCTATTAAATAATGAATATTTTCTGCGACGGATAGTTTTATTCTCAAAGAAAAATTGTAATTTTGTAGCCAATATAATACGAAATAAGGCAAACAAAGAATATGGAGACATTTACATTCTCACCAACCCAGTCCTTTGAAAGCAACAGGGGGCGTATCGCATGGGATGCGGAACAGGAAAGCGACTATTATAACCAGCAAATATCCCAGTATAAAAGAGCACCTGGGATTGTCGATGGCTGCGAACATATTTCTTCAATAACGAATTCTTTTGCCAGAAAGAGCCAAGGAACCAACGAAGTAGGAAGTCTTATTGTCAATGGCATGACGATAGGCGGGCATATTGTTTATGGACTGGGCTATGGCATGACAAGAGCGAATTTGTTAGAACTGCGTCAAGAGATAGAACGTCGATTTATGCAAAGGGGTTATTATACCCCATCAGAACTTCAACAGAAAGCAGAGATAGACAAAATGATTAACGAATGTCAAGAGAGGTCAAATAAGAACTTCTTTTTAGGAACTTTCATGGCAGCGTGTTTGTTTGGAGTTAGCCTATACACCTTATTAAAGAATACAAAAGAATAATTGCAAATGACACAGAGGTGATGGAATTCGATGCTAAGTTTTTCTTGTATCATTTATAGGTTATAATAATTATGATATTCAAACTCGAAACCCCAGAACATCAGCGAACTGCCATACAAAGTGTGGTAGAGGTGTTCCGTGGGATGGAAAAAAATACATACGACAATGCTACGGATGAGGACATTCGAGCCAACTACTGCTCATTGTCATTGGAAGCATTGATGGCAAATATAAACAAGATTGCAGCAGGGAATGGAATAGATCCATTACATACCTATTTCCAAGAATCCAGAAACGCATGCATCGAAATGGAGACGGGTACGGGTAAGACATTGACTTATCTCCAATCTGCCTATGAGTTATACAATGAATATGGTCTTACCAAATTTATTGTTCTTGTGCCATCCATTCCTATTCGTCAGGGGGTCATAGACACTTTTGAGAACTTCAAAACCCAGTTGGAGGATAAATACGAAATCACCCCCAACGCTTTTGTCTATGACAGTTCCAAGTTGAGCGACCTTCGCGACTTTATCACATCTGAGACACCGCAGATTATGATTATGACGATGGCTTCGTTCAATTCTGAGGATAAAATCCTAAATCAGAAAGTTCGTGAAGGGCTGTTTAACAACGTACCTTACATTGATGCCATTGCCCGAACCCACCCCATCATCTTTATGGATGAACCACAGGAGGGTATGGATACTAAAAACTCAAAACAGTGGCTTGCCAAGCTATCTCCATTGTTCAAGTTCCGCTACTCGGCTACTCATGCCGTGAAGGTGAACATGCTCTATCAGCTGACTCCCAGCGAGAGCTATCGGTTAGGATTAGTAAAGAAGATAGAAGTGCTTACCGTGACAGAAAAGAACGATGAAGCCACGCTTAAAATTGAAATCAGCGAGGTGCAAGAGACAAAGACGGAACCCAAGGTAAAGTTGAAACTCTGGAAGTACAACAAGGCCAAAGAGAACTTTGTCTTCAAAGAATCTGGCTTACTAAAGAAAGGCGACAATCTTGCCGACAAATCAGGTAACGACACCTACGCAGATTTCACCATTAGCCGTATCTACAAGAAACTAAGCACCCGCAAGTGGGTGGTGGAGTTCTCCAATGGCACCAGCATTGAAGAGGGTGCATCGTCAGCTAACAAAGAGCAAATATGGGCTTTACAACTGGAATGGCTCATTCGTCGTCATTTCCAGAACCAGCAACGCCTTAAGCCCATGGGTATCAAGAACCTGTCGCTAATCTTCATCGACCGAGTGGCTAACTATATGGACCCAACAAATCCTATTATCAAGAAAATCTTTGAGCAACAATACAAAACGGTTTATGCTGAGTTCCACGATGGTCAAGTTCCTTCACAGGAACAGGTAACGGCTGTTCAGGGATTCTATTTTGCCAAGACCACACAAGGAGAATATACTGATAATGAGAAGACAAACCAAAGCAACAAGGAAATTTACGACGAGATTCTACACAACAAGCAGAAACTGCTGTCATTTGGAAGTAGTATCGAATTTGTATTCTCTCACTCAGCTCTTGGCGTTGGTTGGGACAATCCGAATGTATTTGGCATAGCCACATTGAACGAAAGCTATTCGGAGAACAAGAAGAGGCAAGAGATTGGCCGTGGCCTTCGTATCTGTGTTAATCAGCAGGGCGAGCGTATCTATGACGAGGAAGGCACTCCTGACGATGCCGTCATCAACCAACTTACCGTCGTCCCTAATGAGACATACGAAACGTTTGCACGTAGCTATCAGAATGAAAACGAGAAAGCATACGGCAATGCCGGTGCTGGTGCGAAGCTTAAGCATAATCACAAAGGAAAACACCAGAACCGCGTAAAGTTTAAGCTGAATAAAGACGAGAGCATTCAGAGTGTGTTTCGTCGTTTCTGGAACACAATTGCTAAGAAGACCATTTATCGCGTCAGTTTCGATGAGGATGCCATCATACGCCGCAGCATAGAGGAATTGAACACCATTTCCATAGCTGACTACATCGCTGAAGTGTCTATGTATCATGTTAGAGATATTGAGGATTTGTCTCAACGAGAATACATTGGTTCGGATGATCCACGTCATTTACAAGCGTCATTCTCACCGCATGACTTGATTGAAGACTTAAGTGAGAAAACTGGACTCTGCTATAACTCGGTGATGCGAATAATATCAGAAATAGACAACAAGAAAGAGTATCTGAAAAATCCTCCAGTCTTTTTGGAACATGCTGCATTCAAGATTAGACAGATTCAACTCGATGAATTGACGCGGTGCATTACCTATATTCCAACAGGCGAAACTTATGATTTCGATTTTTCTGATTTCACAAAGGATGCATGCGACAATTATGTATCTACACCCAATCATGGTATTTGGGACAAAACGCTCTATGACAGTAAATTTGAACGTGACTTTGCTCTTGAAGCTGATAATGAAACCAAGCATCCTGAAGTAATTTGCTTTCTAAAATTCCCTTCATGGTATAGGATACCTATGCCACAACCAATAGGCAATTATTATGAACCTGACTTTGGAGTGGTGCTTAAGCGGAAATCGCTGAAAGAGAATCAAGGAACAAAAGAGTACTATTTCGTCATTGAAATAAAAGGAACAAATGATTTGTCAGATCAACGAGCACTCACTCCGCATGAGGTGGCAAGAATAAAATGTGCAGTGGAACATTTCCGTTCTCTTGGCATTGAGGCTTACTACAAAGCACCAATACGAGAGTATTCAAAATTCGAAGAAGAAGCAACAAAAACAATAAATAATCAAGCAAATGGAAACGTATAAAGACCATATAACGATGACTCCCGACATGAACGAGGAACGTCTGAACACACTCCGTGAATTATTCCCTGACTGGTTCACACAAGAAGGATATCTTGATGTAAACGAAGTGAAGAAAGCTGCTAATCCCAATAGTGTGGAAGAAACCGAGCGCTATGAGTTCCGTTGGTTTGGCAAATCATCTGCTAAGCGTAATGCTTTTACTCCTACTCGGGCAACGTTGCATTACGATGCAGAACGTAGTGTCAATGCTGATACGACAGAGAATGTCATCATTGAAGGCGAAAATCTCGAAGTACTAAAGGTATTATCTTCAAGCTATAGAGGGAAAATAAAATGCATCTATATTGACCCACCGTATAATACGGGAGAAGATTTCTTATATAATGATGATTTCTCTGAAGGCAAAGAGGCTTATTGGGAACGAAGCGAATCAACAGACAATGGTGTCAAATTAGATACTAATTCCGACAGTAGTGGTCGTTTCCATAGTAATTGGTTAGATGATATGTATAGCCGATTATTGGTGGCTCGTACTCTCTTAAAACCAGATGGTGTTATCTTTATCTCAATGGATGATCACGAAATACATCATCTGCGTAAGATTTGTGATGAGATATTCGGTGAAGAAAACTTCTTAGTTAATATCATATGGGAAAAAAGATATACAAGAAGTAATAATTCCAAACTTTTTGGAACAATGACCGAGCATGTGGTATGCTACAGGAGGTCAAGCACTTTAGTAAATATTAAAGAGCCAAGAAACGATAAATCTGACGAAATCTATTCAAATCCAGACAATGATAAACGTGGCGCATGGACAAGTGTCTCGTATGTAAACCCTGCATTAAGAGAAGAACGCCCCAACCTTTGCTATCCTATAAGCAATCCAATAACTGGAGCAACCATAGAGCATCCAACCAATGCATGGAAATATGAATATGCAACATACTTGCAACACGTTTCTGAGAACAGACTGTATTGGGGACAAGACGGAGGGAACACTTACCCGAGGTTGAAAAAGTTTCTAAGTGAGATGGAGGGAGGAATGGTACCTTCAAATTTCTGGAAACGTGAAGATGTTGGAACAACAGATCAAGCAAGTGCAGATCTTGAAGAACTGATTGGTAGAGGTATTTTTCCCTTCCCTAAGCCAATGAAATTAGTTCAGAAAGCAATTTCTTATTTTATAAACGGGAATGATGATAAAGATTGTATCGTTCTTGATTTCTTTGCAGGTTCAGGTACAACAGGCCATGCGGTCGTTAATCAAAACATAAAAGATGGAGGGCATCGAAAATACATATTGATTCAGATTCCACAATTGACAGATGAAAATAGTAATGCATACAGAGCAGGCTTTAAAACCATCAGTGAGATAACAATTGCCCGTAATAAAGCAGTGTATGATAGAGTGAAAGCTTCTTACGATGGAAAACTGATTACCCCTGAAGACCAACAGCAGTTAGATCAACTCGGTTTCAAAGTCTTCACATTGAGCAAATCCAGTTTTCCACGTGTGGATTTCGCTCCCGATCCAGATAAGAGCGAAGAAGAGAACCTCGCTTTGTTCCAGGAGTATGTTGCTCAGAAAGAACAGCAGCTCACTATCGCCTTTAATGAAGACGAACTTATAACAGAAATTCTGATTAAGCAGGGTTTTATGCTCACCTACAAACTAGAACAGCAGTCGCAATTCACCCAGAACAGGGTATACAAAGCAACCGACGGCATCAAGACCGCCTACATCACCGTTGATTCTAACCTCTATGACGAGACAGTAGATTACTTCATGTCCCATCCCGACACCAAGTTCATCTGCATAGAGCGTGCCCTCGACACCACCAAGAAGTTCAATCTCAAAAACAAGATGCAAGACAAGTTCTTCGCGTTCTAGTATCACAGAAATATTAAAGAGCGGTAAACAAGATATAAGTCAATATACAATCTCCATTATGAAAGAACTATACAAAGTCCGTAAAATAAAGCTTTCTTTACTCGACCGCGTATCGCATGAGCCTTATAAGGAAATAGAATGCGAGTTTGGTAGAGTAATGGATGATTGTGGAATGTTGTACCTTGAAACTCATATTTTCAATGATGTGGATTTCGCCCTCTTTAACTACGATAGTTTAGGTTGTCCAGCGAGTGCGATAATGTTTTCTTTTGATGATATTGAAATAGAAATTCCTTTCATGGCATATTCTAAAATGTCAACCAAGGAGAAGAAGGTGACATTTAAGTGTTTTGACTATATTACTGTTCATGAAGAGGATGTTTTTTATTCTTATCAAAAAGATAAAGATAAAAATCTCTCGCCTACACAATTGTTGAGAATTGATTTCTGGGGTTTAGATTTGCTTATTCCATCATGGCCAGTAACAAGTCTGATGGTTAATGACGCACCGTTTGATATTCAGATACAAAAAGACGCTGAGTTAAGTGTAATGTTTGCGACTTTCCCTGTTAATGAAAATGTTGCGCACAATACTCTGACATTAGACTTGTTTCAATTATTTCGCTACTCATTAGCTGGATATTTATCTCTAATTAATGGGGCGCAGGTACAAATTACCAAAGAATATTATAATGGCTTCTTTAGAATATACTCGTATAACAGAACCGAAAACACGGGACGTTCATATTATGCGTGTGGAAATGCAAATGTATTTCGGCCTGCCCCTATTCTTTTTGAATTTGACAATTATGTCAGGTGGAATCAATTGTTAGATCTCAACAAGTTCATCTATCACCTATGTTCTGCTCAACAACTACTCTATTGCGAAGATAGTGCATTTATTCTCATATTGGTGTTGGAAGGATTATGTAAAAGATACATCAGCATACATAAAAAGGAAAAGAAAACACCAACAAAAATCTCACCAGATACTTTTGAGGATATAAAAGAGCAGTTCATAAATATATTTGAAAGATATAATGATATTCCTGCTAATAATAAAGAATGGTTTAAGAATGCAATAAGCAAACTTAATGATGTTAGTACTGCAACATCAAAATTTTATCTTATCCTTGATGAACTAAACATAAAACAAACAAAAGAAATAAAAGATCTCATCAAAGAAGTTAGAAATACTCTAGTTCATGATGCAGTATTAAAGGATTACTACGATTATGTACTACTTTCAGAACTCATAAGGGAGGTTATACTGAGACTTATCAGTTCAACTGTTGAAAGACATTCAGAATATAAAGGTCAAGCTATAATGGGTGATGCCCCGAACTTTACGTATAATGAATACATCTTAAAGAATGATTTAGATGTGGGCGATAATGTTATCTTCTCCCAATATGACAAACGAATCAAACTTTGGATTACAAAAGGTGAAAATAAAATGGAACGGAACCAAGAAGAAGATGGAGTTCAAGAAGTTATGTGACATTTTCGAGATTTGTATACTATAATAAGATGTAAGAGGTAAGATGGAGTCACGGATCTACGGAAACAAGGACTCATGGATCTACGGAGTCACGAAATAAGGACGGAATAAAAACGTTATAAGAATAAATCAAGACGAGATATGACAGAACAGGAACTTATAGAACTTTGCAGTCTTGGTGAATCGACGACGGTTCAGTACAAGCTGGAGTTCACTACTCAGAAGCAGATCGCCGAGGAGTTGGTAGCCTTTGCCAACACTCGTGGCGGCATCATCGTGTTTGGCGCCGAGGATAAGACAGGCCGAATGGTGGGCTTGACATACGAGCAGGTACAATACACCTCGCGTGAACTGGGCAATACTGCCAACGAGCAGGTTCGTCCTGTTATCTACATTGAGACTGAGACGGTGAAGCATGAGGGTATGGCTTATGTCGTAGCCTACGTGAAGAATGGCATCTATAAGCCCTATAAGGATTTGTCGGGCAACATATGGGTGAAGCAGGGCTCGGACAAGCGCAGAGTAACAGAGAATAGCGAGATTCGCCGTCTGTTGCAGAACTCTCACCAATATCAGGTGGATGCTGATGGTGTGGAGGGTTCGTCGGAGGACAATATTGATACGAAGGCACTGGACAGCTATTTTGCTCATGTGTATGGCAAGGGAGCTGATGACTTCAAGATGCCTCGTAAAAATGTGCTGCGGAATGCCCATATTACTGATGACCTGGGACGATTGACGGTAGCAGGTCTCATGTTCTTTGCAAAGGAGCCTCAGCAGTTCCGTCCTCATCATTGCATCAAAGCGGTGTGGTTCTATGGCAATGAGATTGGAGGTATGGAGTATCGCGATAGTCGCGACATTATGGGTACGATTCCTGAGATGTATGACGAGGCTGTCAGATGGTTGAAATCGTGTCTGAATCGCCCACAGAACGGACAGTCATTCAACAGCGTGGGTGAATTGGAAATACCAGAGGTGGTGCTGGAAGAGCTGATGCAGAATGCACTGGTACACCTTGACCTGCTGAAGCTTGCGGCAATACGTCTGCTTGTATTCGACAATCGCATTGAAATTGTGAATCCTGGCTGTTTGCCTGATGGTCAGACGATAGACGAGATGTTGTTGGGCAACTCCGACCCAAGGAATCCGCTGTTGGCACAATTTGGTTCGAACACAATGCCATACAGGGGGCTTGGCTCAGGAATACCTCGTGTGATGGCTACAGGCAGCGACGTGGAACTGATAGACCGTCCTGACGGCAACCAATTTGTGGCTCGCATTTGGCGTACTACCCAAAAGGACGAAATTACTACCCAAAAGGCGAATGACGAATTGAGTTCTACTACCCAAAAGGGAAATATGGCTACCCAAAAGAGCAGAACAGCTACCCAAAAGCCACTAAATGCTACCCAAAAGAAGATTCTTGCCTACTTACATAACTACCCAAAAGCGACAAGAAAAAAGACGGCAGAAGCTCTGGGTGACATTACAGAGGACGGCGTAAAGTTCAACATAGGACTAATGCAGCAATATGGCGCACTGAAGCGTAAAGGTAGCCGCAAGAATGGTGAATGGGAAGTGAATCCAGATTATCTCTCTGAATAGAACAATGAAACAAATTGAAGTCGTTGCTGCGATTATTCGCAAGGCTGTGATTGAGCAAGGGCAGAGTGATGCTAGCATCAACTCTGCCGAGCGTGAACAGGCTCGATCGGAGATCAAAGGAGATAAGATTTTCGCCACACAAAGGGGTTATGGCGATTTCAAAGACTGGTGGGAGTTCCCTGGCGGAAAGATGGAGGCTGGGGAAACGCCTGAGGAGGCGCTGAAGCGGGAGATTCGCGAAGAACTATCAACGGAGATCAGCGTGGATGAGTTTCTTTGTACTGTGGAATACGATTACCCCAAGTTGGCCGATGGCCGAGCCTGCTCACGCTCGGAAAACTCAAAGCAAGCTTTGTTTTTCCCTCGCTCAACCGCAGCCTTCCATCTCACCATGCATTGCTACCTTTGCTCGCTACTGACAGAGGCGCTGCATCTGAACGAACACGAGGCGGCGAAGTGGTTGGCGAAAGACGAACTGGAAAGCGTGAAGTGGTTGCCTGCGGATTTGGAAGTTATCAAAGCATTAAATAAATAATCTTTGATGAATGATGTAACATTTTCGAGTTTTTCCATACTATAATAATGAAGGCTGATGTGATAATAAAGTAAAGAAGAAAAACGTTATAGAATAATGGCAAACGATTTAACAATATCAAAAGGTTTATTGCAAACCGAGGATTCGGAATATGTGAGACTGGTCTCACTTATTTCGGGCGTTTGGGACAAGGCAAGAGAAAAGGCTGCACTCTCCGTTAACACAGAACTGCTCGATGCGAGCTGGGCAACGGGCAGATACATCGTGGAGTACGAGCAACATGGCAATGTAAAAGCAGAATATGGGAAGCAGCTTCTGACAAACCTGTCAAAAGACCTGACCAGACTTCGTGGAAAAGGCTATTCTAGGTCTAATCTGTTCAACATGAGGCTCTTCTATGTACGATTCCCAAAAATCCAGACAGTGTCTGGACAATTGACATGGAGCCATTATTTGGAGCTACTGAAGTGTGAAGACCCGTTGGAAATGCAGTTCTACTTGAAGGAGTGTGTCAAAGAGGGATGGAAAGTAAGAGAACTGAGACGTCAAATCAACTCGTCGCTGTTCCAACGCCTCGCGTTGAGTACGGACAAGGAGGGTGTGTTGGCTCTCGCAAACGAAGGACATCAGGTACAAACAGCCTCGGATATTATTCGCGACCCGTTTGTTCTGGAGTTTGCAGGACTGCCTCGACAGAGACGCTACAAGGAGAAGGACCTGGAAGATGCGCTGAAGGCCCACATGGAACAATTCCTGCTGGAACTGGGGCGTGGTTTCGCCTTTATAGGGAGGCAGTACGTTGTCCCGATTGGGAGTCGCCGCTTCAAAGTAGATTTGGTGTTCTATCATTGCATATTGAAGTGTTATGTACTGATAGACCTGAAACGGGCAGAGATAAAACATAGCGACATCGGGCAGATGAATCTCTATCTGAATTACTTCAAGAATGAAGTATGCCAGCCGGATGATAATCCACCCATTGGTATTGTACTGGGGGCAAGGAAGGATGAACTCTTGATGGAGTATGCCCTTCAGGGTATAGACAACCAGCTTTTTGCCGCTCGCTACCAACTTTATTTGCCCAATCGCGAAGAATTGCAGGCTCAACTAAATAGACTTTTGGGATTGTAAAGGAAACAGAACTTGATAAGATTGCCGATATAATGAGCCTCTGTCAAGAGCTTTCCAATAGAACCTTTTTATTTTGCTTTATTCCTCTATTTATTGTAACTTTGCCACAAATTACAAGTAAAACTCATGCGCAGCCTCTCTCCCCTACTCGTTTTTCTTTTGCTCTATTTGGCCACAAGCCTGTGGCTGCAGGACTTCTATAGTGTGCCTATTGCGGTGGCGTTCCTGCTGTCGGCGGTGTATGCGCTGCTGGCAATGCGCGGACGGCTGGCTGATAAGCTAGAGGCTTTCACCCAGGGAGCAGGGGAACATACCATGCAGCTGATGCTGCTGATTTTCATTTTGTCAGGTGCATTCGCGGCCAGTGCAAAGGCTATGGGCGCAGTGGATAGTACGGTGAACCTGACGCTGAGCGTGCTGCCCCGGGAATTGCTCCTGCCGGGGGTGTTTTTGGCAAGCTGCTTCATCTCGTTCAGCATAGGCACGTCGTGCGGTACGATTGCAGCACTCACACCTGTGGCTGTGGGCATTGCCCAGGCTGCCGGCATGAACATTCCGCTGATGGTGGGATTGGTGGTAGGCGGCACTTACTTTGGCGACAATCTGTCGTTCATCAGCGACACCACCATCATTGCCACACAGACGCAGGGGTGCAACATGAGGGACAAGTTCCGCACGAATGTGCGCCTGGTGCTGCCTGTGGCTGTGCTGCTGCTCGTGGCATATTATGTTATTGGTATGGAGATGCAGATGGAGGTGACTGTGGGTAGTTTCCAGATGATGAAGCTGCTGCCCTATCTGCTGGTGATTGCCACCGCGTTGTGTGGCGTGAATGTGATTCTGGTACTTATCTTGGGGCTTGCTGCAACGGGAGTGATTGGCATCCTGACGGGTGACTTCACGCCGTTAGGTTGGCTACAAAGCATGAACGCGGGCATGATGGGCATGAGCGAACTCATCCTGTGCACCATCTTGGCTGGCGGAATGCTTTCCATCATCCGCGTGCAAGGCGGCATCGACTTCATCATCCGCCACATCACGCGCCGCATTCATGGCCAACGGGGAGCCGAACTAAGCATCGCCACACTGGTAGCCCTGGTGAATGTGTGCACAGCCAACAACACGGTGGCCATCATCACGACCGGGGGCATTGCCCACGACATTGCCCAGCGTTTCGGCATCGACCCACGTCGCTCGGCCAGCATCCTCGACACGATGTCGTGCTTTGCCCAGGGACTGCTGCCCTACGGTGCACAGGTACTTATTGCAGCAGGGCTGGCCGGAATCAATCCTGCCAGCATCATTCCTTTTCTTTTCTATCCAATGCTCATCGGAATAGCTGTGGTGTTGAGCATCCTGTTCAGGAAATAGTCATCCGTGTCCGTCGGGGCAGCACAAAACAAATGCCTCCAGAGCGGTAGTCGCTTTGGAGGCATTTGTTTACCCGGAGAGTGTTTTTACTTGCCGACCTGCTGCATGTACAGCTCGATATGTTTAGAGATGTCGGTCAGCGTGATGATGCCGTCACCATTCAGGTCGCCCGCGCCGTCAACATAGCCCTGTGGCGTTTCACCCATATAAACCTTGATGAGCATGGCTATGTCGGAGGGGGTGAGCTGACCGTCACCATCGACGTCGCCCAAAACCTGTGTCTTCTCCACGTATGTGGGATTGATGGCAGCGCTCAGACGGTAGCTCTGTGCCGGTGTAAAGCTGGTGTTCTGCGAAAGCACAAGGAAACCCGTGCCGCCCTCAGCCACTTCGCCGTCAACCTGATAGAATCCAAGTCCCTGCTCGCCGTCGCGGAACTTGTAAAATTTCTGTTTGCCCCCACTGGTGAGCAACGAGTCGCAGTATGAACCCTTCAGGTAGGTCTTGTTCACCGAAGCTGTTCCTAACGTAGTGGGACGGAACTTCACTTCAGGCGTTGCGGCATTGTAGATGATGGCAGTATTCGCTGGAATGCGTGTGCCTGTAAGTAATGTTGTCTTCAGCGTATCGGCATTTGTGCCACGCCCCGTCACGCTCCAAGCCTTCACGCCCTCGGGCAGCTCCACGGGATAGGTGGTGTAGAAGCAGTCCCAGTAGTTGCCGAAACCTTCGTTTTTGGCAGCAAACTCGTCGGTCATGCCAATGTCCGCGAGCTGACGCTGCACAGTCTTCTTTACGATGGGGTCGTAGCTGAGGTGTGGCGGCTGGTTGTAGCAGCAGTTCTGATTGATGACCTGTTCACGGTAGTTGAGGTCGTCCATCAGGTGCGGCAACTGGTAGTCGGTCTGATAGCTTGTGGCATTAGCTACAAGGAAATAATTGCCACCCGACTCTTCCCAGTTGACGATTTCCTCACGCCAGTCGCCCCAGATGTCGGCCAGGATGCAGGGGTCTTGCTTCGAATCATTATTATAGTTTCCAATGACATAGTTTCCGCCGTTCACCTGCATACGCCAGAAGCCTTTTCCTGTGGAGTTCCAGTATTCCAGCACATTTTTGCCATAGAAGTCGTCGGCCAAGTCTTCGTTCCAATAAACGCGATAGGTGATGCCAGCACCACCGCCGTGGCTGATGTTCTCGGCCACGACATTGCCCTTCACGTCGAAGATGGAACTGGAGGCGCTGTGCTGGAAGTAGGAGCTGGGTGCTTCGGGGTCGAAGTGGGCAATGAAGCCACGCCCTGTGTCGCCGCTGGCCCCTTCATGCAGGATAAACTGGCCGGTTTTGGCATCGCGGAAGTCATAACCATAGGGCTTGTGCTCGTGCACCATGAAGACTTCCATGCCGGGCCGCTCTGTGTCGAAGTCGCCCAGGTGGAGTGCATCGCCGTGTCCCAGGCCCGTGCGGTAGAGCAGACTGCCGTCGTGGTCGAGCGCAGCTGAACCATAGATAATCTCCTGCCGGTCATCAGCGTCGCAGTCGCCCACCGAAATCCAGTGACAGCCTTCTCCCCAGAGTCCCTTGCCAGAAGAAATGTTACGGCTGACCCAACGCTCCTTCAAGGTTGCGCCGTCGAAGTCGTAGGCACCGACAAAGGCACCGCTGTAATAGCCGCGTGCAAAGATGGGGCACGGGTTGCTGTCGGGACCGTCGAGCCAGGCAATGGCAGCGAGGTAACGCTCTGAGCGGTTCTGGTTGCTGTCGCCCCAGTAGCTGGCTCCTGCCGCATAGTTTGTATGGTAAGGAATGGTGGATATTTCAGCACCCGTCAAGCCGTCGAACACGGTGATGTATTCGGGGCCTTCCACCTGTTTGCCACGGCTGTTCAGCCAGTTGGCTGTGGGGTCGTCATTGCCCATAACTACATAGTTGCCCTCTCCGTCGATGGTGCCAGGCCCCGTCTTCGCCATAAACTCGCCGTAGCCGTCGCCGTCGAAGTCCCATGCAATGAACTGCACGGTGTGGGCACTGGCAAAGAAGTTTGGCCCCATGTCGATGCGCCAGAGCTGCGTGCCGTCCAGCTTGTAGCAGTCGAAGAAGATATTGCTGGTAGTGCCGCTGCTGGCTGCGTCCTTGGCGTTGGAGGGGTACCACTTCAGGATGATTTCATATTCGCCGTCGCCGTCCATGTCGCAGATGGCGGCGTCGTTTGGCGTATAGGTAGCTCCGTTGCGTGTGTCAACAGGCGGTGCAGCCAAAGGAATACGCATATTCTGGTTGGTCCAGGTCTTGCCGCTCACTTCCGTTTCTAAAAGATTGCCCGCTCCGTCATAGACCTCCAGACGGTAATAGGACGAGGCCGAACCGCCCGTGTCGTTGAAGTTGGTCTTGCCCATGATGGGGTTGCCGCTGTTCATCTTGGTGGGCTGTGCATTGGCACTGGTACCACGGAACAGCTTGTAGCGCACGTTCTTGTCATCCGTTTCGCGGCTACGCCAGCTGACAAGGTTGCCCGAACCGCCTGAAGCCGAGAGGTTCAAGGCCATGAGTCCGCGCTTCAGCGGCGTGGCTGCTGGTTTGGGCTTCTGGTCGGTCACGGTGAACATCACCTCGAAGTAGAACACCTGTTCGCCGTTCTGGAATATCTTGACGATAGCCACATGCCCCGAGTAATCCACCGTGGCGGTATAGCCCTCATTACATGTAACGCTGAAGTCTGTCGGATCGCCGTAGAGCTTGGTCTTGTAGCTGGCCAGGCCACCGTTCTTCAGTTCCTTGGTCAGGTCGAAGAGGTCGATGCTTGTGGCTTCCGCTGCCGAAGTCTTGCCTGTGCAGGTGAAAGCCGACAGGAACTGGCTCACGTCGAATATCCGTTCATCCACCGCGCCCGTGATGTTCACATTGCGGAAAGCAATGGACTTAGGGTTCTCATTGTCCGTGCCGTTCAAATTATATATATAAAAGTAAAGGGTGAAAACCTGCCCTCCTTCGGCCAATATATCGCCCATCTTGTAGTCGTAGTGGCTGTAGCCTGTTGAATTCGAAGCCGAAATCTTGTTGCGCAGCGGAGCTAATCCTGTGGCAATGGCTGTTTCGGTGCCTGATGCAACCTTGTAATACACATCGATATTACCGCCGTCGGTCCCCACCTTGGCAGCATCGAAGCTGATGCTGGTAGGCTTGAACGTGTGGCCAGACTTTGGCTTGACGGTCAACATAATGCAGTGGCCTGTGGTCTTGTCTGTCACTTTGGTGGCCGGGGTAAAAGAAGTAAAAGCAGGAGTGTATTCCACAGCCGTATAACCCGTTTCGGCATTCGAGCCTGTCATGGTCGCTGTGGTACTGATTTTGCTTCCTTTCGTGTAACTGTTGGTTACATACGAAAGTGCCGTTTCATCCCCCGTAAGTGTGGTCTCGCTCAAGTTGTCCTTGTCGCTTAGGCTCCAGGTTACGCTGATGCTCTGTGCTGTGCTCGCCAGCGCAACCAGAAGTGCAAGGAAAGAAAGTGTTAGTTTTTTCATAATCAATATATTGTTAGTTAGGTATTAAAGCAAAAGATTAAATGGATTGCAGGCGTGCGATGTATTTGCCGAGGATGTCAAACTCCAGGTTCACCTTTGTGCCAACTTCTATCTGATGGAAGTTGGTATTGTCGTAGGTATAGGGAATGATGTTCACCTGGAAAGAGTCGTCCCGACTGTTGCACACAGTCAGGCTCACGCCGTTCACCGTCACACTACCTTTGTCCACGGTGAAGTACCCCTTGCGTGCCATTTCACGGTCGAAGTCATACCGGAAAGTGAAAGTGTAAGAACCCTGCTGGTCTATCTTTTCCGTGCAGACAGCCGTCTGGTCCACATGCCCCTGCACGATGTGTCCGTCCAGGCGGCCATTCATCATCATGCTGCGTTCCACATTCACCTTGTCGCCCACCTTCAGCTGGCCGAGGTTCGACTTCAGCAAGGTCTCCTTCATGGCGGTCACTACATATTTGCCATCGAAGATTTTCACTACGGTAAGGCATACTCCGTTATGCGCCACACTCTGGTCAATCTTCAGTTCATCCACAAACGAACAGGTCAGGGTGAAGTGCATGTTCTCCTGTTCTTTCTCAACGGCAACGACCGTTGCAAATTCTTCCACGATTCCGCTAAACATTGTTCTATTTACTATTTGACGAGTTACAATTTACTATTGGGCCATTGGCCTATTGATACTTTATTTTTGTTAATTTGGCGGCAAAGTTACTCTATTTCCAATAAAAAGCAATAACTTTGCCCCATAAAACTTCTTTTATTTGCCTTTCAAAGCAGAAAATTAAACAATTACGTATGAAAAAAAGCATTTTCTTGATGATTGCACTGGTCATGCTGACTACAATGGCCTTGACCAGCTGTTCCAACGACAAAGCCGTTTCGACCAGTCCCACACTGGGCACATTAAGCATCGATGCAAATACCCATTACACAGGGCAATACGCCACCATCAACGTGGCTTACAGCGACCTTGGCGAACATGTGTACTATTCATCTACAGCCAAATTCACCTATACCATCACAGGGCCTTACGGCTATTCCTATAACGACTCCATCTCAGTGGCAGATGCAGGCGGTGTCGTGCCCACCCCCTTCTCGTTCAGGATTACTTTGCCAGAGACGCCGGGCACTTACAATCTGACACTGACCACGCCCTATATCAACAAAAGTGCTGGTTCTGGCCAGGAGGGTGACCCCATCATCTTCAACCGTCTGAATAGCAACGTCAGCTTCGTTGTGAAACAGGCCGATGCCATCAATGCTAATTTTGGCGACAGCCGCGAAACACTCTCTGCCGCCATCAATGTCACGGCATGTGCCATCTCCGGGCAGTCTTTCACCACAGAGACTTTCGATGCTGACGGATTGGCCAACACAGCCACCACCGATGAAAGCGGATTCACCACCCAGCGCTTCTACAAGTTCATTTCCAACAGCCTGCAAGAAGTGGAGGAACTAACCAGCAACGCAGCTGCTACACAGAAGCTGGACGAATCGGGCAATCCTGTCATTGAGGACATTTCAAACGATAAGCTGGTGACTACCATTATGGATAAGGCTGTACTGGTATTCCGTCTCAGCAGCAACAACTGGGAACTGCACAAAGGCAACATCTACGACACAGAAGACGAGACGCTGGCCGCCAAGTATGGCAACAACATCATCTCTGCTGGTAACGTCGAGAAGCAGACAGAGTTCCTGAACGACCTGCTTTCACAGAAGCTCAAGAGCTACAGCTGTATTTATAAAATGTATGCCGACGACGACGAAAGCATCAAGTCGTATTGCGTCATTTCCATCTATGCCAAAGGCACAACCATCTGCCTGTCGCGCCGATATGTAAAGGAACTTTCCCTGCTTTACGATTACGTTCCATTCGACTTCTATATCCCCAGCGATGGCACAACCACCCGATAAACCAATCTATAATAACCTTAACACATAATACCCCATGAACAGACTAACCCTAACGCTGCTCACCCTCCTTTCAGTCAGCAGCATGATGGCCGGCGATAACAATCCCGACTCCGTCTATATCCGTCCTTCCTACCGTGAAGGCACCATGTCCATGCAGCTTGACTACTCCATCGACAAGAAGCACTGGACACACGTCAGTTACACCATCTTCAACAGCGACTACGGCCCATGGGGCAGTCAGAAGAAACTGCACTTCGTGGCGCTTCGCTACGACGGCAAGAAGTACTACACGGAGTTCATCCCCAGCCTGAATGACCCACAGGTGGCCATCAGCGAATCGGAAAACCTGTACCTCTGGAAGCCGCAGGACTACCCCGTCCTCTCCGCTGCAGACTTTGAAGCCAAGAAAGCCGAACTGGCCGCAGCCAGCAAGAACAACGTGCTGTGCATTCCCTACCGCGACCTTGTAGCCCTGCTCCAGCGTGCTAAGCTGGCTGGACTGAATGCACAGGACGAAAAAGATAACGTCATCGGTAGCGACCACGTATCGAAACTTGCCAAGGACTTCACCACCACTATCGACGTGAACTTTGCCGACAGCAAAGCCATCTCGCCCAACCTCTACGGTATCTTCTTCGAGGACATCAGCTATGCCGCCGATGGCGGACTCTATGCCGAACTCATTCAGAACCGCGATTTTGAATACACGGCCAATGACCACAAAGGCTGGAATGCCCAGACAGCATGGCAACTGAAGGGCAACGGTACCGAATGGAAAATCAACACCGCCGACCCTATCCACTCCAACAATGCCCATTATTCCGAACTCGTCACCACAACCCCCGGTGCACAACTCATCAACGAGGGCTTCGACGGCATTCCGCTGAAAGCCAAGGCCAAGTACGACCTCAGCTTCTTCCTGCGCGGCTCGGGTAAGGTGAAAGTGAGCCTCGTTTCCAACGGTCAAGCCTTGGCTTCGGCCACCTTCTCCACCAACAACAAAGGCTGGAAACAGCAGAAAGTGGTGTTCACCCCGACGGCCAGTGCCGACAAGGCAACACTCGTCATCGAGCCACTGAACGCCGGCATGATTGACATCGATTTCGTCAGTCTCTTTCCACAAGAAACCTTCAAAGGCCACAAGAATGGCCTGCGCAAAGACCTCGCACAGCTCATTGCTGACCTCCATCCGCGTTTCGTCCGCTTCCCCGGCGGCTGTGCCACCCACGGACAGGGCATCAACAACATCTACCACTGGCAAGCCTCCGTCGGTCCGCTGTGGGAACGTCAGCCCGACATGAACATCTGGAACTACCACCAGACACGCGGCTTGGGCTTCTACGAATATTTCCAGTATTGTGAAGACATCGGCGCCGAACCGCTGCCCGTACTGGCCGCTGGCGTGCCTTGCCAAAACTCCTGGAAGGGAGGCAACGGACAACAGGGCGGCATCCCGTTTGAAAAGGAACTAAACGGAAAGCCTTCACCATACACCTACAACGGCAAGCCGCTCACGATGGAGTCTTATCTGCAAGAACTCATCGACCTCATCGAATGGGCCAACGGCGATGCCAAGACCAGTCCACTGGCTCGTCTGCGTGCCGAAGCAGGACACCCCAAGCCTTTCAACATGAAATATCTGGGCATTGGCAACGAAGACCTAATCAGCGACGTCTTCCTGGAGCGTTACCTCTTCCTTATCAATGGCGTGAAGAAGGCGCACCCCGAAATCACCATCGTGGGCACCGTCGGTCCCTTCTGGGAAGGCAGCGACTACGAATATGGCTGGAAGTATGCCAAGGAGAACAACATCGAGATTGTGGATGAGCACTACTACAACTCGCCGGGTTGGTACTTCCACCATCAGGACTACTACGACAACTACTCTCGCACAGGCACTAAAGTCTATTTAGGTGAATGGGCCTCGAAAGGCAACTACATCACCAACGCACTCGTGGAAGCACTCTACCTCACCAACGTGGAGCGTAATGCCGACGTTGTGGTGATGTCAAGCTATGCACCGCTGCTGGCTAAGGAGGGACACACCAGCTGGAACCCCGACCTGATTTACTTCAACAACACAGAACTGAAGCCCACCTGCAACTACTTCGTTCACCGTGCCTTCGGGCAGAATGCCGGCGACGAGTATGTTTATTCCAACCTGCAGGCAAAATACAACGGCTATGATGACATCTACACGCCCGGCGACCTTGCCCTGCGCGTCCGCAACTCTGTCGTCACCGACTCCAAGACGGGCGACATCATCATCAAGGTTGTCAGCCTCGTTGCCAAGGAAAACAAGCTCACCGTGAATCTCGGTGCAGACTTCGACCTTGCCGCCTACAACTCGTCCGCCCAGTTCACCCTGCTTAGCGCAGATAATCCCAACGCCAAGAGGAAGTGGGACACCAACGAGACAACTTCCGTCAACATCGGCAAAACATTCACCGTCACACTCCCCTCCTACTCCGTTGCCGTTCTGCGCATCCAGAAGAAAACCACGAAGGGGAAAAAATGACCCCATCGCTGCTGGAGTAACACCCCAGTGCTGCTCCAGTAGCACACCTGCGTCACTTGAGTGGCACACCAGTGCTACTGACGCAACACACCAGCGCTATTTCGGTAACGCTGGTGTGTTGCTTCTATGAAGATGATGATGCTATTAAAACTGTATTTCGCGGAGCGAGTGACCACGCACAAAACGGCTGATGTCGATGTGGCCACGCACGCCTTTGGCCTTACCATAGCCTGTAAACTGCCAGATGAGGAAGTCGTCATTATTGTAAAGCACAGGCTCGTCGAGGGCATAGCAGGCTATCATAAACTTATAGTTCCCAGGGAATTTCGTGCCGGCAAAGCGGTCGTTGTAGAACTTCTGCCCCGTGTAAATCATGGGCTTCCGGCCCACTTCTTTTTCTACCAGAAGGAGCAGTTCTGAGAGGCGGTCGAAATACTGATACATGGACACGCCACGAGGCACCACCTCCACGTCGATGATGGGAATGAGGTCTTGCCGACGGCCACGCACGGCATGGCGGAAGTTCTCAAACTGTTCGCGGGCAGAACAGTTGCCACGGAAGAAGTGGTAGCTGCCCACCTTCAGCCCCACGCGCTTGGCTTCGCTGTAGTAGGTGGCATACATGTTGTCCTGTAATTTAGAACCTTCGCTGGCTTTCAGATAGACAAAGCCTGCATTGGGGTCGGTGCTGAGCGCATCCCAATCGACACGCCCCTGATAGTGGCTCAAATCGAAGCCACACAAGCCCTTTCCGCCGTCGTAGGTGAGGAAAGGCTGCTCCAACGGAGCATTGTGATGGTCAGGGCGTGGACGCAAAGGCATGGGGTCTGGTTCAATCAGGCCATACACTTCCACAGGCTGCTTCACCTTCTTTTCTTTCTTGTCTCCCAAGGAAGGCAAAGCGATGCAGAAAAAAAAGAACAGTACAGACAGTATTTTGATATTCATTGGATAGATTCAGCTGTTTAATCGAATGCAAAATTAGCTTTTTATCATCAAATTAGCAATTAATAGCCACGCCATTAACGTTTTTAATGAATTTATTGTTATTTTTGCAGAAAAACAATCGTACAATTATATGCAGACAGAAAATACCCACTGGTTTGTGTTTTGCGGAGGAAGCATCCTGCTGCAATGTCCCAAGGAGGCAGATGCACCATACACAATCCCCCTTAGCCCTGTACCTCCCCTTCCCACAAAAGAATGGACTTTCATACAGGAACTGCCTGATGCCACCGACGGATTGCCATGCCGTGCCTACACCATCACTTCACCCATGCCGCTGGAGGGACATATTTTTGCAGGACTGCGCGAATCTTATCCACGACTGAACCATGAGGACTATCTCATGGCCGGCAAGGCTGCCGAACTGCTCTATTGGGACAGTGGTACCCGGTATTGCGGCGTGTGTGGAGCACCCATGAAGCGCACCACGGCCATCAGCAAACAATGTACGCACTGTGGCAAGGAAGTGTGGCCACAGGTGTCGCCCGCCATCATTGTCCGCATACGCCGGACGGACGAGAAGGGGCGTGACCAAATTTTGATGGTGCACGCCCGCAACTTCCGCCGTAGCGAGATGTACGGTCTCGTGGCAGGTTTCGTGGAGACGGGCGAGACGCTGGAACAATGTGTAGAACGTGAAGTGCGGGAAGAAACGCACCTGCGCATCAAGAACATCCGCTACTTTGCCAGTCAGCCTTGGCCCTATCCCTGCGGCATTATGATTGGATTTACAGCCGATTATGCAGGTGGCGAACTCGCCCTGCAAGCGGAAGAAATCAGTCAAGCGGGGTGGTTCTCACGCGACAAACTGCCTCCTGTACCCGAGAAACTCTCCATCGCCCGCCAACTGATTGACGACTGGATGAACTTAAAAGCAGAATGAAGCATCTTTTTCATATACAACATACAACCCAAATGGTACAAAAGACTGGCAAAAAGCAAAACATGTTATAAAGCATAAAAAAGCGCACTCTTCCTCCAGTAAAAATGCACTATCTTTGCAACAGTTATCCTGAATACAATCTTTTTACCTTAAAAACTAATACCTATTGAAAGAAATTGGAAGTGCTTCATTGTGAAATGAGGCACTTCCGCTATTATAAAGGTTTAGAGTTTAGAGACTTTACAAAATCAACACTCTGCTGCAAGCCAGAAAAGTCTATAAACGCTAAACTATAGTGTCACTCCCTTCTTGAAGATGGCGATTTCCTGGTAGTTCTTCTTTTCGTTCCAGGTGGGCTCGCCGTTGGCCACGGCAATGACTTTCTGCATGAAGCGGTGGAAGACATCGCGCATGGGTTCGCCTTCGACAATGGTGCCGGCATTGAAGTCAATCCAGGTGGGTTTGTTCTGGGCCAAGGTGCTGTTGGTGCTGACCTTCATGGTGGGCACAAAGGTACCGAAAGGCGTGCCGCGCCCTGTGGTGAAGAGCACGATATGACAGCCCGACGAAGCCAAAGCCGTGCTGGCCACAAGATCGTTGCCCGGTGCAGAAAGCAGGTTGAGTCCCTTTACACGGAGGCGCTCACCGTATGGCAGCACACCACAAACGGCACTCTTGCCGCACTTCTGCGTGCAGCCCAAGGCTTTTTCTTCCAGCGTGGAAATGCCGCCAGCCTTGTTGCCCGGTGACGGGTTCTCACCCACAGGTTCGCCGTGACTGAGGAAATATTGCTTGAAGTCGTTGACAAGACGGACTGTCTGGTCGAACAGTTCGGGTGTTTTGCAACGATTCATCAGAATGGTTTCAGCACCAAACATTTCAGGCACTTCGGTCAGCACCGTGGTACCGCCCTGACTGACAATGAAGTCGGAGAACACACCCAGCAACGGGTTGGCCGTGATGCCAGAGAAGCCGTCGCTGCCGCCACACTTCAGTCCCACACGAAGTTCGCTGAGCGGAATATCCGTGCGCTCATCTTTGGCAGCAAGCGCATAGAGTTCACGCAGGATGCGCATACCTTCTTCCGTTTCGTCACCCTGCACTTTCTGAGCCACCATGAAACGGATGCGCTCGTGGTCGTAGTCGCCAAGCAGTTCCTCAAACTTGTCTGGCTGGTTGTTCTCGCAGCCCAGTCCAACGACCAGCACGGCACCGGCATTGGGGTGAAGCACCAGGTCGCGCAGGATGAGACGTGTATTCTCGTGGTCTTCGCTCAATTGGCTGCAACCATAGTTGTGCGGATAGGCCACGATGCGAAGCTTGTCTGCCCCTACTCCAACTTCCTGTTCCAGCTGTTTCTGCAACTGACCCACAATGCCATTGACACACCCCACGGTGGGCACAATCCACACTTCGTTGCGGATGCCCACATCGCCGTTCTTCCTGCGGTAGCCCTTGAAGGTGAGTTGCTCCCTGGGGAACCATTCTGCGTATGCGGGATTGGTCAGCGCGTCTGCCGACACAGGTTCGTATTTATAATCAAGCAATCCTGCCAGATTGGTCTTGATGTGGGTATCGCAAATAAAGTCACCAGCCTTGTGATCTTCTTTCAGATGTCCAATGGGATAGCCGTACTTGACGACATTTTCACCCTCCTTCAGGTCGCAAAGCAAAATCTTATGCCCTGCGGGCACATCACTCGTAGTCGTAATTTGCTGTCCTTCCACATTGAGGGACTCGCCAGCCTTCAACGGTTCGATGGCTACAGCCACATTGTCTGACGGATTGATTTTAATGGTCTTCATCGGTAAGTTAAAAGTTAATAGTTAATATGAATGATTACAGTTTCTGCTTGTATTCCTTAGGAGTCATACCTGTATGTTGCTTGAAGTATTTTGCAAAGAAGGACTGGTTGGGGAAATTCATCCGAATGCACACTTCCTTGATGGAAATACCTTCCGTATGCAGCAAAGCCTTGCACTCGTTGATGACAAACGTCGTGATGAAGTCTGTGGCGTAGCGGCCCGTCACTTCGTGAATGACCGTGGAAAGATACTTCGGGGTGACACACAACTGCTTGGCATAAAAACTCACGCTGCGCTCCTCTATGAAGTGCAGCTTCACTTCATCTACAAATAGTTTGAATATCTCGTCCTTGCGCGTCAGCTGACGGGGGTCGCGTACCTCCTGTTTGTAGTGCAGGAAATTGCTCAGGACGTTGCACTCGAAGATAGAAAGGATGCTGCGCGCCACGTCTTCCTTGAAGGCATAGCCGGAGTCGTACAACTTACGTTTCAGCACCTTGTAGAGCGAGAGAAACTCCTCAATCTCCAGGGGCGAGGCGGAAAAAACGGTCTGGTCCTTCACCAGTTCGCCAAATTCAATGCCGAGCCGCACATCCTTGGAATAGTCCACAAACTCGGGGGCGATGGCCATAAACACAGCCTTGGCGTTGGCCGACTGGCCAATATACCTGAAAAAGCTGCCGGGCAGCACCACCAGAATCTGTCCGGCAACGGCCTTGATGGGCTTGTGATCGACATCAACCCAAAGTTCACCGGCCAGGCAGACAAAAAAGATGGCCATCTTGACCTGCACGGTCTTGCTTACTGAACGGCCTCGCTGAAACCGCTCTGAATCCGTCTCGTCAAAATTGTCGGCCAGGAACAGCCTGCCGGGAATCTGTGCAAAATGCTCGTCTTTGGGGAAATTGGAAAAATCCACGCGGAGTATGTTCGGTTGGTTCATGGAAGGTCAGTCGTTTGCAAATCCGAGCACAAAGGTACAGCATTTATTTGAATTGACAAAAGGGCAGGCTGAAAAAATCAAGACCGCCGCCAGAGTAGCGCACCTGTGCCGCTCCAGTAGCGCACCTGTGCCGCTTCAGTAGCGCACCTGTGCCACTTGAGTAGCGCACCTGTGCTACTCCAGCGACACACCTGTGCTACTCCGCCAGCGATGGGGTGCCGCTGGAGTGGCGACGAGGTGTCAGCGCAGTGACGACGGGGTGTCAGCGGAGTGACGATGCATCGCCGCTGCCGTGACGATGTTTGGCCAGAGTCGCGACGATGTTTCGTTACGGCGGTGACGATGTTTCGCTGGCGCGCTGACGATGCATGGCCACGGCGCTGACGATGCATC
>R20__coassemble_283_pt1 | contig 39744 bp, 37 predicted proteins | sample R20__metabat2_low_PE_030 | metagenome-assembled genome bin R20 | reverse complement strand
GGTGCGCTGCGGCAGTAGCGATGCTTCGTCAGAGCCGTCGCCATGCATCGTCGCAGCCGTCACCAAACATCGTCACGGCTCTGGCCGTGCATCGTCACGACTGTGGCCAAACATCGTCACGACTGTGGCCATGCATCGTCACGGCTCTGGCCAAACATCGTCACACTCGTCGCCATGCATCGTCACGGCTCTGGCCAAACATCGTCACAGCGTTTGGTTTTAGTGGAACGCCCGATATGAAAGTGAATGAAAGTGAAAAACTCACTTTCACAATGCTTATTGTTTGATATTTAGTCCGATAAGTGGCATTTTATGAAAGTGAAAGTGATTTTGCTTTTTTTTGTAATTCTGCGCCAGCTTGTAACTATTCACCAGGGTGCTGCGGAGGCATGATAACTTTTTGGTAAATTTCTCTATAGGCTCTCTTATGCTTACCCCCACTGATTTTCTACTGAGCCAAAGAGGCGGCTGGAATCACGGATATTGCTTGGAATTGCTTTTTCTGCTGCAAATAGCATATTTTTACTATTTCTACACAATCAGATTATATGATTCTTTATCATAGCTTTTGCTATTAAAAGTTTTCCTTGCGCCGCAGCAAGTGTGCAGTACAGAGGAATCAACAGTAAAATAAAGAATCTTCGTATCATAGCCTTCTCATTGATATTTGTTGTTCAGTTTTGTTGATAGTATCATGGACGGACAGAATGTTCAAAGGGAAAAGACTGGATCATATTGCGCTTCATGGTGTCCACCATTGCGGATGTCACCAGATAGTTTTCCTTAATCCATTCTAATGTCGGCGGTTCGGCACAGGTGCGGATGTCCAGCTGCAAGTGTGGCAGTTTATAGGCAGAGTAATAATCGTCGAATTTGAAGCCGTCACCCAACAACTTGTCCGACACTTTTAGGTGTATGTTGGGGACACGTAGGCTATCTGCAATAATCAGTCCATGGAGACTACTCGAAATAACACATTCGCATTGTGCTATCTGACGAATAACAACTTCCGGGTGCTGACGGACATCAATCATCAGGGATCCGGGATAGGCATCGGCAAGTTTACGGAAGGCTGGTTCGTCCTGCTCCTTATAGTGGGCGATGATACCCACTTGATACTGTTTGCTGACCGTACCGCTGAGCAGATAGCTCGCCAAGATACCAGCATCGCCCAGAGGTATATCCAATGGTCGCCCCAGGATGTTTTCCACACGCGTCTTACTCAATGCCCCCCTTACAGCGGCAAATTTCATGTTGCGACGATAGAAAGGCGTGTCTTTTTCCTTATAACAAACAAATCCCGTTCCCCACACTGTTACTGTAGGGAAAATAATACCAGCCACTCGCTCGGCCATAGCCAGGAACATGTTCTCTCTCAGCGTAAATTGCCCAAGCCCACTGCCAATCGCACTCAACTCGCCAGTTAGGAATGTGTGCCTTTCGACTTTGTAACCAAACAGTTGTTCGAGCAAAAGGACATTGAGTTTATCGCCCATATTGGGAACTTTTGCATAATATACTTTCAGGGGCTTGCTCATAATATACTTATTTTCTTTAAGAAATCCTCGCTAATCACGTTTTCTGCATTATAATTACGCGCTTCCAGTTGTGCATTCCTGGACAGTTCATGTAAGTCTATTTTCCCTTGAATAATCTTTTCCATCACTTTGCCAAGTGCTTCTGTGTCATGGACGGGAACAATAATGCCGGTTATTCCGTCATCCACAATCTCTCGGTTATGCCCCCAATCTGACGCTATGACCGGGACACCAGCAATGAATGCATCAATAATGGCACCTGCAATACCCTCACTGGGGTGGAATGTCGGAAAGAGCATGGCGTCATACGACGCAAGCGTGTCATAGCCATTGCGTAAATCAAGCGTGCCGTAATAATGCACGTTGGGGAGTTCCATTATTGTCCGCTCAAATTCTATCTTGTAGTTCTCGTCCAAACGTCCATAGAAATCAACCGTGAAATGTTCTTGAAGTGAACGGGCGTTCAACATGGCCACACATGCCAGAATATCGCCGACACCTTTCTCTTTCATGATGCGCGACATGAACACGAACCTTGTTTTTCCTGTCTGTTGTGTAATTTTCTTTTGAGGCAGGCGTGCAATCTGTCTAAAGTTTGGAATGTATTTGACATTCAATCCACAGCTATTCAGCCGCTCTGCCATTTGCCGGCTTTGAGCCAGATGCAGATTAGCCACCTTCAACACGTCCACATCGTAACGGCCAGCTTCCACCAATTTGTCAAACTCACCTCCGACAATCCAATGGATAATATTCCGCCGTATGCCAAGCATCTTGAATGCCTTCAGCAACGGATAGATGTTGCTGGCTGTGGTTGACAGGATGATAGTTGCCTTGGGCTGTGTCAGCAGTGCCCATAGGGTTTGCAGATACACCCACGGCCGCTGTTTATTCCTATAGAAATCGAGGGGTGTCACCCGACAGCATTTGCTTAATGCCGACACCAGAGCCTGGTTTTTTGCCGTCTCGCCGCCAATGGGCAAATGCCCTTGGTTGATTCTTCCTATGAGTATGACCTGCTTTTTCATTTTCCTCCTTTTCATCTTAATTCACCTTGTACTCTTGAAACGCGCAGCACCTTGCTTTTGAAGAACCGAATGAACCTCAAGAACCATTTCAGTGACATATACGAATGTGAGAGGATAAGTTTTTTTGTAAACTTCAGATACGGCGTGGTTGGATGAGCCGTCTCTATAATATGCCATACGACAGGCTCTTCCACCAGTTTTGCTATGTTCCAGTCTTGAACGGCGGCTTTCTGTAGGTGTGAATACAGGCGGACGCGGAAGAAGAAGTTGCACATCTCCTGTTCGGGGAACGGAAGTCCCCAATCCTTATACATAGATTGGCAATCACTATAAAGTTGACGGATAGTCTCTCCGTAGTCCGAGGGAGTTTTGCTGGCATGTTGCAACACCAGCCTATAGTTGTAACCGTTGTAGGAGATAAGCCTCAATGAATGAATGTGTTGGTAATAGCGGTAGTTGAATGCTACATCTTGCGACCTTCGAAGTGGTGGGAACTCGACACCATGTTTCCGAATCAGTGCAAGTTTGTAGAGTTTCTGTGTGGGATTGCTGACAACCCCCATTTCCAACATCCTCATATAGGCCATCCTCACGTTCTGTTGATTGGTAATCGTTTCCTCGTTATAATGTTTCCTGTTGACGCGAATAACATGGCCGTCTTGATTACATGAAACAAAAATACGCCGCGATGCAACCAAGTCGTAGTCCCCTTCCTGCTGAGCCTCATACAGCTTTTCCAACAGCTCTGGCTCAATCCAGTCGTCTGGGTCCACGAACATCACCAGTTCGCCCCTGCAACGTGCCAACCCTGCATTGCGGGCAGGTCCGCTGCCGGCGTTCTCCTGCCAATAGACAGAAAAACGGTCATCCTGTTTGCAGAACTCCTGCGCTATCTCATACGACCCGTCGGTAGCTCCATCGATGATGATGATGACCTCGATGTTGCGGTAGGTCTGTGCTGCAACGCTCTCCAGGCATTGCTGTAGATATTGTGCTACATTGTAGGTGGGCAGCACCACGCTGATAAGGGATGTCTGGTTCATTGTCGTTATCAAATTTCGCAGCGGTTATTTTCGCGGCGGCGATTTTTAGTCGTCAAAATTACTTGTTTCATAGAGCTATCGTGCATTAAGATTAAGGATTGACTAAACAAACAAATCGTCTATGGTCAGTGTATGAACAAATGCCCCACTGTATTCATTGTAGGTCAGTCCGTAGGTTGTGATGAGGGTCGGATGGATAACTGTACGGCGACTGACCATCTCGGATAGTAGAATCTGCCGATGTGCCAGTTTACGTTCGTATGCCTTTGTGACGACAAACTCCTCTCCGTAGAACTTCATTTCGCACATATTCACCACGTTATCCTTACGATTGATAAGCAGGTCTATCTGTGTGCCTTCTTTGTCGTCATCGCCCTTTAATGCCCATGCCGACTGTTCTGAGGAAACACCAGCGATACCCAGTCCAGCCTTTATCTGATGGATATGTGACAGACAAACCTCCTCAAAGGCTACACCTCGCCAACTGCTGACGGATTGTGAAGACTGATTCAGCATCCAGAAATCTGGATTCATGCTGCTATGGTCCTTTACCCAACGGAGATAAAACAGGCAAAAAGGGTCTGTCAGTTTATAGCACTCTTCACGTTTACCTTTACCAAAGGGGTGATACCTCAGAATAAAATTGCTGGCTTCTAAAGCTTTTAACATCTTGGTTGCTGAACCACTGTCGCCTATCCCCGTCTTCTTCAATATCTCTTGGCGGGTATAGCCTGTATGCTTAGCACTCAAACAGACAACTATCCGCTTCATCTCTTCCGGGTTACTGAATACCGAGGCGAAAAGCCTGTCAAACTCGTCGCGTAGCTTAGCATTTGGGGCATAGAACAGATAGTCGATGTTCTGTGCCAGGCTGAGCCCTTTCTTGAAATAGTTCAGATAGAAGGGGATGCCTCCAAGCATCATATAACTCTGGACAATGTCGTAGCGCGACATCTTGATGCCACGGTTCTGAAAGAACGCCTCACACTCTTTGAGCGTGAAAGGCATCAGTCTGATTTCGTATGTGACGCGGCCATAGAGTCCGCCGTGGTTATTCACGAGATTGTCAAGCATCCATGAGTTGGCACTGCCACAGACTACCAGCATCAGGTTGTGGCGATGACATGCCCAGTTGTTCCAAAACCCTTCCAAAGCCATGACAAATTTTGAACGGGGGGTGTCCATCCAAGGCAGTTCATCGATGAACACGACTTGTCGGGAACCATCGTCAATATTCTGTAGATGCACCTCCAGCATATAGAATGCTTCTAACCAAGATGTAGGCTGATGGGTTTTCTTCATTCCCTGGCTCAGCAGTGAATGATAAAAGTGCTGCAACTGGTCTTTCATCAGATTCTGTCTGCCATTTTCATCGATAGGCGACAGTCCTGCATGTCTGAAAGTGATATAGCGGCCCAATGTCTCGTCAACAAGGAACGTCTTGCCAACACGGCGACGTCCATACACGGCTACAAACTCTGCCCTGTTGCCATTCAGAAGTTCTATAAGTTCTCTAACTTCCTGTTTCCTGCCAATAACCCTGTCCATAAAAGCCCTTATATTTTTCTGCAAAGTTACAAAATGGCATGGTAGCAGAAAAATAAAAACGTGTAAACCCCTATTATGTTACACCTTTTTAACATTTTGGTGGTATATTGAATCTTGGTAGTTTCAAGAAGACTCATCTGTTCTCGTTGTTCCTTTTCACGTCCAATAATCATAAACAGGTTGCCATTATTGTAATTCCGCTGCAAATATAGCAAAAAGGTATTTATTTCCAGCGGAAACATAAAGAAAAATGAATATTTCCGCTGAAAATAACAGTGTTAAACTCCTGCAGCTGCCAGGAAATCATCAAATGAAGCAAACTTGGCCACGTGGTGTGCCTTGTAGTGTTCGTATGCAGGGCCTAACTGGTGCTTAAACGGTATCTTTGGATACTTATCCATATCCTTTCCGCTGACGAACCACACGAAACTCTCCCTGAAATCCTCAGGGACGGGGCGACGATGATACCTTTCAGCAATACCTCTAGCAAACTCAAAGGACTCTTCCAACGCTTTTGTCTTGCGCTTCTCATAATATTCATCCAGTGTGCACACCACTTTAGCAGGAGTTCCTACAGCAACGGAATTGGCAGGAATGTCTTTCGTAACAATCGAACCCAAGCCGATAATGCAATTATCACCAATGGTTACATTCTTCAGAACTCTTACATCACGGGCAAACCACACATTGTCACCAATGGTGATATGACCGTTGCAGGGCAGATAGTCGTTATATTTCAACCTGAAGACCTTGGCCGTAGCGTCATGTGCAATGAGTCGGTTGTTGTAATTGAAACGCACATTTGAGCCAATGGTAATCAAGTGTGCCCTTTGCAGGTCAATGCCAAAGGTCTTGGGATCACGAATGAAGGTGTTCTCTCCTATCTTAACGCCTTTACTTCGTAGATAATCTATATATGAACGGCTGCTGCGCTTGGCCCACCAGAGTTTTATTTTCTTTATGATTTTCATTTGATTGCCATTTTATAATTCTCCATCATCGCTTTTGCTATTACTGTAGAAGACCAGTGTTCTTCTGCATATTTTTTGTTCAGAGTTCCCCTACCTGTTTCAGAAGCCATCAATGCTTCTTGAACAACCTGGGCAGCGGAATCCATATTGTTAGGTTCAAATGCGAAGTTGCCAGTCTCACGCAATATCCCTCCAACATTGCCCACATTAGGTCCTACCACCACCTTGCCAGCAGCGAAAGCCATGGGAAGATTTCCTGAATTGAGAATGTCCAATCGCTGGATGAGCACCACATCAGCGGCACAGAAGTAGCACTGCATCAAGTCGTCAGGAATAACGTCATTACAGAATTTGATGCCTTTCGATTTATAGCACAGCGTGTGATACAATCGAATCGCCAGTTTCTTCAGATTCCAAGTGTGTAGTGTCTCTCGATAGAAGCCTGGCATCAGGAATAAGCCGCCTGTCCCCCTAAAGGGGGTGTGAGATTTCAGATTGAGTACAAACTGCCGTTCCTCATCGTTGCGGAACTTTCCGAAGCTGAGGATGATTTTCCTGTCTTGCGGCAGATGCAGCCGCTGGCGTGCCTCCTGCTGGGAAACAGAGAAAGGAAGTACGTTGTCATAAATATGGTGGGGAATCACAACATGTTTAGCATTAGGATATTGTGGCTGTAACAGATCACGGCTATAATTCCCCATGTGAACCATCACGTCTGCCTGCTGATAGAGCAGTTCGTAGAGGCGTAGTACATTCGTATCCCTGTTTTTGTGTGGCTTCAGGTTGTGGACTTGAGCGAATATCTTGATTTCTCTGTCCTTCAATTGTACAATCCGATTCTCCAATTGCTCTACATCCTCATTTGAGAATTGTTTCTTCTGTGAGCCAAAGACATACTCTGGCCACTGGAAGTGAACGATGTCGCACTTCAGCACCTCATCTGTCCATAGCCGATCAAGGCCATAGACCACCTCGCACCCCTGCTTCTGTAGGGCTTTCCCAAGCGAAGACACGAAGTGATTTATTGTTCGCTCGGAGGGTTCCTTGACTACAAAATAGACTTTCATTGTATAGTAATAACCTGCGTTTTTTCTATGATTCAACAATCCATTCCACAGGTATCCGCTTTTCAGCATCAAACTGCACGCCAACCTTGACAACGGGCCGCCCATCGGTCTGATAAGGGATGGCATACCCCTTGTCATCGATCTGCTTCAGGGCGGCTTGAGCCGTTTCGCCCGTCTTCAGCTCAAACACATAAATGGTATCGGGCATCCATACCACCATATCCACACGGCCTCCTGCGCACTTGACCTGCGTGCGTACATAAAAGTTCAATGTAGAGAATATCAGATACATGGTGTATTCGTAGAAGCCCTCTGCAGTGGCCACATCCTTCAGTTTCTGCTTGAATCCCTCTACGTATGGAATACTGGTCAGATAGGCCTGCATCTCGCGCATGGCCAGGTCTATGTCATGTTGCCTTAGGGCAAGCCAGAACTTCATGGTGAAGCCAATCTTTACGCGACCAGCCTCCAGGCCTGTATAGACAGGAAGCAGCCCTTCAACATAGCCAATGCGCACCTCTTGATTGGGTAGGGACAATGTATATGTCTCTGTTTCTCGGTTGTAACCTTTAATAGTGAGATAGCCGCTCTGATACAGTAGAGGCAGTGCAGACTGCATGGCTTCAGTGGGCTGGTCGAAATCTGAAGCAAATACCTCCATGTGGTCAAGCGACATGATGTCAGTCCGAAAATGTTGCATCTGCCGAATGAGGAAGGTGGGAGTGCCACTCTCAAACCAGTAGTTTGCCAATTTGTTATCGGTAAAGGCATTTAGTAGGCTATAGGGGTTGTAGATGTCCTCTGATTCTTCGGAGAAGTGGTATCCGTCGTAGCGTTTCTTCAGGCGCTCGAACATCTCGTCTTCACCACACTCGTATTTTGCAGCCATGCTCTTTATTCCATCGACAAAAACTGTTTTGACCTCATGCTCTGTTATACCACAGATAGCAGAGAATTGCGGAAGCATGGTTACGTTCTTCAAGTTGTTGATGGTGGAGAAAATACTGAGTTGCGAGAATTTCGTGATGCCAGTGATGAAGCAGAACTTAATCATCTCTTCGCTGGCTTTCAGCGGCTGGTAGAACTCCTGCATCACTCTGCGCATGGAACCAAGCCTCTCTTCCTCGTGGAGCACATCCAATAGCGGTGCATCGTATTCGTCAATGAGCACCACCACCTGCTTGCCGCTCTTCTTATAGGCTCTTCTTATCAGCCCGGCCAACACGCCGCCAGGTGTTATTTCGGTTTCTTTCTTCCCATATTGTTCAGTGTAATCTTCAAGCATGAGCATGATTTTTTTCTGTAGTGCCTCTGGAGTTGACTGTCCCTTGCACGTGCTCATGTCTAAACGTATCACGGGATACTGCTGCCACTCCTTTTCCAGTTCCATCATCTTCAGTCCCTCGAACAGTTCCCGCTCCCCACGGAAGTAGGAAGCCAGCGTGGTGGTGAGTAGTGACTTGCCGAAGCGGCGTGGGCGGCTCAGGAAGATGTATTTGGCATAGTGGGCTAATTGCCATATCAGATATGTCTTGTCCACATAGACGTAATGGTTCTTGATGATCTCCGAGAACGTCTGTATTCCTATAGGATATTTCTTCGTCATAACCTTCAGATTGTATTGTTTGGTGCAAAAGTATATAAAAATCTTGAGATTTTTGCGTCTGGTGAATAAAAGCCTTGTTCCTTGACTACAAAATAGACTTTTATCTTTGTGACTTTAATAATGTGTAAACTCTTCTATGAAGGACAATAAACAGAAAGGCTATAGCCTGTTCACGTTTATGACCGTGTGATTGGAAAAACGACGAGAAAACTTCTTTGAAACACTTCTTTCCGACATGCTTTTTGTATTGTCGCATCTTTCGGATGAAATGGTCGCGATTCACAGGCCAAATATCATGCTCGTTTTTAAAATATGTGTATGCCCAATTTAGGAAACCACATTCAGACTTAAGCTTACGCTCTGCTATCAGTATTGATTTATCCGGTGTGATATTCTCTTTACTACGACGCCAGCAGACATGAGCATTAAGAACCTTAAACATTCCCTTCTTACCACAGAACATGCACCATGTGGCCACGTCGCTGCCCCATGCTAAGTCGAAGTTCTTGAAGCCGCCCTTCTCCTCGTACACTTTGCGTGAAAAGACATTCTCCACCACATAGCTGCGATACTTGCCAGACGATTTTCCCTTGTAATAATCGTAGGCACTTAGTACTGGTGGAAAAGCAGGCAGTAGTTTGGTTACTTCTCCTTCTGCATTCATTTCTTTGACATCGAAATGATAAAGGTCGTAAGCGCCATTTGTGTTATCTATCTGCCTGAACAGTTCCGCCACGCAGTTTGGCTCCATCACGTCGTCATCGCTGAACAGCCAGATGTAAGGCTCGTCCTTGCTCATCGCGATACAGCGTTCCCATTGTGCCACAAGGTCCTTGCCGCCAAGGTTGCTGTCGAACCGCTGATAAACCAAGTTTATCCTGTCCCTATAAGCATCAACAATCCCGGCAATATCGTATGGACTACTATCGTCACCCACATACACAATAAAGTCCTTGCACGTCTGAGCGGCAATAGAGTCGAGCGCAGCAGCCAGGAATGTGGCTTTGTAAGCTGGGATGATGATGGCTAAACGATGCTCCATTTTGTTATTTGTTATACATTTCTATCATGCACTCATGCTGTTTTGAATCCTTGTCGTAGTTAATCCCTACAAGGAGGATGTCACCCGTATAGTTAGCTACAGCTTGGGGGTAGTTACGTGCCTTGATCTGACTGATGGCGGCTTGCGCATCCTTGTTGTATTTCAGTTCTATGACAAGTGCAGGCGACGCCACATTTTTCCTGGGAATCAGCACCAAGTCGGCATAGCCCTCTCCTGTTGGGTATTCCCTGTGTAGGTGATAATCGTTGCGAGCGTAATAGTAGGCCAGACTGATGACGCAGGCCAGTGAGTTCTCGTCGTTATAGGAGAAGATGCTGCTCTCATCGCTGTGGATGGTCTGCAGAGCACGAGCCACATAGTCGCTATTGCCTCTCAGGGTTGCATCCAGCAATTTCTCCGATTGTTCAATCGCCTTGGTGACCAATTCCCATTTGTTCTCCTCCACAGCGTTCAGCAGTTCGCCCTCCACCTCCTTGTTAGGCACATAACATTCGCTGCGCCTCCAATCAAACGACAGGTAGCCCAGGTGGATGAGTACGGTCAACACATCGTCCTTGCCGCGCACCACGGACATGTCATTCTGGAACTTCGTCGGGTTCACCTTCACGCGCCCACCGCCGAGCACACTGATGATGTCATCTTTCAGCCCATCAAAATTCATGGCAATGTAGGAGGCCACAGCGTTGAATGAACCTGTACTGGCCCAGAAACTGCGGCAACGGCCAATGTCAAGGGCCTGCATCACACTGTTAGGATTGAACATCGACATTTCATCGCCTATCTGGTAACCGTCATACCATTTCGCAAGTTCATCGTAATCTGCATCATGTTTTGCAGCAAGTGCCTTTACTTCATCCTTGGTAAATCCGTAGTAGCGAGCCATTCTACGAGGCTCCACCATGGAATATTCTATAAAATTGTTCAGAGCAGACTCTGTCTTGTATTTCTTGATTGGCAATATGCCTGTCATATAGACTCCGGCAAGAGCCTGGATGGCCTTGACATCCTTGAACATACGGCGGAGCCAGCCCACATACTTGTCCATGATTTGTGGCTCATTGGCGTACATTCGGCATGGTGCATCCCATTCGTCAATGATGAACACAAAGCGCTCGCCCGTCTTGCCTGCCACACGCAACAAAAAGTCCATCAGGTCATCGTCATTTTTCGTGGGGACATCCGGGTAAGTTGCCATCACCTCTTCCTTCACCCTTTTCTCTATCTCGCCAACTACATTGTTGCCGTCATTTCCCGAGGTGAAACGTGTCATGTCTAGATAAATGACGGGATACTTGTTCAGATGCTTCTCAAACGACGGGTGTTGAGCAATCTCCAAATCTGCAAACAGGCTGCGTGAGTCGCATGAGTGATCAAAGTATGCCTGAAGCATTTCTGCTGCCATCGTTTTCCCGAAACGGCGGCAGCGGGTGACACAATTGAAACGTTGCTGGGTGAACAGCGTGGAATTGACAATGGCTATCAATCCCGATTTGTCAACATATTCACTATTGCGAGTTGACCTGAAGCCCTCGTTTCCTTTGTTGATGTATATTCCTCTCATGCTATTACTGGTTTTACGCCGCAAAAGTAATAAATAATCTTCAGCCTCCCATGAAAAAGTCTGCTTTTTCTTTCGTTCCAGCCTTTTTCACTCTTCTATGTTTTTTACATATCCTCTAGGCATAGACATACGGCTTTCTCTCTGTCGTAGAATTGCATGGCTCTTTTTTTACTTGGTCTGGGTGCAAAGGTAGATTCTTTTCTTCTTTCCGCCAAATTTAGCGGCGGTTATTTTCGCGGTGGCGAAAAATGCCCGGGGGATCCATGCGGTTATGCAGCATCCAGATTCTTCTCTAATCCTCATCTTCCTTGTTGTCTTCAATCTTTGATTCGAGGCTTTTAAGGGTTTTTAAGATATACATTTCAGCACTGGTCCAGACGTGGAGTGCTTTGTGTCTCAAAGGTATCAGGCTTTCTGTGCCATCGGCTTCACCCTTACATTCGTAATCAACGCCACGCATGACAAAGCCAAGCAACAGCAAAGAGGGATATACTGACGAAAGCTCTCCCGTTCCCACAGCAAAGAGTACATAGAGCGCAAGGATGGACGCACCCAGACCCGTGAGTGGCTTTGTCCGTTGCCGGTTGGCCAAGAAGAAGTTGAATATCCATATATAGAAAACTGCCCAGAAAATAAGCCCTATCACGCCTCGCTCCAGCAGAACAGAGAGAATGACACTCTCCACACCGCGCAGACCAAATACCGAATCGGGGTTCTCGGCGTATGAAGTAGAATAGTAGCCCTTGCCCAGCCCAAGCAGCTCCCGGCCTTCAATATACACCAGGACCACGGCAAACTGCTCCAAACGCATATCCAGCGAACTACCTTTTACGTCGGGGTGCTCGCTAAAAATGTCCGTCACCTGCTCCACCTTTTCCTGCACCTTCGGCACGGTCATGTACATCACCGCAAAAGCCACTACCACCATCATGCCCCCCAGCACAACGCGACTGGGGCGGAAACACCACACGTAGTAGCAGCAGACAGACATAAACGAACAGATCCACACCGTGCGGCATCCGCTGGCAAAAATGCCGAAGAGGCTACAGGTCAAGGCAACATAGAACGCCCACCGTGGCTCAAATCGCCGTAAGAAGCCATGCAGGTGCAACAGCAGCATGGCTGCACAGATATAGCCATAGTCAAATGGGGAGTGGAACATCGAGCGTACTCTGAAGCGGTCATCTTCCATACCCACATCGCCCAGTGCCACATCCTCTTCGATGCTGCTTGTCCGCCCCTCCGTCAGGGCATTAAGAATTTCAGAACGTCCTTCCACAAGGTTGATGATGCCGAAAAACGTTAGCACGACAAGTCCCCACAGACTCCACCGCAGCATGTACTTCAGTGTCAGTTCATTCTTTGTGGCGCAAAAGGCATACGCCAAGGCGAAATACTTAAACAACAGTTCCGCTCTAATCAGCGACCATATACCAATGTATCTGGTTGTGACAGCACACAGCAGTGTGGAGAAGATGACTAACAGCAGCAGCCTGTGCAAAGCTGGCATACGCCATACATACAGGAGATGGTGTTTTAGGTACTTGTACTCTGAAAGCAGATAGAACGCGGGCAACAGCATATTGGCCTTATGCAAAGGTATCACTGGCACACGCACTTCGGCCAGGATTAGTACCCCGACGATGAGCAGTGCCACCTTCTGTTCCCGTTTCACCCAAAACATCGACAGACAGCAGACCAGTGTGAAGGCTATGGCTATTATATTCATGTTCAAACCTGATTTTGCATTTTAATAAAGTCTTTGTGCCCGTCCCTTGAACTCATAACGCAGGTCACGGGGCCGCTCGTTGACTTTCCTTGCAGGTACACCTGCCACAACGGCGTAGGGCTCCACGTCTTTTGTAACGACACATCCGGCACAGCAAACAGCTCCCTCGCCGATATTGACTCCAGTAAGTATGATGGCATTGCTGCCTATCCATACCCTGTTCCCAATAGTAATGGGGCGCGTTGTCTGTGGTGTGCAGCGGAAATAGGGGTCACGGTGGTCATGTGCCCCGGAATAGATGGACACATTCGACGAGATGTTGACATTCTCGCCAATGGTCAACCCAAAGTGTGCCGCTAACAAGGCATTGTCGCCGACGATGGTGCCCTTGCCTATCTTTAGTTGATGTATGCCGCGAATCTCTGTCTTGAAATGAAAAACCACGTTTTTGCCGATTTCTGCTCCGAGTGCCCTGTAAACAAAGCGGCGCAGATGGTGGGATGGCACAAGGCTAATCTGGAACAGCATATAACGCTGCCAGCCTTTGCGGAACAGTTTCTCCCAGTAGTGGTAGGGTTTCTTTAATATCTTATATAGAATGGGTGTATTTGTGCTCTTGCCCCATTTCTTAAGGATTTGCCCATGCACTGCCTGGAAGGGGAACACCAATATGATGAGTATCCACTTCAAGTAGAGCAGAACGACTAATCCAAGTAGTATGAAAGTTAATGTTTCCATTTCTCAATCTTCAATTATCAATCTTCAATTCTTTTAACCGATGATAGTAATAGGTGCCAAGGATGGGGATGCCCGTACCAACCACAAAATAGGCTATCCACCAGCCTTGACTGGCATATTCACCAATAGCAGGAAACTCGGAGAGTTGCTTCACTGGCAGCCCATAGACATAGACGATGAAGAGTGATACCGTCTTCATGGACAGGAAATGCCACGTTAGCACATTGAATGTGTAGCCTCCTACATATACAAGAAACCTCACTATGCTGTTCTCGCTTCGCAGGGAAAGATAGTAGCTCAAGCCGAATATGGCCAATGTTCCCATGACTGATGTGATGGTGTAAGGAATGACTTTCCAATAGGTATATGACAGCATTGACGCTGGCCAGAACACGGTGCCGACACCAACCATGACCAAGGATGTCAAAACAAACCACGTGTTTCTGTGCCAGTTCAGCTGGTGCTGTTTATACAAATGGCCTACAAATAAGAGTGTCGCTGCAAGAAACTCTCGTGAGCCAATGCCAAAATAGGGCATTTTTTTGTTAAGATAAGACAGCAGCACGGCTGCCATCAGCAATAGCATAGCTCCAACAATCGGTGTCTGCCGTAAAAGTTTTCTGCAGATAAAGAAGATGATGGAGCCAATAAACAATGACTTCAGAAACCAAAAACCACCCACCAACTGTTCGTGTCCGCTCATCTTCGTGACGATAGAGATGGCGTGGCTCAGAAAGTCGGGGGACGAATAGAGCACCGACGTCTTCCCAAGGAAGCCATACTCATCGCTATAGATGTTGGTATAGAAGCAGATGTTATGAATGAGTAGAAAGAACAGAGACCATTTCAGATAAGGCCAATATATTCCCGTGACGCGCTTTTTCAAGTAGCTCCTTGCATCGTCCAGGTATTTCTCCTTGAAACAATAGCCGCTCATGAAGAAAAACAGAGGCATACGAAGCATTCCCAAATATGTGTTTAGATAGCTGGGGCATTCTGCATGACCCAACACCATGAGCATAATGGCAATTCCCTTGGCTATAGTAACGCTGTTGTCTCTCATTTCTTTATCTTTAATCTAATAAAAGCTATGGGCAGCAATAAGCACGAAAGTGGACTTATTCTTAGCACTTCCGTTTTAAGCTGCTGGTCTTTTTTCTTCAAAGCCCTCCTGAGGACAAGTGTTGTGATGCGGGTGCGCTGATGGAAAGACAACGGCTTGCACTGCCCACGCATTACCCGCAGAGCATAATGTCTGTAAACATCTTGAGCCCAGTGCGCACCCTTCCGCAGAGCAGTTTTCACCATTCCGCTTTCAAGCGAACGGTAGCAGGCTGTTTCTTCTGACATCCAGATGAAATCACCCATCGTGGCAGCTGACAGGATGAGGCTGAAGTCCATATTGTTAGGGCGGCTTTTGTATGCCTCGCTATCCCACACTTCGCGGCGATACATCGTCGTGAGCGTCATCACGTAGTTGCCGTGACGCAGCAGTGTGGGCAGGTTGTCGCCTGAATGTGAACGTTGTGGGAATCGTTCTATCAGAGGACGACTGACAGCTTCTCCGTTTGCTCCTACACATTTATAGTTGGTATAGACCATCACCGCCTGTGGGGTGGCATCGAGTGCATCGGCTTGACGTTGCAGCTTGTGCGGGTCAGTCCAGTAGTCGTCGCCCTCGCACAGGGCTACATACTGCGACTGCTCCTTCCAGGGGTCGGCGTAAGCCAATGGTGACTTGCCTTGACTATAATGGTTTTCTTTCAGCAGATAGACCACAAAGTAGCAGTTGGGGTTTGTCTTGTGGCGGAAAAGAGCCTCACAAGCCCCCGACTCCCTAAGGGGGGCTTCGAAGTGTTCTTTCAAATACTGTCTTATCACCTCCTGTTCTCCGTCGCGGCTGGAATCGTCGATGATGACGCAGACGAAGGGGAACGTGGTCTGCTGCCGACAGAATCCGTCCATTGTCGCCGTGATGTAGGGCGCATGGTTGAATGTGGCGCAGCGCACGCAGACCTTATATGTTGTCTTTTCGTTCATTTCTTCTTTCTTTTCAACTTTCCTGATTTCAGAATTTCACGTATTTCCTTGTATTCACTTGGCTCAAACACTTTGCAGACGGTGAAGAACACAGCTGCGCCCATGGCTATCTGCAGTGGCAGTACCACCCAGTAGCTCAGCGGCAGCCATTTCAGGAAATAGACCGACAGAGCAATGACTGTCGCCAGTGCGTAGGAGGGGGCAATGTCCTTCAGCTGCATCCACGAGCTGTAGCCAATCAAACGGCCCGAATAGTAGCTGTTAAGGAAGAATGCCACGATGCCCACCGCGATGTTTGTCCACAGCATGGGCATGATGCCCACGAAGGCACCGATGAAGAGCGGGGCAAGAGCAATGATCTTCTTGATGACCTCCAGGCCGAGGAACAGATCGCTGCGTCCCTGCACCTGCAGCATATTCAGGTTGATGGCGTGCAGCGGATAGAGGGTGCTGTTCAGGCAGATGAGGGGCAGATAGGTGGAAGCCTCGTGCCACTTGGCACCTATCATGCAATAGATAAGCGGTTCGCTGACGGCTCCGAGCATGAATAGCGACACGGCGGTGATGAACATGCTGGTGCGGATGATGCGCCGGTAGGCTGACATCATACGTTCTGGCTCGTCCTGTATGCTGGAGAGCACGGGGTAGGTAACTCGCTGCACCACATTGGTCAGGTTCTGCGAGAATAGCTTTGCATAATGTTGACCACGGGTGTATTGTCCCAGGGTGGCAGGATTGTAGAACTTGCCCACCACCACCTGATAGAGTTCCTTCCACACCGCATCGAGCAGGGCACTCACCATCATCTTCCACCCGAAGCCGAACAGATTGCGGAAGCTATCTGTGGAGAAATGCAACTGTGGCAGCCACCTGTTATATATGTATAATTGCACGGTGCGGAGGGCGTGCGATGCGAGCTGCTGCACCACCAGGGCCCATACGCCGAAGCCCGCCACGGCCAGGCCGATGCCCATAGCGCCGCTCAGGGCCGTGGCCACCATCGTTATCTTGGTCTGCGTCTTGAAGTCGATGCGCTTCGTCAGCCGTGTCTGCTGCACCATGCCCAAAGCACCAATAATCAGTCCCAACGACGACACCCGCACCAGGGCCGTCAGCTCTTCACGCTCGAAGAAGGCAGCGATGAGCGGAGCGCAGACAAAGATGAGGGTGTAGAGCAGCAGGCTCATGCCCAGATTGCAGATGAAGGCCGTGTTGAAGTCGGCGTCGGTTGCGTTCTTCTTGCGTATCAGCGCGGTGGTGAATCCGCCATTCACCAATGCCGTGCATACCACGGTGAAGATGCCCACAAGCCCCAGCAGCCCATAGTCATCGGGTGACAGCAGACGTGCCAGCACAATGCCGATGACGAACTGCATACCGTAGCGGGCGGCATTGTCAAGTGCCGACCAGCCCAGGCCTTTCACTGTTTTATGTTTTAGCGATTCTGCCATTTCTCTAAATCCTAAACTTTATAAATCTGCGTTCCGTTGCAGCCCGCCATAGGTATTCCATGGGACCGTAGCGGAAGTGCTGTAGCCAGATATAACTGAAGACAGCTTGTAGCAGATATACTCCAATAAAAACAAGAATTACCCCCCATATTCTCCCAGGTAAACCCGTTGTTGGGATAGAGGGACACTTGATGGAAGCCTAAGCGTATCATCCCATGGCGAATACGCCCGTCCTCAGGCTCCAGCCTGATGGTTCCCTTGCATTTCAGCAGGTGCGGCTTGTACAGCACGATGGGCAGACGGATGGCCTGCCGGAAGGGCAGGTAGTGGAAGTTGAAATACAGCGTGGGGACGATGTATCGCAGCTCCTGCAAGTATCGGCGTATTTTTTTCTTGTTCATAACTCGTAATTTGGACAATCCAGCAATAGCGACTGGCCGTTCTCGTCCTCCACTCGGAGAAGTTCGAGGATGGTGTCGATATGCTGTTTCAATTCTTTCTTGTCGCCGGCCTTCACAAAGATGCGGCACAGGATGCCGAGGAAAAGACCTGAATACTGCATCGTGTCGCCCTCGTGGTAGTACTGGTAAAGACTATAGACATAAGGTCGCTGAAGAATCTCGTCTATCCCACGAATACTACTGATAAGTCCATTCTTTAAGCCGATGCAAAGTGTGGCATAAGCCCCCTTGCCTTCGAAAAAGGGAAAAGAGTCGCCAAAAACTCCTGTCAAGGCATGCTGCATATAGCAGGCCACAAGGTCGATGCCTGTTGCCTCGCGCACCACCCGGAAGTCCATTCCGCCTGAGAGTCGGAAGGCACAATCCATGATGTAAGGCACGCCATCGCAGATAATGCCTTGGAACATGCAGGAGCCATCATCGACTCCAAGGTCGTCAAACAGTCGCGACATGGGTTCGTAGAGCGTTTCAATAATATCTGCATCTGGTGAAGGATAAATGTCTATAAAGGGCTGACGTGGTGAACTTCCAACTGCATCATAGAAGACACGTCCCTTGGTGTAAGGGAAACAGGAGCGTCCGTTTTGTCGCCAAATCTCAAACTGGAAATAGGGGCCCTCCAAGTACTTCTCACAGAGATATTCACCAACAGTGGAATACTGGCGGGCCAATGCGATAGCCTTTTTAAGATATTCTCGGTTGTGGCAGACAGTGATGCCAAAGGAACCGCCATTATCAACGGGTTTCACGATGACGGGGAAAGTAATGTCTGTATCTTCTATTCGATATTCTGGGATGGAAGGCATGCCATACTTTTTGCAGACGTTATTGAAATGCTGTTTGTTCATCAGCACATTCCATTGATGTGGCTTGGCATAATAGGGAAAGCTGGTCTTGGTGAGGTATTCTACCGACTTGCGGATGACCATCTCGCCCGAGCAGGACAGCAAGCCGTCAATGTGCTTCTCGCGGAAGAAGGGCAGCATCACCGCTTCATCGGTGCAGTCCAGATAGTACTGCTCATCGCTGACCTGGTGCATCGGAGCCTCTGGCACGTTGCCCACCGACACCAGCACGATGCCGTGCCGACGGGCGAAGGCTGTCACCTCCTCCGTCACGTTGTTGGCCCCGAACACGGCCAAGCGCTTGCCTTTCAAATCTTCACTCTTCATTCTTTACACCAGATCGTATTCATTCAGCATTTCCTGTATTTCCTCTTTAGAGCAGAACATCAGCATGTCGATGATGCTGAGGTCGGGCACGAAGTCGCCGCCAAACTGCAGATAGCGGATGCTGTCGCGGCGGCAGAGGAAGTTGAGCGTCAGTCCTCGCTTGGCCCAAGCCTCTTTATCGTAAAATTCTGTTCCCCCGATAGGGTTGATATAGTGGGTGATGCCAATGGTCTTGCAGATGCGCTCGGCCTTGTCCTCGACTCCCTCGCAGCCCGTCTTGTCAATGGTTGAACTCATCACGAACTGTGTGGTGATGCCGAGATAGTTGCAGATGGTCTGGAGGCTGTTGGTCAGGTATTTCACCATGTTCATCTCGTCGTTCAGGATGAGTTCTTCGAGCATAGGCATCACTTCCTGGAAGTGGGGTGCGCGGCGATAACGGTTCTGAATCATCCCCACCATCTGCTTCATCTGACGCTCATCCTTCACACGTTCCATTTCGCCGATGGTGTGACTGACGGATTTCTTCTTTAGCGGTACACCGATGGCACGAGGTGTCGTTCCGTCGAAGTCAAGTATTCTGTTGCGGTGAATCCAACCGTTGGTTATCATCTTTCCGTCGTCATAGACCACAAACACATCCACAGCATGGATGAGTTGCCAGTATCCGATGTACGGAAAGAAATATGGTTGCATGATGCCTATTTTCATCTTTCTATAATACAATTAATAATCTTTTCTGTATCTTCTTCGCTCAGTTCGTGGTGCATGGGCAGACAGATGACCTCGTCGGCCATGCGTGTAGCCACGGGCAGGTTTTCGGAGCGGGCACTCTCCAAGTCGCGATAGGGGCTGAAGGTGCTGATGAGCGGATAGAAGTAGCGACGACCGTAGATGTCGTGTTCCCGAAGGTGGAAGTAGAGCTGGTCGCGTGTCATGCCATATTTGGCCGCATCCACAAAGATAGGGAAATAACTGTAGTTGTGGCGCACGTCTGGCAGATCTTCCCAGCAGCTGATACCCTCCGTGCCCCGCAGTCCATCGCGATAAGCTTCAGCCACGTGCCGGCGGCGGGCGATGGCTTCGTCCACCTGTCGCAAGTTGAGCAGGCCGAAGGCGGCACGCAGTTCGTCCATCTTCGAGTTGATGCCCGGGGCCACCACCTCTGTCTCGTCGGCAAAGCCGAAATTCTTCAGTTGGTCTATACGCCGCTTGGTCTCCGCATCGTGCATCACCATTGCGCCCCCTTCAACCGTCGAGAAGACTTTCGTGGCATGGAACGAGAGCGTGCTCATGTCGCCGGCAGTCAGTATGCTCTCGCCTTTCACTTCCACGCCAAAGGCATGGGCGGCATCATAGATGACGCGCAGACCGTGGCGGTCGGCAATGTCCTGTATGGCCTTGGTGTCGCATGGCCGGCCATAGACATGGACAGGCATGATGGCCGTTGTCCGAGGGGTGATGGCCGCTTCAATTTTTCCGGGGTCGATGCAGCCGTTGGTGGGGTCGATGTCCACGAACACGGGCTTGATGCCGTTCCACCAGAGGGCATGGGTCGTGGCCACAAACGAGTAGGGCGTGGTGATGACCTCCCCCTTGATGCCGAGGGCTTGCAGGGCGGTGATGAGCGGCAGCGTGCCGTTGGTGAAGAGGCTCACGTAGGGCACCTTCAGGTACTGGGCCAATGCCTGTTCCAGCTGACGGTGATACTCGCCGCCATTGGTGACCCATCGCCGCTGCCAGATGTCGGCAAGCAGTTCGGTATATTCCTCAAGCGACGGCATCAGCGGCGATGTCACCTTGATGTTGTCGCGGCTCATCATCTTTTGTAGTAGTTCGTTCATCGGCTCTGTCCTCATTTCTCTATAAACTCTGTTATCGACTGTATCAGGCTTGCCGAGGCTGTGTCCCCGATGGTGCACAGGGGGTGCAGGTCGGGGCCGAGGAGCAGCGACTTGAGTTCCTCCTCGTCGGCAGCTACGTAGCACCAGCCGTGTTCGCGCATTTTGGCAGCCGTGGCCATCTGGTGCTCGTTGCGGTGCTCGCCCAGGGCGGCAATGCGGGGGAAGATGATGATGGGCTTGCGCTGTTTGAGGGCGGAAAGGATGGTGCCAATGCCGGCATGGGCCACAATGAGGCGAGCCTGTAGGAAGAACCGTTCAAACTCGTCGGGCGGCAGGAAGTCCACCGTCTTGATGTGCTGCGGTCGGTAAGTGTTGCGGTTCACCTGCGCCACAATCTCTTCGTTGAGCTCTGGAGCCAGATTGTCAAGTATGCGGATGAAGCGGTCGAAGGGCAGTTGTGTGCCTGTAATTGCAAATATCATTCGGCTAATTATAAATTGGTATAGTGTTTTTCACTCCCAGACGTTCCCGGCATAGATGACGTCGGGCTGGGCTAATTCGGGCCATTGTGTGTATGTGCGAGATGCAAAATGACGGGCGATGCGACCGCTGGCCGACAGGCGCTCCACGTTGGCTGTGCTGTCAACCCAGATGGTCTTGCAGCGCAGAAGCCACCCCACCAGGACACACACCAGCCCCGGTGCTGCACCCGTGGTGAGCACGGCATCGGGGCGCTCGCGCCAAAGAATACGCAAAAGCCTGAAGAATGCTGGCACCATGCGCCAGGCATCTTTCCGGCTGAAGTCGGTCATCAGGTAAAAATTACCCCCCCCCAATCATCGTGGCGCACTTGGGGTGGTTCGAGGCGTAAACCAGCTCGAACTGTGCCTCCATCGGCTTGGTAATGCGCAGGAGCTGCTTCCAGTGCCCGCCAATGGATGCGGCTGCAAATATCTTCTTTTTCATTCTTTTGAAATCCGTTTTTGCTGCAAGGCTTATCGCCATTCTGTATTATAATCTATGCCGTACTGATAGATTTTTACCAGCTTTGTGTCGAAGATAAGGGTGGAGTAGGCAGGGATATTGCCGGAGCTGTTGGCACTGGTTCCATAACCAAGAGGATAGGGGATGACCATGTGGACGGCATCACCTTCCACCATGTCTTGCAGGGCCGTGCAGAAGCCGACGACATTCTGGCTAAGCGCAAAGATGGTGGGCACGGCTGTGGCGGTGTTGATGGTGGCCGTGGTGTAGCTTTGCCCGAAGACATAGCCTTCGGGGTAGCTTTTCGACGGAATGAGACGGCCACGGTAGTGCACACGCACGCTATCTGTAAAGACGGGATTCACCGTGCCTGTACCTTCCTCAATCTTTTTGGTATAGACATAGATGTTGTTGTCGGCAGGGTTGGCATCGGCGTATGCCTGCTGGTAGTAGTAGCCCAGCGTGCGTGTCCAGCCGTCAATGCCCTGCCTGGCAAGGTTGGCGATGGAATCGACATACTGCTGGTTGCGCTCCTGCCAGTTGTCGTATTCACCCTCGGCCTGGCTTTCCTTGCAGGAAACACAGAGAACGCAGAGAAGACAGAGCAGGCAAAAAAGACCCTCTCTGCCCTGTCGGGCATCTCCCCCTCTATGGGGAGAGCCGTCCGAATGGCGTTCCTTCTCATGGAGGAGAGAGTTAGGGAGGGGGCTGTAGGGGAAGAGGATCTGCTTCATGTTTATTTGAGATTCTTCAAGAGGCTGGTGATGCTGACCTGGTCTTCGATGATGCTGCGCAGGTCGGCAATGTTGACGCGCTTCTGCTCCATCGTGTCGCGGTAGCGCAGGGTCACGGTGTTGTCCTCCAAGGTCTGGTTATCTACCGTGACACAGAACGGTGTGCCGATGGCATCCTGGCGGCGGTAGCGCTTGCCAATCTGGTCTTTCTCTTCGTACTTGCAGTTGAAGTGGAACTTCAGGTCGTCGATGATTTCGCGGGCCTTCTCTGGCAGACCGTCCTTCTTGGTAAGCGGGAATACAGCCAGTTTGATGGGAGCAAGGGCTGCCGGCAGACGGAGTACGACGCGGGTGTCGCCCCCTTCCAGCTTCTCTTCGCAGTAGCTGTGGCAGATGACGGAGAGGAACATGCGGTCCACACCAATCGAGGTCTCGATAACGTATGGCGTATAAGACGTATTCTCTTCGGGGTCGAAGTACTCAATCTTCTTGCCTGAGTACTTGGCGTGCTGCGAGAGGTCGAAGTTGGTGCGGCTGTGAATGCCTTCCACTTCCTTGAAGCCGAATGGCATCTTGAATTCCACGTCGGTAGCGGCGTTGGCATAGTGGGCCAGCTTGTCGTGGTCGTGGAAACGGTAGTTCTCGGCTCCGAAGCCCAAGGCCTGATGCCAGGCCATGCGGCGCTTCTTCCACTCTTCAAACCACTGGAGCTCTGTGCCGGGCTTTACGAAGAACTGCATTTCCATCTGCTCGAATTCGCGCATACGGAAGATGAACTGACGGGCTACGATTTCGTTGCGGAAAGCCTTGCCAATCTGTGCGATGCCGAATGGCAGCTTCATGCGGCCTGTCTTCTGCACGTTGAGGTAGTTCACAAAGATGCCCTGTGCCGTTTCGGGACGCAAGTAGATGGTGCTGGCACCTTCGGCGGCGGCTCCCATTTCGGTCTTGAACATCAGGTTGAACTGGCGCACATCGGTCCAGTTCCTGGTGCCGCTGATGGGGCAGACGATTTCCTCGTCCAGGATGATTTGCTTCATGCCCTCCAGGTCGATGCCGCCCGGGGCGTTCATCACTTCCTGATAACGCTGGTGCAGGGCATCGCGCTTGGCCTGGTTCTCCAGTACATGGGCAGAAGTGGCGCGGTACTGTGCTTCGTCGAAACTGTCACCAAAACGCTTGCGGGCCTTGGCCACTTCCTTTTCTATCTTGTCGTCGTACTTGGCAATCTGCTCTTCGATAAGTACATCTGCACGGTAGCGTTTCTTTGAGTCGCGGTTGTCGATGAGGGGGTCGTTGAACGCATCCACGTGTCCGCTGGCTTTCCAGATGGTGGGGTGCATGAAGATGGCGGAGTCGATGCCCACGATATTCTCGTGCAGCAGCACCATGTACTGCCACCAGTACTGCTTGATATTGTTTTTCAACTCCACGCCGTTCTGACCGTAGTCATACACGGCACCCAGTCCGTCGTAAATCTCTGAGGATGGGAATACGAATCCGTACTCCTTGCAGTGGCTCACCACTTTCTTGAAAATGTCTTCTTGCTGTGCCATTATCTTGTTTGTTATTTCAATTTTATCGCGCAAAGGTAAGGAAAATTTGCGATGTATGATGTACGATGTACGGTTTTTTAATGAAAAAAGGGGGCAGCGATGTGAAATCCTGCCCCAAAATGCGTGAAAAACCAGTCTTGACGTGCAAGTGGAAACTTCCTACTGATACAGACGGGTGAATGTGTTCATCAGCGGTGTTTCTTCCGTCATGCGCTCCCAAATCTCGTAGTCGGTGTGAAAACCTTCATGGATTTCGATGGCAACGCGGTCTTTGCCAAGCCATGTGAGTTTATAGGTAGTCGGGCCGATGGTCAGCGATTTTTTATTGTTATAGGTGATGGTGTGAACAGTGCCACGACTGGCGGTGGTATTGATGAAATAAGTGGGTGTAAGGATGTGGTAGCCACGGCCCAGCGGACTGCGTTTCTCGTATTCCTCATGGATGCGCTGCATTTCGTTCTTCATGTCGCGCATTTCGTCCATCATGCCAACTGCTCGCCATGTGCCGATGAACGGATTGGCCTTGTCGCTTTGAGGGGGAGACATGAGTGCATCGAAGATAATCTTTCCTGGTTCAGAGTATTTGTTTGCCTCATAATACTCCGTACACCAGTCCTTGTTGGGAAAGTAGAGGTGCCCCGGTGTGGTACTCCACCATTTCAATGTAAAATGCTCCTGGTTGCTGTCGTAGATACGTGTGGCTGTGGAATCCTGTGGGTCGGCTGCTTCTCCTGTGTAATTGAAAATGCGCGAATCGTTTCTGCTCAGCCTGAAATGGTTGCCTGAGATGGATAACATGAGGGTGACGCTGTCTGTGCAAATCTTGTATTGGTCATACGGCTCCTTGATAAGAGTGTCATACTTATCGAGCAGTCCCATGAGTTTATATACGCCGCGTGGATTCCCGGTGTTTTCTTCTTGTTGCGCCATCATTGTGGCGGGCAGCATCATGCAGACTGCAATCATGCTGAAGTGAATCAAATGCTTTTTCATTTTTCTTTCTTATTTGAATAATTAAAAAATTCTGCTTTGGGGAAACGTTTTTGGAGGGCTTTCTTCTCTTCCTTACTTATTTCACCCATGATAAAGAGCCTGTCAATGGCCATCGAATCCATCCAGTCGGGCAGTACAACCTTGTCCGTGAACGTGATTTGCAGGCTTTGGATGTGTGGCAATTTCTTTAGAATCTCAGGCACTTCGTCCACGTTAAGATAGATGCCGCCATTCCATGCGTCTTGATATTTCAGTCTTGCCAACGACTCCTCTTCCTCGTTGGCAACACGCACCAACCAACCAATCTTGGGTGTCATGGCTTGAGTGACGCTGTCCAGTTCGATGCCGACAAACCCCGACAGCAGTTCCATAGGTGTTTCGCTCACGACGGTTCCCTCTACAGGGTCAATCACATCGTACTTGAAGCCAACGCGCACCCGTTCCGATGGCATATTATGGGTTTTGGGTACCTTGTCTAATGTCTTTCCGTTTTTGTCAGGGAACAGCTTCAGCAGCCAACCATCGAGTTCTGTGGGTTTGTCCTTACTGCAGCCACCGCCCTTCAATTCTTTTACGCGGTCTTTCTTTACAATACTTTGCCAAAATTCCCTCTTCGGCATTCCTTCAGCTGCATGGATAAACTCTGTAAGGATGGGTTCCAGACTCTTTACCCATTCCTGCAAGCCGTACTTCTCCAACTGCTTGGTCTTGGCGAGTACCTGCTGCCAGTCTGTTGGTGTGCCTTTCAGCGTGATGTTTGGAATGCCACAGGACATGGAGATGACTCTGTAATTGAAATAAGACTTCACGCTCTCCATCAAGGTGATTTCCGAGGCAATGCGTTCCGTCTGTCCTGTGGTGGAAAAGTCGGCTGTAATGGTTTGGGCAATGTCACTCTTCGTGTGCTTTTCAATTTGTGCCGTAAAGTTATCCAACAATTTCTGCCAGTCCGCCTTTCCCGACAGCAAATCTTCCTGCGATTCCACGACCAAATCCATCTTGCCTTCATGGCTTACCAGTTGGTTGCGCAGTTCTTCGGCGTGTTCATTCGCATAACGTGCAAACCCTTGACTGATGAGCAGCCAAATCATGTCGGGCGAAATGCAGACGGGGCGGTGGTCAGCGTATGCCCGAACTATACACCGGAAGAACACATCCTTTCCACCACTTATCAGACTGTCACCTTCAAAACTTGTGGCTAAAACCTGCTGCAGTTCTTTTCCATTGATTTGTTCGTCATTCAAAATGACACGAGCCATTTGCTCCCCACCACATTTATGTAAATACTGCTGGGGGGCAGGCAAATCCTCATCCACCACAAATGTGATGCCGTTTTCAGATTGGTTGAGGATGGCTGCCGTTTTTTGTGCCTTCAGGCCGAAGGGCAGGAAAGAAACCCCAGCCATCAGCCCTGCATAAATCAGAAATCTATTCATTGTGCGAAACATTTTGTGATACATTTTTTTGATTGTGCTGCAAAGGTAGTGACCTTTACGTTAAATCACCAAAATATCCTGTTCACAAATCCTTCACATTTACTTTTGGATGTTCACAAATTGTTCACAAGGCGTTTGTAAAAACAAGAAAACCAATCTGTTTATAAAGAAAGTATGTATTTGTCCCAATCCTTGGCTGTTCCTTGTCCGCCAAACACTTTTTGTTGCATTCGCAGTCGGCTTTGCGAGATGGTGCTGGTGGCGGTGGCCATCAGTTTGGCCATGTTCGAAGGTGAAACCTCCAGTTTGATGAGCATACAGATGTGGTATTCCGTATCTGAAAGACTGTAGAGCGAATAGAGGCTGTCACGGAAGGTTGGGAAGGTTTCCAGCAGTCGCGTCTCTATCAGCTTCCAGTCTCCATCCTTCAGCACTTTGTTTGCACCAAGGCGTTCCTTCAGCAGTTGGCTGACCTCCTTGTCGTAGAATTGTCGCTTTGTCTGAATAGGATTCGCCTCTTCTTTTGTCTGTTTCCGATGACGAACAGCCCAAAGCACAAGGCCAAGTATCAGGATGGCGGCAGTAAGGCTGATGTTCCACACGATGCGTCTTTCCTTACTCTTTTCGGTCTGCAGGTCAATGTTCTTCTTCCGCAACAGTTGGTTCTTCACCCGCTCGTTCACGTTTTTGATTTTCATCCTCACCTCTTGCTGCTGGATGCTGTCAGCAGACAGACGCGATGCCAACGCACGGATGGTCTGGATGTCTTCCTGCGAATACCGCATCCCCAACGTGTCGCCGTCCAACTTGCAGAAGTAGTGGGCCAGTTGCTGCATACTGATGGCCTCGTCAAACAGTCCGTTGCGCAGATATACATAGCCCATCTGTGCATAAATGCGGCTTTTCAGGTGAACCGTCACGTGCACGCTGTCCTCCATCAGAGCCTTCTGGAAATACAGCAATGCCTTTTCGCCGTTCTGCATGTCGGCATTGGCACGCCCCACATAGTAATACGCTTCAGCCAAATGCCCGCTTTGGTTATTCTGTTCATAATAAGTTGCAACCTTGCCGATAAGCGAATCCGACGTGTGTACTACCTTGGCCTTGTCGTCCGCCTTCACCCTGAGCAACTGGTAATACGCCCAATCCTCCGTGCCCTCAGTCGGTACGGCCATCTGTGCCAGCAGTCCCCGTGCGCTGTCCGCATCAACCTCTGCCAGACGGTCAATCTCCCCCAGCCTCCGTCCCAGCCGGTCCTGTCTGCCACAAGCCGCCAGTACGCCAATGATGATAAACCAGTAATAGATATGCTTCATAATAATACTGCAATCCTTATATTTCACGTTCCGTTAGTTTAAGCGGATTCTATCCGCGCCCCCCTCCTTATCATTGTGCCACCAACATCCGCCCCATCTCATTCAGCGCCACGAACCTATACCGTTGCGATTCCACGGGGATACCTACATAAGCGTAGTGCTTTGCCTCAGCCTGTCGTGAGTTGGCCACCATCGTAACATGCACAATGCAGGGCTTGCGCCATGCACCTGGCTGCAACCATGTGAAAGTTTCGTTCTGAGCTGTGCTTGGATTCTCGTTTGTCATTGGCAAATGAAACATGCAATCAAGCGACGGGACAACAACTCCCATTGCTCTTTTCATTTGCAAAGGTACTCCTTTCTTGGTAGAAATCCGCAAAAAAGCAAAAAATATCCACGCTATCCCCGTCTGCTGCCCCCTCGTTGCACCGTTTCTTCCCTGCAGATTACATCGGCGCACCGCACCGTCAGCACCCCGTTCAGCCATCTTGCCGCCGTCACGCTTCATCATGAAAACTTTCACGCTTCGTCAGGAAAACTTTCACGCTTCGTCAGGAAAGTTTTCCCGTAGGCTTGGGAAAGTTTTCCCGATGAAGCGTGACAGGGGGCGGGAAAGTTTGGTGCGGGGCGGACGCTGGAGGGCTGTGGTTTGCGCGATTCTCTCCCTTAGGGAGTTTTCGGTTTTTTATTGTCACACTGTCACACTTTCGCTTATTGTGTTAGGAATCACCGGGTTGCAGCGTGACAACAAGTGTGACAGTTGTGACAATAGGTGACAATAAATTTAGCGGTTTTGTCACACTTTACTCTTTGTTTTTCAGTGGTTTAACCTGTGTGTGACAGTTGTGACAGTAAAATGCAAAAAAACTCTGTTTTTATTTGGTAGTTACCCAAAAAAGTCGTAAATTTGTAGCGGAAAAGGGGGCAGAATGGCTCTACTTATACAAAAAGAATGTACAAATAGGGATAAAACAAGGCGTTTTACCTTTAAAAACCACAAATGACATGTTTAAATTTACAGTTTCAACAAAGGACACGGGTCGGGGACAATCCACTGTGTCGAGAATGGATTTCGGGTGTTTCACGGAAAGTCTGAAGACGGACGTGGGTGCCAAGTACATCAACAAGTTTCGGGAGGCCTGTCCCTACATCGTGGGGCATCCAGAGCGCTTCGACTACATCGACCGCATTCCTCGTGTGTGCGTGGCGGCAGAATATGTGCACCGGCGCGACGGGCAGCTGGCCTTTCGTGCCTACAACGGCCTTCTGCTGCTGGAGGTGGATGGCCTGGCCAACGCCGTGGAGGTGGAGGCCGTGAAGCGCGAGGCCAGCGTGTTGCCGCAGACGTTGGCTGCCTTCATGGGCAGTTGCGGCACCAGCGTGAAGCTGCTGGTGAGGGCGACATTGCCCGACGGCACGTTGCCCCGGACGGAGCATGAGGCGGCCCTGTTCCATGCCCATGCCTACCAGCTGGCTGTCAGATACTATGCGCCGTCGCTGAGCTATCGGCTGGCGGTGGTGCCGCCACGGCTGGACCTGTCGTTCCGCCGGACGCTGGACGACAAACCGTACATCAACCTGAAAGCCATGCCTTTGGTGCTGGAGCAACCGGCGGCCATGCCAACCGATGACTTCTCGCTGATGAATGTTGATGAACGCAGCCAGGGGCAGCGTCCGCTGGACTTCTACACCTGTGGCAGACTCTTCGATGCTGCTTTCCACAATGCTTTGCGTGACCTGGACGGCTGGACCGTGGGGCAGGACACAGCGGAGCTGGAGGTCTGTGCGGCCCAGTATTGCTGCCGGGCCGGACTGCCCGAGGAGGAGACCGTCTATCGCTTGCACGGAATGTTCCGCGAGGGCGATGAGACGGAACAGCGTGCCCGTGTGCGCAATGTCTATGAAATGCACCACCGCACGGGCTGCACTTCGGGGATGCCCAAGAAGCAGGAGGCGGCCTTGCGCCTGAGGGAGTTCATCCCGCGCCGCTACGATGTGCGCTACAACGAGGTGACGGGCTGCTACGAGTACCGCGTGCGCCGCAGCATCCGCTTCACCTACAAGGAGATGGACGAGGCAGACTACAACACCATCGTGCATGAGGCTGCCGTGGAGGGCATCGAGGCATTCGCTTCGGAGGTGAAGTCGCTCATCCGCTCGAACTACACGCCGCACTACAACCCCGTGGAGCATTACCTCATCCGGGAGGTGGGCACGTGGGATGGCCGCGACCGCATTGGACAGCTGGCACGGATGGTGCCCACGAAGCATCCTTACTGGACGGAGCTGTTCCGCCGCTGGTTCCTTTCGATGGTGGCCCACTGGATGGGCTACGACTCGGTGCACGGCAACAGCACGGCCCCCATCCTCATCGGTCCGCAGGGCTACCGCAAATCCACCTTTTGCCGCACCATCCTGCCGCCGGAGTTCGCGGCCTACTTCACCGACAGCATCGACTTCCGCAACAATGTGGAGGCCGAGCGGCACCTGGGCCGCTTCCTGCTCATCAACATCGACGAGTTCGACCAGCTCAGCGACAAGCAGTTTGCCTACGTGAAGCACCTGTTCCAGAAGCCGGTGGTCAATATGCGCCGTGCCTACAGCCAGAAGATTGAGGCCGTGCGCCGCTACGCCTCGTTCATGGGCACGAGCAATCAGCACGAAATCTTGCGCGACCACACAGGCAACCGCCGCTACATCTGCGTGGAGGTGACGGCTCCCATCCGTATCGAGGAACCGCTGGAATACCACCAGCTCTACGCCCAGGCCATGCACCTCATTGCCAGCGGTGAACGCTACTGGATAGACGACACCGACGAGGCGCACATCAACGAGGTGAACCGGCAGTTCGACGAGCGCAGCCCCCTGGAGGAACTGCTCAGCACGTGCTTCCGTATGCCTCTGCCCGGTGAAGACGAGTGGTACACGTCGCAGGAGGTTCTGGACGCCCTGCGCCGCCAGCCCGGCTTCAATGCCCGAATGGACAACGTGAGGCTTTTGGCACGTGTGCTGACGAAGTGGGGCGTGGAGCGCGACCGAACCAGGACGGAGCGCAAAGTGAAACTGACAAAGATTAAATGATGATTAAACATGGAAACGAATATGAAAACGATTGACTACAGCCAGCCGCCTTACGGATTCCGAATGTGTGCCAACACCCAGTGTGCACAGGCGGCCAGTTGCCTCCGCCATCTGGCCCTGGAGGCTTGTGACGAAGAAACCGTCACGGTGATTAACCCGAAACGCACCTCTGCCGAGGGCTGCGCCTACTATCGCCAGCCCGCCGTGGTGCGCATGGCCAAGGGCATGATGAAGGTCATCAAGAGCCTGCCCGTGTCGGACAGCCGCGCCTTCTGTGATGCCCTTTGGGCGAAATTCCACAAGAATCCCTACTATGAAATGCGCAGCGGCAAGCGACTCATTACGCCTGCACAGCAAGCGGTCATCCGTCGGTTGCTCTATTCCGTCAGCCCTGCACAGACCGAGCCTTTCGACAGCTATGTGGATGTGCTGACGTGGGGCGAGGATTAGCGGCCCGCTCCCTTCACCAGGTGCAGTTTGCAGGTGAGCATCACGGTGCGGCCCAGAAGGTGACAGTCGTAGGTGTAGCGGTCGGTGGCGGTGAAGGTGGTGTAGGTGTAGTGGCGGGTGTTCAGCAGGTTCTGCAGGGTGAGTTTCCACACGGCGCGGCGGGTTTTGTACTGGGCGGAGGCACCAAGCATGGCAGCGTTCTTGTATTGGGCGGCGGCCAGTTGCTGGCGCACAAAGTGAGTGTTGACCTTGATTTCCAGGTTCTCTGTGGGATAGAGGGCAAAGTAGCCGATGGCGGTCATGGATTCGAGCACATCGACGCTGCCGAGCCGCCGTGTATAACCTTTGGCGTAGCGGCCTTCGCCCGTCAGCTGCATCCAGGCAAAGGGGTTGTAGGTGGCTTCGCCGCTAAGCGTGAAACCGTAGTTATAAGTGGTGACGAAAAGGGATTGCGACATGGATTCGTTGCTGCCCCAATAGCCTGACGACTTGAAGATGAGCTTGGTGTGTATGGGGATGTAGGACTTTGAAATGCTCAGGTCGGTGGTGGCAGAACGGAAGTGGCTGTCCTGTAGCAGCGAAGTGTTTTCCACCGCTGTTCCTTCGACGGTCTGGGTTGGCAGCGTGTTGTGTTTGCCTTGGCTCCACGAGGCATTGAGGACGATGGTGAAGTAGCTGTAGGGAATCTGGAACTTGTAGTTGATGTCGGTCACCCACTTCTGCTGTTTGCCGATGATGCCCGATGCTGCCGACTGGCTGCGGTAGGTGGTGTGGACGGGGGCGGTGAGCAAATCGAGAATGTCGCCGACGGAGGTGGTGAACTGGCTGTTCAGACGCAGTTCGGACTCGCCGCTGAAGGTGTAGCGGAAAGTGAGCATGGGGTTGGTATAGAAAAGGGAGTAGTTGCAGTTGGTGTAGTTCAGATGAAGCCATCGTAGTGTAGCTCCCAAGCCCATGTAGATACGACGGTTGGGTGAACGCCATTCGGTGTTGGGGTAGAGGGACGGGGCAATCTTCCAGCCGCTGACGCGCTGCCCTGCCTCGACGAACTGGTAGTCGGCACGGAAGTCGAAGGGGATGTTGATGCGCCATTGATGGTTGATTTTCCATTGGTAGTTGGTGGCGTGGGCGGTGAGGAGCGAGGTGCTTTGGGCATGTTCCGTGATGTCGTTCATGGTGAGGACGACACTGGGGGCGCGTTGGAGCTGAACATGGGAGCTGAAGCTCCATTTCTGTTTGCCGATGCGAAGTTTGGCTTGGGCGCTGTTGGTGATGTTGAAGGCGGTGGCGGAGCGGTGCTGGGTGTTCCTGACAGCAGAGCTGCCAGGCACGGAACACTGGGCGGAGGTGTTGGTCGTGGAAAAGACGGGGCAGTCGTTCTGCTCGAATTGGGCTTTCGCTTTTAGGTTGTCGCAGAAGTAATGGTTGGAGGCGTTGTCTTCATACTTCAGTTCTGCCTGGGGACGATGGAGGCGTGTCCAGGGGGAGGTGTCTTCGGTGATGGACGTGCCAGAGGCTACCCCGAAGTAGGTGGTTTGGGCGCTGAAGCTATTGTGGCTTTCTTCGTAAGCATAGTCGATGTTGGAACGCATCTGGCGGGTGCTGTCCAGTTTGAGAATGCCGTTGAGGCTGCCGTAACCGTTGGTCTGGTACTGGTATTCACCTACGGGCGGCTGTCCGCCGCCCCACTTGCCCAGCTTGTTCATGGCGAGGGCGGAGACGGTGCTGCCCCCGAAGTGGTCGATCATGTCGCGGGAGCCGAAGTCGCCGTGGTTGCTGAATTTGGCAGAGGCTATGGTCTGGAAGTCATCGGTGAACATCATGCCTGTCAAACCAAGCAAAAAGACCCCCTCTGCCCTTTGGGCATCTCCCCCTCTATGGGGAGAGCCATCCGGATGGTCTCCCTCCCCATAGAGGGGGAGGGTTGAGGAGAGGGTCTGTCCTATACCCGCCTCTTCCTGTCCAAAGGGCTTGAACTTTGCCTTTTTGGTCAGTTTGATGTTCAGGGCCACGTTGGCACTCTCCTCGTCGGCATCAATCTTCTTGTCCTTGTGATGGCGCAGCACCTGCACCTGGCTGGTGTATTCGGCAGGGATGTTCTGGGTGGCGAGGTTGTACTTGCCACCCAGCATGTCGAGTCCTTCGATGTAGAACTTGCTGATGGGCCGCCCCATGTAGCGGATGGCTCCTGTGCTCAGCACCTCGATGCCTGGCAACCGTTTCAGTCCGTCCTCCAAGGTCACGTCGCCCTTGCCGAGGAAGGAGGCGAGGTTGTAGGACAGCGTGTCGCCCATCAGCAGCAAGGGCGGTGCTTTCACCTGTACTTCGCGCAGGGCGATGGTGCGCGGGGTGAGCACCATGTCTTGCCTTTGTTTGTGGTCTTTGCCTTGTAAAAGAACGTCCTCCTTCTCGTAGGCCACGTGTGAAAACGTTAGCACGCTGCCTTCTTTCCATTCGAACCGAAGGGTGTATTGCCCTTGTTTGTCGGTCACGCCAAAAGCAAGTGAGCGTCTGCCCAGTTCTGCTTTGACAATCACATCGGGAATGGGCTGGCCTTGCAGGTTTTTCACGCTGCCCGACACGTCCAGTGCCTGCCCGCAGAGGGTCTGGGCCATCAGGATGCTTGCGATGAGGAATAGGAGTGTTTTCATGGGGCATGGCCTTGGTTTTTTGGAAAAACAAAAGCAAGACGACTTTCACAAGCGGTCTCGCTTTGTGGTTAACCATTGTTTAACTAATCTTGTATTTTTCAGAAGGACTCGGAGTCTTATTTCAATTCCAGCGGCTGGTAGTAGCGCACGTTGTCCTTGTGGGGCGAGTAGATGCCGTTGTAGTATTCCACCCAGTCTGTAGGTCCCCACATGTAGGATTGCACCTGAATGTTGTCACCAGCCGAGAGCCAGTAGTGCGGGTCTTGCACATAGCGTGGATTGCAGAAGAGTCCGTTGCGGAATTTGATGAATTTGGCGTTGTCCATGCGTACATAGTTGGGCTTGGGTTCGTAGCGGATGGGCAGATGCTCCACGATGAGTGCATTCAGTTCGAAATGGTGAACGCCGTCGGCATCGTCGGCGCGGACTATCAGCCCCGGACAGCCGTGCAGTTTCCATGGCCCGGCGGTGGAAGGGACTTCCTCGGTGTAGAACACCGTCCAGATTCTGCCGCCAAATTCGCCCACAGCTTTCTTGCAAGGATAGGTGGCGACGGTGGCGGTGTCGTCCTTCAGTTCCCACTTGATGGTGTTCATGGGCTGGGTGGTTTCGTAAGGCTTCGGCACTACGCCTTCACGGGTGGTGAGCTGGCCTTCGGGGTAGTTGGTATAGACGCACTCGGGCATCATGTTGACGCAATGTGCCCACAGGGCGTGCAGCACATCCTCGCTGCGGTTGCGGTGGACGAAGCGGTCGTACCAGTAGTACTCCATCATGCGGTTCACCTTGGTGCCTACCTGCACGGCCAAGCGCATGGTATCGACCATTGCCTCGCCCGTCTTTCCCAAGCGGGTGTTACAGGCATAATCATACACGACGGTGAACTGTGAGACATCTACACTGTCTTTTGTTTGGCTGAAGCCACAGAGGGCAGCCATCCCTGTGAGCAGGGACAGAAAAAGTCTTTTCATGTTGCTGGAATGATTAAAGATGAAAACCTCTGAATAATTCGTGTTTATTTCACACCGTACACTTCCTTGACGATGTGCCATTTGCCGTGCAGGTCGGTACCGTCCACACCTTCGTCTGCCAGAATATTGAAGAGGTGTTGCCAGTCGTACTGTGGATGTGTCTGCTTTTGCTTTCTTGCCCATTCGCGCCATTCTTGGTCGGTTTTGTGGTGGATGGGGATGTCGCGTGTGATGGTGTAATCCTTGATGCCTAAATCTTTCATCATCGTCTCGGCACGGTCGATGTACATCTGAGAGGTTTCCGTGCTGGCATAGATATAGGCTTTGTAGCCGATTCGGTGGCAGCCTCGTTCCATCTCTTTGCGAACACTCCAACCCCAGGCGGTTTCATCCCAGTCGGTGATGCTGTAGTGAATCCAGTCGCCAGCTTTAGCCTTCTTGTTGATGATGCCCAACATGCCGTTGGGGAAGAGGAAAAGGGTCTGCTCGCGTGGCGCATTGCCTGTCACACCAGAGGGGGCGCCACCTGAGAATTTGGTGATGAGGTTTGCCACCAGCTTCTCTCCTTGCCGCTTGGTCTCAATCTTCTTCAGATGGCTGTTGCGCATTCGGGGCAGATTTTTCTGATTGAAGGGCTTACCGTCTAATTGTATGATGGTTTGGTCTGTGGGGAAAGACATCTTGAAGAACTGCTCATCGATGTAGCCCTTTTCGCCTTCTGGCTGAATCCACACGCCTTCGCAGTAGTTGACGAGGTAGAAGGTTCTGTCCTTTCCCCTGAATTTAGATTGTATAACTTCCACCAGCGGTTTGTACTCAAACTTCTCCTGCTGTGGCTGACTGCTGTTCTTGATGGCGATGACCGCCGACGCAATGCCGGCACAGCTGAGGAGGAAGATGATGCCAGCGATGGCTGCGGCTTTAGCGGTGAAGCCCCACGACCTCAGGCCCTTTTCAACGCCTTCTGTGAGGGGAAGGGCATCATTGGGAGTAAAGGTCTTCTTTTCAAACTTTGCCCATTCATGGTTGATGTCGGGCATTCCTATTCTCTTGTCAAGTTCTTGAGTTGTCATAATTGTGCGGTTTTAAAGATGGAACGGATTTTGGATAATGAATGCGTGATGTGTTTGTTGACGGTTGATGGGCTGATGCCCAACGTTTGTGCCGTCTCCGTGTAGGTCATGTCTTCGTCGTAGTGGAGGGCGAGGATGCGCTTGTCTTGCTCGGTAAGGTGCTGGTCGATGACTCGTTCCAGTTCCTCCAGGAGTTCTTGCCGCTCTTGCTCCTGCTGCATGTGCTGCTCGGCTTGCAGCTCAGCCTCGATGGCGGCGTTTTGTCGATGGGTGCGGAGGATGTTGAGGCAGTGGTTCTTCACCGCTGCCATCAGGTAGCCTGTGACGGTGTCCTCCTCGAGGGGCGGTTTTCGGTGCCACAGTTGCGTGAACACTTGGCTCACAGCATCGCGGGCATCCTCTTGGCAAAGGCCTTGGGAGCGTTGTCCCACGTCCTTGGCCAGCAGCGAGTAAGCGAATCGGTACATCTGCCGGTAGTTGCTTTTGTACAGCTGCTCGAATGTCTTTTTGTCGTAATGAATCATTTTTCTGTTGACTTTTTGTGGTGTCTTTACCTGTAAGACACACGAAAGTGGAAATCAAATACCCCTCAACGCATTATTTTTTGCAAAAATAGAAAAAAAGTTTTAACTTTGCCGCAGAAAAAGCAGAATAGTAAAATGGCAAATGTTTTGACTCAGGAGGCTGTGGAGTTGTTGAAGCAGCTGATTGCCACGCCCAGCGTAAGCCGCGACGAAGCTCGTGCGGCTGATGTGCTGGAAGCTTATATGACCAGCAAGGGGTTGCACCCTCAGCGGCACGGTAACAACGTGTGGTGCTTTTCACCGAATTTTGACAACAGCAAACCGGCCATCTTGCTAAATGCCCACATCGACACGGTGAAGCCTGTGGCGGGTTGGCAGCACGACCCTTTTACGCCGACAATCGAAGGTGACCGGCTTTATGGCTTGGGCAGTAATGACTGTGGTGGTGGTCTGGTAGCGTTGATGGAGACCTTTTGCAGGTTGACTCTATCGGGAGGGGCTGCTCCCCTCATCTTCCTTGCTTCCTGTGAAGAAGAGGTCAGCGGCAAGAACGGCATCGAGTCGGTGCTGCCTCTCTTGCCTCCGATAGACTTTGCCATTGTAGGTGAGCCCACAGGAATGCAGCCGGCCATTGCCGAGAAGGGGCTGATGGTGATTGATGCTGTGGCGCACGGCAAGGCCGGTCATGCGGCAAGGAACGAGGGTGACAACGCCATCTATCATGCCATGCAGGATATACTGTGGCTGAAAGACTGGCAGTTCCCCAAGCAGACGGAACTGCTCGGTCCCGTGAAGCAGACGGTGACCATCGTGGGTGCTGGCACCCAGCACAATGTCATTCCCGACCAGTGTACCTTCACCATTGATGTACGCAGCAACGAGTGTTACACCAATGAGGAAATCTTTGCCTTCTTCCAGCAACACCTGACTTCGGAACTAAAGGCACGTTCCTTCCGTCTGTCTCCTTCTCATATTCCGATGGAGCATCCTTTTGTGCAGGCTTGCATCAAGCTGGGGTTGAAACCCTTCGGCTCTCCGACACTCAGCGACCAGGCTCTCATGCCCTTCCCGTCGTTGAAGCTGGGGCCTGGCGATTCGTCGCGTTCCCACACGGCAGACGAATACATTAAAATAAGCGAGATAGACCATGCTATCTCGCTGTATCTGCGGTTGCTCTTGCCGGGTAAAGCACCTGGCGCAGGACACCCCGAAAGGGTATCCTCACCGTTTGGTAATTTTGCAGTTTAGGCTTTTCGATTTGATGATGTAGATGCCACTGGGAAGATCGCTAAGTGCTACATCAATGTTGCCGTCGGCGGTGGAGTGAGCTGTCTTGACGAGTGTACCCGAAAGGGCGTAAATGCGGAGTGGCTCGGAGATTGTACCGACAGCTGCAATCTGTGGAATGCTGGTGGTTTCATCTGTCAGGGTGAGGGTGCAGGGAGAGCGGGGTGTACCCACAAGGTCGGCTGTGAACACAGCGGTTTGTGCGATGGCATAGTGCTTTCCTTCGGCGTCGGCTGCCAGAAAGGTGATGGGCTCTCCACCTGTTCCATGTACAGTAAGGTAGATGCGACCGTCAATCATTTGTCCTACGCCTCTACATTCTGTGCCCGAAAAGGCTGCTATAGTGTATGATTGGTCTTCGGCGCCAGCTTTTTCTGTCTTCAGCTGGGCGATGATGTTCATGGTGTTGGGGTAGGCGTGCTTGTTGCAAGTGAAAAGATGCTTCCCTGGTGCTCGTGACACGTGCATGAGTCCGCGCTGCTTGGTCTCTGTTGTGGTGCTGTAGGCCAGTCCCTTGCTGGAAGCCGCTTTGATGAGGTAGGCAGCCTGAGGCGAAAGAATGTTGAGGCTACCCTGCCATGCGCCATCGGAATAGACAGCAAATGCGTCTTGGCTGGCGATGCAGTCGCCCTCTTCCCATTGCGCAGCAGAGAGGGCTGCAGAGAGGGACGCCGAAAAGCTGAACGGATAGCCCACCCAGTTCCAGCCCTGGTGAAGGGCGAAGGTGGGGGCGGCGGTGACATAGGTGGCTTCGGTGAAGGTATAGACTGTTCCCTGCGTCATGTTGAGTTTGTAGCCTTTGGTCGCCTCCAGAGTCTTCAGCTCGCCCGTCATGCCGAGAACGTCGTCGTTGTAGGCCGATGCTGTCTGGCTAAGAATCTGTTGAGCCTTGTCGAAGGTTTCCACGGGGATGGAGGTGCTGAAGTTGTGGGAAATCCAGTTCCATCCTTCCGACAGGATGATTTGGGCGGGCAGAGAGTCGCCAGCCACCGTAAACTTCTGTAGGTCTGCAACGGGGTAGGTGATGCTGTAGCCCGTTGACTCAACGGTCAGTTCCTGGCTGGAAGAGGCCACGATGCGCAGGTGGTCACTGAAGGCAAACTTCACGATGTCGCCGTTTTTCAGCCAAACATTCAGTGTGCTGTATTGTGCTTGCATTGGTGTGCAGCAAGCCAGTAAAAGAACCGTAAGAAATGTTGTTGGTTTCATGGGAATACGGTGATGTGGTTATGAGGTCGGTTGTTGGTCTTTCCAAAGTTTGTAGGGGCGAGTAAGCAGAAACTTGCTGTAATAGCGAGGGTCGCCTGTCACTTCTCTGCCAAGGAAGGAAGGGATGGAGTATTCTTCGTCGGGGCTTTCCAGCTCGATTTCGGCAATGGTCAGCCCTTCGTTGTCGCCGAAAAACTCGTCCACTTCAATGGTGTGTTTGCCATTCTTGATGAGATAGCGGTCTTTGATGACAGCACCGGGGCGGCACAATTTCATCAGCTGCCGTGCGTCGTCAAGAGGAATTTCTGTCTCGAATTCATAGCGACTCAAGCCTGTAGGGTCGGCATTGCCTTTGATGGTAAGGTAGCCCTTGTCTCCACGAATGCGGATGCGCACGGTCTTGCCAGGTTCGGTGGCAAAGTAGCCTTGCTCGATATGTGTGTAGTTGTAGGCCAAGTGTTTGTAGGGACCTTGGACGAGGAATTTTCTTTCTATTTCGATGTGCATAGATAATTTGACAATTGAAGACTCCCTCTGTCCTTTGGACATCTCCCCCTCTATGGGGAGAATCCATCCGGATGGCGTTCCCTCCCATAGAGGGGAGGGTTAGGGAGGGGTC
>R20__coassemble_281_pt1 | contig 40026 bp, 35 predicted proteins | sample R20__metabat2_low_PE_030 | metagenome-assembled genome bin R20 | reverse complement strand
TAATAGAAACTAAAAAACGATTTTTTGCGATTTTACTGTCACAACTGTCACACAGCGGTCATTAGGTTGGGAACCAACAGCTTGCTTGTGACAATAAGGTGATATTTTACTGTCACCCATTGTCACAACTGTCACACTTTCTGTCACACCTTAACCAGGTGACAACCAGGCAGATATGAAAATCTGTGACAATGTGACAATAAAAACTCCACAAACTCGCTAAGGGGGAGTTTGTACTTTTTCCCGCCAGTCGTCACGATGGTGCGGGAAAACTTTCCCGACGAAGCGTGAAAACTTTCCTGACGAAGCGTGAAAACTTTCCTGACGAAGCGTGAAAGCTTTCACGAACCATTGTGACATCGGTAGCACAGGTGCGCTACTGAAGTGATACAGGTGCGCCGCTAACGCTAAACTCTCTTTCCTTTTTATAAATACTCTTAAAATAGGGCGGCTGCAACCTTTTTTAGCATATTTTAAGTACTTTCTGTCGGCATAAAGTGTTAATTTTGCGCCCGAAATCAAAAAAACGACATTTTTAGTATATGGCAGAAGCTATTGATATTCGTGAATTGAACGAAAGAATCGAAAAGCATAGCGCTTTCGTAACGAACCTGATGACGGGCATGGAACAGGCCATTGTCGGTCAGAAACATCTTGTGGAGTCTTTGTTGATTGGCCTGCTCTCCGACGGCCACATCCTGCTGGAGGGCGTGCCGGGCCTGGCCAAGACGAAGGCCATCAGGACGCTCTCGTCGCTGATTGATGCGCAGTTCAGCCGCATCCAGTTTACGCCCGACCTGTTGCCGGCAGACGTTGTGGGCACGATGATTTTCAGTCAGAAGGATGGGCAGTTCATAGCCAAGAAAGGCCCTGTGTTTGCCAATTTCGTGTTGGCAGACGAAATCAACCGTGCGCCGGCCAAGGTGCAGTCAGCCCTGCTGGAGGCCATGCAGGAGCGGCAGGTGACCATCAGCGGCGTGACGTATGACCTGCCCAAGCCGTTCCTGGTGATGGCCACGCAGAACCCGATAGAGCAGGAGGGCACCTATCCGCTGCCCGAGGCGCAGGTGGACCGTTTCATGCTGAAGGTGGTGATTGACTACCCGAAGCTGGACGAGGAGAAGAAGATTATCCGCCAGAACATCGCGGGCGAGGCTGTTCAGATTCGTCCCATCATGACGACGGCGGAGATAGAGGCTGCGCGCAAGGTGGTGAACCAGGTGTATCTGGACGAGAAGATTGAGCAGTATATTGCCGACATCGTGTTTGCCACACGCTACCCCGACAAATATAACCTGAAGGAGTTGAAGGGTCTGATTGGCTTCGGCGCCTCTCCGCGTGCCTCCATCAATCTGGCGCTGGCTTCGCGTGCGTATGCCTTCATTAAGCATCGCGGCTACGTGATTCCAGAGGATATTCGTGCCATTGCCCACGACGTGCTGCGCCACCGCATCGGCCTGACCTACGAGGCTGAGGCCAGCAACGTGAACTCGGAGGAGATTGTCAGCAAGATTATCAATAAGGTGGAAGTGCCATAATAATTGAAAATTGATAATTGATAATTGAAAATTGATAATTGAAAATTGTCGCAAGAACGTAAAAACGTACAACTTTGGAATACGAAGAACTTCTACAGAAGGTCCGCAAGATCGAGATAAAGACACGCGGTCTCTCCAGCAACATCTTTGCCGGCGAGTACCATTCAGCCTTCAAGGGGCGCGGCATGGCGTTCAGCGAGGTGCGTGAATATCAGTATGGCGACGATGTGCGCGACATCGACTGGAACGTGACGGCCCGTTTCAACAAGCCCTTCATTAAGGTGTTTGAGGAAGAGCGCGAACTGACGGTGATGTTGCTTGTGGATGTGTCGGGCAGTCTGGACTTCGGCACCCAGGTGCGCACCAAGCGCGAGATGACCACGGAGATTGCGGCGACGCTGGCGTTTTCTGCCATCCAGAACAACGACAAGATAGGCGTGATATTCTTTTCGGACCGCATCGAGAAGTTCATTCCGCCGAAGAAGGGGCGCAAGCACATCCTGTTCATCATCCGCGAGCTGCTGGACTTTACGCCCGAGAGCAACCAGACGAACATCGGCATGGCGATTGAATACATGACGAATGCCATCAAGAAGCGCTGCACGGTCTTCCTTCTGAGCGACTTCTTCGACCATACGGACTACTCGAACCAGCTGACGATTGCCAACCGCCGGCATGATGTCATAGCGGTGCAGGTGTATGACCAGCGCATGACGGAGCTGCCCAACGTGGGCATCGTGAAGATGCAGGATGCCGAGACGGGCGAGGACATCCTGGTGGATACCAGCAGCAAAGCCGTGCGCCGTGCGCATCACGAATGGTGGATTCAGTACCAGGGCTGGCTGAAGACCGTGTTTACGAAGTCGGGCGTTGACAGCGTGTCGGTGCGTACCGACGAGGACTTCGTGAAGGCCCTGCTGAATTTGTTTAAGAAACGTGCATGAGGAAAGATTACATGATAAAGATAAATAATGAGCAACGTGAGCAATGGAGAATGAAGGGGGTGCTGCTGCGGCTGGCATTCTTCATTCTTTGTTCTTTGTGCTTCGTTTCATCGAAGGCTCAGGTGACGGCTGAGGCAAAGCTGGATTCTGCGAGCATTTTCATCGGCCAACGCATGGGAATTACCGTGGAGGTGAGTGCCGACGCGGGGCAGCTGGTGGAGATGCCGGCGTGCGATTCGCTGCAAATGCTGGTGCCCGGCGTGGAGTTTATGAATGCGACACCTGTTGACACGGAATATGTCAACGAGGGCAAGCGGATGGTGCTCACCCGGAAGTATTATGTCACCTCGTTTGACACGGCCCTCTACCGCATCCCGCCTATGGAGGTGAAGGTGGATGGCAAGGTCTATAAGACGAAGCCGATGGGCATGAAGGTCATCATTCCGTTCAAGGTTGACACCTTGCATGTGGATAGCATCTTCCCCATCAAGGGCGAGATGGAGCCGCCGTTTATGTGGGAAGATTGGAGCCTTGTGTATGGGCTTTCGCTCTTTTCGCTGCTGATGACCGTCGTGCTGATCTATGTGGCTGTGCGCCTGAAGGACAACAAGCCCATCATCCGCCGCATCAAGCGTAAGAAGCATATTGCGCCCCATAAGGCAGCCATGCAGAAAATTGCCGAAATCAAGGAGGACAAGACGCTGTGGCAGGGCGACGACTCGAAGGAGTATTACACGCAGCTGACCGACACCCTGCGTCAGTATATCCGTGAACGCTATGGCTTCAATGCCATGGAGATGACTTCGTTTGAGATTATCACCAAGCTGCAGGAGGTGAACGACGAGAGTGCCATCAGCGAACTGCGTGAACTGTTCCAGACGGCAGACCTCGTGAAGTTTGCAAAATACAGTACGCTCATCAACGAGAACGACCGCAATCTGGTCTATGCCATTGAATACATCAACCAGACGAAGCAGGAGGAGACCGAGGAGCAGAAGGCGCAGCCGGAAGAGATTGTGGTGGTTGAGCCGCACTCCCGGATGACCAAGCGTCTGCTGACGGCGGGGGTTGTTTTGGCTTCCGTTGCCCTGCTGCTTGCGGTTAGCTATTTGTGTTACAGAATTTACATGTTGACGTTGTAAGATGGAATTTAAGAATCCGTTGTTTTTCATATTGCTTTTCGCGCTGATACCATACATCCTGTGGTATGTGTTGAGGTACAAGAAGAGTTTGCCCTCGCTGCGAGTGCCTGAGACCATCAAGTACCGCATGGCGCCGAAGAGTTTTAGGCTCTATCTGTTTCATCTGCCGTTCTTGCTGCGGCTTGCTCTGTTCACGCTGGTGGTCTGCATCATGGCTCGTCCGCAGAGCAAGCACACCTGGAGTGATACCGACGTGGAGGGTATTGACATCATGTTGGCGGTGGATATTTCTACCAGTATGTTGGCGCAAGACTTTAAACCGAACCGTGTGGAAGCTTTGAAGGTGATTGCCCAGCAGTTCATCGACAAGCGGCCCAATGACAATATCGGCCTCACCATTTTTGCTGGTGAAACCTACACGGCCTGTCCGTTGACCACCGACCACGCTGTGCTGATGAATCTGTACAGTAGTGTCGATTGCAACATGGCACTTCGTGGCGTGATTGACGACGGTACGGCCATCGGAGACGGCATTATGAATGCGATTCTGCGCCTGAAGGAAAGTCAGGCCAAGTCGAAAGTCGTCATCCTGCTTACCGATGGCGTGAACAATAGTGGTAACATATCCCCCTTGACGGCTGCTGAGATAGCCAAGAAATATGGCATACGCATCTATACGATAGGTATCGGCAAGAATGGCATGGCTCCTTATCCCCTGCCTACGGGCGGAACGGTGATGTACCCTGTGGAGATTGACGAGCCGATGATGAATAAGATTTCAAGGGAGACTGGCGGACGTTATTTCCGTGCCCAGCAGAATGCCGACCTTTCTGCCGTTTATGCCGATATAGACAAGATGGAGCGGACGAAATTCAGCGTGAAGGAATATAGCAAACGCAATGAACTCTATGAGCGTTACGCCGTGGCCGCACTCATTGTGTTGCTGCTTGAAATTTTGCTTCGCTATTTAGTATTAAAGAGATTGCCTTGATTATGTTTAGATTTGCACACCCCATATATCTGTATCTGTTGCTGCTGATTCCAGTCTTCATCGTCGCCTACATTTTGATACGCTGGCGGATGAAGAAGCAGCTGGCCATCTTTGGCGACCCGCGCCTGATGGCACACCTGATGCCTGGTGTGTCGGCCATCAGGCAGCACATCAAGTTCTCCCTGATGATGCTTGCGCTGGGGTTGGCCATCCTTGTGCTGGCTCGTCCGCAGTTCGGCACACGCAGCGAGGAGGTCAAGCGCTCGGGCATTGAAGTGATGATTGCATGTGATGTGTCCAATTCCATGCTTTGTCAGGACGTGAATCCAAGCCGTCTGGACAAGTCGAAGATGATCGTGAGCAAGCTGATTGAGCAGTTCGACCAAGACAAGGTTGGCCTGGTGGCATTTGCCGGTTCTGCCATCACGTTGTTGCCGATGACGGCAGACTACGTGAGTGCCAAGATGTTTCTCGACCAGCTGAATCCCTCCACGGTTACCCTTCAGGGCACTAATATGGCAGAGGCCATCCAGCGCTCGTTGATGGGCTTCTCCGAAAAGAGCCATGTGGGACGGGCACTCATCTTTATTACTGATGCCGAAGACCATGAGCAGGGGGCTGTTGAGGCTGCAAAGGCCGCAAAGAAGGCAGGGGTGCAGATTTTTGTGCTTTCTGTCGGCACGGCAAGTGGCGGTCCAATCCCCATGGGAGATGGAACCTTCAAAAAGGACAAGGCTGGCAATGTGGTGACAACGAAGTTGAACGAGCAGGTGGGCAAGGAAATTGCAAAAGCTGCCGGTGGCATTTATGTGCATGTGGACCAGTCGGGACAGGCCCAGAGCATCCTGGAGGCAGAGATTGAAAAGATGCAAAAGGACGAAATCTCCACGGCCATGTATTCCGAATATGACGAACAGTTCCTGGCTGTAGCCGTCCTGTTGCTTTTTGTGCTGATTCTTGAGTGCTGCATTCGGGAAAAGAAGAATCCGCTGCTTCAGAAGATTACATTGTTTAAACGAAGATATTGAAATGACTGAAAGGGCGTAGTCCCTTGGATACCAGAAGGACTTATGAATAGAATATTACTCATCATAGTAGGCTGTTTGACCATCTTGCATGTGGAGGCGCAGAGCACAGACCGCGACCACATCCGTGTGGGCAATCGTGCCTACAGAAACCAACAATACGACCAGGCCGAAACGTCCTACCTGCGGGCTTTGTCCAAACAGAATTCCTACGAGGCTTTCTACAATCTGGGCAATGCTTATCTGATGCAGGGGAAGGACTCTACAGGGGCGGCACAGTTTATGAATGCAGATTCGTTGGGCACTACCAACCAGAAGAAGCGTGCCATGACTTATCACAATCTTGGCAATGTGTGGTATGCACAAGGCTCTTCATTGCTGAAAGGCAATCAGAATGCAACTGGGGCATTCCAGAAAGCTGTGGATTATTATAAAAGTAGCCTTCGATGCAATCCAGATGACGATGAGACCCGCTATAACTTGGCAAAAGCGCAGTTTCAGTTGAAGAAAAGCCAGCAGAACCAAAAGCAGAATCAGCAAAATCAGCAACAACAGCAGCAGAACGAAGATAAGCAAAAGCAGGAGAAGCAAAAGCAAGAAGAGCAGAAACAACAACAGCCCCAGCAACCAAAGGAAGAGAAGAGTCAGATGTCTGACCAGACTTCGGAACAATTGCTTAACTCTGCTCGTCAGGATGAGAAAAAGGTGAGGGAAAAGATGAAGCAGCCAAAAGCTGGACAGCGCCAGCTGGAAAAGGACTGGTAAAATCCAAGTACAATTTACCATGTGCCATAAAAATGTAAAAACGTAAGAATGAAACGAATAATAAGCATACTTCTTTTATTGGTGATAATCTCTCAGCGCATTTTTGCCGATGGGGTTACACTTGTTGCCAACGCCCCTTCAACGGTGGAGGTTGGTGATAAATTTCGTGTGCAATTCACGGTGAACACACAGGGGGCCAGTCATTTCACACCTCCAGATTTTAAGGGGTTTGAGGTAATATATGGGCCCAGTACATCATCGCAGAGTAGTGTTCAGTTTATCAATGGCCGTACAACGCAGACGAGCAGCATTACCTACACTTTTGTTGTGCTCTGTAGCGTTGCTGGCACCTACACCATCAATCCTGCTTCCATCACGGCAGAAGGCAAAGTGGTCAAGTCCAACCCTATAAAGGTAAAGGTGTTGCCGCTGGGTCAGGGAGGCAATGCCTCAAATCAGAGTGGGGGGGCAGGCCGTTCTTCCGCTTCCGGGCAATCGCCACAGTCTTCTGCATCAGGAGCGAATGTGTCGGCCAACGAGCTTTTTATGACGGCGACTGCCAGTCGTACGCGGGTCTATGAACAAGAAGCGATATTGCTCACCTATAAACTTTATTCGACCGTTAATCTGACGCAGCTTGACGGTAAACTCCCCTCGCTTGATGGTTTCCAGATTCAGGAAATAGATTTGCCACGCAACAAAGAGTGGCAGCTTGACCAGTATAATGGTCGCAATTATCGTTCTGTCGTTTGGAGTCAGTATGTGCTTTTCCCCCAGAAGAGTGGCGATTTGGTCATCCCGCCTGTTTCCTATGAAGGCGTTGTGGTGGTTCGCAACCGTTATATTGACCCCATCGAGGCTTTCTTCAATGGGGTTTCAGGTATGCAGGAAATGAAAAAAAAGATTGTCGCACCAGAGCTGACTATCCATGTGTCTCCCCTGCCGGCAAAACCTGCAAACTTCTCGGGTGCTGTGGGCAAGTTCACTCTTTCGTCGTCCATCAGCCAGACAGAACTTGATGCAAACGATGCCGTCACGCTGAAGATGAGTGTGAAAGGCACAGGCAACATGAAGCTGATTAGTACGCCCGAGGTGCTCTTCCCGAAAGATTTTGAAACTTACGATGCGAAAGTGAACGATAAATTCTCGCTGACACGTGGCGGGCTGTCTGGTTCAAAAGAATTTGAATATTTGGCTGTTCCACGTCATGGGGGTACTTATACGATTCCACCCGTTGAGTTTGTTTATTTTGATACGGATGCACGTACATATAAGACGCTGAAAAGCGAGGCTTATACGCTCAAGGTGAACAGGGGAAAGGGTGGTAATGTCCAGACCGCAGACTATTCTAATAACCAGCAAGATGTAAAGGAACTGAATCAGGATATCCGTTACATAAAACAGGGTGATGTCTCTTTGCATGAGACTGGCGAACAGTTATGGGGCACATGGCGCTATGTGCTTTACTATGCTGTGCCATTCCTTATTTTCATTGTTGTTCTGATTGCTGGCAGTAAACGCATGGCGGCGAACCATGACTTGGTGCGTGTTCGCGGACGTAAGGCCAACAAGATTGCCCTGAAACGCATGAAAAAGGCAAACAAGTTGTTGGCCGAGAAGAAGCAGGGAGAATTCTACGACGAAGTGTTGCGTGCTATGTTGGGCTATGTGGCCGACAAACTTAACATTCCGCAGGAGCATTTGAACAAGGACAACATCCAGTCGGAATTGTCGGCAAACAATGTGAGCGAAGAGCATATCAACGCTTTCATCAAGACGCTGAACGACTGTGAGTTTGCACGTTATGCTCCAGGTGATGCCACGGCCAACATGGCTAATGTGTATGATAGTGCCATTCGGACTATCACTCAGATGGAGGACACTATTTAAAATCGTTTTATCAAAGAAAAGCAGAAATGAAACAAGTACTTTCCATATTGTTCTTGCTCTTGTTGAGTCTTTCGGCATATAGTGTGACAAAAGCCGAAGCTGACACGCTCTATAGTAATGAAAATTACCAGAAAGCCGCAAAGGCATACGAAGCAATTTTGTCGGAGCAGGGGGTAGCTGCAGAGATTTATTATAATTTGGGCAATTGCTATTATAAAATGGAAAATATTCCTCTGGCAATACTTAACTATGAACGGGCTTTGATGCTCAGTCCTGGCGATGGAGATATCCGTGCCAACCTGGCTCTTGCACGTGGCAAGACAATCGACAAAGTGACACCGCCATACGAAATGTTTTTTGTGACGTGGTGGCGCGACTTCACTCATTACCAGAGCCTTTCGGCATGGGCTACCACCGGGATTGTCTGCTTTATACTCACCCTTGTAGCTTTGCTGTTTTATTTCTTGGCATTTGGCATCCGTCTGCGTAAGGTTAGTTTTTATTTGGGCATTGTTTGCTTGGGCCTTACTGTGTTGGTAAATCTGGCAGCCTATTCGCTGAGTTCGGAAATGGAGCGGAACAAGGCTGCCATAGTAATGCAGGCCGCCGTGTCTGTCAAGAGTTCGCCCAGCGAAAGCAGCACAGACCTGTTCCTCATTCACGAAGGTTCGAAGGTGAAGCTTATTGATTGTACGATGAAAGATTGGTACGAAGTGAAACTTGAAGAGGGCAAGCAAGGGTGGCTCCCAGCTGCAGCCGTAGAAATCATTTAACTACTATAGTAAAAAGAAAGCCCCGTGGACCTTCCGCACCTCATAGAATTGGACCATATATGGACACTGGCACTTAATGGCAGCGATTCCGTATTCTGGGATAACGTCATGTACACGGTGACGAACACATTCTCGTGGTCGTTGGTTATTGTAGCTTTGCTGACAATCATATTTAAAAATAACACTTTGCGTGAGTCCCTGCTGATATTTTTGGCGATTGCCCTGCTTATCTTGGTGGCAGACCGCATTTGTTCTGGTCTTGTGAAACCGATGGTTGCCCGATGGCGACCGACGCAGGATCCACAGTTAATGTACATGGTAGATGTGGTGCGTGGTTATCGCGGTGGGCGCTACGGATTTTTTTCGGGTCATGCCTGTAATACAATGTGTGTGGCCGTCTTCCTTTCATGGCTCTTCCGTTATGCAAAACTGACGTTCACTTTGCTGTTTTGGTCTGTTTCCACCACATTCACGCGCATCTACCTTGGTGTGCACCATTTGGGCGATGTGCTGGTCGGCTTTGTCATAGGCATCCTGCTGGGCTCTTTGTTCTATTTCCTGTTGGAGCGGTTGCACCACCAATCCAAAGCCAAGCGACTTATTTCTAATCAGTTCACGCCTTCTGGCTATCTTGTCAGCGACATGAATGCCCTGCTTACAATCATTTTCTTCAACTACATCATGGTGATTATTTTCTCCATGACTTTAGGCTTGGGCTAATCGCATCCCCTTTCTTAAAAGACATCCATGTCTGCCTTATTACGCAAATTATTTTGGCGTAAAATTCATTTTTTTCATGGCCTCATTAAACCTTTTCTTTGTTTTGAGGTCACAACAACAAAACAACGGTTGTCAATCCATGAGTAAATATGACGAAAACGACATCATTCAGAAGCTAAAAGACCCTTCGCAGAAAAGGCGTGCTTTTGAGGTTGTGGTGAATCAATACAGCAGGACACTCTATTGGCAAATCCGACATCTTGTTCAAGTACACGATGATACGGATGACATCCTGCAAAACACTTTCCTGAAAGCATGGAACGGCATAGACAACTTTGCAGGAGACTCAAAACTCTCCACTTGGCTTTACAGGATTGCTTACAACGAAAGCATTACTTTCCTCAAACAAAAGCGGGAAACTTACTCTTTGGATGCAACAGGCGATGATGACGATGAAGGTAGCGTAAACACATACGCAATGCAATTGGAAAGTGACGAGTACATGGATGGCGACAAAACCCAAATGCTCCTGCAACAAGCCATAGCCCAGTTGCCAGCCAAACAGAAAGCAGTATTTACGATGAAATACTTTAACGAAATGAAATACGAGGAAATCCAGGCTGTGACAGGCACTTCCGTTGGTGCATTGAAAGCATCCTATCATCTCGCAGTAGAAAAAATAACGAAATTCTTTCACGCATTATGAAAACTAATAGTATTGACATGAACGACAACAAGATGTTTGAAGAGCTTGGCATTACCAATGCTTCTCCGTTCAAGACGCCAGACGGATACTTCGAAGGGCTGACGGCACGTGTCATGAAAAATATCCCTAACACAGAAGCCTCTGTCGAAAAAGAAGCTCAAGTGATAAAGCTTGAGCCCAGGAAGCGCACAAAAACTTTCTTCCGCTGGACTGCAGCTGCTGCAGCTTGCTTCCTGCTTGTCTTTACAGGTGTACAATATTGGAACCAAAGCGCCAACGACGGGCTGGTGGCCAACAATACAAGCGCTTGGGAAGAGTACGACGATGAGTATGCCGAAGAAATGCTCAGTTACACAGGAATGGACGAAACAGATGTCTATAATTACCTCTCTGGTACAGAATACTAACCCCTCAACACATACACAACTAATTATGAAAAAGCTGACATTTATTATTCTCTGCCTGCTCACCACCATCAGCATGGCAGCACAGAAACCTAATCAAGAAAGAAAAGAATTTTCTCCGGAAAAGTATCGTCAGAACCTGGAAGCCTTTATCACAAAGGAAGTCTGCCTGACTCCTGAAGAGCAGCAGAAGTTCTATCCCCTCCTGGGAGAAATGATGGAGGCACAGCGAAAACTGATGGATCAGGAACGCGAAATCATGCGCTCGGGCAAAGATGCCAAGACCGAAGCCGACTTTGAGAAAATCATCTCAAAATCCACAGCGCTACAGGTGGAAAACCGTAAACTGGAGCAGACCTACTACAAAAAGTTTGGCAAAGTGCTCAGTTGGGAGAAAATCTACAAGGTCCGTATTGCAATGGTTCGCTTCAACATGCAAGCCCTGCGTAAATTCTCTCCTCGAAAAGGAAAATGGAACGGTCCCCAAAAAGGGAAATGGGACAGGAACAAAAAGTGGCTTAACAAGAAGAACTAACTCTTGCTAACGCAGAACCAAACGCCTTACTGCATCCGCAACGCCGTCGGCTTCATTACTCAAGGTAATGTAGTCGGCGGCCTCTTTTACACACGGTTGTGCATTACCCATCGCTACGCCCATGCCGGCCAGCTGAATCATGCTGATGTCATTATAGCCATCGCCCACAGCCATCAGCTCGTCGCGTGTCATTCCCAATTTTTTCAGCAGGAAACGCAAACATTGCGCCTTGTCAATGCCTGTTGGAACCACTTCTAAATAGAATGGCTCACTCCGATAAGCATTGGCCCTTCCGGCCAGTTGGTCTGTCAAGGTCTGTTCAAATTTGTGCAAGGGTTCGGCTTCACCCACAATCATACATTTGGATAGCGGCCTTTTTGCATCTTTCAGAAAGTCCTTCACAACCAGAATCTCCATCTTGTTTCGGGCAGACGACAAGGAAATATAGGGATTTGAAGAGGCTTCCGTTACAATCTGGCTGCCGCAGTAGGTCATCATGGCAAATCCCGCTTCTTTGCAGCTGTTGTGCAAGAGCGTGATTACATCATCAGGCAACGTGTGAGCATAAAGCCTTTCCTTTGTCTGCCAGTTCCAGATTTCGCCGCCATTATAAGCCAGGACAAAGCCGCCATGTTTCGCCAGCCCTAATGCATCGGCTATGGGAGCGATACCATAGGTCGGTCGTCCGGAAGCAATGACAAGACGCACCCCCTGCCGCTGGGTCTCGGCCAGCGTCTCGATGGTGGCAGCAGACAGGGTCCTGTCATTCCGCGCCAAGGTTCCGTCTATGTCCAATGCTACCAACTTAATCATAATGCATAATTTTCAATTTTCAATTCTCAATTTTCAATTATAAAAATAATGCACAACCCATTATGCTTTACGCATTATGAATTATGCATTACCTTTGAGGTGCCTAGCAGATTCGAACTGCTGTAGACGGTTTTGCAGACCGTTGACTAAGCCACTCATCCAAGGCACCTTGTGGCAATCATTTTTCTTTTGCGACTGCAAAGGTAGGTTCTTTTGGCCGAACAGACAAACTTTTCGGCAAGTTTTTTTCCTTTTACCGCGAAAAAGATGTACTTTTGCAGCCAATATGAAAGATTTCATGCAGAGAATCGAGAGGAAAGTGCAGCAGTTCATCGATTGTGCCCACTTGCTTCAACAGGACGACAGGTTGCTTGTTGCCCTAAGTGGTGGGGGCGATTCTGTCTGCCTGTTGCTGCTACTCCTTCAGTTGGGCTATTCTTGTGTGGCTGTCCATTGCAACTTCCATTTGCGCGGCGAAGAGAGTCTGCGCGACGAGGCTTTTGTTCGTCAGTTGTGCCAGCGATATGGGGTGGGGTTGCACGTTCAGGACTTTGAAACCATAGCTTATGCCCGTCAGCATCATCTTAGCATCGAGTTGGCAGCCAGAAACTTGCGCTACGATTTCTTTCAGCAGTTGTTGCAAACTGAACATTGTACGAAATTGGCCGTGGGCCATCATCAGGACGACAATGTCGAAACTTTCTTGCTGAATGCCATTCGTAAAACAGGCGTGCGAGGGCTTTGTGGCATCAAGCCCTTGTCAGTCAATGGACAAGGCACCACAGTTGTTCGTCCCTTGCTTTGCATCACACATCAGGAAATTCTCCGCTATCTTAATGAAAGAGGCGAGGCGTGGGTGACAGATTCCACAAATCTGGAAGACGATGCAGCCCGCAACCGCATCCGTCATCATGTCATACCTCAGTTGCAAACCATCAGTTCCGCCAGCGTCGGTAACTTGAATGCTACCATACAGAACCTTACCGAGGTGTTGAAGGTCTATGATGCAGAAATGGAACGTTGCATTCAAACCTGTGTTCGTCGCAAGGGAGACACTTATTATATTGATAGGGAACAGCTTTCCGCCTGCGTTTCTCCAATCTCAGTACTTCACGCTTTGCTTTCTCCTTTAGGTTTCAACGAAACCCAGATTCGCAACTTGCTTACAGCCAAGGGCTATCGCTGCAACCGTCCCAAAGGGGCGAAACCCATCCTGCTCCCTGGTCAGGGCCGCAATGTTATGGTTGATGTTAGCTGGAAAACCATTACTGTCAGTTTGTCTTCTTGTGAATAGTTTCTGCAAGAAAATAGTGTGCTGTTGTCGGAAATATACCCTTTTGGGGTAGGCTTTTCATGCGCTTTAATAAAAATTCGCTTGAAAGGTTGCCGCAGTAAGCAACCTTTTTCGTAATTTTGCAGCCTAAATGGATTTTCTTTGACGAAGATTTAGGTGAATGATACCAATCATGGGTTGTTGTTCCGATGATTTTGTATAACTTTGCAACAGGAATCTGATAAAAAAGATTTATATTCTACATGTCGAATCCTTTGGAAGAAGATCAAAGATACCGTCTCATACAGGGTGATTGTCTTTCCGTCTTAAAAAAGATGGAAAGCAATACCGTTAACTGCATTATTACCTCTCCTCCTTATTGGGGGATGCGTGCATACGACAACGAAGAAGATGAACATGAAATTGGCAATGAGGAAACGTTTGGTTTGTATGTGCAAAAACTCATGGAGGTGTTTAATGAAGTTAAGCGGGTACTGACAAAGGACGGTTCCTTTTGGCTGAATCTTGGAGACAGATACGTTGACAAGGCGCTGCTGGGTATGCCTTGGCATGTAGCTCTTGCTCTCATGGATAATGGCTGGATATTAAGAAACGATGTGATTTGGCATCAATTGAAGGGTACGCAAAGCTGTAAGGATAGGCTAAGGGATTCATACGAACACTTTTTTCATTTTGTGAAATCAAAGAAGTACTTTTATAATGCAGATGCCATATTGATTAAACCGCAGAAACAACCTATTGTTACAACAAAGACAACGGTTTCTTCTACAGGTGTTTCAGGGAAGAAATATAGGAAGCTGATAAGAGAAAGTAAGGATTTGACTGAGCAAGAGAAGCTGAATGCGGAGAATGCGTTGGATGAAGTATTAGCAGAAATTAGAGAAGGAAAGGTTAATGACTTTCGCATGACTATTAGAGGTGCACAGCGGGCTTGGCACAGTGATAATGCAAAGATAAGCGGAAGGGCAAAAGAACTGCAAGCCAAAGGATATTATGTTATGAAAATCCATGCAAAGGGGCATTTGCCCAACGATGTATGGGACATTGTGACGGAAGACACTTGGCGGACAGACAGTCATTGCGCTGTTTATCCTGAAGCATTGTTGCGTGTGCCGATACTTGCAACCTGTCCAGAAGGTGGCATTGTGCTGGATCCGTTCATTGGAACGGGAACCACGGTTTCTGCTGCTCTCAAGCTGGGTCGGCGTGGTGTGGGTATAGACCTCAGCCCCCAATATATAAAAACATCAAAGGAGAGACTAACCCAAATCATGTTGCACTAAACAATACTTGTAAGATTAGAAAATTAATATGATTATCCGTAATAATACCACCAGCAAGACCGCAACGCGGTCTTCGGTCAATAACCGAGGGTACGAGCGTAGCGAGCACCCCCGGACAGTAAGCGTATGGGTAACATCGACTCTGAAGGAGTCGCCCTTGCGAGCAGATGGGGCACTCTTTCAGAGTGCTTTCCATAGTTTCCTGTTGTCCCCAGGTCCTACGGACGCTGCGGTTACTGAGCGAAGACGCTTTCAGCGTCTTGGTGGTACGATTCTTTCTTCGAAAGCGCTGAAGCGATGAGCGGATAATCATAAAATTAATAATAAAGAATAACACTATGGCAATCGTAAAACCATTCAAAGGGGTACGTCCCCCGAAGGCATTGGTAGAGCAGGTGGAAAGCCGCCCATATGATGTGCTGGACTCGGAAGAGGCCAGGGCAGAGGCTGGCGACAATGAGAAGTCGCTTTACCATATCATCAAACCGGAAATCAATTTTGAGCCGGGCACCAGCGAATACGACCCACGGGTGTATGAAGAGGCTGCACGGCAGTTCCAGAAATTCCAGGACAAGGGCTGGCTGGTGCAGGATGAGCAGGAACAGTATTACATCTACGCACAGACATCCTGTCTGCCCGCCAACGGCAATCAGGAGAAGACGCAGTACGGCATTGTGGTTGGAGCCTACTCGGGCGACTACCAGACGGGTGTCATCAAGAAGCATGAGCTGACCCGTGCCGACAAGGAGGAAGACCGCATGAAGCATGTGCGTGTGAACGATGCCAACATTGAGCCTGTCTTCTTTGCCTATCCCGACAACGCCATGTTGCTGGCGCTGATTGAGAAGTATGCCAAGACGCAGCCCGAATATGACTTCATTGCACCCATCGACGGCTTCGGTCACAAGCTCTGGTGTGTCAGCGACAAGGCCGACATCCAGACCATTACAGACGAGTTTGCCAAGATGCCTAGCCTCTACATTGCCGACGGACATCACCGATCGGCAGCCGCAGCTTTGGTCGGTGCAGAGAAGGCAAAGCAGAACCCGAACCACAAGGGCGACGAGGAGTACAACTACTTCATGGCCGTCTGCTTCCCAGCCAGCCAGCTGACCATCCTGGACTACAACCGCGTGGTGAAGGACTTGAACGAACTGACGGCAACGGAGTTCCTTGAGGCATTGAAGAGGAATTTCACGGTGACGCCGAAGGGAAAAGCAGAGTACCGTCCACAGGAACTGCATGAGTTTTCGCTCTATTTAGAAGGCGAATGGTATTCGCTGAAAGCCAAGCCTGGCACATACGATGCCAACGACCCCATCGGCGTACTGGACGTGAGCATCAGCAGCAAGCTGATTCTGGACGAAATCCTTGGCATCAAGGACCTGCGTCGCGACAAGCGCATAGACTTTGTAGGCGGCTTGCGCGGCTTGGGTGAACTGAAACGCCGTGTCGATAGCGGAGAAATGAAGCTGGCCCTTGCGCTCTATCCCGTCACCATGCAGCAGATTATGGATATTGCCGACAGCGGCAAGATTATGCCACCCAAAGCCACTTGGTTCGAACCGAAGTTGCGCTCTGGATTGGTGATACATAAACTGAATTGATTTAATTAGGAATGAGGAATTAGGAATGAGGAATTGTTACTGGGCCAGTGTAAACTCCATTCCTCACATCTAATTCCTAATTCCTCACTCCTAATTCCTAATTCCTCACTCCTCATTCTCATGGACTCCTACCGCACCATAAAATCCCTTTCCGAGGGCACATATAGCGAGAAACGGAGCAAGTTTCTCGCTTTTGCTATGCCCGTCAGTTCGGTGGACGAGGTGAAGCAGTTGGTGGCGGAATATCAGAAGAAGTATTACGATGCCCGCCACGTCTGCTACGCCTATATGCTGGGAGCCGAGCGTCTGGAGTTCCGTGCCAACGACAACGGCGAGCCGAGCGGAACGGCTGGCAAACCCATCTTGGGACAAATCAGCAGCAACGAACTGACCAATATCCTCATCATCGTGGTGCGTTACTTCGGTGGCATCAAATTAGGTACCAGCGGATTGATTGTCGCTTACAAAGCCGCCGCCGCCGAAGCCATTGCTGCCGCAGAAATCATAGAGAAGACCGTGGATGAGGACATCACCGTCTTCTTTGAATACCCCTTCATGAACGACGTGATGCGCGTAGTGAAGGACTTGGAACCGCAGATTGTGTCGCAAGGCTACGACACCGATTGCTCCATGACCCTGCGTATCCGCAAGGACTCCATGCCGCAGCTCAAGGCTCGGTTGGAGAAAGTGGAAACATTGAACATTAGATAATGCACAGAGTACACAGAGAAGACAGAGTACACAGAGAATGTTGTTCACGGTATTGCCTTTTTCCAAACTTGAGGAAGGCACTCTGTGTGCTCTGTCTTCTCTGCGTCCTCTGTGTTTCTTGCAAACACCCCAAGCCTTCCTCTCCCTTCACCACACCACCACAGCAGGAACAGACTTTCGACTTAGAGGAAATACAGAACAACGGCGAACTCATCATCCTCACCCAGTACGGCCCCGACACCTATTTCGAGTTCCGTGGCGAACACTTCGGACGGCAATACCTCCTGGCCGATGCCTTTGCCCGCAGCCTCGGGGTGACTCTCCGGGTGGAGGTCTGCCGTAGTGCCGACGAATTGCAGTCGCGCCTGGCCGCTGGCGATGGCGACATCATTGCCTGCAATGTGCCAGACTCTCTGCATACGAATGAAAACCAGTACTTCCGTGGCGACACCATCATCCGCTCGTGGGCGGTGAGCAAGCAAAGTCCGGCATTGGCTAAAAGCCTGTCTGCATGGATTAAGGTGAACAACAAAAACCTGCTGGCACTCTCCACCATCCAGATCCGAACCAAGAGCGGCAAGACCTACACGCCGCGCCGCCGTGTTTCCGCCCCCATCCGCAATTTGGCCAAAGGCGAGATTTCTCTTTACGACCGCCTTTTCCGTCAGTATGCCCGTCAATGCAACTGGGATTGGCGACTGCTGGCCGCCCAGGCCTACCAGGAATCCGCATTCGACCCCGAAGCCGTTTCCTTTATGGGTGCCATGGGACTGATGCAGCTGATGCCCAGTACGGCACGCAGCGTGGGGGTAAGTATGCAGGACGTGTTTCTGCCTGAACACAACATCCGTGGAGCCGTGCGGCTGATTAACCAGCTGAACCAGCACTATTCCTTCATTCACAACGAGTCGGAACGCATCAACTTCATCCTTGCAGCCTACAATGCCGGTCCCGGCCATGTGGATGATGCCCGTGCCCTGGCCCGCAAATACGGCAAAGACCCCGACCGCTGGTTGGGCCATGTCGATGGCTATGTGCTCCGCATGGCCGAACCGCGCTACTACAACCTGCCCGAAGTGCAGCATGGCTACTTCCGTGGCAGCGAAACCTACGACTACGTAGGCAGCATCCGTGTCCGCTGGGAGGAATACAAGAAGGTAAGGAAGTAGGAGTACTTTATCTGCACCCTTTTAGTTTGCGGATATTTACCTCTGCGTCCCCCATTTATAGAACACACCTGATGCTTACACCACAGATTATCTAATGACAAATAACAAAGCCCTGGCTCCGAGAGAGTCGGGGCTTTGCGATAAAAAAAGAGGATGTGCCTGTTTTTGACACATCCTCTTTTGTTTTTATTGGTTAGTATCCTCGGTCGAAGCCTTTGGCATGAAGTTAATAAACGTCTGGACATACTGCAGCAACTGGCGTCCCACAATGATACTCTGCTGCGTCTGGTCGTTCTTGTCTTTTAATATTCGTTCCACATCAACCTCAAAAACTCATTAAAAGCCTTCCATAATATGCCCGAAAAAGATGGCAATTTGGCGGTTGTTCTGACGAATTTGGCCCTTTTTATACAAACTTTTTGTGCGAATAGGGGTGAAAAGCCCCTGTTTTTGCGCTAAATATACAAGGGTTTTGCGTTAATAGAAACTAAAAAACGATTTTTTGCGATTTTACTGTCACAACTGTCACACAGGGGCCATCAGGTTGTAAACCAATAGTTTGCGTGTGACAATAAACTGGTGTTTTACTGTCACCAATTGTCACAACTGTCACACTTTCTGTCACACCTTAACCAGGTGATGGCCAGACAGATATGCAAATCTGTGACAGTGTGACAATAAAAACCCCGAAAACTCGCTAAGGGGGAGTTTGTACTTTTTCCCGCCAGCAGTCACGATGGTGCGGGAAAACTTTCATGATGGTTCGTGAAAACTTTCCTGACGAAGCGTGAAAACTTTCACGAACCATTGTGACATCGGCAGCGCACCTGTGCTACTTCGGCAGCGATGGGGAGCCAGCGAAGTGACGATGCATCGTTGCAGAAGTGACGATGCACGGCCAGAGCCGTGACGATGTTTGGCCAAGGTCGCGACGATGCACGGCGACGCGTGTGACGATGCACGGCGGCGGCAGCGACGAAGCATCGCTACCGCCGTGGCGAAACACCGCCGCCGCCGCACCTCGGTGGTGGTGTTATTTGCAATAAAGCTTAGTGAGGAAATAGGTGTTCTCCCAATCCACAATCTTTACCTCGGACTCCTTTGCCGAGTGGATGTCGAACTCGTCGAGGACCATCACAGGCTTGTCAGTCAGATTGTAGAGCGGCCACACCTTTTCATTGCCGTCGGGAGAGAGGTCTTTGCTAAGCGACGGATTGCCGGTCTTGGCAAACTGCACCCACTCTGCCACACCTCCTTGTGCTCCAGGTCGGCATAGTTGTCGCGCAGCCAGCGGCCGTATTGCCTCGTCGCCCGTACCATATATATTATTAAGCCAATGCACATCAACAGGGAATAAGCATATACCATCGGCAGAAGAGCATAACTACGGGCAGCAACGCCAAACACCCCTCCTGCAACAATCGGTGCCATCATCGCCGCGACAGGCCACAGCGGTCGTCGGTCTGATAGGGTATCGCATAGCCCTTGGAGTCAGTCAGCTCAAGGACCTTCTGGGCGGTGCCGTCGAAAAGAATTTTATCCTCATTATCAATAGTTAGCTGTCATCCACTCAATAATCTTGATGAAGAAGTATGCGGCCGAGGCCTCGTGGTTGGTCGTGCCCAGAGTCTCTTTTGCTTCACCACTGTAGTCACCGACAAGTCCCTCTGTCTTGATATGATGCTCGTCAAGGAACTTCTTCATAGCATAGTAGTTCTCCACGGGTACGACATCGTCTTTCGTATCATGGCAGAGCATGATGTCGAAGTCGCTGCGGGGCGTCCAGCCGCTGGTGAGCGCATCCGTGCTGAATGCTTCTTTGAATCGGCGCGACAGGGAGCTGCTGGTATCGAGAACAGCTGCCGTGCAGATGTCACTTGTCTTTTTCGTCTTGATAAGCTCTTCGTCAAGGGGTACGCGCTTGTTCTTCTTGCTGAGGAACCACTCATCGAAGTTTTTGGCCACGGGGTCTTTCAGAAAGTCGTGAATGTCGTAACCCAGGCTGAAGAAGTGGTTGTAGGCCCAGAGCACGTTGCAGACGGTGCTGGGCATCTCGGAGTAGCCTTTAGTGATGGCGTCATACATCGAGTTGATGTCGTAGGGACCGCCGCCGGCGAAGGCTCGTTTCACCTTTATCTCTGGATGACGTTCTGAAATCTCGCGCAACACGCCCATCGTGGTCTGCCCACCCTCCGAGTAGCCAGCGATGACGAAGTCGTCGCCTTTCTTCACCTGGAAGTCTTCTATCAACCGCTTGGCTGCGAGGTAGGCATCGAGCGAGGCGCGTCCGTTGGCCCGTGAGATACAGTAGGCCTGCGGCTCTTTCTCGGTGATGCCGAAGCCGTAGTAGTCGGGTGATACGACGATGAAGTCGGTGAGGGCAGCGGCCCCCGTTGAGAACTCGACGGCTCCGCGTGAAGGTGCCTGGGTGGTGGCGTAGATGGTGAAGTGGTTGTAGAGCAGGATGCCGTTGAAGGGCTTATCTTCCTTTATCAGCGACTTGTTGACGGTGATGGTTCCGCTGAGTGTGCAGGGATTGCCGAAGGGGTCAACCGAAGGATAGTTGAACACGTAGTTCATCCAGTCGGGGAGGAGCTCCACCGGGATGCTGTCGGTGATGCAGGCCCGAGGGAGGGTTGACTTTGCCATCCAGTCCTGAATCAAACTGTTCTTATCGCTTGCAGCCTTGGTAAGCGAACCTTCATGGGAGGCATTGCTGTAGGAGAGACTGCTTGACGCGTAGTTCATCTGTATCTGACTAACATCGACAAAGCTACTGTGATTCCCGCCACTACGTGTGCTGCCCGAACTGATGGACGTACCTGTATTCGGGTCTGTCAGGATGACATGCCCTTCGGCTGTCACCTGCCATGTGAACGGTGCATCCTTCGGACCGCCGTAAATCTCGAGCGGCTCGTTGAATTCGTCGTCAAACACAGCCAGCGCAACGTAGCCCGTGTGGTCGGCTTTGGCCTCCACAGCAATCAAGGCGCGGTTGAAGGGCTTGCCGTCCTCAGTCACGTCCTTATAGTCGAAATCTTCGTACCACAAGCCAACGAGACTCTTTTCAATCTCCTGTTGGCTGAGGGTTGCGGAGTTGTCATTTTTGTCTGTGCAGGCCCCCATTCCTATTAAAAGTACTGAAGCTGCAAAAAGTGCAAGAATTTTAGATTTCAAGATCATTTTTGTTGTTTTGTTTCTTTAGATGACTTTCTCCAGCTGTGCGATGTTCTTCTGTACATCTTCGTCGGTCACCTCGTAGTTGGTGAGGTTGCCGGCGAAGTACTGGTCGTAGGCGGTCATGTCGATGAGGCCGTGGCCAGAGAGGTTGAAGAGGATGACCTTCTTTTCGCCAGTCTCCTTGCATTTGAGCGCCTCGCGCACGGTGGCCGCAATGGCGTGGCAGCTTTCGGGTGCCGGGATGATGCCTTCAGCCTTGGCAAAGAGTGTACCTGTGTCGAAGGTTTCCAGCTGTGGAATGTCAACGGCCTCCATCAGTTTGTCCTTCAAGAGCTGGCTGACGATGACGCCGGCCCCGTGGTAGCGCAGACCACCGGCGTGGATGTTGGCAGGCATGAAATTGTGGCCCAGCGTGTACATGGGCAGCAGGGGCGTGTAGCCGGCCACGTCGCCGAAGTCGTACTGGAACACGCCGCGTGTCAGCTTGGGGCAGCTGGCCGGTTCGGCAGCAATGAAGCGCGTCTTCTTGCCGTCCAGGATGTTGTGGCGCATGAACGGGAAGCTGACGCCGCCGAAGTTTGAGCCACCACCGAAGCAGCCAATCACGATGTCGGGATATTCGCCGGCCTTCTGCATCTGCTTCTCTGCCTCCAGGCCGATGATGGTCTGGTGCAGGGTTACGTGGCTGAGCACGCTGCCGAGCGTGTATTTGCAGTTTGGCGTGTTGACGGCCAGTTCGATGGCTTCAGATATGGCTGTACCCAATGAGCCTTGGTTCATCGGGTCTTTCGTCAGGATGTCCTTGCCGGCACGGGTTGACATGGAGGGCGAGGCCGTCACCTGTGCGCCGTAGGTCTGCATGATGCTGCGGCGGTAAGGCTTCTGCTCGTAGCTGATTTTTACCTGATAGACGGCGGCTTCCAGTCCGAAGACGCGGGCAGCATAGCTGAGGGCGGCGCCCCACTGGCCGGCACCCGTCTCGGTGGTGACGTTGGTCACGCCCTGCTTCTTGCAGTAATAAGCTTGAGCCAGTGCGGAGTTCAGCTTGTGGCTGCCCACGGGGCTGACGCTCTCGTTCTTGAAGTAGATGTGTGCCGGTGTGCCCAGAGCCTCCTCCAGTCCGTAGGCGCGGACGAGTGGGGTGGAGCGGTAATATTTATACATGTCGCGCACCTCCTCGGGGATGTCAATCCATGCGTGTTCCTGGTCCAGCTCCTGGCGTGCCAGTTCCTCGGCAAAGATGGGGAAGAGGTCTTCGGGTTTCAGCGGCTCCTTGGTTGCGGGATTGATGGGTGGCAGTGGCTTGTTCACCATGTCGGCCTGGATGTTGTACCACTGTGTCGGGATTTCTTCCTCGGTGAGGAAATAGCGCTTTTGTCTTGTGCTCATAATGATAGATGTTTTTGTGTTAGTATTTTGTGGTTGATATTGATATTGTCATTCAAACACATTTGGCTGCAAAAGTACGAAGATTTATCTGAATAAGCACCACGTTTTACAAACTTTTTTAGTACTTTTGCACCCTTACTGGTAGTCGAAAGTGATTTCAAAAGTCAGTTGATTGCTGCCCTCTGTCACCGATGTGTTGCGCTCACGCTTCTTCCCGTTTTTCATTTCCATGTTTGACCTTGTTGAGAAGCCAAGCTGCCGGTACAGGTCGCTGACGTTGATGGCTCTGTCGCTGACCGTCAGCGTGCCTTTGACACGGGTTGGCCGTGCATCGCTCCAATGCCAGCCGTCGCTGACGGTATGGGTGGTGGTGAACCATCCGTCGTTGACACTTTCCTCGTGGGTCTTCTCTTCGGCCATGCGCTCGTCGAACCAGATGTTGACCTCACCGTCTATCTTGCCGTCGATATTGAATGTGTGGCTGGTTCCATATCGGTAATGATAGTCGTCGATGTCAAGCCCGTATGCTTTGGCCACGCCACTGGCCGACTGTATGGCCTCATAGCTCTCTATCTTTTCTTTGATGGTGCTGACGATACCGGCCAGGTCAATGTAATCAACTTCATAGTCCCAGGCGTTCCCGCTGTAATTGTCGAAAGAGGCATGTTCTTTCCCGTTCTTATCGACAAAGATCCACGAACTGCCATCTTTGGCAAAATAGTTCGATCCATAGACGGAAGACCATACCCACTCGTAGTCGAAGTCAAGAATCGTCTCGTCCTGGGCATCGACTACGCCCCATTTGTCGCCTTTCTTGGCCGTAAACAGGCCGCCGCCAATGTTGTCCATTTGGTTGTATTTGGCACGGATGACAATCTTTCCCTCATCGTCGGCAACACCATACTTGCCTTCTTCTGTCTTGAAAACGAAGTAGCCGTCAAGATAGTATTCTGAACTCCAGTAATACTCGCATGACTTCTTGACCTCGAAAAGTTTCTTTCCAGTCACGTCAAGCACAATGACGGGTGAGGGACCGTATTCGGTTGCTTCTCTTGCAAGAATCTTCCCTTCATGGATGCCTGACAGGATGCGGTATTTCTCCTGGTTAATTTTGCCCAGCTTCTGCCCCTTGAAATTGAAGATGACGGTTTCTGGGTCATCTTTCATCTGTGCCATATAGAGGTCGTCATCGTCACAAATGGATATCCAGGCATATTTGGCATCTACAACGACGTTGCCTTTGGTGTCGATGATACCCAATTTATCGTCGGTTGTAGTGAAAACGGCATAGCCGTTGCTCCAGAACCGGGTGCATTTTTTGATGGTCTTGGGAAGCGTGGCTACTATCTTTCCTTTCGTGTTGATAATCTGGATAGGCACATTGGGCACAGATACGGCAGCATGACCTGCTGCGAAGAGGGTCGCTTTGGTGAACTCCATGTCGGAAAGCGGCTGCTTGGGGCTGCTGACGCTGAACAGCTGATAGGTGCCATCTTGCTTGACCCAATAGACTTCTTCATAGACGGGCGAGAAAGAGGCATCGGCAGGATATTCCTCCTTGACCACTTCCTTGCCGTCCTTGTCGATGATGCTCCACGAGTCACCATTCGATATTTGCACGGCCAGATACTCTGCCTTATGATTCGCGTTTTTTGTGCAACTGGCAATGAGGAGGGCTGCGGTGGCCAACATGGCGGCCATTTTCAAGTGTTTGTACATGGTAAAATGTTATTTGTTGATTGTCATATAGATTTGTTCATTATAGCAGTAGTACAGACTCGACCAGTCTTGTGGTATGGGCTTGAATTCAAGTGTGAATGGCACGGGGCGTGAGTTGCCGATGCCATAGATGCGCTTCGAGGTGCTCGTCATGGTGTATTTAGGGCTATTTCCGTTGGTTATTAAAAAGGCCTCCTGCGCAAACTGTTTCCACGAATCGCTTGTCAGCCCTCTGTACAAGCCATGCAGGATGGTTTTGTCGTATCGGTGCTCCACCTTGACAAACGTGACCAATCTGTCAAACTTAACGTTGATATCAAACGATACTGGCGTATAGTTTATTTTGTCCTGTATCGACAATGCGTAGGCAGAACCTCCCTGAAGGCTTCTGCGATGGTACTCCCGTGCCCTGCCTATTTCATTTCTGTCGTAGAGGATGTCGGCCAGCATGGCACAGGCAAAGGCATTGCCTCCGTTGGCCTTTCGCTCGTAATAAGTTGCCAGATTGTTATTTGATGATGCAATATAGTCGCAGACATCCTTGAATTTCTTCAGCGAATCTTCTGCAAAGTTAAAGAAACCGTCCTCTTCGTCTTTATCCTTGGAGAACCAATATCCCGCAAACAGATGGTCTGCATAGTCCTCAATGCTGTTCATACCCGCTTCCTTTGTTTTGTACATCCAATATTGTGGATTCTTTTTCAGCAGGTCTGGTTCTTCGTTTGCTTCCATTAGGCTCCAGCCTTGTGCTTCATCTTTTTCTGTACCATACGGACGCAAGTAACATTCGGCCAGCATTTTGCCCACAGCCTTTTTGTTTCTGTAGGAAAAAAAATCGGTTTGCCTGGAGTAATATGTCCTCAGCGTCTCGAAAGCTTTTTGTGGATTAGCTGCCCAATAGTGGTTGGCCAATAATATGACGGCATCCTCATTATCTTGTTGGGCAGCCAACGTAGCGTACTTCACGCCCTGTGCATCGTTCTTCGTCACGCCTTTGCTCTCGAAGAAAAGTTGAGCGGCTATCTTTTGTGCTTCGGCCAGTCCGCCGTCAGCTATCGGACGCAACTGCTTGGCGGCTTCAAGGTAGCTTCCTTGTTCCATGAGTGACTTGACGCCACTCAGCGACCAAGCCTTGATGCTGACAGAACTGGATTTGAGCGTTCTCCCTTCGGCTGTGACCGAAGCGGGGGCGATGGTGTATGTGCCAGCATAGTTGCATTGCACCACATACGTATAGGTGATGCTGCTGCTTTCTGTTGTCTTACCATTGATATGCTGAATACTACTTTGCGAAGAGGTGCTGGGGCCGTATATTACTTTTACTCCCCTGAAGTCTGGTGCTGTGAAATTGGTCGCTCCCTGTCTGTTCACCGTGAATTGCACACGGAATTGATCACCAACAGCTACATTAAGAGGTGCTTTGACAATAAAGGTAACGTCATCGGCAAAGATGCATGGTGAAATCACCATCCATAAAAGAACGAGGGCTAAAATACGTTTCATGGCTCAATCTGTTTTTGATTTTGTGTGCAAAAATAGCTCATTCTTTTGTTGTTACCAAATTTTAGCTGGATATTTTACACTCGTGGCAGTGGCACTGGCCACCGCTGTGCGGGCAGCAGTTGCAGCCACCGTTTCTGCCTGTCAGTTGGCGGTAGTAGTGGCGGACGGCGAACAGAAGGGCGAGGGCTATGATAAGGATGACTATGATTTGCTGCATGATGCGTTCTTACGTTCTTGCGTAAAGTCTCTAAACTCTAAATGTTCATCTCTAAACGCTCAACAGGAGGCTTCCCACTTGATAGACCGCTGCGGAGCACAGCCAGGCCAGCGCGGTGGTGTAGCACATGGTGAAGAGTGCCCAGCGCCAGCTGCCGGCCTCGTGCTTGATGGTGACACAGGCTGGGATACATGGCATGTAGAGCAGGACAAAGATGAGGAAGGCAAAGGCTGTGAGCGGCGTGAGCCCGCTGTTCTGCAACAGCCGCGAAAGGCGAGCATTTTCTTCTGATTCGTCATCAAGCGGCTCGCTTGTCTGTTGCGAATTGTCGCTGCTGTAGAGTACGCCCATCGTGGAGGCCACGATTTCCTTGGCTCCAATCCCCGTGATGATGCTCACGCCCTCTTTCCAGTCCATGCCGCAGGGACGGATGAGGGGTTCGATGGCTTTGCCAATCTGACCAATATAGCTTTGTTCCATCTGCTGGCTCTTCGGCAGTTCTTTGTTCCGGGGGAAATAGCTGAGCGCCCACACGATGATGCTGGCCGCCAGAATGGTGGTGCCCATCTTCTTCAGGTATTGCTTGCCTTTTTCCCAGGTGTGGCGCACGACGCTCCTGGCCGATGGCAGCCGGTAGGGCGGCAGTTCCATCACAAACGGACTGCTTTCCCCCTTCACCACAAAGCGGCTGAACAGCTTGGCCATCAACACCGACATGACAATGCCCGTGAGATAGAGCGAGAAAAGCACCAGTGCGGCGTTCTTGGGGAAGAACGCACCTATTATAATAATATAGACGGGCAGTCGGGCCGAGCAGGACATCAGTGGGGTGATGAGCATGGTGATGAGGCGTGACTTGCGGTCCTCGATGGTGCGCGTGGCCATGATGGCCGGGATGTTGCAGCCGAAGCCCATAATCATGGGGATGAACGATTTGCCGTGCAGTCCCATCTTGTGCATGATTTTGTCCATGATGAAGGCTGCACGAGCCATGTAGCCAGAGTCTTCCATCCAGGAGATGAAAGCATAGAGAATCATAATGTTGGGCAGGAAGACGATGACGCCGCCCACACCGCCGATGATGCCGTCCACCAGCAGGTCTTTCAGCGGGCCGTCGGCCATCAGCGACGCTACGCCCCTGCCAAGCAGGCCCACGAGCCAGTCAATCCAGTCCATGGGGTACTGGCCGATGTTGAATGTGCAGTAGAACATCAGGTACATCAGCAGCAGGAAGATGGGGTAGCCCCACACATGGTTGGTCACTACGGCATCGATGCGTTTGGTCAGCGTGCGGTTATAGTGGCGCTTCTTCTCGTAGCACTCCTTTAGTGCGCCTTGTACAAAACCATACTTGGCATCGGTGATGGCCGATTCGCTGTCCTCTCCGATTTCGTCCATGATGTTCTGCTGGCACAGGCGGCGCTGGGCAAAAATGTGCTCGGCATTGGCCAGCGTGCGGATGATGCCTTCCACCTGACGGTCGTTCTCCAGCAGCTTGATGGCCAGGAAGCGTCCCGAATAGTTGTGGTGTGGTTCGGGGTTCAGGCGGATCAGTTCTTCCAGCTTCTCAATGTTGCTCTCCAGCAGCGTTCCGTGGTTGATGTGGATATGGCGGAATACCTTCTGCTGCCCCTTGTCAATCTCCGTAATCTGATGGAACAGCTCTTTCACGCCCTCCCCGGTTCGTCCCACGGTAGGCACCACAGGCACACCCAGCAGTGTGCCCAGTTGCAGCATGTCGAGCTGGTTGCCGCTGGCTCGCAGTTCGTCGTACATGTTCAATGCCATAATCATGGGCACGTCCATGTCGATAAGCTGCGCTGTCAGGTAGAGGTTGCGCTCCAGGTTGCTGGCGTCCACCACGTTGATAATCAGGTCGGGTGTCTGCTCTATGATGTACTTCCTTACGTACAGTTCTTCGGGCGTATAGGCCGAAAGCGAATAGGTGCCAGGCAGGTCAACCAGGTGGAAATGATAGTCCTCAAAGTCGAACTCGCCCACTTTGGCATCCACCGTCACGCCCGAGTAGTTGCCCACGCGCTCATGTGCGCCACTGGCAATGTTGAAGAGCGAAGTCTTGCCGCAGTTGGGGTTGCCCACGAAGACCACGGTCAGTTCGCGTCCCTTCAGGTTGGCCAGTCGCCGCATTTGTTCTTCGATGTCCGGTTTCCCTCTCTCCTTGCAGTCGTCGGCTGGAATGCCCGGAGCGAAAGGGTGTTGGGCTTCGTATGCCTCTGCTTCTTCTTCACCTACCACTTCCACCAGCTCCGCCTCGGCTCGCCGCAGGCTCACCTCATAGTCCATCACCTTGTATTTCACGGGGTCATGCAAAGGTGCATTCAGCAGCACCTTGATGGTCTGGCCCTTGATGAAGCCCATTTCCACAATGCGCTTGCGGAATCCGCCGTGTCCATGCACATGCACAATCACGCCCGTCTCACCCGTCTTCAGTTCCGAAAGTTTCATAGAGAAATCTTAATTTGCTGCAAAGGTACGGCATTTTTGCCAAACGGCCAATACTCAAATCAGAGTATAATAGGTGTTGCTTTGCCAAGAATATGCACAGAACAGATGACGATGACATGTCAATATGAATGGTACCGTGTTCTGTTTGTTAACGGGCGATGATTACTTAGTAAAAGAGTATCCTCCACTGATGGCTGCTGAAGCAGACAATCATAACTCTCAAAAGGCCATTTATCAGCAGTTCTCAACAGACAGGAACATCATCGGGCAGACAATATTACCCTATAAATGAAGAAAAAAAGCAGATTATTCGGTAATCAGATAATTTTTTGCTAATTTTGCACTCTGAAAACTTAATCCATACGTTGATGGCAAACAGATATAGTAAAAGTAAGTTAAGGGAAGTAACTATCAAGGGCTACAAATCAATAGCTTTTGATAATCCTGTAACTTTAAGGCTTGGCGATGTGAGCATCCTTTTAGGTGCTAACGGATCGGGGAAAAGCAATATTATTAGCTTCTTCCGAATGTTGAGTTATATGATGAGTAAGTCGTTTGGCAGATATGTAGAGATGGCTGGTACCGCCAATTCTCTGCTACATTATGGAGCCAAGAAAACGCCTGTTATGTCGGGAGCATTAAAATTCATGGCAAACAATTCAGAAAATGCATATCAGTTTTCTTTGACCAATGCAACACCCGATAGATTGATTATTACAGAAGAGCGAATTATTTGGCATCGTAACGGTGAGGCAAAACCATACGACATACAGTTAGAGACGAATTTTAAGGAATCTTCTTTGGCAGAAAGCGAGAATCCCGCAGCAAAATCTATCTATAAGATGCTTTCTTTCTGCAAGGTTTACCAGTTCCACGATTCTTCTGCAGAAGGACCTTTGCGTCAGTCCTGTCCTGTTGAAACGGCCAATTATCTTCAGTCGCATGGCAATAATCTTCCTTCATTCTTGTTGTTCCTTCGCAATAATTACAAGGATTCATATAAACGGATTGTTGATTATGTTCGCGACGTGGTTCCTCAGTTCCAAGACTTCTATCTTGAACCCATGAACAATTTCGTTTCTCTTCGTTGGATAGATAACTCTGCCACAGACTATCGTTTTAATGCTTACCAGTTCTCTGACGGTTCCATCAGGTTTATTGCATTGGCAGCACTTCTGTTACAGCCTGCTCAGACCATGCCTAATGTTATCATTCTTGACGAGCCGGAACTTGGTCTTCATCCGTATGCTATCACACAGTTGGCTGAAATGATAAAGGATGCCTCCATTCATGCACAAGTCATCATTGCCACGCAGAGCAAAGACTTGGTTGACCATTTCGACATTGATAATATTTCTGTGGTCGAGATGGATGAAAAGACACAGAGCACAATGGTCAATCAACTCAATGAAGAGGACTACAAATTATGGCTTGAGCACTATACCGTCAGCGAATTGTGGGATAAGAATATCATAGGAGGGCGGCCTGTATGAAAGCAAAGATAATACACATACTCTGTGAGGGGCAGACGGAGCAGGGATTTGTAGAGGAAGTCCTTCGGCCTTATTTGATAGAAAATGGTGTGACAAGCGTTAAGAGCGTTATTGTTTCTACGAATAAGAAGCTGAACGCCCAAGGCGGAATGTCATCATACACCCATGCAAGGACTGACTTAAATCTGATGCGCCAGTCAAACCCTGATAGTAGATTTGAGAGCCACATCTTTACTACTATGTTCGACTTCTATGCCCTTCCCAACGATTTCCCTGGATATGAAGAAGCAAGTTCCATCATGGAACCGTATGCCCATGTCAATTCACTTGAACAGTCATTTGCTAATGCAATCAATGACTCGCGTTTCATCCCATACATACAGCTGCATGAGTTTGAGGCATTGGTGTTCTGCGGTATTAATCATTTGATAAAGATTTATCCAAAATGCAAAAAGAGTTGTGAACATTTGGCTGAGGTCTTGCAGAAATCAGAGAATCCAGAACTCATAGACAATGGACCAACCACAGCACCAAGTAAGCGTATCATCAAGGCAATAGAGGGAGAAAATAAATACAAGTACAACAAGCCCGCTACAGGCAAGTCTGTGACAAAGGAAATCGGCATAGATGTAATCATCCAGAAGTGTCCTCACTTCAGAGAATGGATTGAGAAACTATTATTGTTTCAGTGACTTTATATCATTATCCAGTATCTTCGTAAACTTCTCGGCTCCTATTTCTGATAGATGATTGCTGTCAAAGAAGTCATCAGCTTCAAAACGTGGATCTTTGAGATAATCGAAATAAGGAACATCAAACTCGCTCTTGAACTGGTTTGTCAGTTCATACATCTTGTCAAGCTGCTCTTTGTTGAGATTGCCATAATAAGTATGCCAGCAGGGTGTAGTGATAAGAACCAATTGAATGTTTCGACTTTTACAAAAGTCTGTTAATTCTTTCATCTGGGCGTATTTCATGTCAATATACTCCCAACTCTTTGCTATATGTCTTTTGACAGCAGCCTCAGCCTCCGTTCCGTCATTCCATTTAATCATATTCTTCTTTGAAAGTTTATATGTGTTACCCCATCCATATTCGTCATATCCAGGGGCTTCATTAGAAGAAAACAATTTGGCTACTTTTCCCTTTGCTGTCCTAAAGTCTGATAATTCAAGATTATAAAGTGACAGGTCTGGGTATAAATCGCAGTCCATATAGATTTTGTAATAACGGCATCGATATGATTCACTTCCATACTCCAGGCCTCGTCCAAACCATGACGAGAAAGAAATTGGGCAAATGACGGTTTTCAGTTTTTTGTATCTATCAGCCCAATATTCGAGCAGGAACAAATCTTGCCTCAATCCTTGACTGACATTTGCCAAACTAAATGCTTTGCCCTCAAAGAATTCAGGTCGTATGCCATAGAATGTGTGTGAACTGCCAAAGACTAATAATTCTACATCTTCAGCATTTTTCTGCATCCATTCATATTTATACTTATAAGGATTGGGAACTTGTCTTATCAGATATTCCAAAGGAATAAATGCTACAATCAGTGGTAAGACAAAGAAGATACCATATTTGAGAAACTTTTTCATCGCGATTTAGAATTGGAAGTAAATAAACGTTTGACTTGTTCCTGCGAAGCCTGCAATAATCATTAGGATAACATAATATATTCCCCAACGAACAAGGCGATAGTTAAACGGCTTCATATTTGTAAACTGCAACGCATGTTGTTTATCACGTTGCAACCATTCTACAGCAAGAAGAGCAAGTCCAAAACACAGATAGGTAACTCCGTATAAAGCGGTGGCATCAAAGAATCTGTTTGTGACCATTGCAGACAAATACTCAACGGCTTGTGTCATCGTCTCAGCACGGAAGATAATCCAGCCGATAACAGCAAGAAAGAAGGTCAAAGCTACTTGCAATGTTTCCTTAACGCTTGGCAGATAGTGACCGTATGCGACCACATTCTTGTATTTCGTATTGATGCCAAAAAGATTGTAGATTGCCAAAAGGGTAGCATGGAATAGTCCCCAGCATACGAATGTCCAATTAGCCCCATGCCATAAGCCGCTGATGCCCCAAACAATATATACGTTGCGAATGATTTTCCATTTATCGCACCTACTACCTCCAAGTGGGAAATAGATATAGTCGCGGAACCACGTTGTCAGTGATATATGCCAGCGTCTCCAGAACTCAGGAATGCTTCGTGAGAAATACGGGAAGTTAAAGTTTCGCATTAGATTGAAACCAAACAATCGCGCACAGCCGATGGCAATGTCTGAGTAGCCTGAGAAATCGCAGTAAATCTGGAAAGTAAACAGCACGCCGAGCAGAAAGAGCGATAAACCAGGTAGGTCGGCATAGTGTCCCCAATAGTCATTAACTACCGTTGCGCAATTATCAGCAATGACAAGTTTCTTCAGGAATCCCCAAAGTATCTGCCTACAGCCATCAACGGCCTTTGCATAGTCGAAATGTCTTTGCTGCTGGAATTGGGGGAGCAGATTAGTTGCCCGTTCAATAGGGCCAGCCACTAGCTGCGGAAAGAAACTGATATAGGCGAAGAACTCTACAGGGTCATGCGTCGCAGGCAGTTTCTTTTGGTATATGTCAATTGTATAGCTGAGTGCCTGAAATGTATAGAAGCTGATGCCAACGGGCAATACGATGTTCATCGTCACCCAGTCCAAATGCCATCCTAATGCCCCGAATAAAGCATCAAGGTTCTCAACGAAAAAGTTGTAATACTTGAATACTCCAAGAATACCGAGATTCAGCACGATGTTAGATGCACTTACCAACTGTTGCTTTCGTCGTTGTCCCTTGTAGTGTTCCAAAAGCAGACCACTTCCATAACTACAAAGTGAGGTAAGAGCTATCAGTAGCAGGAATCGCCAGTCCCACCAGCCATAAAAGATGTAACTCGCGACGACCACCAATAGGTTCTGCCATTGACGCCCGCGAAACACAAACCAATAGAGAAGAAATACTATCGGCAGGAAAACAAGAAACTCGAAAGAATTGAATAGCATAATGAGCCTCTTCCGTCAATCAATTTGTCGCCCGCAGAATACCCAAATCTTTAGTTCTACTACAAAAAAAGCGGGTATCTAGCTTCTGCTCGTCCGTAATTCGAGGCCTTCCACAGCCTTTGTAGTAAACGAGCAGAGTGATACCCACGCCGTTGGTATATAGTTTACGCCCGTAAAAGCGTGCGTGAGGGCATAATCTGCCCTCGGCACGCCAACGGGACGGTATATACCTACCCGCAGCATCTACTTCTGCTATGTTCTTGACTACAAATTCGTTTGTGGAAGTTTCGAATTACCAAAAACAAAGCGTCAGCGACGCATTTCAAAATGTAGTGCTCCCTCCCTGTAGCCGCTCCAACCTCTTGCGAGGTGGATCGGCGTGAGTTAGCGGGTGCAAAGGTACGCAATTTATCTCAATCTGAGATGAAAAAGCGGAAAAATATGATGATTTTGCGGTGAATTTTGAGGAAACGGCACGCCGACTCCAACTTTTATCTGTTTTCCGCGTTACTGTACATGGTTTGCAACCGCATGATGTCGTCCTTCTCGCCTGCCAGGATGATGATGTCGCCTTCGCTGAAGGTGAGGGTGGGGTCGGGGCTCATGATGACATCTTCGTTGGAACGGATGATGCCCATGACGATGCAATGGGCATCGTCGCGAATCTTCGACTGGATGATGGTCTGGCCAATGAGTGGACTGGCAGGTGCGACGGTGAGGTTGCTCAATTCAATCTTCTGGGTAGAGGATGTGTTGCTGTCCTCTTCGGTCTGGCTCTCCTCGAGGAGGTGCTTGAAGGCGTCCATCTGTTCATCGGTGCCGGCAATGACCAGCTTGTCGCCGGGGAAGATGCGGTTGTCGCCGCCCGGGATGTTGATGCTGATGCCGCTACGCAGGATGCTGACGATGTTGGCTCCGGTGCCGGCTCTGAGGTCGAGCTTCTTCAGCGTGTGGCCGCAGAAGGTGGAGTTGGCGGGCACGTCGAACTCGGAGATGTGGATATCCAGGTTGAGCAGGGAATTTTGCGTTTCGCGCATCAGGCTGCGTCGCGATTCAGCCAGCTGTTCGCGGGCGTAGAGGTTCTTGCTGAAAAGGCGGAGCACCTGGTTGATGCCCGGAGCCATGTAGGCACGCAGCAGCAGGTAGGAACCGAGGTTGCGCAGTGCGCGCTGCCAGTTTTTGTCTTTGCTGGGCGAATTGCGGCTTTCCATGTAGTCCTCCATCAGCCGTTTCATGTCGTCCGACATGTGGCTCTCCAGGAAGCTGAGGGTGGGGTAGGCCAGACGCATGATGTAGGGCGTGAGGAAGGTGGTGATGACAGACACGGCCACCACGATGGGGTAGAGACTCTTGTCGGTCACCTTCAGGTCTTCGCCTAATGAAGCGATGATGAAGGCGAACTCGCCAATCTGCACCAGCGAGAAGCTGGTCTGGAGCGATACGCGCAGCGACTGTCCGCTGAGCAAGGTGCCGATGGTGCCGAAGATAATCTGGCCCAGAATCACGATGCCCGTGATGATGAGAATTTGAGGCCAATACATGATGAGCATGTCGGGGTCGATCATCATGCCGACGGACACAAAGAAGATAGCACCGAAGATGTTCTTCATGGGCTGGACAAGGTGCTCGATGCGTTCTGCTTCTACCGTCTCGGCCAGGATGCTGCCCATGACGAAGGCACCCAGCGCGCTGCTGAAGCCGGCCTGCACGGCCAGCATCACCATGCCGAGGCAGAGGCCGATGGAGAGGATGGTGAGGGTTTCGTCGTTGAGGTACTTCTTGAACTTCGACAGGAAGGTGGGAATCAACAGGATGCCGCTGATGAACCAGATGCCGAGGTAGATGAGCAGGGTGAGAATCTGGAACACCATGGCCGAGCCCTCAAGGGTGTTCTTCACGGCGATGGACGAGAGCAGCACCATCAGCACGACGGCAAAGAGGTCTTCCACGATGAGGATGCCGAAGCAGACCTTCGTGAACTTGTGGGCGCTGAGCCCAGCCTCGTCGATGGCTTTGAACACGATGGTGGTGGAGGACATGCAGAGCATTCCGCCAAGGAAAAGCGAGTTGATGAAGCTCCAGCCCATCAGGGTGCCGGCCAGAAAGCCTGTCGTCATCATGCCCACCACGATGGTGGTAGCGCCGATGAGGGCGGTGTTGCCCACCTGCAGCAGCTTCTTGAAGCTGAACTCCAGTCCGAGGGAGAACAGCAGGAAGAGCACGCCGATGTTGCCCCAAGTTTCTGTATTTTCGCTGTCGCTGATCCAGGCTTCGCCCAGCATGTAGGGACCTACCATCATGCCGGCCACGATATAGCCCAGCACAACGGGTTGTTTGAATCGTTTAAACAGCAGGCTGACGATGCCTGCCGTCAGCATGATGATGCATAAGTCTTGTATCATGGCGGTTTTTTAGTTGTTGTAGTAGTTCTAATTTTTCTATTTATTCTGGTAGCTTGGGTTATTCTTCTTTCATGCTTTCCTCCAGGTTGCCGTTCCACAGGTAGTGCTGGGTTTCGTGGACAATGACACCCGAAAGCAGCAGCAGGGATATGAGGTTGGGGATGGCCATGAGGGCATTGAAGATGTCGGCCAGGTTCCACACCAGCGAGAGGCTCATGGTGGAGCCGGCATAGACCAGCAGGATGAAGATGATGCGGTAGAAGACGATGGACCGCTTTCCGGCCAGGTACTCCATGGCCCGCTCGCCGTAGTAGCTCCAGCCGAGGATGGTGGAGAAGGAGAAGGTGATGATGCCAAACGTGAGGATGGGGGTGCCAATGTAGGGGATCATGCCGAAGGCTTCCTTTGTCAGCATACCGCCATCTTCCTGACGGATTTCGGGGTAGGCCAGAATGCTGGTGGTGATGACTAAGCCCGTGATGGCACAGATGACGACCGTGTCCCAGAATGTGCCTGTGCTGGAGACCAGTGCCTGACGCACAGGATTGCGCGTCTGGGCTGCTGCCGCCACGATGGGGGCGCTGCCCATGCCCGATTCGTTGGAGAACAGACCACGGGCAATGCCGTAGCGGGCGGCTGTCATGATGACGGTGCCTGCCGTTCCGCCGCCGATGGCCTCTGTGGAGAAAGCGCTGCTGACAATCAGCTGGAGCGCATCGCCGATGTATTCAGAATTGACGGTCAGAATGTAGAGGCAGCCCAGCACGTAGAGCAAGGCCATGAACGGCACCAGGGCTGAGCACCAGCGCGAGATGCTCTTGACGCCGCCGATGATGGCGAACCCCACCAGGGCGGCCATCGTGAAGCCGGCAATCATCTTGACGTGCTCGGCACCGATGTGTTCGCTGCATACCAGCGAGAGGTTTTCGCTGATGGCATTGGCTTGCACGGTGTTGCCGATGCCGAAGGTGGCAATGGCCGTGAAGACGCAGAAGAGCACGGCCAGCCATTTCTGGCCCAGTCCCTTCTCCAGGGCGTACATGGGGCCGCCCAGCATCTGGCCGTTGCTGGTCTTCTTCCGGTACTTGATGGCCAGCAGCCCCTCGCCGTATTTGGTGGCAATGCCGAAAACGCCCGTCAGCCAGCACCACAGCACCGCGCCCGGTCCGCCCAGGCTGACAGCTGTGGCCACGCCAATGATGTTGCCCGTGCCGATGGTGGCTGCCAGCGACGTAACCAAAGCACCGAACTGGCTGACATCGCCCTCGGAGTCTTTGTCTTTTTTGAATGAAAGGCCGATGGCCTTGAATATCTTTCGTTGCGGAAACTTGAGCCTTACGGTCAGGTAGATGTGTGTGCCCAGCAGGAGCACTATCATGGGCCATCCCCACAAATAGCCGCTAATGGTTTCTGTCAAATGTAGTAGCTGTTCCACTTCGTCAATTATTCATTGTTTATTATGCATTCCCTTTGGCTTCCTCCCAATACTTGTCCATCTCTTCCAGCGTGGTGTCCTTGAACGACTTCCCTTGCGCCTTCAGCTTGGCTTCCACGTAGTTGAAGCGCCGGGTGAACTTCTGGTTGGTCATCTCCAAGGCGTTGTCGGGATTGATTTTGTAGAGCCGTGCGGCATTGATGAGTGAGAACATCACATCACCAAATTCGCGGGTGGCAGCGTCCTTGTCCATCCCCTCCACTTCAGCCTCAAATTCACAGATTTCCTCCTTCACTTTCTTCCACACGTCCTTGCGCTCGTCCCAGTCGAAGCCCACGTTGCGGGCCTTGTCCTGGATGCGGTAAGCCTTGATGAGCGAGGGCAATGCGTCGGGCACACCACTCAGCACGGTTTTGTTGCCGTCCTTTTCCTTCAGCTTGATTTGTTCCCACGACTGCAGCACTTCTGCTGCCGTGTTGGCCTTTGCTTCGCCATACACGTGGGGGTGGCGGAAGATGAGTTTGTCGCACAGCTTGTTGCAGACGTCAGCCACGTCGAACTGGCCTTTCTCCTCGCCAATCTTGGAGTAGAACACGATGTGCAGCAACACATCGCCCAACTCCTTGCAGATGTTGGGCTGGTCGTCCTTGATGAGTGCGTCGCACAGTTCGTATGTCTCTTCTATCGTGTTGGGGCGCAGACTGTCGTTGGTCTGCTTGCGGTCCCAGGGACATTTCTCGCGCAGGTCGTCCATCACGTCGAGCAGTCTGCCGAAGGCCGCCATTTTCTCTTCTTTTGTGTGAGCCATTATGTTATTTACTATTTGACTATTTACTATTTACTATTTGATTTACCTTTTACCATTCACCATTTTTTTATGGGGAGTTCATACTGGTTGTAGCACACGCCGCGTCCGCCGAACCCTTCTTTCTGGTAAATCAGCCCCTCGTTCAGCCACAGGCCGTTGTCTTCTGTGGATATGCCGAAGTCCAGGCATTGATGGGTGGAGGCGTATTGCTGAATCAGGTAATCAACCAGCAAGTCGAGTGCGCCGGTGTGTCGCGATTCATCCGTGGCAGTCATATACTGGGTGTGAATCACATTATCATATATATAGACGTAGGTGCCGGCGATGATGTGTCCATCTTCACCTCTCACGACGTACAACTTGATGTTTTTGGGGAAACGGCTGGCCAGCAGCCTGAGTTCTTCTGCGCTGTGCACGGGGGTAAGTCCGTGGCGCTTGCCAAGCACCTCGCTCAGGATGGTCCAATAGGCTTCGTAGTCTTCCGAGGTCTCCACCTGCAGCTGGTTCTTGGCTGCTTTTTTCAGGGCGTTGCGCCTGGAACGCTCGTATGCAATGGGCGCTTTCAGGTTGATGGCACTCGCCAGGCCACAGGCCACCAGCTGCGCACCGTTGCGGTACAGCGCATATTCGTCTTCTCCGCTGGCCTGTTGGTGGTAGATGTGCGGAATGGATTTGTATATCAGCCGCTTTGCACCGAAAGCGCAGGCATAGTATTGCTTCATCATCGTGAAGACCTCCAGCACCCTCGCAGCGTTGATTTCATGGCTCATCACCAGTCCGCCGTAAGTCAGGCCCTGATGGGAATAGACACAGGCTTGTTCCATCGACACATTGGCAGGCAGCACAGCCTGTATGCGCCCCTTCTCAATGAACATCAGGGAGCAGTCCTCGAAGCGGTTGCTGTGGTAGTCCATGTAGTGGCGGTCCAGCATGAACGTGCCGTTTTTTGCCGATGCCACAAACTGGTTCCAGGCGGCTTCGTGCTCCTGTGTATATCTTATCAGCTGCATGTTTTCTTGAAGTCTTCGTAGTCGTTGATGTATCCGTCGCGCATGTATTTCACCGAAGCCACCACCATGCAGATGGTGCCCGGCTGGAAGTTCCGCAGTTCGCACCACACGTTCTTGCCGATGTAGATGCCCACCGCAGGGTTGTCGATATGGATGGTTGCCTGCTCCTTGCCGTTGTCCACAAACATATCGAAAGCACCGTTCACCGCGAAAACCACCTCCTCGCACGCGCTGTGGGCGTGTTGTCCACGGGCTCTGTCGGGCTTCACGTCGAAAATCCAGAAGATGCGTTGTGGCCTGAACGGCAGGTCTGTCCATTCGGCGAAACACAGGCTCCCTCTGGGGTCGTCATTTCTGCTGACCTTCACCAGGCCATAGCCCTTTTCGATAATGTTTTGATAGTTCCTGTCCATAAAAACGCTCAATTTTGCGACAAAGATACAACTTTTTCTTGAAAATGCTTGCATGATTCAAAAAATACCTATACCTTTGCATCGCTTTTCGCGGGAATGCCCCTTCGCACCCCCAAAGAAAGCAGCTCATTCGGGGCATGAACATCCCGAGAGTTCATTCAGCTAATTAGTTCCGGAAGGATGGGTGAGTGGCTGAAACCACCAGTTTGCTAAACTGACGTACGGGTTACCGTACCGGGGGTTCGAATCCCCCTCCTTCCGCAACGAAGTCAGGAAGGCATTGGGGATGAGAACCCCAGGGGTTCGTTATCGCGACGCGCTTTCGAAGAAAGACTCCCCCTCCTTCCGCACCCCCCACCATGGCGCTTTCGTCTAGCGGCTAGGACACATGCCTCTCACGCATGGAACACGGGTTCGATTCCCGTAGGCGCTACAAGAGAAGAGAACCACTTGCGGTTCTCTTCTTCTTTTTTCTGCGTGCCCCCATCTCGTCCCGGCTTCCCAAAAAAGCAAAATCACTTTCACTTTCATAAAATGCCACTTATCGTCCTAAATATCAGACAGTAAGCACTATGAAAGTGAATTTTTCACTTTCATATCACTTTCATATCGGGCGTTCCATTAAAACCAA
>R20__coassemble_276_pt1 | contig 40343 bp, 19 predicted proteins | sample R20__metabat2_low_PE_030 | metagenome-assembled genome bin R20 | reverse complement strand
TAACCAATTAAGTTTAACTCTCCAAAAAGTGACAACCTTTTTCAGTTAAGGTCACGGTCGTGTCGCTCGCTGCGCAGAAAAGTGGGCAATGTGGCGGTTGTTGTGACGATTTTTGCCCTTTTTATACAAACCTTTTGTGCAAATAGGGGTGAAAAGCCCCTGTTTTTGCGCTAAATATACAAGGGTTTTGCGTTAATAGAAACTAAAAAACGATTTTTTGCGATTTTACTGTCACAACTGTCACATGGTGTTCATTAGGTTGTAAACCAACAGTTTGTGTGTGACAATAAAGCAATGTTTTACTGTCACCAATTGTCACAACTGTCACACTTTCTGTCACACATTAACCAGATGACAGCCAGGCAGATATGCAAATCTGTGACAGTGTGACACTAAAAACTTCCCAAACTCGCTAAGGGGGGAGTTCGTACTTTTTCCCGCCAGCAGTCACGATGGTGCGGGAAAACTTTCCTGACGAAGCGGGAAAACTTTCCTGACGAAGCGGGAAAACTTTCATGATGCTTTGTGAAAACTTTCACGAACCAGCGTGGCGGCTGGAAGCAACAGGGGTGGGCTCTAATATTTTTAGCGGACACCAATAGTTCCTAATATTTTTTGCACAATAGTTTAAGGTGATCTTTGTCATACTGCTTACGCTTACCTGTAGGAGGAGCTGTGAGGGTAATCTTTACTACGGCTGTTCGCTCTAAACTGCGCTGAATGGCATCGTCGAAGGCATCCATGTGTTTGGGAAGAAAACGCAGGCAGATGGCTCATAGTGCCTCTATCTTTTCATCTCTGTCCGTCACCATCTCTGCCCGTCCAACAGCCATTGCCGATTTATACTGAAGTGTAAAGCAGCCATCCTTAGGGCCAACAGTAGGAGTGCATCTGGTGACAGCCGACAAAGCCACGGTCGGATTGATGAGTATAACTTCGTTGTTCTCGTATTTCTTGTCGAGGATGATAATGGAGAGTGGCTGGGTGCTGAATGACTGTTTTTCTCCAATCTTCACATCGTAGGCATACAGCAAGGTGTCGCCCTTCGCTTCTACCTTTACGGGACTAATCTCTGTAGCCATGTCTGTAACAGGGAGAACGATAGCCAGCACAAACTGCTTGGTAAAGTCAATCGCCGTCGGTTTTCCATCCTCGCCCATTGTCGTAGCCATGCCGAAGAACTTGTTGAAATCCTCTTCCGTGGTGATTTTTGGACTTGCGGGGATAGTCTGGCCGTTCTTGAAGAAGTAGTTCTTGGCCACCTCAAATGCCACCTCTTCAGGAGCATTGTTGTTCTCTACTGTAGCCTCAGTCGGCTTAGTTGTGCAAGCCGCTGCTGCCAGCAGCGTTGCAAAAGCGAATATAATCTTTTTCATTCTGTTTCTAATTTTGGTTTTACTGGGTCTGTCAGGTGATAGATGTGGTCGTACTGGGCGGACACCACGCCCTTGACCTTCTTGAAATACTGCATGGTCTCTTCAAGCGTTTGGCCTTCCACTTGTCGATGCCGTACATGAAGAAAGTGACCACGTTGATGGCAGCGAGGTGGATGAGGACAATATGTAGGAACGAGAGGTCTTTCATCAGTTCTTCGTCTCTATGTAGTCGAGCAGGTTCATGGTACCCGATTCTTCCTCTATGCCAAGGGCCGGAACCTTCTCCACCATTTTTGTGGTGCCACTTGTCTTATCGACATGGAAATACACAAATGCACCTGTATAGCTACGGAACACCACTTGATACTCTGTTTCCGTCTCTTCGCCCATCTGTATATACATCATGTCTGGATTGCCCTCTGCCACACTCCAGTCATACTCCTTATGGCAGTAGTTATCTACTCCCTCGTATGCCATTTCAGCCGTTATCTTACCCGCAGAAGGTGAATCCTGTATTTCTGTTTGCAAATCAGAATCGTCCGTCTGATTGGTTTTGCTATTATGACACGCGCATAAAAGCAGGGCGATAAATACGAATGGAAAGCTGATGGATTTCATTTTTCTTCTTCTTAATGTTCCTTATTCGTTAATCTTTCAATTCGGCTACAAAATTACTCGTTTTTCGGCGGAAAAAGGCTTAAATAACATATATTCACTTTCAAGATGGCGGATTTAGACTAATTTTCAGTAATTTTGTTCCCAATTTGAGCAAGAAAGGTATGATACAGCAAATAGAAATAACTCTTAGCCCCAAGTCGAGAGGCTTCCATTTAGTGACAGGCGAGATTGTGCGTCGGTTGCCCCAATTACCCAAGACAGGTATCATCAATATCTTCTGCAAACATACGAGTTGCGGACTGAGCATCAACGAAAATGCAGACCCTGATGTTCGGGTAGATATGGAAACCATCTTCAACCATCTGGTCCCAAGCAACCGGCCAGAATACGAGCACACGTTGGAGGGGGCCGACGACATGCCAGCCCATGCCAAATCAACCCTGAGTGGCGTAAGTCTGACCATCCCCATTACCAACGGTCACCTGAACATGGGGACCTGGCAGGGCATCTACTTATGTGAGTTCAGAAATTACGGCGGAGCAAGAAAGCTGGTAGTAACAGTTTTCGGGGAATAAGGCTACGGCGGAGAGCTTATTAACGGATTGCCGTATCAGAAAAGCGGCTCAGTCAATCATTCATAGGGGCACCGTCCAAATCTTGGAGCGTTATAGTGTGTTGTGATGGGCACGAATCCGTGCAATGGCATCCCTCATAGTATAAAATTGCTTAAAAAACATAAAAAAGTGCCGTTGGAATGACAAAAATTGGTAATGATTTTATACTTTTGCAAACTTAAACATGTATAAAGATTAACCATGCATTGAGCTACTGCTCACGTTTGTTAGTTTCTAACAGGTTTATGAGAAGGAGGACTATAGACAGAGGATATATATTAGCTTGTGTTCTGCTGGCAGCTTGTACCGCCGGTGATAACAGCCAACAAAATATAAACTACCAGGAAATCGCTTTTGCCGCGAGCATGGCTGAAAACAGCGAGCTGACAACTCGCGCAGCCCAGATGATTGACGATGTGGATGCGCTCAAGGCGCAGGGTGGTTTTGGTGTGTACGGCTGTTATACCGAACTGCACAAGTATCTTGACAGCAATGTGAATCTGGATTTCATGTACAACGAGCATGTGACATGGAATCCATCCACCAGCACCTGGGTCTATTCACCTCTGAAATATTGGCCTAACGGAGAGGGAGAGACATATTCCTCCATCATCACAGGCGAAAATCCCCACTTTGTCAGTTTTATGGGCTATGCCCCCTATCGCGCTGAACCAGAGCAGTGTATCTTTGGCTTCAGCCAACAGGAGGATTTGGGCAATCCGTGGATTGACTATCGGTTGCATCCCGACGTCGGCCAGCAGATGGACCTGCTCTATGCCGAACCTCTGCTTGACCAAAAAAAGCAAGAAACCGACGAGCGCCTCCTGTTCCGTTTCCGTCATGCGCTGGGCTGCGTGGGCGACCGTGTTACAATCGGTTGCTGCGACGGCATGAAAGAGGCGTTAAAGGATTATGTGGACAAGGGCCAGACCATAAGTCTGCAGCTGACCAAGGTTTCCATTGAATACACGCTGACTGAGGAGGGCCGACTGGTGCTGTGGAATGATGTTGCCGACCAGCCTAACTGGAAACTGATAGACGACTGGACTCCCACCACCACGCGTACCGTTGAGTTCACAGAGGGTTTGCCGCAAGTCATCGTGCGTAACAAGGATGACATGAGTGGTATTGAAGAGATTACTCCGTGGACAGGAACCGACAAGGGCGTATTCTATATCCCCATGCATCACGAAGACCATCTGCAAATGGCCATTGTCTCCATTGAATTTGTCATCACCATAGGCGTAAATGCACCACAAACGTTCACCGCCGCCACCCGGCTGAAACTGAACGATGAGCGGTGGATCAGCGGCTACCAGCCCGGCAAGCACCTCTATATCAACGGGAATATCTGCGGCGACATTGAAGACCTCAACATTGACGGAGAGCTGAGAGACGGCCTGTACATAGCAACAACCAACTGGGTGGATGCCGGCACAGGCACACACGAAGTGTATAACTGGTAAGCATTTCAAAAAAAGGAAAAGATGATGCAGAACGTTGAAGAGCGACATACGGCACAAGGGCTTAGGCCTGCAGGACTGTCCGGCACACTTTGTCTGGCAGGGCTTGCTGTGCTCATGGGCCTTGCCGCCTGCACCGCCGACGCTGATTCTGAACCAGAACAGCAGAGGCAGACGCTGGAGGCCGTAGGGTATTTGCCCACGTTCAATGAGGAGACTACCGGCTCCGCTGCCCGTAGTCCGCAGGTTGCCACCCGGGCCGGCTTCCCGCCTGATGGCTATTTCAACTATGCCGACTTCTATGGTGTCAGCGGTCTGTTCAAGGACCAGTTCTCCAATGCCGAAGCCACCATCAGTGCATTCTTCACGAGGGGAGAAAACAGTTTCATCGACGGTACAAACGCCTCGACCCCCAACCAATTCTCCTACAACAAAATCGAGAACAAGTGGATTGTGTCGCCGGCAATGGCACTGAGCGGTGCCTACCACATCTACGGCTACGTGCCCCATGAGGTTGCCACCAGTGCTACGCTCACCGGCAGCAACTTCCTGACGGGTGCTGTCTTGACACTGAACGGCATACAATCGGTGACCCCCTGTGACCTATCCGTCATTGTGGGCGCCAAGGAAGACGAGGACGTAGTGAGGGGTGACTTCACCTTCCGTTCCAACATGAACAAACTCTACCTGCTCTTCGACCACCTTTTCACGGCCCTGAAATTCAAATTCATGGTGGATGCCACCTACAATGCACTGCGTACCATCAAGATAACCAAGCTGGAACTGCTGGCCTTTACCGGTGACAGTGAAACAAGGCTCAAATCGAAGTACAACGTAACCATCACGTTCAAGAGAAACGATACGGGTGCATCGCCCATCGAGAGCGTTGTGTTCACCCCGGACGGCACCAGTGCCCCCATGGACTACCAGACCCTCTACAGCGGGAACGAGGTGGAGCTGAAGGCCGAGGCGGAAACCTCCTTCATGGGTTGCTTCGTGCCGGGCAGCCAAACCAACTTCAAGCTGCGCACTACCTACAATGTCTATGACAAGCAGGGGAACCGCATCCGAGAAGGGTGTGAGGCGGTGAACGCCATCAACGTCCGTAACATCTTCAATATAACAGACACGGAGCTTCAGCGCGGAAATATGTATTCGCTCACCATCACGGTGGATCCTACCTATGTTTACGTGCTCTCCGACCCCGACCAGGACAACCCCTTTATAATAATTAAATGAAATGCCCGATAGCACCCGTAAGATGACCAAAACCGCTATGACCCGGAAAGCCTTGTCAGGACTGCTGGGGCTGCTGATGCAGCTGCTGCCCCTGACTGCCGTCGCACAGATAAACATCGGCGGCAGCATCTATGGGGGCGGCAATCAGGGCGATGTCGGGGGCAATGCCACTGTCACCGTGCGTGCCGGCGACCTGGACAGGGTCTTTGGCGGTGCCCGTATGGCCAATGTAGGCGGACGCGCCTTCGTCAATATCGACGGCGAAAACGCCTCCGACTTCATTCTCATCAACTACGTCTATGGCGGCAATGACATATCGGGAACTATCGGCTCTTCCACCGTGCCCGATGAAATTACGGAAGAAACGGACAACCCCGTCCCCGTCGATGAAACATGGAACGCCTTCGTGCGTGTCAGTCGCTCGACAAAAGAAGAGACAACAGGGGTAGGGGAAGGTGCAACGACAGAAATCGTTGACGACAAGAAAATCTACTTTGGCCAGCTCTTCGGTGGCGGCAATGGCGACTATTACTATTCCACAACGCCCGATGGTGATGGCAATTATGTCGTCAAAACCAGCGAGAGTGCTCTGGAGACGATTGTCACCAGTACCACGCCGTTCACTCGCCCCGACCTTGGCAAGACCTATCTGGAACTGCTTGGCGGCTCCATCGTCACCGTCTATGGCGGTGGCAACAATGCCACGGTGACGGAGGAAACGGTGATACATTTTGACAATCCGTCCGAGGTGGTCAGCAAGATTCTTGATGAAAACGACGTTGACCTGATTACCAAGGACAACCGCCCAAAGGATAAGATGGGCCTCAACCCAGGCTACACCTATCCCTCCAGCGACCAGTACCAGATAGGTAACTTCTTTGGTGGCAACAACAAGGCTGAAATGGCCATCCGCCCCAAATGGCAACTGAAGCAGGGCAAGATTCGTAACCTCTATTCTGGCGGCAACCGGGGGCGTATGACCAGCCCCGAAGGACTGTTGCTCGTCATCCAGCCCGAGAGTGACGACCTCCTCCACATCGGTGATGTCTATGGTGGCTGCCGCATGGCCGACGTGTGTCCGACCGTCAATGGAGTTTATACCCCCACCACCAACATTGAGCCCTACCACTTCCCCGATGAGTTTGCAGCCCGTCTGCTGATTTACGGCGGCACCATCAACAATGTCTATGGCGGCAACGACATCACAGGCAAGGTCTATGGCGGCAATGCCCTGGGCGTCTATTCCGACATTCAGGGCAACATCTACGGCGGTGGTAACGGCTCTTATCCCTACACCGACAATGTCGCCATGAAAGACGACCAGACCTATGGCGATTTCTACTACGATCCAGGCAGTTCTTCCGTGGATGCGCTCAACGCCTTCCGTCCCAACGCCGAGCAGGTGTCGCTCCGTCTGAAGGGCACCGTCGAAGAGCCCACCATCATCCGTGGTTCGGTCTTTCTTGGCGGCAACAGCGCCACGCTGCAGCCCAAGGATGCTGAAGCCACTCCGCTGGTGGAACTGAAAGTCGGCTCATACGTTGTCGTCAACAACACGTTCTTGGGCAACAACGGAGAGAATATGGTGAAAACAAACGAGGAAGATGCTGAACATTATATTCACGAGGGCGTGTTGCGCACCATGAAGAGTACCGACTTGACAGGCAACGGCACGAAGTTCAACTCGTTGGACTTGACGGACTCTGAGACCTTCGCCAAATACATGGACGGCGCAGCCATGCGGATTATGCCGCGTGTGGTGTTCGACGACATGACGCTGGGCGACCCCGACACCTACATTGAATATTCCAGCTACTTCGGCTCCATCTTCGGCGGCGGTAACCGAGGCAGCATGACAAAGCCCGGTTGCGAGACCATCGACTTCAGTCACAAAATCATCATCTTCGGCAAGCTGGTGGGTGGCTGTAACGATGCCATTGTGGATTCAGTGCCTGAATTTAACGCCCGTTACGAGGGCGGCATCATCGGCGCAGCCGACCCCGGTACTGGCAACCGCCTGCAGCTCAACCTGTCGGGCCTGAAGATTGAGCCCAAGCGCTGGCGGGAGCCTTATGATGAGGACGCAACCACCTATCCCGACAAATACCTGGAGTGGAACACCGTGATTGATGGAGAAAATGTATCTGCCATCACATCGGGCAGCGCGACACCTGAAGCCCCTGTGACGAGCAGCGACGAGGACCTGAAACGCCGTTTCGAGGGCGGCAACATCTATGGCGGCTGCTACAGCAGCGGCATCGTGGAGGGCAATGTCGTCATCAACCTGAACGCCTCCATCGTGGAGCGTGAAAAGCTGTTCGACGTGGTGCAGGAAGACACCCTGGGCGAAGCCATCTACTACGCCAACGACAATTACCAGATTACCGAGCGCCACACGGGCGTCATCCTGGGCCAGCAGGGTATGGACGTGCTCGGCAAGGCCCTGAACGTCTTCGGTGGCGGCTATGGTAAGCAAACAGCAATATGGGGCAATACCACCATCAACCTGAACCGTGGCTACACATTCCAGGTGTTCGGCGGCAGTCAGGAGGGTATCATCGGCAAGTCACGCGAGGACAGCGGAGAAGACGGGGATGAGGGCGACTACGAATTCAATGGCGAGCACTACGCTCAAAATTCAGCTTACAGCTGCTATGTCAACCTGCGGGGCCTCAAAGCTGGTGTTTCGAAGAGGAAAGACCACAGCGAAGACATGGCCGAGTGTGAATTCCTGTACGGCGGCGGTTTCCTTGGCCCTATCTGCGGCAACACGGTCATCAACCTGGGCAAGGGCCGCATCTTCAACAGCTTTGCCGGCTCATGTAATGCCGACATCCTCGGACATACCGAGACGTATATTGGTCGTCAGGTGAAGGATAGCTACAAGAATACTCTCGGTGCCCACGTTGATGAAGAAGGAACCTACGAAGAGGGTTTCCCCTGGGTGCGCGACATCGTGTATGGTGCCAACGACTTGGGCGGAAAAGTCAAAGGTTCGAAAGATTTCGTAGGACGTGTGCGCAGCGAGGTTATAGAGAAGGTGCATGACTATTCCAACTCCACCTCCACCTCCGACGTGCTGACGGCTTCGGCCTACGTGGAGTATCTGCAGGGCCGTGCCACAGGTATTTTCGGTGGCTGCTACGGAACTTATGACTATACAGACCATCAGTACAAGGACTTCTTCTATACGGCTGCGAAAGATGAAGACGAAAATGTTGTTTATGATGAAGGAGCCAATTCCGGAAACCTTGGCCAAGCCCGCCCAGGCTATTCCAAACCCTTCCTGGACAACGCTTTTGTCAACTTCCGCCCCTCTTACACCAACGAGAACAACATGGTGCAGAAGGTCTATGGTGCCGGTCAGGGCATTAAAGACGAGCCAGAGAGAGACCTGATGCAGAACCGCAGCTATGTGCTCATCGATATTCCACAGGTGGAAGATACCTACATGAAGTACTATGCGAACATGGAGGTCTTCGGTGCCGGTGCCTATGGTGGCCTTGGCATGATTTATAACAAGGCTACAACCGAAGCTGCTGATTTCAACCTCAACAAAGCCTCTGCCGTCATCGACCTGATGCGCGGCAAGGTGAAGGATGTGTTTGGCGGCAGTTTTGAGGAGGGTGTTACACGCCGCACAGTGATTAACGTGCCCAAAGGCTCCACTATTCAGCTGAAGCGCATTTTCGGCGGTGCCTACGGTGATAACCCCCTTATCCCGTGCGATGTCTATGAGGCACATGTGAACTACCACAGCGCGGATGCTTGCGTAGAGAAAATCTTCGGCGGCAACAACTCTGCCGACCGCACCCTCTACGGACAAATCAACATCGACGTGCCGGTCTATACCGGTGCCGTGGGTTCTGACGGCACTCGCTATCAGGCCACAGTCTTCGGTGGCGGTTATGGTAAAGACACCTGGTCGCAATACACCGAGGTCAACCTGCTTTCTGGTGCCAGCGTCTATGAGGTCTATGGCGGCGGTAACAACGGTATGGTGCTGAACTTGGAGTCGCTGATTAAGTGGAGGCAAGATGAAGGTGAAGCACTTGACCTCAGTCTGCCTGGCTATGAAAATGAAGACATTACTTATACGGATAAAGACACCAAAGAATTTCATCTGGACCACGGCCTGAACAGCCCCCTGGTTAAGCCTGCCCGCTTAGACGGCAAAAAGTACAACGCCAACGTGCACATCTATGAAGGTGCTACCGTGGGGAATTACGCCTACGGTGGCGGCCTTGGTGCCGATGCCGATGTCAGCGGAACCACCTGCATCGAACTGCTTGGCGGCACCGTCGTGAAGGACATCTATGCCGCAGGCACCAGTGGTGCCGTGCTGGACTATTATAATGCAAAAACCTTTACGGCCAGTGCCACGGCCTACATCGAGAGTGGTACCTGCCGCAACGTCTATGGCGGTGGCTGGGAAGGCATCGTGGGCAAACACGTAAAGACGGTGGAAGGCAACGAGGTGGATGCCGCCATCAGCGAGGTTGCGGGCACAACCGATGTTTCGGGCGCAACGTATGTCGTCATCGGCAAGACCGACGGCGACAGCTTCATCAACGGTATCCCGGCCATCAAGCGTAATGCCTACGCTGGCGGTGAGGGCGGAGCTGTGTTCGGAACCGCCAACCTCACGTTGCTTAACGGTTACATCGGCTATGAATATAATCCTGCCCTCAGCGACGACCCTGAGACCGAGCTGGACGACCGCTACGAGGAGAAGATTATCGACGAGACCTGGAAGGACAAAGAAGGCAATTTCATTCCTAACACCAACCTGCTGAATAGCGGTAACATCTTTGGCGGCGGTTACATCGACAACAGCTATGTGGATTCCACTTGTGTCACACTCTACGGCGGCAATGTGCGCAACAGCGTCTTCGGCGGTGGCGAGATTGCGGCCATTGGTCGCGGAGCCGTCGACGAGGGTGGCGAGCACAATGTAGAGCGTACCAATGTGGTCATCTACGGAGCCGGCAAGACACATATTTATATGTATGGCGGCCACGTCATGCGCAACGTGTTCGGTGGTGGAAAGGGTATCGACAACCTTGGCCGCACAGGCTCGCTCTACACCGACGGCTATGTGTTTGGCCAGACTGACGTGAACATCTACGGCGGCGAGATAGGTACTGAGGCAGGTATTGCCCAAGGCTACGGCAACGTGTTCGGTGGCGGCGACATCGGGTTTGTCTATAGTGCCTATCAGAACGCATCGGGCGCGTTGTGCTTTGGCAAGAGTTCGGGTGCACGCTACGACGATGGCGACGAGGGGTATTACTATGAATACGAGAACGGTGCTTTTAAACTGGACAACGAAGAGAAAATCCTCACCGAGGACATCCACGTGCTGGTAGAGCCGCGTACGAAGGTGCTTGCTTCATACGAAGAACCAAGGTTAGACGGTTCGGGCAACCCTGTGCTCGATGGAAGTGGCAACCCGATAATAGATATCATTCCCGTTGCCAATGTCACCATCAATGGGCATACCTACACACCGGGCCAGTATGTGCCCATCGACGATCTCAACACCCTGAAGAACAAGAATACCGATGCTGCAATATGGAAAAAGCTGGATGTGAGCGGTATCATTATCCACAACGCTGTGTTTGCTGGTGGAAATGTGTCGTCGGGTAGTGACCAGGTGTATGCCAACACCTATACCGTGTTTGGCAATGCCACGGCTTCTATTCACGACGTCTATCACCGCGACCTCATCACCCTGGGTACGGGCCACACCGGCGGTCTTTACGGCGACGGCAACCTCACCTTCGTTGATGGCTACCGTGGTCTGAACATCACAAACTATGGCACCGACTACTATTCCATCAGCAAGGAAGTCACCATCGACCAGTATCATGCCCTGCCCGCACGCGAACAGGCCTACTACGAACTGAAATACAAGTGTAAGTTGGCATGTACCGACAAGGACGGCACACGCTACACCCCAGGCGATGGTGGCAGCTCGAAGGCATCGACCATCACTGCCGATGACCTGCTGGTGCTGTTCATGAACGAAGACGGTACAGCCTCTGTACGAGTGGATGAAAAAGGTGACCGTGTGAAAACCGGTGATTCTGGAACTCCAGTCCTTCTGAAAGAAGGCGAAAAGTGGGTGCCCAACCCCACCTACTGGGAGGAGAACGGTGTGCTGCCTGTCTATGCAGGCCGTCTGATGAACTCCATCCAGCGTGCCGACTTCTGTGGTGTCTTCGGCAGCCGAATGGTGATGCAGGGCGCACGCGACCGTGTGCCTGAGATTGTGGACCTTACCAACTACACCATCAACCGTGTGCGCGAGGTGTCGCTCAACAAGAAGATTTCTACGGCTGGCGACGACCCATCCTCTGAAGGATACCAGCACGGCAACTACTTCGGCATCTACAACATTGTGAACTACCTGGGCGCACTCACCAGCGACTTCGATTTCGGCGACGGTGGGGCAGGCGACGGTCATGGCGATATACGTACGACGGACAATAACGATGCAGGTAAATATAAGGCAGACATTAGCGTCAGCAGTGGTAACTATCAGTATGGCGAATCGGGTTACACATTCTATAACTGGAAGGAAGCTTTCGTGCACGACCGCCGTCGCAATAACGGTAATAGCCACAACAAGCTGGCACTGGCCTCGGGTGTCTATCTGGAACTGATAACCGAGAAGAGTAGGGGCACCGACCTTTACGAAAAGGACTGGGGTCTTATCACGGGTGTCGTCGAGCTGGACCTCATCAATGTGAAGACCGGCATTGGCGGTGGCTTCGTCTATGCCCGCAACGAGCACGGCGTGCGTAGCCGTACCAACAAGAAGCACATTACCTTGACAGCCCTGAACAAAGGTGCCGTCACCAGTGATGACTTCAGCTATGACAGAACCGAATCCACCAAGAAGGAGTGGCAGACTTCGGGTAACTTTGTGCACAGTTCACAGATTATCATCGACGACTGCTACAACATCAGCGGAAAATACAAGTCGAACTACAACAAGCCAGACGGCGTGCCCGCCCACTACTGGTACATCAAGGGTTCGGTCTATGTCTATGACCAGTACATCTCGGCCTACACCGGCGCACCGAATGCCTACAGCGAAACAGTGGAAATACCGTTGACCATCACTGCTGCCTCGCACGGTGCCATGAAGCTGCTGAACGTGCAGCCCAATCGCTATGCCTACTATTCTTCGCTGAACAATGTGCTTGAACCAGAAAAGAAGGTCATCATCAACGATGTGACCTATTACAAGAACACGCCCATCAGTTACTGGGACTGGAGCCTATTGAGTAATGCCGAGCGCAATCTGTTCGTGTCCGAGACGTATGTCACCATTGCCGACTGCAAGATTGGCGAGACAGAATATCCAGAAGGCACCGTCCTGCTGCCTGATGAATATAATACGTTGAGGAATAATAACGACTCCGTCTTCCACATTGTACAGAACAAGAAGGTGGCCTTCGACTACGCTTTCCGCCTGTCGAACAACCTGAGCCACGACACAGGCTACCTGTTGACTTACACGGTCAACAATCCAACCTCTTGGGACAAGTACTATACGCCGCTTACTGAACCGTCGTTGTCAGGAAAGATTACCAATGATGTTTATGAAGCCATGTCGGTTGACGATAAGGAACGATACACCAGTGGTCCAACCTATACACCTATCACCAGCGGCCTCTACGGACAGCGTGACTATAAGTTGGCCGACATCATCTCGAAGGAGGTCTATGTTACTTATGCTGGTTTTGATGAAAACGAAGACGGCACCTATGAAATAAAAGGCGTGAAGCAGACTCACCCCAGTGTTATTCCTGCTTCAGGACAGGCTGTGTTTGAGCCAGCCTACGTGGTGACCCAATATGTGGAGACCAACAACAAGAACGGCACGGAACAGCACCTGCAGAAGGGCGCAAAACTGGCAAAGTCGGAATACACCGATGCCCAATGGGCTGCCCTTAGTGGCAGCGGCAGCGTGGCACCGGCATACGTCTGCACCAGCACCATTCAGCTCACCAACACCGAATACATCTATGGGGATGCTAACATGCTGTTGACGGAATCAGAGATTAATCTATATAAAGACGATTATCCAGCTCTTGTTGCTGACATTGAAAAGTATATCGTTCCGGCCTACTACTGCACAAGCGAAGGGCTCTATGGTGGCGATTATTATGAGAGCGGCAAAAACTACCGTGCCTTGGAGACTTGGAGTTCCATGTCAGATACCGACCGTGAGAATTTCACCTTTAACTATGATGCTCTCGACCTGCTGATTGACCCGCTCTATAGCAAGAACGCAGCCGGCACAGAGATATACACCGAAGGACATAAATACCAGTACGATTCCGCTGCTGGCGATGATACAGGGGCAGTCGCCAATCCTGCTCACTACTCGCTCAGCCAGCCTGTTGACTATACGGCAGAGTACAACAGCGATACTCCATTGTCGTTGGGAGCTACAACCATCACCGTCAACCGATACAATGAGGAAACTGAGAAAAACGAATCAACGTCCACAAACGAGATAAAGAAAGGCGACGAACTGACCCGTACCGTATTTGAAGAATCTCTGGCCAATGAACAGCGTCACTATGCCCCAATCACGCCAAAGGCAGAAGATGACAACAAAGTATATGTAGTCAATACACCTTTCCAGATTGGAAATACACCTTATACTATAGGTCAGACCATATCCTCCAGTGAATACACGAGCCTGGGCGATGGCAGCGATAGAGGCTGTGTCACCGTGTTGCAGTTCGACAGCGAAGACGCAGATAAGACGTTCTACTTCTGCCGCGAAAGCTACGAGATAGCCACAGGCGGACATAAGGTGAAAAACATTTTGGACGCTAATAATGAAACTAATACTTATAGCGTTGGAAATACCGTACCTCTTGGTGTCGTCATCAAAGCAAATAATGAAGATGACTGCACGGGCTTCGCCAACCTGACAAACCAGCAGAAGGACTTCACCATCCACGGCATTGCGCCAACAGAGGTAAGTACGCTGTACGTAAGCCGCGAGTCGGACATCTTCGACCTCTCGACGGAGAAGATTATCACCGTTATCTATCAGTACGACTACGAGGAAAGCGATGCCTCGGGTAACATTACCCCCATTACGGAGCGTCACGTGGTGAATATCCACCTCAAGTTTATGAGTGGTGTTCCTGACATTGAGGACATCCGAAGCCCCAACATTGTGCTGCCGGGCACTTCGGTCACGCTGAGGACACCTACCGTAACGCCTGGTGCCTACGAGGTCATGGGCGGTGGCTGGGAACTGTACGAGAAAGAGGACGATGCAGAGAGCCATACCAACGGTATCGAATACACACCGTCAACCGATCCGCTCTATTGGTATCAGGACGGCTATTACGTGGCCTACTACGCCAAGACATACCTCGGTAAGACCTTCAGCAACCACGTGCCTGTAACTGTTGCCAACTACCACGACCTGAAGGAAGTGATGGACGATGCCGTCAACCACCTCCATGTGGACTACGACCCGCAACGCTTGCATCGTGAATGTAAGATATACATCAATGACTACACAGGCGAATCGAAGGACGGTCTCGACCAGCTGAAGGACTTCTATGACCTGAGCTTGCTCACCACCTCAGTTGTCAATACCGATGCCAACGGCCTTATCACGACCGACAAGAGCACCTCTGCGGACAGTCCGTTCAAGGGTCATGCCCTGCTCAACCATTATGTGAAGGGTGGCGACAACCTGGAGTTCTTCCTCCGCACCGACATTGACCACAGCACGTCCTGGACACCTATCGGCGAAACACAGTGCTTCGGCGGTACCTTCCACGGCGACGGTCATACCATCAGCGGCCTCAACAACTCGCTGTTCGACAAGCTCTGCGGCGATGTCTATAACCTCGGTGTCACTGGTACATTCGTTACTGCCGGTGTGGCCAACGAGGGAGACGGCTATGTGGAGAACTGCTGGATAAGCACTTCCAACGAAGCAGCCAAGACCATGCAGCCTGTATTCGGCACGCCGACGATAACAGGAGAACCTCCGACACGTCCTTACCGCATCGTGAACTGCTACTATGAAGAGGAAGCCGATGGCGTTGCCCATCCGTACACCAACCACACGGGCAGCTACGGCATACCTACCCGCAAGTCGAAACAGGCCTTCTACAACGGTGAGGTGGCCTACAACCTGAACGGCTTCTACCTCTACAAGCGCTACTGTGACCAGACATTTTCCGAGCAGCCTGAACACGGCTCTACGTATTCCTTCTACAACGTCAACGCCGACAACACGCTGTCAGCTGTGCAGACGAAGTATTACGACAGAGATGCCAACCTCTGCTCGGCTGGTTACGTGGAGAGCCGCTTTGCTGATGGTGATTTCCGCTATGCCGACCATAGCATCCCGACTGATGCCGACGAGCGTGCCTTCACCGATGCCTCAACGGGTACGACCTCTTACTATCCCATCTGGCCCGACGACTACATCTTCTTCGGCCAGAAGCTGACCTACGGACACGTGGAGGGAAGCGAGCATCAGGATTATCCGTCGGTCATCAACTACAACGAAAACCGCATCGTGATCGACGAGACGGGCAACCGCGTCTATCGTGCGCCGGCCTACTTCCGCTCGAAGCAGATGAAGGTGGCATACTTCAACCCCGATGCCATTTTCGCACGGACCAACGAAGAGGGCACCATCACAGTCCACAAGGACATGACGGCCATCGACTTCACGGGTGGCAATAGCGATATTTCAAGTGGCTATAACAAGGGCAGCGTTTCGGCTGCACCATATGCCGCCATTGCCGACGGTGCCTTCTATCCGCCGCTGCTCGATGACGACGGCCTCACCAGTTTCACCAGCTACGGCCTGACGAGCAACCTCTTAGTCTATACCGGCGCACATGGCGGTACTGGTCAGGGCGAGAAGCCAAATGCTATGCAGAAGACGGCCAACGCGGTAAGCGTCTATCTGCCCGACGAAGCCTACAGCGAGACCCACGCCACCTACCACACCGTGGCTCCGTGGGACAGCCACTCCGACAACGTCCACGGCCACTGGGTAGAGCTGACAGGCGCCGATGCCTATACCGCTCCGCACGACCACATGCTTGTGGATAAGCAGGACTTCAACGCGCCTATCGGCTACACCTTTGCTGACGGACACCGCATGTGGTACCAGCGTATGCCGGACATTTACGTGGGTAGTCTGAAGGACGGTTCTGGCACCTATATAGCTGGCACCGGCTGGGATGGCATCAGTCTGCCATTCAAGGCCGAGGTCGTAACCACCGACGTGAAGGGCGAACTCACCCACTTCTATGGCGGCAGTACCGCTGGCCATGAATACTGGTTGAGAGAGTTCAAGGGAGGACAGGAGTCCGCATCGGAAGCCAAAGTCTTTGAGGCTGCCCTTCAATATCCTGCAGCCAACGCAGAAGACGGCAACAAGCACTACACCAACACCTTCCTGTGGGACTACTACTATTCGTATAACGACTATGACGACCTGAACAAGGATGACTACCAGGAGGACGACAAGAATCGCACCTATTATAAGAACGCCCGCGATTATGCCGACTATCCGCGCTTTGCCGCTGCCGTGCCATACATCATCGGCTTCCCGGGCGACCGTTACTACGAGTTCGACCTGAGCGGCAGTTTCGAGGCAAAGACAGCCAAGGCCATCATTCCGGCCATGCTGGAAGCCCAGACTGTTACGTTTGCTTCCGCACCGTCGAACACGGACGGCTTCCCCGTCGTGACCATCGGAGTCAGCGACGACGAGGCAGCAGCGGGCGTGACACCAGAAGGCTGCAGCTACACCTTCAAGCCCAGCTACCTGAACACTCCGGCTGTGACAACTGGTAAGCACGCCTTCCTGCTCAACAACGATGGTGACCGCTATGAGGAAACCGACGAAGCAACGGCAGCCATCGTGGCCTTCCGTCCTTATTTCGAGGCTTCGGCACCAGTCAGCCCGGCACCCAGACGCAGCATCGTGTTCAAGAATGATGGTTCGTCCCACGATATTCATGGTCAATATGAGACTGACGACCCCGATAATCCAGAGGATCCCGGCAGACTGACCTTCAACCCCGGTCGCCGTGCCATCATCGCCGCCTCATCGCTGCGCCACGAGGCCGGTGTCCGCATTGTCAACGCAGCTGGTCTCACTGTTGCTGAATTTACTATCCAGCCGGGCGAAACCATCGCAACCCCCGTCAACGTGGCCGGTGTCTATATTGTCAACAACAAGAAGATTGTCGTTAAGTAAAGAACAGACGATGTTTTCTACAATATGATATACAAGAACAAATATATGTTTAGGCTTGCCTTATTGCTGGCAGTCCTGCTTGCTGGCGGCAGCGCCACGGCTCTTGCCGAGGGTGGTGTCGTTGTTCACGGCAATGTCTATGGCGGTGGTAATAAGGCCGACGTGGAGACCAATACCGAGGTGAACATGAGTGCTGGCCAGGTCAATGGCAATGTCTATGGTGGCGGTAACTTGGGCTATGTGGGTAAAGTTACCATTACTGAAGGCTACAGAACTTTTACATGGGATGAAGGTACAGGTGTCTGCAATGTAAATATCACCGGTGGTACGGTGGGGTCTGACAGTCCATCCGACAAGGGAAATGTGTTCGGAGCAGGCAAGGGTGTGGGAGACACATTCTGGTGTGAGAAGGGTATTGTGTATCAGGCTAATGTCAACATCAGTGCCGGCACGGTGAAAGGGAACGTGTATGGTGGCGGTGAGGTAGGCCGTGTGGAGACCAATGCGACGGTGACCTTGGGAACAGCAGAAGAATCAGGAGAAGGCAGCAAGCCCGACATCAAGGGCAGCGTGTTCGGTGCCGGCGCGGGCTTGGAGACACATGGCTACTCGGCGCTGGTGCGCGGCAACACGACCGTCACCGTGCAGGGCATTGCCAAGGTGGGTGAAAACGTCTATGGCGGCGGCCAGACAGCTTCGGTGGGCAGATTCAATGTCCGTGAGTCATTGCCGAAAGAACCACTAAGCGGCGGAACATGCAAGGTCACCATTCAGGGCAATGCCGTCATCGGAACAAGTGGCACAGGCGAGGTCTTTGGCGCCTGCAAGGGAGTCACGCCTCATTACGTGGCTTCGGGCGACGGACAATCCGAGCACATGATTGACACGAATGAAAAAATAGCTTTTGATGACGAGAACGATTATCTCAAGTTCCTTGAAACTCTGGCATTGACCAGCAATACCGAAGTGACCATTGCCGGAAATTCCACTGTCAACGGTTCTGTCTATGGCGGTGGCCAGAGAGGTATTACCTTGGCAAATGTGAAGGTAGATATGATTGGCGGCACCGTGAACGAAGATGTCTATGGCGGCGGCGCACTTGCCAACACGAACACCGCAATGTGGGATGCCGAAAAAAAGAAGTTGAACGACTATGTGCAGGTTTTCGGACTGACACCGAGCGTGTCTTCTGTAAAAGGATATTACACAAAGTCGGGTGAGGATTATACGAAAATCACTGAAGAGACTACAGCTGTGGAAGGCACCGATTATTATACCGTTTACAAAACCGCCGTCAACCTCCTTGGCGGAACCATCGACGGCTCTGCCTACGGTGGTGCACTGGGGCGATTGGCCAAGGGCGCAGTGGCAGCAGACCCGGAGCACGGCATCGAAGCCCAGGATGCCGTCACGGCTATTAAGGCTTTTGTGTATGGTGACACCAAGGTGAACTTGAACGGCCTGACTGTTGCCGAGCGCAATGCTGCTTCTTCTGCCATTCAGGCCCTCCTTGTAAATGCAGCTATTGATGGTAATGGTGACTCGGATAATACAGATGCCGACGAGGACTACCATGTGGTGTCAGGCAGGGGCTGTGCCGTCAGCCGTGTCTTCGGATGTAACGATCTGAACGGAACGCCCAAGGGCAATGTGACGGTGCATGTGTTTGCCACGCAGAACAAGGACGCTTCGAAAGCGAATATCAGTGCCAAGTTTGTATCAAACAAAAAGACAGACGAAACGCTTGCGGACAATGACGCTACTGCTGAAGAACTCAAGGCAATTCTTGCAGACCAAATAGAGGTTGCAAAAGCGATTAGCGTTACGACTGACGATTATGAAACGCTTTATGACAATGACGGTGCAACTGAGGCCGACCTTAAGGATGCCATTCCTTTGTTGGCCAACGCTATTGAGGATGCGGCAGATACTGACGAGGAAATAGCCACAGTCAATGCCCTCCGCTACGACGTGAGAGCCGTGTATGGCGGCGGCAACGAGGCTGCATATATTCCATACCAACCCTATACAGATGGTACACCGACTGGCTCGAAGACGCGGGTCATCATCGAGGGGTGCGAGTACACCAGCATCGAGACGGTCTATGGCGGTGGTAACGCTGCGCCTGTGCCCGAAGCGAATGTGACGGTCAATGCAGCCTACGAGATTGGCTCCGTGTTCGGCGGCGGTAATGGTAAGGATGCCAAAGAGAGTGATGGCTCTGCCAATCCGGGTGCCGACATCGGTTACTATAACGAAGGTGCCGGAAATGTGGAGTACGGCACGGGTAATGCCAACACGCAGGTTTCGGGCGGCTACATCCATGAGCTATATGGCGGCAGTAACGAGAAGGGCACCATCGTTGGGTCGGTAAACCTTGTGGCCAGAGATGTTGAAAACGGCTGCGAAATGCTTGTGGAGAAGATGGTGTCTGCCGGCAAGAACGCCGACATCATGGGCAATGCTATCACGGTGCTTGGCTGTATGCCGGATTCATGGGTGGAAGAGTTCTATGGCGGTGCTGACAACGCCAACGTTCACGGCAACGTGGAGCTGACCATCACCAGCGGCAAGTTCCGCAAGGTGTTTGGCGGCAACAACCGTGGCGGCATCATCAATGGCCACCTCAAGGTGAACATTGAAGAGACCGGCTGTCGGGCTATTGAAATCGATGAACTCTACCTTGGTGGCAATCAGGCTGCCTACTCGGCCTACGGCTATTATGTGACGAATGAAGAAACCGCTGCCACCGACGGCAAGTTCACCTTCGAACCCAGAGCATCTGAAGATGATGCTCACGCGGCAGCAACGTCGTTCAACGGTGTGACCGAACTGGTGACAGACGGTTCGTACACCTCGTGCGACCACCAGCCGGAGCTGAACGTCATCTCCTGCACCCGCATCGGCAAGGTGTTCGGCGGTGGTCTTGGTGCACCGGCTATGATATATGGCGACCCCACGGTGAACATCAACATGATTCAGGGCGAGTATTACAGCAGAATTGATGCCACAGACGAGAACCCCCACCAGCTGGGTGCGATAGGCGATGTCTATGGCGGCGGCAACGAGGCCGACGTGATAGGCAACCCCACGGTGAATATCGGTACGGCGGCAGAGGTCACCTTGACGTCGGGCAGCCAAACCACAGAAACCGTCCTGGGTGCCTACATCGTTGGTAATGTCTATGGCGGCGGCAAGGGTTCTTCTGACACATTCGCTTGCGAGAAAGCCATGATAGGAAAAGACGGCGATGGCGAGGCGAATCCTGATGGCGGAACGACTGTCAACATCTATAAGGGCACGGTCATGGGCAACGTCTATGGTGGCGGTGAGATTGGCCGTGTGGAGAAGAACTCTGTGGTGACGATAGGAACCGGAGCAGGCGGCTCGGGCACAAGTTCACCCATCATCAAGGGCAACGTGTTTGGCGGCGGCAAGGGTCTGAAGACACATGGCTACGCGGCTTTGTTGCGCGGCAATCCTACCGTTTACATCCAGGGCGATGCCAAGGTGGAAGGAAACGTTTATGGCGGCGGCGAGATTGCTTCTGTGGCCAGGTATAAAGTGCCCAAAACCCAGGCAGAAGTAGATGCAGCTATAGCTGAAGGCTATGATGCCGTCATAGATATGCCCTATGCACTGGCAAACAACACCAGCGGCTACTGCAAAGTCTATATCAAAGACTATGCCGAAGTCGGTCCCGACGGCATGAAGATGTACCACGCAGACAATGAAGGCAACATCGCAGCCGATGACAAGCCCGATGACTTTGGCCATGTCTTTGCTGCCGGTAAAGGACTCCTGCCAGAGGTCTATACTTATGCCGATAATGCTAACAGGCCCAAGCGTATGCTGGCCTACGATGCTGAAACAATCGGAGCCATCACGCATTGGGAATATGCTGATGATGCGCACAGGAATATCTGGCAGTATTTCAAGGATGAGGACGAATACTTCCAGTTTGTCCGCACGCTGGCCTTGGCCAGCAATACCGATGTGACCATCAGCGACCATGCTTTTGTCAAGGGTTCCGTCTATGGTGGCAGCGAGAACGGTCTTGTGCAATACGACACGCATGTATATATAAAAGACAATTGCCAGATTGGCCAGGGCAAGGAAATCCTCACCCGCTATGAAGACCATCCGTCGGGCAACCTGTTTGCACTAACGACGCCTCCTGTGAAGTCCGGCTCCGGTGACGAGACTGTTTATTACGACCTGGAATGTGCCCACTGGGATTATGGCAAGGACACCAATGGCGACGGCAAGGCCGATCAGTTCTCACCATACGACCCGAATGCGATATATCTGAATCCATCAGACGAAAAGTATTATTACGATGAGGACTTTACAAAGTCTGCTGAGGGTGGTGCCAAGATTGCCACGGACGGCCATACCTACTATGGCAACGTCTTCGGCGGCGGTTCGGGAAGTGTTCCTTACTTCGACACCCATCGGGGCATAAGCCGCTACATCTTGACGGCAGGCGAAGTGAAAGGTAATGCAAACGTGACAATCACGGGCGGTCATATCCTGACCAATGTCTATGGCGGCTGCGAGGCTACCGATGTACTGGGCAATGCCACCATCACGATGACGGGCGGTACGCTGGGTGTGCCGCGCACGCTGGGGCAGATTCTCGCTCACCCCGTCACCTGCTACCTCTTCGGTGCGGGCAAGGGCGACCAGCGTATATACTTCAACAAGGCCACGAATGTGGAGAGTGTGAATGTAGCCATCGATGGCGGCACCATCTTCGGCTCCGTCTTCGGCGGCGGTGAGGACGGCCACGTGAAGCGTGATGTCGCCATGACCATCGGCAAGGCTGCCGACCACACAGGCCCGTCGATTGGCAACTGGGGCACCAGCTACGTGGATGGCAACGTCTTTGGCGGCGGGCGCGGCTTCGGCGGCGATGCCTACACGGCTGGCAACGTGTCCGGCAGCATCGGTATGACCATCCATGGCGGCACCATGCTCGGCTCCATCTACGGCGGCGGACGACTGGGTTCTGTGGGCTACGGACTCTACGATGAGAGCGAAACCGGCAAATACGGCACCATGCGTCCCGACAACTTTGCCGATGACGGCACAACGCCCGTGGCCGACTTCAAGCGCGGCCACGTCGATATAACCATCACGGGCGGCACCATTGGCAACGACCATGAATATACCTACAATCCCAGCGAGGAACTGAGGAACGGCATCCTCAGGAATACCACTTTCGAGGATTATACATTCAAGGAAAAGAAGGCTGACGGCGAGAGCACGACCACCGTGACCGAGGAAGCCGAGAAGACCACCATCAAGCGTCTGCTGCACACCCGTGGCGGCAATGTTTTCGTCGGCGGCATGGGCCGACGCTTGCAGCTGGACGGCGTGACCCCCATCACCGCCATTGACTGGATGAAGCTGGGAGCTGTGAAGAGCACCAAGCTGACCGTCACAGGCGGCCACATCAAGAGCAATGTCTATGGCGGCGGCGAGTTCGGCGGTGTCATACCGTCCATGGACAGCGACTCCGAGCCTCCCGTGTTCACCGGCGGCACGACGGAGATTGACATCCAGGGCGGCACCATCGGCACGGAAATCAAGAAGGACGGCATCACGCAATACACCTTTGGCAGCGTCTTTGGCGGCGGCATGGGCGACGTGACCTATGGCGGCGGCGACGTGCGCAGCAACACGACGGTCAGCGTGGTGAATGCCACCGTGCTGGCCAGTGTCTATGGCGGCGGCGAGATGGCTACCGTGCAGGGCAACTCCAACGTGACCATCGACGGCACCACCACGGTTGGCCTGAACAAGGTGAGGAAGGACGACGGCTACGTGATGTATGGCGGTTCCACGATGGGCAATGTCTATGGCGCAGGTCTGGGCAGCATCGATAATGTCAATGCCGGCAAGGTGGAAGGCAACACCACCATTACCATCGGCGAAACGGGCTCGCCCGCAATCTACCATAATGTCTATGGCGGCGGTGCCTACGCTTCGGTGGGCACATTCGACCTCTCCACCGACGAGAACAAGGCCAGCTACTATGTGCCCGTTGCCGGCATCCCCGTCAACTGGTCTGCCGGGACGGGCCGTGCCACCCTCAACATCCTTGGCGGCACCATCGGCATCAGCGGTCGCGACAACGGCATGGTCTGCGGCTCTTCGCGTGGCGACATATCGAACCTCACGACCTTGGCTGTTCCAGCCGATCCAGGCACACCGGGTGCCGACCCCTTCGACAAGGTGGCATGGGTTAAGGAGTCGGTGGTCAACATTGGTGACGGCACTACCGGCCCGATCATCAAAGGCTCGGTCTATGGCGGCGGCGAAAACGGCCACAACGCCGGCAACGCCATGGTCAACGTGAAGAGCGGCACCATCGGCATCACCGACACCAATGACCCCTGGTTTACCTTTACGGACGAGGAGGTGAAGACGAAATCCCTCAACACCCGTGGCAATATCTATGGTTCGGGCTGCGGCACCGACACCTACGAAATCGTAAAGACCTACGGCACAGGCTCAAGCGCAACAACCAAGACATTTGAGTATAACAACCCCTGGTCGGGCATTGTCCGTGGCAACACCAAGGTGAACATCTCTGGCGGCCAGGTGACACACAGCGTCTATGGCGGCGGCTCCATGGGTTCGGTGGGCACGATTACGAATTGGGAGGACACGTTGACTGTGGCCAAGCACCAAGACATCCGCGTGGTGGATGGCAGGGACGTTGTCTATGGCTTGGGACTCAGCTGGCCCTACAAGTTTGAGTATGTTGACACGACGGGCACGGCCACCGTCACCGTCACCGGCGGACGCATCGGCATCGACGACACCAATTACGGCGACGTCTATGGTGCTCCCCGTGGCAAGGCCGGCGACCGCTATGCCGTGGCTCACCTGGCCAACGTCCGCGAGACGGTGGTCACGGTGAATTACGCAACCACGCCCGCCTATGATGAAGTTACCAGCAGCACGCCATACATTCTCGGCTCTGTCTTTGGCGGTGGTGCCGACGGCCATGTCTTGGACAGCACCATCGTCGAAATCACGGGCGGTCTGATTGGCCACAGCGTCTATGGCGGTGGCAAGGGTGACGGCACCTACGAGGGTGTCTTGAAAGCAACGACTGGCGACCATGCGGAATACCCCACCACGCTGTGCGACTGGACTTCGGGCAAGATATATGGCAACACCCGTGTCACGATGCGTGGCGGCCACGTCATGCGCAACGTCTATGGCGGCGGCAACCTGGGTTCTGTGGGCAAGGGCAACTATGCCGGCGGGCTGGACGACTACTATCCAGCCGGATATGGAGAAACGCTCGAAGCGGAAAACCTGTGGGACGGCTCCAATGCCAACAGCCTGGCCTTCCTCAGCAGCGGCAAGACCAACGTCACCATCCTCGACGGCGTGATTGGCACGGCTGACGGCCTCAATGCAGGTATGCCTACAGGCAGCGTCTTCGGCGGCAGCCGTGGCAAGGCAGCAGAAGACGTGGGCAGCCTGTCGCCACGCTACGAGTATGCGCCCGACTTCTTCCTGGGCTATGTCAACGAGGCCGAAGTGACGATTGGCGACGCCGACCATGCGCCCATCATCTGGGCTTCCGTCTATGGTGGAGGCCGCGACGGTCATGTGCGCCGCAGCACTCATGTCACCGTCAACAATGGCCTCATCGGCAAGCCTTATACTTCTGGTGAAATGACCGACATCCAATGGCGTGAACGTGGCAATGTCTATGGTTCGGGCTCAGGCATGAGTACCCTCCACGGCACCATCAACGACAGGGATGAGCACGGAACATCCTCTGGTTCTGTCACCCGCAACGCGGTTGTCGATATCAAGGGCGGCACCATTTACCAGAATGTCTATGGCGGCGGCGCGCTCTCCTGTGTCGGCCCGCCCAAGATAGGCCCGATTGCCGACCCGGAGAAGAGCGTGACGGTCTGCCGGGTGAATGTCGAAGGCGGCACCATCGGCACAGCTGATGGCTACGCGGCTGGCTACGGCGGCAACGTCTTTGGTGCCGGTCGCGGTGGCGGCCTCCTGGAGGGCGAAGACGAAACAAAGTTTGCCACATCTGTCTGGACGGAGGTCAACATCATGCCTCATGCCTCCGATGCCACCAAGAATCCCGTCATCAAGGGCAGTGTCTTCGGCGGCGGTAATGCCGGTCCCGTCTTGCGCGACACGGAAGTGCTCGTCATCGGCGGAACCATCAATCACAATGTTTATGGCGGCGGCAACGTGGCCGAGGTGAAAGGTCATGCCAACGTGACGATTGGCCAGAAGAAGGCTACACCTGCACCAGCTCCAGCCCCCGGTCGCGAACCTGTCCCTGCACCTGCACCTGCTCCTTGAACATCGTTGCATCTACAGCAAAACGACACACCAGCGCCACCGAAGTAGCGCTGGTGTGTCGCAAGAGTAGCACAGGTGCGCCACTCTAGTAGCACAGGTGCGCTGCAAGAGTAGCACAGGTGCGCCACTCAAGTGGCACAGGTGTGCTACTCGGACAGCACAGGTGTGCTGCTCAAAAGTCGGCTTTATCCAACCACGAATTACGCGAATTACACGAATCATTTCTGGGGGGGACGCACCAAGACAATTCGTGTAATTCGCGTAATTCGTGGTTTGATAAAGACTAATCCGTATAGAAATCGATGTTTTCGCGTGTGAGCAGCTCGATGCTGACGTAGTGGTCACGCTTCTGCTTGATGTGGAGCACGCAGGCGTTGAACATGGTGCGGAAGCAGTTCAGACCCTGGTCGTGGGGGTGCTGAGCCACAAGGAAATCCACCATGCCCTCCTTCACGCAGCGCACGTTGGCATCCACGGCATCGTAACCCAGGAGGGTGACGTGCGGGTGGTCGGGCATTTCGGTGTGGAGGTAGTTGCCCACGAGATGGATGCTGGAGTTGAACGACAGGGCATAGAGCACGTCGGGGTGCTGGGTGAAGAAGTCGTGCAGGATTTCCTTCATACCCTCCTTGTCGTAGGCGTAGAGGTTGACATCGAGGATTTCACACTTGGGGCAATGCGCCTTCATGTAGTCGCGGAAGCCCACCTCACGGTTCATCTGCTGGCGGCTGGCCACGCGGCCTTCGCCCATCACGCGGAAGATGGCAAGCTTGCTCCGTCCGCCGCCCGTGGCCAGGTGCATGATGCGGCCCGAGAACTCGCCGCTCTTCAGCGAGTCCTGTCCGTAGAAGGTGACGGGCTCGAACTCCGGCCAGTTGGAGTCGAGTAGGGCGTATGGGATTTCCAGTTCAGACAGGCGGTCCACAAAGCCCTTCATGATGTTGTGGTTGAAGATGGGACCGATGATGACGGCATCGGGCTGCGCGGCAATCAGGTTGTCACATTCGGTCTTGAACGATTCGTCGTTGAAGGGGTCGTAGCTGAAGACCTTGAAGCTGATCTTGAAGTCGTTGAACTTGCGCACACCGTCGTAGAGGCCTTTCTCCACCCGTGCCCAGTAGCTGTCCACCTCGTGCATGGGCAGGATGGCTGCAAACTGGTGCACCTTGTTGCTGGCCAGTGCCGATGCGTAGTGGTTGGGCACGTAGTTAATCTCGTCAAGCACTCGTTGCACTTTCTCGTATGATTTCTGTGACACGTTGCTGCGCCCGTGAATGACACGGTCAACCGTTCCTACCGACACCCCGGCCATTTCGGCAATGTCCTTGATACGAATTTTAGACTGAACTTCCATGTTGCTCCTTTTAACCTTAAAAAATATATCTGTTTTTACCTTAGTGCTTTGCTCTGTAATCGCACACATCAGCAAGTTGCCGAGTGTTCAAAAAAGCGTGCAAAGTTACACATTTTTGTTTTCAATGGAAGCATGATAATGGAAAAAACTTGTTAAAAGCGAAAATATTGTAAAAAAACGCCGTGAATAGTGTGTGAATCTCGCTTACTTTGCTTAAATTTGCACGCTTAAAAGTTGAAAGGCGTGGAGACTGACCGCCTCAAGCGTAAAATTAAAATAAAAGTGCAAACCAAACTAACTAATAATAACTTAACTTTAGAGAAAAGAGAACTATGGCAAAAATTGTAACAATGGGCGAAATCATGCTTCGCCTTTCTCCAGACGGCAACGACCGCTTCATCCAGTCGGAGAGTTTCCGCATCATCCCTGGCGGCGGCGAGGCCAATGTAGCCGTCAGCTGTGCCAACTATGGTCACGACTGCTATTTCGTCAGCAAACTGCCCAAGCATGAAATCGGCCAGATTGCCGTGAACGCCCTGCGTCGCTATGGTGTAAACACCGACTTCATCGCCCGTGGCGGCGAGCGCGTCGGCCTGTACTATGCAGAGACAGGTGCCTCGATGCGTCCATCCAAGGTCATCTACGACCGCGCACACTCAGCCATTGCCGAGGCCAAGCCTGAAGACTTCGACTTCGATGCCATCTTCGAGGGTGCCGACTGGTTCCACTGGAGCGGCATCACACCGGCCATCAGCGACCAGAGTGCCGAGTGTCTGCGTCAGGCCTGCATCGCAGCCAAGAAGCACGGCGTGAAGGTAAGTGTTGACCTGAACTTCCGCAAGAAGCTGTGGACCAGCGAGAAGGCCATCAGCATCATGCGCCCGTTGATGCAGTATGTGGATGTATGTATCGGCAACGAAGAGGATGCTGAGCTTTGTCTTGGCTTCAAGCCCGATGCTGACGTGGAAGGCGGCGAGACGAATGCTGCAGGTTACGAGGGCATCTTCCGCCAGATGAAGGAGGAGTTCGGCTTCGAGTATGTGGTCAGCACTCTGCGCGAATCGTTCTCGGCCACGCACAACGGCTGGAAAGCACTCATCTACGACGGCAAGGAGTTCTACCAGAGCAAGCGTTACGACATCAACCCCATCATCGACCGCATCGGCGGCGGCGACTCGTTCTCGGGCGGCCTGATTCACGGTCTGCTCACCAAGCCCACACAGGGCGAGGCACTGGAGTTTGCCGTGGCTGCCAGCGCGCTGAAGCACACCATCAATGGTGACTTCAACCTGGTTTCTGTGGAAGAAGTGGAAGCTCTGGCCGGCGGTGCTGCCAACGGGCGTGTGCAACGATGAGAGAATTGAAAATTGAAAATTGAGAATTGAAAATTGAGAATTGAAAATTAGGTTATGGCAAAATTCGATAAGATAGCTGTTCTTGAGAAGATTGGTAGCACGGGCATGGTGCCTGTGTTCTACCACAAGGACCTGGACGTTTGCAAGAACGTGGTGAAAGCCTGTTATGAGGGTGGCGTGCGCGCCTTCGAGTTTACAAACCGTGGCGACTTTGCCCAGGAAGTGTTTGGCGAACTGGTGAAGTGGGCCGACAAGGAGTGCCCCGAACTGGCGCTGGGCATTGGCTCCGTGGTGGATGCCCCCACGGCTGCGCTCTACTTGCAGCTGGGTGCCAACTTCGTGGTGGGCCCGCTGTTCAATCCCGAGATTGCACCTGTGTGCAACCGCCGCCTTGTGCCTTATTGCCCGGGCTGCATGACCGTGAGCGAGATTGGCAAGGCACAGGAACTGGGCTGCGACCTGACGAAGGTGTTCCCCGGCGACGTCGTAGGTCCCAACATGATCAAGGGCCTGAAGGCTCCGATGCCGTGGTCGAAGATTATGGTCACCGGCGGCGTGGCTCCCGAGGCCGAGAACCTCAAGGGCTGGTTCAAGGCCGGCGTGTTCTGCGTGGGCATGGGCTCGAAGCTCTTCCCCAGCGACAAGGTGAAGGCTGGCGACTGGCAGTACGTCACCGATAAGTGCAAGGAAGCACTGGGCTATGTGAAGGCTGCCCGCGAGGCTTAGGCATGACAATTACAACTCTTTATATTATTAACTTCATGTACAGGGGCGCAATGGAAATTGCACGTTGTGCATGGTAAATGGTACATAAACTTTATGGCAGAAATCTCAGCTCTTCAGATCGCAAGATCTAAGTATCAGCCCAAACTGCCACAGGCCCTGCAAGGCCCGGTGGTAGCTGTTGAGGGCAAGCCAACAGAGTCTGTTGGCAATCAGGCAGAAATCAAGGAACTGTTCCCCAACACCTACGGTATGCCCGTGATTACGTTTGAACCAGGCAACCAGCCTGCACTCGAACCGTTCAACGTGGGCATCATCCTCTCCGGCGGTCAGGCTCCTGGCGGTCACAACGTTATCTCGGGTTTGTTCGACGGCGTGAAGTCGCTCAATTCGGCTAACAAGCTCTACGGCTTTATCCTTGGTCCGGGCGGTCTGGTTGACCACAAGTACATGGAAATTACGCCTGAGCTGATGGACCAGTATCGCAACACGGGCGGTTTCGACATCATCGGTTCTGGCCGCACGAAGCTGGAAGAGGTTGACCAGTTTGAGAAGGGCATCCAGATTCTGCGCGAACTGGGCATCAAGGCTCTGGTCATCATCGGTGGTGACGACTCGAACACCAACGCTTGCGTCCTGGCAGAATACTATGCAGCCAAGAAGTACGGCGTGCAGGTCATCGGCTGCCCCAAGACCATTGACGGCGACCTGAAGAACGAGCAGATTGAGACCAGCTTCGGTTTCGACACGGCTTGCAAGACTTACAGCGAACTGATTGGCAACATCCAGCGCGACTGTAACTCGGCTCGCAAGTACTGGCACTTCATCAAGCTGATGGGTCGCTCGGCCAGCCACATTGCACTGGAGTGCGCGCTGCAGTGCCAGCCCAACATCTGCCTCATCAGCGAGGAAGTGGAGGCCAAGGCCATGAGCCTCGACGACGTGGTGACTTACATCGCGGAGGCTGTGGCTGCACGTGCTGCTGAAGGCAACAACTTCGGTACAGTCCTCATCCCGGAAGGTCTCATCGAGTTCATTCCTGCCATCAAGAAGCTCATTGCACAGCTCAACGACATTCTGGCCACTCCGGAGGCACAGAACCTCGGACGCAGCGAGCAGATTGACTTCGTGAAGTCCCGCCTGTCGAAGGAGAACTTCGAAGTGTTCAATTCGCTCCCGACCAGTGTGGCACGCCAGCTGGCACTCGACCGCGACCCGCACGGAAACGTACAGGTGTCGCTCATCGAGACAGAGAAGCTGCTCTCTGCAATGGTCGCAACCAAGCTGGAGCAGTGGAAGAAGGAAGGCAAGTATGTGGGCAAGTTCGGCACACAGCACCACTTCTTCGGCTACGAAGGCCGCTGCGCCGCTCCGTCGAACTACGATGCTGACTACTGCTACTCGCTGGGTTACAATGCCAGCCGTCTCATTGCCAACGGCAAGACAGGTTACATGTCTATCATCAAGAACACCACAAAGCCAGCCGCAGAATGGATTGCTGGCGGTGTGCCCATCACGATGATGATGAACCTGGAGAAGCGTAACGGCAAGATGAAGCCTGTGATTCGCAAGGCACTCGTAGAGCTCGACGGCGCACCCTTCAAGTTCTTCGCTTCGAAGCGCGCTGAATGGGCCAAGCAGACTGACTACGTCTATCCAGGCCCAATCCAGTATTGGGGACCGACGGAGGTTTGCGACCAGCCAACCAAGACTTTGCAGCTGGAACAGGCGTAAGTAAGTGAAAAACGGTAAGAAAACAATAAGAAGGAGAGCGACGAAACGGAGCAGAAACAGCAAGAACCCGTTTCGCCGCCTTCCTTCTTTTCTGTTATGGGGACTACTCACTGTGGTAGTCCTCATCTACGTTGTTTTCTTTTATCGCACTTTTGTCTCTCCTTATTCGTTCCGCTGGAAAGCCCTCTATGGTACAGTGACCTATCCCGAGGGAAAGGTGCGTGGCATCGACGTGAGCCACTATCAGGAGGAAATCAATTGGGAGCGTTTGCGGGGTGCGCGGTTACAGGGCGCGCCGCTCAGCTTCATCTTTGTCAAGGCGACCGAAGGGACGGACATCATTGACGAGAATTTCAACCAGAACTTCTATAACGCACGGAAGAACAACATCGTGCGCGGGGCATACCACTTCTTCAGCACCAAGACACCAGCTGCCAAGCAGGCCAGGTTCTTCTGCAAGATTGTACAATTGGAGGACGAAGACCTGCCGCCTGTGCTCGATGTGGAAACCATTGGCGACTTGCCGCCACAGAAACTGCGCTCCGAAGTACGCACGTGGCTGGAGATGGTGGAGCAACATTACGGCGTCCCCCCCATTCTTTATACTTCCTACAAGTTCAAGACCTCCTATCTGAACACCAAGGACTTCGACCGCTATCCTTACTGGATTGCCCACTACTACGTGGACTCCTTGGCCTACAAGGGCAACTGGCACTTCTGGCAGCATACCGATGCTGGCCGCATTGACGGCATCCGTGGCTATGTGGATGTCAATGTCTTCAACGGCACCTACGAGGAACTGGTGAAGATGACACTTGGACAAGTCAAGAAAAAAGAAGAGTAGAAAATTTTTGTTTTCCAACGAAAATTTGTACTTTTGCAGCAGTAATAGAGTTATAAGATTTATGAATGGAACTGTACCTCATATTGTACAATATCAGGGTTCAAAAAGGATGCTTGCTCCGCAGATTCTTAGTTACATGCCTGCCAGATTCAAACGACTGGTGGAACCGTTTGCCGGGATGGCGGCTGTTACAATTGCTGTTGCCAAACAGGAACGAGCAGAAAGCTATATTCTTAATGACTTGAATGCCCCTTTAGTGGGTATTCTGCAATCTGCCATTGAGACACCTTCCGATTTGGTGGACACTTACTCTGCGGTTTGGCGTGAACAGTTCACTTATGAACAAGGTAGTGTGGAGCATTTCTACAAAGTTCGTGATGAATTTAATCAAGGTAACCACGCTCCTGCTAATATTCTTTATCTGCTGGCTCGGTGTGTAAAAGGCTCGGTTCGCTATGGCAACAATGGATTATTTAATCAGTCGCCCGATAAACGCCGTAATGGAACTTCTCCAAAAACATTAAAATCCAATGTGGAAGCAATTTCATATTACCTGAAAGGAAAGACTGAGTTCTATTCAAAGGACTATCGGGAAATACTCGAAATGGCTCAGCGAGGTGATATTGTCTATATGGATCCGCCCTATCAAGGTGTATCTAAAACGCGCGACACCCGTTATTATTCAGGCATAGACTTTTATGACTTTGTAGAAGCAATTGACAGGCTGAACCGCCGAGGCATTGACTTCCTTATCAGCTATGACGGAAAATGTGGGGACAAGCAATATGGAGAGGATTTGCCACAAGATTTGGGCTTGCAGAAAAACATGTTGAAAGCAGGGCTTTCAAGCCAGAGTATATTGCTTGGCAAGAAAGATGTCACTTACGAGGCACTATATGTCAGCAGAGGATTGCAGAAATATTGTCCTCAGTTTCATGAATGTTTACAATATTCTTTGTTTGAATCAATAGCTGTATGAAGAATCATTTGCCTGAAGATTTTTTGGAAAAGTTGAATGCAGTTACGGCCAAACGTCCGAAAACGGTCATTCAGCATATTTTGGAACATGGCTTTGTGACTACAGAGGAATTGAAGAATTTGGGTTATGAACATGCTCCACGTGCAGCTCGCGATGTTCGTGAACTGGGCATTCCGTTGGAAACGTTTCGTGTGAAAGGTGTAAATGGAAAGATGATTGCTGCATATAAGTTTGGCAATCCTTCACAAATGACAGACGGATTATCGAAAGTCTCAGGACGTACAGTTCTTTCAAAAGCCCTGAAGAAAGCCCTTGTTGCAAAATATGGCTCTCGATGTTTTATCTATTTACAACCTATAGATGAAGGTCTTCTGCAAGTAGATCATCGTGTGCCTTATGAAATTGGCGGTGAGCAGAATGAGGGCAATCTTGATTGCTACATGTTGCTTAGTCCGTCTGCTAATCGTGCCAAATCCTGGATCTGTGAACATTGTCCTAACTGGAAAAAGAAAGATGCGGATTTTTGTTTAACCTGTTTTTGGGCACATCCCGAGGACTATACCCATATTGCAGGACGGAAGCAGAGGCAAATTGTTATCACGTTTACGGATGATGAAATAGAAAATTATAACAAACTAATTGCACTTGTAGGGTCAGATAAGGCTGAAGATACAATCAAAGAGCTGATAGAGAACTATATTAAATAAATGGACTACAAAGCAGTAAACTTTCAGATTCAGCCGTTGTCGGAAGAGGCAGTAGATATACTATCGGCCATGCTAGGCGAGGTGGGTTTTGACACTTTCGAGACGACTGATGAGGGGCTGAAGGCATATATTCCTGCCAGCGATTATCAGGAGCAGAATGTGCAGCAGGTCATTGAAGGCTTCTTCATTCCCAGCGTCCATATTATATATAATGTGGAGGATATCGAGAGCCAGGACTGGAATGCCGAATGGGAGCAGAACAGCTTCGACCCTGTGCTGGAGCGCGACTTTGGCATCCGCCTGCATCCGCGTGGCGCATTTGGCTCGGGCAGCCACGAGACAACTTATCAGCTGGTGGAATATCTTTGCTGCCAGGATTTCACGGGGCAGACCGTCTTGGACATGGGCTGTGGCACTGGCGTGCTGGGCATCGCAATGGCAAAGGGTGGGGCTGCGCAGGTTGTCGCCATCGACATTGACGACCTGAGCGTGGCGAACACAGAGGAAAACTTTGCCTTGAACCAGTTGACTAATGTGACGGCTATTCATGGCGATGCTTCTGCCATCAGTGGCACGTTTGACACCATTGTCGCCAATATTCACAAAAACATTATTCTTCGCGATTTGCCTATCTATGTCCAGCATTTGCAGTCAGGGGGGATGTTGATAACTTCAGGCTTTTTCTCTGGAGACGTCAAGCGTGTGGTTGAGGCGTCAGAGTCTTATGGTCTTCAACCTGTTGAGACGTTCTCCAAGAATGACTGGGCTGTCGTTGTTTTCCGTTTTTGCTAATAAGTTATCAACAGAAAACGCGGAAGTATGGACAAGTCTGTTGATAACTTTCTGACAAGTTCCAGGCCTTTATGATTGCCTTTATTGGAAAAAGGTTGTAATTTTGTACCGTTTTTCAGATAAAGGTGAGAATAATGCCAGAACCCAGTAAACGCAGTTCTAATAGACGCAGCAATCAGAATACAGCTCCTGCTTTGAGTGAACAAGGCCGCTTGCAGCCACAAGCACTTGAACTTGAAGAGGCAGTGATTGGCGCATGTTTGATTGAACGTGATGCCTTCGGACTGGTTTCCGACTATTTGAAGCCTCAATCCTTTTACGATACTAAGCACCAGAAGATTTTTGCTGCTATACAGACATTGGCAGCCGAAAACCACCCTGTTGACATCCTGACGGTGACCGAGCAGTTGCGCCGCACGGGCGACCTGGATTTTGTGGGTGGTCCTGTTGCCATTACGGAACTGAGCCGTAAGGTGCTGAGTTCTGCACATATAGAGTTTCATGCACGCATCATTGCACAGAAAGCGCTTGCACGTGAACTGATTACCTACACCAGCAATATCCAGCGTCAGGCTTTCAATGAAGAGCAGGATATTGACGAACTGATGCAGCAGGCTGAGGGGCAGCTCTTTGAACTGTCGAGGACAAATATCAAGAAGGACTTTACGCAGATTGACCCTGTCATTAAGGAGGCATACGAATTGCTTAAAAAAGCGGCTGCACGTGAAGACGGTCTTTCGGGTCTGAGTTCTGGTTTTGACAAGCTGGACAAGATGACCAGCGGCTGGCAAAACAGCGACCTCATCATCATTGCCGCCCGTCCGGCGATGGGCAAGACAGCCTTCGTGCTCTCCATGGCAAAGAACATGGCAGTGGACCAGAAAATTCCGGTGGCGATGTTCTCACTTGAAATGTCCAATGTACAGTTAGTGAACCGTCTGATTGTCAATGTCTGTGAAATTACCGGTGAAAAGATTAAGAGCGGTCAGCTGGCTCCCTACGAATGGGAACAGCTTGACACCAAAATCACGGAACTCTTTCAGGCACCTTTCTATATCGATGACACGCCATCGCTGTCCGTCTTTGAACTTCGCACCAAGGCACGCCGACTGGTGCGTGACTATGGCGTGCAGATTATCATCATTGACTACCTCCAGCTGATGAATGCCAGCGGTATGTCCTACAACTCGCGCCAGGAAGAAGTCAGCACCATTTCCCGCTCGCTCAAGGGTTTGGCCAAGGAACTGAACATTCCCATCATTGCCCTGTCGCAGTTGAACCGTAGTGTGGAGCAGCGTGTGGGCAATGCCGATAACACGCCAGACAGCAAGCGCCCCCAGCTGAGCGACTTGCGCGAATCGGGCGCCATTGAGCAGGACGCCGATATGGTGTGCTTTATCCATCGTCCTGAATACTACAAGATATACAAAGACAGCTATGGCAACGACCTCAAAGGCATTGCCGAAATCATCATTGCTAAGCATCGTAATGGTGCTGTGGGTGATGTGAAGATGCGATTTGTAGGGCAGTATGCACGCTTCATGAACATGGGAGCGGGAGAGATGGGGGCTTCAATGGACGAAGAACTTGTATCTTCGTCAAAAATCAATACTGCCGCCGCTTCGGGACAAGACGATGGTTTTCTTGATTCCCTGACGGCAGATGACCTCAGGCCCATGAGGGGCGATACTCCTTTTTAGTGCTAAAAGCGCAAATATATTTGGATGATTGAATGAAAAAGAACGAAATCTCACTTTATCTAAAAAGGATTGCGTGGGTGTCTGTCCGTGAGGATTGACACCCATATTTCTTTGCTTGCCTCTTTTTTTCTTGAGTATTATTTGCGCAAATCAAATCTTTCCTCTATTTTTGCACACGGAAATAAAAGCATTGAGACAATGGACACCGCAATCGTGATGAATAACCTGCTGAATCTCATTCAGTCAATGGCACTTACACCCAGCAACAAACGTTGGTTGGCTGACCATTTGTACGAACAAGCTAATGAAGAGCGACAAGCGAAAACCATGCAACAAACAGCTGCTGATTGGCCTAAGGTCAAAAGGTCGAATATAGTCATTTCCCCGAAAGTCGCAAATATGTTTCAGGTATCAGAACCGTTGCCGGAAGATTATGACGTGAAGAAAGCATACGGCGAATACCTATACAATAAATACAGATGAAGAAGGTTTTTATCGATACGAATGTATTTATAGATTATATAGCTCACCGTGCAAAATTCTATGAACAAGCAGCTGCAATTGTGTCGTTGGCTGACTATGGTTTATTTCAGCTTATAGTCTCATCGTTGTCGTTTGCAACAGGTAGCTATATATTAGAAAGCCATTATAAGAAGACACCAGAGGAAATATTGAATAGTTATCGGGAGTTTGTTGATATTTGCCGTATAGCAACTGTTGATGATGCCACGATACGTGCTGCCATAAGAACACCCTTTAGCGATTTCGAGGATGCAATGGAATATCATGCTGCATTGGCTGAATCCGCTGATTGTATAGTAACTCGGAATAAAAAGGATTTTCTGTTGGCAAGTTTTCCTATTTTGACTCCACATGAATTCCTCGACATGATTACCATTTAAGCTGAATAAAAATAAAAAGTATCACCATAAGGTGTACGAAAAGATAAACCATTTTAATTTAAAAATTCCCTCTATGACCTAAGAAACAGACATGACATAATAGGAAAGAAGCGTCCGCTTTAGTTCTTGTCTCCTGAAATTTCGCCAAAATAGAAGAGACAACCAAGAGTAAAAGCATGGATGCTCACGCCAATGGCGTGGGCTTTTACTCGTAATATGGTTGTAAGGTGTTTGGCGATACCTCAGGAGACGTAGGCGAAGTAATTAGTCCACGCTTTCCTTTCCTTTTAAAACTCAAAAGAATATTAATCTTAACTCCTATAGTATTATGAAAAAAATATTACTTACACTCACAGCAGTATTGGCAACGCTCTGTTCAAATGCACAAGAAGAAGAAGGAGCAATTCTGTATTCCAATGACTATTCCGATAGCATTATAACCTGGACAACTACTGTAAATGGACGTTACACCCCTACAATTCTTGAAGAAGCCGGCAATCAATACATTTCTGTTGACCAAGACGCTCGGAACAACAATGGCACCACTCTTACTTCTACAGAGACAGAGGGATTTGTATCTGCTGGTGAAGACTTTACTATTTCTTTCCGTGTAAAGCTTGGAGCTTCAAATAACCTGACTGCAACAGCATTTTATATTTATGATGCTGCTAATTCTGCGTTTATCCTAAACATGGCAGAAGTTACAGCAAATGCTACAGCGTGGACTATCAATGGCGGTACGCAGACCGCTACGGTTTCTACTGGTGGTAACAAAGCCATCACTGACCTTTCGTGGGTTAATGTGTCTGTGACCTCTATTGCAGGAGGTGAAACTTATCTGACACTTAAAGATGCAAGTGGTAATATTATTGATGGTTTTGACAGTACAGCTATTCCAACACTCTCCACAACAGGTGGGCTTGGTAAAATGGAGTTTGTGACAAGTCGTTATAATGCAAATTTCGCCATTGATGATATTGTTGTATCTTCGACCAAGGCTGTACAAGCAGACAGTTTGACATCTACTGATTCTATTTACATTGAAACCGACCTGACCTCTCAATTCTCAGCTTTGACAGAAAACACGAGCTGGATTACAGGCAGTGGCGGTACGGCTGGTGTGACAGGCACATGGGCCTGTCCCGCAGTAGAAGTCAATGGTCTGGGCACAAAGCAAGTATGCGAGTTTTATGAAGCCAATTGCAATCGTACAGGTGACCAGCTCTATGCCACAGTTACAGGTCTTGCTCCTGGTACTTACAAGATAGAGCTTTATGGGAGTGCAGCATATACGTATGGTCGAGGTTTTGAGTCCACAGCTTTCAGCGAAGGTACGTGGAATGCTGGCGATAAAATAGAAACAAACACAGGCGTTGTCTTGTATGCCCAAACATCAGAAGGCACCTACGGCGGTGAAATTCCCATCTACTATGCTACAGCTTTCCCCGACGGAGCAGCCACAGTTACCCTGAACGGTGTTGTCGTTGGCGAGGACGGTCAGGTGAAGATTGGCATGAGCAAGACTAGCACCTCGACGAACTGGCACGTGATCCAGCTGAAGGGCGTGACCGCCCAGGTGAACGCCGCCGACGCGCTTGCAGCAGCCGTCGCTTCTGCACAGACAGTTGACGAGGCGTCAGTTCCCGCCGCCGTTTACGGCGAACTTACGGCCGCCGTCGAGGCCAACAACAAGGCCTACGACACAGCCGAGGAATACAGCGCAGCCATCGAAGCCATCAACGCTGCCGTCATCAAGGCCAACGCCTACGCAGCCGCCGGCGCATACTTCAAGAAGATGGGCGCAGTGCTGGCCGAGACCAACGTCTATACAGAAGAGGCCTACAACGCCGTTTACGGCACATGGCTCGCAGACTACGAGGCAGCCACCCTTGACGCAGAGGTATTGCCGACCCTTACTGCCGACCTTGCCTACAGCACAGGCTGGCACGCAGCCAACAACATCGACAACGTCCTCCTTTCCTCATGGACAGTCGGCGGCGAGCAGGCCAGCGAGTACGACAAGTCCCTCTACATCAACACATGGTCAACCGAAGGCGACAATGACGGTTCCGGATTCAAGACCCCGTTCTTCGAGTACTGGACCGGCGACGACAGCTCTCTCGGCGAGAACACGCTGACCGCCACGCTGACAGGCCTTGAGCCCGGCTACTACGAGGCATCGGCATTGGTACGCGTCCGTGCAAAGAACGGCTACGAGGCTCCCGCCTACGGCATCACGCTGAGCGCCAACGACGGCGCGGCAGTCGATGTTGCAGCCGGCGCACAGGTAGGCGAAAGCCAGTTCTTCCTTGACACCTTCACCGCAGGAGGTTTCGTGGGCGAGGACGGCGAACTGAAGATCCAGTTCAACATAGCCGCCGACAACAACATTAGCTGGCTGTCGTTCAAAAATGTAAAATATGCCTTGCCTGCAGATTCCATGAGAATCTCGGAGGACTACAATATTGCAGGTGGAAGCAATATAGGAATTATTCAAACCATAAACATATCTTCAGGTGTTACGCTTTCTGCTGGTAGTGATATTGTTGAAACAATCACCCTGAACAATATAAATTTGGAAGTGATTCCTTCTTCTGATTCATATTCTCAGGTTATGTCTGCCACAAATATGGTAACAATCTCCGGTGACCTTTCCGAGCGCATCTATACTCAAGGCATGACGTGGAACTTCCTTTCGCTGCCCTTCGACTGCGACTTGTCGCGCATGATGACCGAAGACGGTACAGCCTACGCCATCCGCTACTACGACGGTGCGTCGCGTGCAGCCAACAATGTGGCAAACGGCAACTGGAAGAACTACGGCAAGCGCGACATCATCCCCATGGGCACGGGCTTTATCTACATGACTGAGCATGATGCATGGACGCGGTTCTACGCAGTCGATAACGAGAACAAGGCGCACGTGTTCCAGTCAACAAGCGGCGAGACGACCTTGGGGCTGGAAAGGCACGAGGCCACGTCGGCAAAGAACAGCGGATGGAACCTGGTGGGCAATCCGTATGCCAACTACTACAGCATCCAGTCGATGGACTTCAGCAAGGCGGTGACCGTGTGGAACGGGGCGAGCTACGACGCCGTCTTCCCAAGCGACGACGACCTGGCTCTGAAGCCCGGCCAGGCCTTCTTCGTGCAATGTCCGAGCGGTGTGGAAAGCATCACCCTGCCCGGCAGCGGACGGCAGCTGACGGCGGAGGTGACGGGCGGGGCTAAAGCGCGGAGCGCATCGGCCCGGGGCACCCGCAGGCTGATTAACCTCTCGCTCACGGACAGCCAGTTTACCG
>R20__coassemble_270_pt1 | contig 40710 bp, 32 predicted proteins | sample R20__metabat2_low_PE_030 | metagenome-assembled genome bin R20 | reverse complement strand
GGATGGCGTAGGCCGTACCGTCTTCAACCTCCAGTCTTGACAAGTCGCAGTCGAAGGGCAGCGAGAGGAAGTTCCATGTCATGCCTTGGGTGTAGATACGCTCGGAGACATCGCCTGTGATAATAATACTATCGGTGGCAGAAAATACTTGAGCATAAATACTTTCTAATAAATCTTGTTCAAAATTAACATTGCCCAATGTCATGCCGGCACCTCCTTTGATTGTAAGTTTTATGCCTTGACCAAGATATAGGTTAAAAGTATCTGGAAATCGTACACTTTCAGTAAGTACAGAATCAATACCCAGAACAATGTTTTTATTGATATATGTACTGGTGAAAGCTATGGCTTTCGGTGCTGAAGTTTGTTCTTTGCTGTCTATGAGTTGGCAATATAATATATGGTCACCAGCAGAAAGCCCTGTTGCATCAACAAACATATTTGCCCCCAATTCTGTTATCATCGTTGCAGCATCGTTTCTATCAAACCAGTAACGTATTGATTGGGCGGAATATGATTGAGGAGGCTCTATAAAACCTGATACAGTTGTAGTCACCTTGATAGAGTAAATGTAGCGCGTGGCAGAGAATAGGAATGATACCTGGGTGGCATTGCCGCTCCACTCTATGGACTTTGCATCAGCGTCGAACTTGCCAAATTCGCCGCTGCTTGGTGTTGTCCCAGCAGAAGAACCTGCCTGATATATGAAGCTAATGCCTGTTAATGTACAACCATTCGCAGCAGTAACAGTGATGGAGTCGCCATTAAACATTGTCAGGGTATTTCCACTGTTTTCGACATGAAAATAGCACGAACTGCGTTGGGCGTTGCCATCAAAACTTAGAGTTGTATTTTTCATTGTAATACTTTTCCCCTGTAAGTCACCAGCGTTTGGGCTGTCTTCATTGCCAACAGATAGCTCCATATTGTTAATCTGAAAATCAAATAGAACAGAAAAATTTATTGACTGCCCCATTGAAATTAGAGGTGCATTTAACAATAATAATATCACATATAATTTGTACATAACTTCTATGTTGCTTTCCAAATAATTGGAAAAATTTTATTGTTTGTTAACTTCTTTCTTTTCTAAAAAATGTCATTGACCATTGCTCACTTCTACCTCCATCTTCAATATTCCCTCGTCTGTAGTTGTTAGAGGTGCAGATATTTTTGTAATTAAGGGGTAAGAAGGTGTTAAAGTATAAGGAAAGAATCCTCCGTAAACGCCAACTTCTTTACCGTCTGTGCCTAAATATTTGGTTTTGGCTTCATCAATCAAAACTATTGAACCAGAATAATCTGCGAACAAATCTTCATGTGAAGCTGTTGTACAATTTGTTTGTACAGTAAAAGGGGAAGTCTTGTAGCCAAGTGCCACGCAATTCTCGGCGTATGATGTTGACGGCAAACTTCCCGAAGAGGTTAATGTATTATGAGACTCATCATCACCTTGAAACTCATAATACAATATGCAGTTCATAAACAGACTATTTCCCATATTACTGCAATTGTCTTCATCTATAAGCCCGGGACGGATTGAATGGCGTGTATTGAAATAACAGTTTGTAAAATAAGCATTAAAATTATCAGTGGATTCTGTTCTGTTATTATTTAAACGATTCACAATGCAATTGGCAAGAAATAGCTTGCTGTTCTCACTGGCAGAAAAATATTCTAAATAACAATTTACTATGGATGTGCATGTACTATCGGATACCCAGGCACTTGTAACACGACAATGTGTAATTGATGTTTTTGTGGCATTAGTTATGCAAAGATAAGATGAATGGTCATAACTATTATTATATTGTCCATATATAGATAATCCTTCCAATTTAAAATAGTTACTTTCTGAAGAGGGGATGTCTATAATAAAATCGCAATCTCCACCTATATAATGCTCTGGTTTTAAACTATAAGGATAAAGTTCTGTATTCCTCCATCCATTTCCACGAATAGAAACAGCTTTATTAACTCTGCTTGGGAAATAGAATTTTCCACCGGAAAGATTAATCACATCTCCGCTTGCAGCATCATCTATAGCTTCTATTAATCCATCCTCACCGTAGTAAGCGGATATTCTTTCACCATGCGTCAGCGTAACGACCAGGGTGTCTTGGGCATAATTCCTAACTGCAAGTATCAATGCAATCAAGAGAAAAATCAATTTTTTCATTGTTTATAAAGGCTTTATTGGTGAATAAAATATTATGCAATTCTTGTATGAACAAAAAGAAAAGCGCGGACTTACTACTTCGTCTATGTTCTTTTCTGGTATCTCCCAAACACCTGAACCACTTAAACGAGTAAAAGCCCACGCCATCGGCGTGAGCGTTTAAACTTTCATTCTTGTGGTTCTTTTTTCTATTTGGGAGATTTTGAAAAGAACAAGAATACAAAGCTAACGCTTCATTCCCATTATGTTATGTCTTCTTTAGTTCATTGGAGTAATGAGATTACAAAGTTAAACAATTCTTTTATGCTTGGCTTTCCTGCTCTCCCTACTGCTGTCAGTCGGTCTCGGCCATGATTTGGGAGTCAGCGGATTTTTGAGCAAATAAAACCGTGCCCTCTTTCGAAAGCACGGCGCAAAGATAACAGAATCTGTTCAGTCTGCAAAATATTCTGGATTAAAAGTGCTTCACGTGTAAAACATTTCTTGCCTTTTTCTTGTAGGATAAACTAAGATGTTTTGCAGGCAGAACATCTTTGCAGCGTGGCTGTTCAGTTGTCGCTCCCGTCCGTCTCGTCACTTTCCTTGTAGCCTTTCAGCACGTTGATGGCCTTCTTGATTTTATAGGCCACGCCGTCGCTGCCCTCGGCCACGAGGTTGAGGAAATAGACGCCGTCCTTGGCTGGCTTGCCGCCGATGTAGCCGTCCCAGATGCAGAGGCGGCCCGTGGTCGATTTTTCGTGGGCGGCAGCTTCTTCGTAGTTACATTGAGCCACCTTCTTTCCCCAGCGGTTGAATATCATGGCATTCAGCCTGACTATGGATTTGTAACTGAGAATCAGGTAGTCATTCTTGTCGTCACCATTGGGCGAAATGCCATCGGGGCATGTCAACGACGACTCGGGGATGGTGAAGGTGATGGAGTCCAGGTCGTCGATGTTGTACATCAGCGAACCGTTATAATAGCACGCTACGGAGAACTTCACGTTGTACGTGCCCGATTCGGTCACCTGAAAGTCGGTGTCCTGGTCGTCGCGCCTTATCTTCAGGTTGGCCTGTCCGCCTTCAATCTTGCGGAGTTGCCAGTCGTAGTAGCAGGTGTATTCGTCGGCCCCCGTCATGTTGGCGCGGCAATGGATGGTGAGCGGAGCCTCCTCGGTGAAGGTGTCGCCTCCGCTGACGGTGGCCTCCTCGTTGTTTTCTTTCGAGAAATAGGTAATGGTCGGTGCTGCACTTGGGATATAGCTTTGGGCAAATGTTGCCAGCCAAACTGGCAGCAGCAGCAACGTGCTTATTGTTCTTTTCATTCGTCTTTCGTTCTTTATGATAATGCGCAAAGTTAGAGCTTTTCTGTGGTATTTCGCATCAAAAAGCCGCTTTTTGTGCATTAAAACTGCAAAAAGCGTTTTTGTGCCAAAAAAAATCACTACTTTTGCGCCCTAAAAACACATAAACGTACAAACGTACCAACGCAAAAACGTAACATCAATGAACAGACTGTTTACAATCGCTTTATTTCTCATTCTTCATTCTTCGCTCTTCATTCTTCGTTCTGCTGCTCAGACCGATTGTAAATTGACTCACAAGGTGGCCAAGAAGGAAACTGTCTATGGCATTTCACGCCTGTATGGCATTACCCAGGAGGAACTGCTGGCGGCCAATCCTCAGGTGGGCGAAAAGGGACTGAAGAAGGGCACGCTGCTCTGCATACCTTATAGCAACGCCGAGCGTGACTCGCTCAACAGGGTGGCTGCAGAGCAAGCCGAGGCCGAGCGCCGGGCACAGATGCACCTGCCGAGCACCATCAAACTGGCCGTGATACTGCCGTTTGCCCTGAATGCACCTGCTCAGACCGACGAAGCGCAGAAGATGATAGACTTCTACAAAGGCGTCCTGCTGGTGGTCGATTCATTGAAAAGGGTGGGGCTGAACCTTGATGTCCTGGTACTGGACGAGGGCACAGCCGAAGCCTCCAACATCCAGACGGCCCTGGTACATTCTGCCCTGCCCGATGTGGACCTGATCATTGGCCCTGGCCGCTCGGCCAATGTGAACGCCGTGGCAGCATACGCCCAGCAGCATCAGATTCCACTTGTGCTGCCCTTTGCCAATGCCGACGGCATCGTGGGGGGGCGCCCATACGTGTTCCAATGTAATGCCCCCAAGAGCAATCATTACCAGAAGGTGGTTAATCGCTTCGTGACGCGCCACCGTTCAGACAACATCGTGTTTATCGACCGCGAAGAGAATACAAGCGGAGACGGCTATGTGGCCGAGTTAATCCAGCAGCTGACGGGCCGTGGCATTTCTTTCAGCCGTGTTCATATCTCAGATATGGACGAGCAACTGGTTCCTTTGCTGAAGAGTTCCATGAATAATGTGCTCGTACCAACCTCTGCTTCAGCCAGCTCGTTTGATATGGTCTGCCAGAACCTGAACGACTTGAATGTGGCAGCAGCCTACAACGTGCAGCTGATTGGTTCACCCGAGTGGCAGACCTTGACGGGCAAGAGTCAGAAGAACATGTACAAGTACAACGCAACATATTTTGCCACGTTCTACACAAACTCTCTTTCTACACGCACCCAGCAGTTCTGTCAATTGTTCTATCAGAACTTCGGGCACCAGCAGTTTGTCAGTTATCCCCGCTATGGTGAGATGGGGCACGACATCGCCGCTTTTTTCCTAACGGCCTTGCAGCGTTATGGCAATCAGTTCTTCGCGAGCATCCAGCGTCACGACTTCAATTCCCTGCAGCTGCCTCTCCACTTTACCCGTAAAGATGCCCAGAGCGGCTATGTCAATACGGCTACATACATCATTTATTATAAGGCAGACGGAGATGTCTTCCTGAACACCTTCTAAATAAAAAATAGTCCTTTCTGTTTATTTATATTCTATGGCGTCGAGCATCAAACCCTTTTTACTGTTTGTTTCTTGTTTATTACTTTCCAATAATATATGCCTTGCTCAGGTGGGCGAGCGCCGCAACGACTTTTCCATCGGCGGCACGGGCGGTTACACCATGAACCGCCGCAGCTTCCAGCCCAAAATAAAACAGGCCACCCTTGGCTATCCCATGTTTGGCTTTGCAGCCCGATACATCTGCGAGAAATATTTCACCTGTATTGCCGGCGTACAGGCAGAAGTGAACTACAACAACCTGGGTTGGCAGGAAGTGATAGAGGATGGTTCGGATAACACCTACTCGCGTGACCTACACTACCTGCAGGTGCCCATCCTCATGCAGATGGGGTGGGGGCGCGAGGTGCGCGGCTTCAAGTTCGTCTTCATGGCAGGACCGCAGCTGGGCTTCTGCCTTGGCAGCACAGAGCATCGCGAAGGCGACCCCTGGGACGTCAGCCGGCGTCCGCAGAACGTCACCTATCAGTATGACCACGACCTCGACCGTAAATTTGACTACGGCATTGCCGCCGGACTTGGATTGGAATTTTCTTCCGTCATCGGCCATTTTATCCTGGAAGGCCGCTACTACTACGGCCTGGGCGACGGCTACGACAACAGCAAGAAAGGCTATTTCGGCCGCTCGGCAAACCAGACCATTTATGCCAAACTGACCTACCTATACGACATTATCAAGACCAAAAACTGCCAGCGCAAATAGGCCGAATTGTTAAAATCTGATTTTTTTTGCTGTTTCGCTTGCGTAAAAGATTTATTCCGCATATCTTTGCACTTGAACAAACGTTACAGGTCGTCAAGCCGAAAGGCTGTCACAACCTAAGAACGCAAGAACGTACAAATTCGATATTTGACATAGACCGGGGGATGACAGATCGGGATACTCATCAAATTACAACTGAAAACCGGGAATGCGATTCAGCCAATGGCGGGCCACGCCTCCCTGTCGCCAGGTCTTCGAGCCTGGAGTTTCGGCAGCATAGGTAACTCTTCGAGTCGGTGGATTACAAAGGTTGAACCAGCGCTCAAAACTTATATGCTCGGAGTTTCATCATCATCTCTTCCTTCGGTCTTCTTTATTATAAAAGAGGATGTGCCTATTTTTTGGGACACATCCTCTTTTCTTTTTTGGGTCAGTTCTTGTTTTATTCCTTTTCCTTGTTCTTTTCTTTTGCTTTCTCGGCTTTGGCCTTTTCCTTTTCAGCTTTCTTTCGGGCTTTGGCTTCAGCTTTTTCAGCCTTGTCGCGAGCCTTATCTGCTTTGGCTTCAGCCTTGTCGGCTTCAGCTTCGGCTTTGTCGCGTGCTTTTTCTGCTTCAGCCTCGGCTTTCTCCTCGTCCGAGGCTTTTTGCTTGGCGGCTTTCTTGGCCTTGGCTTCAGCCTCTTTCTGGGCTTTGGCTTCGGCGGCTTCTTGCTTTTTGCGCAGCTTTTCGGCTTCTTTCTCAGCCTTCTTTTGAGCCTTCAGAGCCTTGGCATCTTCGCGCTTCTTGTCCTTGACGGTACGGATGACGGGGTTGTAAACGCCGCGCTTGCGCACTTTGGTTTTGGCAGACGTGGCTTTTTCGTCAGACTTATCAGGCTTGTCTGCCTTGTCCTCCTTGTCGGAATTTTCCGCCTTGTCTGCCTTTTCGGCTTTGTCTGCTTTTTCAGCTTTCTTAGCCTTTTCAGCAGGAGGGGGTACTACAGCTTTGGCTTTCTCCTCTTCTTTGGCCTTTTCCGCCTTGGTGCCAGCCTCTTTCGTGGGCTTGGCCTTCTTGGTCTGTTCGCGTTTCACCTTGGCTTTGGGGGCAGGTGCAGGTTTGCCCAGCAGGGCGGCTTCTTCGGCTTCGGTCAGTTGCTTCCCTTGCTTTTGCTTCTGCTTGGCTTTGGCCTTCAGGCGCTTGAGGTTCTCTTTTTGTTTCTGCATCTCGCGCTTGTGGCGTGCCAGGTCCTTCATGGCGCGGTTCTTTTCGCGCTCCAGGTCGCGCACCTCTGTTTGCTTGGCTTTCTGCTGAGCCTTCAGACTCTTTATCTTCTCGGTCAGCTGAGCCTGAATGGTGTCAACTTCGATTGCTGCGGACAAAGAAGACGTAAAAGGTGAGAGGACGAAAAGGAGTAGAAGTGAAATGAACAGTCTATGTTTCATTTTCGTAAAACTTATTCCTTGGAACTAAAAATCAGTATGCTCTTGCGATGAGCACGCGGCAGGTGGCAGGTTTGCCGCTCACCATGTCGGTGCCGGGTGTCTGCTCGAAGGCGTAGGGTACGCAGCGGATGGTGGCCTGTGTGTCTTCCTTGATTTTAGCCTCGGTCTCGGCTGTGCCGTCCCAATGGCAAAGGAAGAAGCCGCCGTCCTTGATGCGCTCCTTGAACTCGTCGTAGTTGTCACATTCGTAGATGTGAGCGTCGCGGAAGGTGACAGCCTTCTGGTAGATGTTCTGCTGGATGTCGCCAAGCAACTGCTGGATGTGGGCCTCGATGCCTTCGATGCTGACATTTTCCTTCTCCAAGGTGTCGCGGCGCATGACTTCCACGAGTCCTTGTTCCAGGTCGCGTGCGCCGAGTACCAATCGCACGGGCACACCTTTCAGTTCGTAGTCGGCAAACTTGAAGCCCGGACGCTTGTTGTCCGAATTGTCGTACTTCACGCTGATGCCCAGCCCCTGCAGGTTCTCCACGATGGCGTTGGCTTTCTCGTCGAGCATTGGCATTTGTGCAGGCTTTCCGATAGGGATGATGACCACCTGGAGCGGAGCCAATGCAGGTGGCAGTACCAGTCCGTTGTCGTCGGAGTGCGTCATGATGAGCGCACCCATCAGTCGGGTGGAAACGCCCCATGAGGTTGCCCAGGCATAATCGGTCTTGTTGTCCTTGTTGAGGAAAGTCACGTCGAAAGCCTTGCCGAAGTTCTGACCCAGGAAGTGGCTGGTGCCCGACTGCAGGGCCTTTCCGTCCTGCATCATGGCCTCGATGGTATAGGTGTCGAGTGCACCGGCAAAACGCTCGGTCTCGCTCTTCACCCCCTGGATAACAGGCACGGCCATATACTTCTCGGCAAATTCTGCGTAAATCTTCAGCATCATTTTGGCGCGCTCTTCGGCCTCCTCGCGAGTGGCATGAGCCGTGTGGCCTTCCTGCCATAGAAATTCTGAGGTGCGCAGGAAGAGGCGGGTGCGCATTTCCCAACGCATCACGTTGCACCATTGGTTGCACAGGATGGGCAGGTCGCGGTATGACTTGATCCAGTTTTTATACGTGTTCCAGATGATGGTCTCCGAAGTGGGACGGATAATCAGCTCTTCCTCCAGCTTGGCGGCGGGGTCAACCACTACGCCGTCGTGTGCCTCGTTGGTCTTCAGGCGGTAGTGTGTCACCACGGCACATTCCTTGGCAAAGCCTTCCACGTGTTCGGCCTCGCGACTGAGGAACGACTTGGGGATGAGCAGGGGGAAGTAGGCGTTCTGCACACCGGTCTGCTTGAACATGCCGTCCAGGGCCTGCTGCATCTTCTCCCATATTGCGTAGCCGTAGGGCTTGATGACCATGCAGCCGCGCACATCGGCCTGCTCGGCCAGGTCTGCCTTTACGACAAGTTCGTTGTACCATTTTGAGTAATCCTCACTACGCTTTGTGAGGTCTTTCAGTTCTGTTGCCATATTGTTTAGTCGTTTTTTTGATTGGATTTTGGCGGCAAAGGTACAAAAAAATAGTAAAAGGTAGAAGATAAAGTACGAAAAATAGTAAAATAGTAATCGGTAAAGTGAGAAAAAATGGTAAATGCTGAATGCTGAATGGTAAATAATCCTTATCTTTGCGGCGTTTTATAAACTCATAAACCAACATTAAATATTCTAAAGCGTATGAAGAATCTGAAAGTAATTGCATTTGCATTGAGTCTGCTGACTGTGTTTGCAGGCTGTGGAAACATGAGTAACGCCACAAAAGGCGGTCTGATTGGTGGTGGTGGCGGTGCTGCGCTGGGTGCTGTGTTAGGCCGTGTAATTGGCGGTAATGCAGGTGGCACAGCCATTGGTGCAGCCATCGGTACAGCCGTAGGTGCAACTGCTGGTGTGCTCATCGGCAAGCGCATGGACAAGGCAAAGGCCGCTGCACAGGCTGCTGCTGCCAATGCAAAGGTTGAAGAGGTGACCGACAAAAATGGCCTCACAGCCGTGAAAGTGACATTCGACTCTGGCATCCTGTTCCCCAGCGGAAGTTCTGCATTGAGCGCAAGCGCACAGACTGCACTCAGCAACTTTGCCAACAGCGTGCTCAAGACAAATACCGACATGGACTGCGCCATTCAGGGCTACACAGACAATACGGGCTGGAAGAACAGCACCGCAGAGCAGAGCGTGCAGAAGAATCAGCAGCTCAGCCTCCAGCGTGCACAGGCTGTTTCCTCTTATCTGATGAATCAGGGTGTTTCTTCCTCTCAGATTAAGGCTGTGGAAGGTCTGGGCGAGGCAAATCCCGTGGCTGACAACTCGACAGCCGAAGGCAAGACGCAGAACCGTCGCGTAGAGGTTTATCTCTATGCTTCCGAAGCCATGATTAACGCAGCCAATGCCGGCACCCTGCAGTAATGCTGTTTGGTATATTCAATAAAATGTGGAAGTTCCTGAAGTGGGCATTAATTGCCTTCCTGGGAACTTCCATTCTTTCTGTCCTGGCCTACCGCTATGTGCCCGTCCCATGCTCGCCGCTGATGTTCATCCGCTGTGCTCAGCAGCTGAAACATGGAGAGTCTCTCAAGCTGAAGCACCACTGGGTGCCGCTCGACAGCATTTCCCCCAACCTGCCCTTGGCCGTATGGGCTAGCGAAGACCAGAACTTCCTCAATCACAATGGTTTTGACTTTGCACAGATAAAGGCCGCCGTGCAGGAACATATTGACGGCAAGCGCAACCGTGGTGCCAGCACCATCAGCCAGCAGACGGCCAAGAATGTTTTCCTTTGGCCTTCCCACAGTTGGGTGCGCAAAGGTTTGGAGGTCTATTTCACGGTGCTGATTGAAACACTCTGGAGTAAGCAGCGCATCATGGAGGTCTATCTGAACACTATCGAAATGGGCGATGGCATCTACGGCGCAGAAGCCGTAGCGCTGGAACACTTTGGCTGCAGAGCCCAGGCGCTCACCCGCAACCAATGCGCCATGATAGCCGTCTCGTTGCCCAATCCCCTCCGCATGAACAGCGCTTCCCCCTCGTCCTACATGTACCGTCGCCAGTCCTGGGTTCTCCGCCAAATGCGCTGGTTAGGGGAGTTCCCAAAGAAAGAATGATGCCAAAAACGCAGAAAATCCGAAGTGCTACTTCGGATTTTCGCTGAAACCCCAATCGGTCATTAGCCCCCTATTTCCTTTTTTAGAAACAAATTCCCTTAATTATCCTAATTTTATCCACAAATCCGTCTTAGTTAGTATTAAGGGAAATTAGGGTAATTCGTTTCCAATAAACTCTAATGATAATCTGATATAAACATTCTTCTAAACTCCTCCCGCTCGACTTTGTCGCTCCATACTTTGAAAGCCTTCGTCCACTTTAAGATACTGTTTGGTGAGATATTGTTGTAATCCTTGTTCTGTCATACTTTGTACGTTTGTTAATCCGAAAAAGTTATTTCTTAAAATTGGAAGAATTAGCAAACCTTTTGTAAATAAAGGCAGTCTGAGGGATTGGGAAAAATCAGGGTTACGAATAGTAGTGCTTGATGATCTGTGCCTTGATATTGTCAAGGTCATGGTTCAAGTCCAGTGCCTCCCTTGTCCTGCCTTTGGCGCAGTTGCCCTTGGCATCCCATAATGATAACGGGATGCTACGCTTACAACTGAACTGACTTTGCGTACCATTGATGGTGATTCTGCCCATCACTGGGACGATACCGTCCTTCACCTTACTCTTGTTCGCGTAGAACAAAACAGAAAATGTTGCTCTTCTCATTCTTCTTAACTCAGTTTTAAAATTCGGGCTGCAAAAGTAATACCTTTCTGGGAATAAATCACTACGCAAATCACGTCAAATTTCGGAAGTTGGAACGGGAAGTGTTAAAGTGGTTTGAACTGCCGCGATATGTCACGGATTGCGTAGCTCGTTAAGAAAGTTTAACTTTCGGAGATAGCCCTATCGGGTTACGAATAAGAAACCTAATTCGTTCCGCAATTCGCCTCGATTTGCTTATTGGCCTCTTACGATTTTTCCTCGTTTTGCGCTCAAATGCCTTTATTTATGGGGTGAACTGCGTTAATCTTCCAAAATCGCTTTTCTAATTCAGCATTATTTCGTATTCTTCAACATCTTCTTTTCTTCACTTGCCAAGCGTCGTTCAACCTTTTTTACATCCTCTGCTGCTGGCAGGTTCTCTGGAACTATACCACGTTCAGTAAGCATTTTGCGGACAGCCGCATTGTTGTCTATATGCTCTTTGGTAATGGCTGATTCGCCTTGAAGGTCTTTTGTCTGGACGTTGACGCTGGTCATTTCGGCAGCAAAGTCCTTGGCTTTGATGCTGATGGTGGGAAGAAAATCTGCAAGGGGGCGAGTTTGGGGAATTCCCATACGTCGCTTCATCATATTGGTACTGAGGCGAAAGAGAGCTTGATCGCCTTTTGAACGGATAACGGCAAAGGTTTGGTCGTTGATGCCACGCTCATATAATATTCCAGAAAGCTTGCGCTCTGTGTCTTGCAATTTGGCACGGGCTTTTACGCGTTCAACCTCTAACAGGCGTTGCTCTATCAGTTCGGCACGACGCGTCTGCACAGCGAAATAGGTTTGGGCAAAAGCAATCTGAGGTTTGCGGGGATCACCATTCTGTGCCACCAGATAACAGGCATAGCGGGTGAGCATCACATCATTTATTTCTTTCTCTGCTCCTTTGGGCATCGGTATCGTTTTGCTGACGTCAGCAAAATGATCAGGAACCGACTGACCAGCGTTGTTGCAAGCCTCTTTTGCCTTGTCTATCACATTGTTGAAATTGCGCCATTGAGTGTACCCAAACAATGAGCACAAACTTCTTGCACTCCAGCACTCAGTCTCATCAATCTTGCAAACAGCATCTTCATAGCTCTTAAATAGAGCAAGTATTTCTTCTTTCTTCATATCTTCTTGTTTGTTCTTACTAATTCTGTCAGTTCCACATCAAGCAGTTCTGCAATTCTGAGATACGTTTCCATTGTAGGCTGGCAATCATTGGTACACCACTTTGATACGGTAGTAGGGGCACATCCCAATTGCTCTGCCAACCACTTATTGGTTCTCTTCTTTTCTGCAAGCACCGCCTTGATGCGGTTAATGTCCTTGTCCATAATTATTCTGTTGTTAATGCTACAAAGTTACTCATTTTTATCCAAACAGCGCACATTATACTAAGATATTTAGCAAATAATCACATCTTAATATCATTTTCCCCACTATTTATCCAGTTTCTCGTGATACTCGGTTGTATCTACCCAAACAATCGTAGGTCACTTTAGATAACCTGCTTACGCGAACTAATGTGGAATGATAAAAGCAAAATGGATTTTGGAGACTACAAGAACAGATGGATTTACCACCTAAATTGACGCAGAACCTATAGAATCTTATTTTCTTATACATTCTACACTCTTTCCGCTTAAATACATAATTATCAGTAAATAACAGAATGTAATAGGGCTTTTATTCTACACCTATTCTACACTAATTATACATCAGGTAAACATGGGTGCAAATCTGAAAAACAGTCATCCAAATATTTCAGAGTGGCATTCCTGGCTACATTCTGTTCATTCGTAAAATCATTATGATGTAATGTAAACTATATTCACAGCTTGTGAATATATATTCATAAGCTGTGAATATATATACGATGGACTGTGAATATGTATTCACAAGCTGTGAATATAGTTTCCAGTGCTGTGTTGCTTGTTTTCTCAAACAGAGAATGCTGTTAGTGTGTCTGAATAACGCGCTGTTTTTTAGTCTTCTAACGCTTTGTGGACATCTGTACGGTAGAGGTGCAGCTGTGATTTCCCTGTTCTGTGTAGATGCAGAACGATGTTGAGAGCATGTATAATCAGTGTAGAATAGGTGTAGAATAAAAGTCCTATTACACTGGCTAACCACATAAATACTATGTACTTATGGTATAAAAGTGTAGGATGTATAAGGAAATGAGATTTCAGTAGAAGTTGTGCTAACTTCTATTGGAATTGGTAGCAGCCTGCGTCGATGTAGTCAGGGTTGCGCTGAATGCCAAGGCGGTCGGTGGGGTAGGTGTTCAGCAGGTTGCCCGTGTTGCTCCCTTTGCCGCGTGCCGCTGAGCCTTCAGTGAGACGGAAGTCGTAGATGAAGTTTTCGGTGTCGATGGTGCGGAAGAGTGCTGTCGGTTCAAGGCTGCTGTCTTGGTATGCGCAGTCTGTGAAGAACGATTCGTAACCTTGCCAATTAGATGTCTTTAGCAGACAATTGGTGAAATGGAAGTTGAAGACGGGGGTGACGTTCTCCATGCCAGTCCAGGGGGCGCCTGTCACTTCGTCGTCGGCATAGCCTGTGACGAGGCAGTTGGTCAGGTCGAAGGCTTCGAGTGGCATATATTCCGCCTGTCCGTTGTTTACATTCTGTTTGATGTTGGTAAAATAGAGGCCTTTGCCGCGTTCTGCTATCCAGGGGCAGAACTGTGCGATAGTGCAGAACAGGAACTGATGATTTCCGCCGGTGACAGTAACACATTCTCCCCGGCAATTGCTGATTTGCGTGTTGGTAATCAAAGATTTGCAGAACGTTAGCTGCAAACCGTTGCCTCCGACGTTGTGCACGGTGCAACGGTGCATTTCCAGCTTGCTCTTTGTGGTGGTGGTGTCGATGGCGGCAATGCCCCATGTGCCGCTGTGGATGTCAACGTTGCGGAAGTAGTTGTCGTGGCTTTGCAGGTTCAGCGTGATGCCCAGCCACTGGTTGTCCAGGCGGTCGTAGGGCAGGTAGGCGAACATGCGGTCGAGGCGGTCGCCACGGAACGTGATGGCGGCTTGTTCGCCGTCGGCATGGATGGTGCCGTAGCAATCGATGGAACCATTGGCATGGAAGTAGAGTGAAGCACCGGGCGAAAGGGTCAGTGTGGCGAGGCTGTCTATCATCAGAGTGTTGTAAATCAGGTATGGCCGGTTGGCTGTAAACGTCTCGTCTGCCGTTATCTTGTGGTTCTTCAGTATGATGACGTCCTGCCCGTAGGCTTGCAGGTTGACGGGCTGCTGGATGCCGCTCTCCAGGGTGAAGACGATTTGGTCGTCGATGAGCACGGGATTGTCCTTGTCCTGCGGATTTACCGTCACCTCCACGAAACAGAACAGGCTGTCGCCGGCTAGCAGTTCCACGTCTGTGAACGATGTGCCGAATTGCCCGTCCAGGTTCAGGCGGAAGCCGTTGGTGCCGCCGCTGCGGAAGGCGACATTCTTGATGCGCAGGTTGTCGCCGCCCGTGTTGTACACCATGAACCGCTTGGTGCTGCTGCCGATGGTGGAAAACACGGTGTCGAACAGGATGGAGTCCGTAGAAAAAGTCAGCACAGAGCCTCTGTCGGTTGTAAAACGGTCATCCTTGGAACAAGCCACACAGAGTAGCGCCACACCTATGAATATATAATGTATAATCTGTTTCATCTTGTCAACGAAAAAAGGGTAAACAATCATAATAACGGATTGTTTGCCCTTTTTAGTATAACAGAATCGAGCTTATTATGCCTGTCCTTTCAGCATGGCATCGATGTTGGCAGCTGCTTTGCGCCCATCGCCCATGGCGAGGATGACCGTAGCACCGCCACGCACGATGTCGCCACCGGCAAAGATGGTCGGGATGTTCGACTGCATCTGCTCGTTGACGGCGATGGTGTTCTTGCGACCGAGTTCGAGACCTGCCACAGACTTGGGCACGATGGGGTTCGGACTTACACCGACAGCCACGACGGCAAGGTCAATGTCGCGGGTGATGATCTGACCTTCCACAGGGATGGGGGAGCGACGGCCTGATGCGTCGGGCTCGCCAAGTTCCATCACTTGCAGCTTCACCTGAGTGACATTGCCTTTTTCGTCGGCAATATACTCAATAGGATTGTGGAGGGTGAGGAACTCGATGCCCTCTTCCTTGGCGTGCTTCACTTCCTCAAGACGTGCCGGCATTTCAGCCTCGCTGCGACGGTAGGCGATGAAGACGTGCTCGGCACCGAGACGCTTGGCTGTGCGGCAAGAGTCCATAGCCGTGTTGCCACCGCCGACAACCATCACGTTCTTGGCCTTCATAATCGGCGTGTCGGATGCAGGGTTAGAGGCGTCCATCAGGTTGATGCGCGTGAGGTATTCGTTAGAGGACATGACGCCGACGCTGTTCTCGCCTGGAATGTTCATGAAGTTAGGCAGACCTGCGCCCGATGCCACGAAGATGGCCTTGTAGCCTTCCTTCTCAAGGTCTTCCACCGTGATGGTCTTGCCCACGATGCAGTCTTTCACGAAGGTAACGCCAATCTTGCGGAGGTTCTCAATTTCCACATCCACAATGGCGTTGGGCAGACGGAACTCAGGAATGCCGTACTTGAGCACGCCGCCAATCTCGTGCAGAGCCTCGAATACGGTCACGTCGTAGCCAGCTTTTGCGAGGTCGCCTGCACAGGAAAGACCTGCAGGACCAGAACCGACAATGGCAACCTTGATGCCGTTCTTGGGAGCGCACTCTGGAAGTGCCATCTTGCCAGACTGACGCTCGAAATCTGCTGCGAAGCGCTCCAGATAGCCGATAGCTACAGGCTTGTGGCCCATCTTCACATGGATGCACTTGCTCTCGCATTGCTTCTCCTGTGGGCAGACACGTCCACACACGGCGGGCAGGGCAGAGGTGGCCTTGAGCACCTTGGCTGCCTCAAGGAATTGGCCGCGCTCGATGTTCTTGATAAATGAAGGTATGTTGATGGCAACCGGACAGCCTTCCATGCAAGAGGGCTTTGCACAGTCGAGACAACGCTTGGACTCGGTGAGTGCTTGTTCGATGGTGAGGCCTGTGTTCACTTCTTCGGTACGAGTCGTGGCACGATAAACAGGGTTGAGCTCATTCATCACGCAACGTTCAATCTCGCCGCGCTCTTTGGCCTTCATGCTGCCTGCCAATTCCTTGCGCCATGCAGCATTACGGTCGAGAAGTTCTGCCAAAGGCGTGTCTGTTGTCATGCCAGCAGCGTCGGCCACCTTCTCTGTGCCCTCTGCCTTCTCTGTGCCCTCTGTGGCGTTCACGTGCGCCTCCAGCTTCTTCATTTCCTCAATCTCGATGGGCTTGAAAGCACCCATGCGCTTGAACATTTCGTCGAAATCCACTTCGTGGCCGTCGAACTCGGGACCATCCACGCAGACGAACTTTGTCTTGCCGCCTACCGTGATGCGGCAGGCGCCGCACATGCCCGTACCATCCACCATGATGGTGTTGAGGCTCACATCGGTGGGCACATTATATTTCTTGGTGAGCAGACAGCAGAACTTCATCATGATGGCAGGGCCGATGGCAAAGCACTTATCGACCTGCTCACGCTGAATCACCTGTTCGATGCCCACGGTGACTACACCCTTCTGTCCGTAGCTGCCGTCGTCGGTCATGATGATGACCTCGTCGGAGTGCTTGCGAACCTCGTCTTCCAGAATGATGAGTTCCTTGGTACGCCCAGCCAGCACGGAAACGACCTTGTTGCCGGCAGCCTTCAAAGCCTTGATGATGGGAAGCATTGGAGCCACACCTACACCGCCTCCGGCACATACGACTGTACCGAATTTCTCGATGTGAGTAGCCTGGCCGAGCGGACCTACCACGTCGGTGATGTAGTCGCCTTCGTTGAGGCTACAAAGTTTGGTGGAACTGTAACCCACGGTCTGAACCACGAGGGTGATGGTACCGGCCTCTACGTCGGAGTCGGCAATGGTGAGTGGAATGCGCTCGCCCTGTTCGCCCACGCGAACAATAACGAAGTGGCCGGCTTTGCGGGATTTTGCAATGAGCGGAGCTTCAACAACCAGTTTGAAGACTTTCTCGCTGAACTGCTCTTTCTTTACAATCTTGTTCATAATAATATTTATCTTTTTACCATGTTTATCGTAAAAAACGCCGCAAAGTTACGAAAAAAGTCTGTAACGAAAGACGGATTTTGGAGAATTAACGCAGAAAGCGCGTAAATAAAAGGCAAGACGGGGAAAAATGAGGAAGTTCAGTTTTAGGCTGAAAGCAAATTTGGGAGGAATAAAGAAGTAGTTAGGTTTCTTATCCGTAACCCGCGAGACTGTCTTGGGAGCCAGTTAAACTTTGTTAATCGGATAGGCAAGATGGGACATAACGACGCATCTCTCACCAGTGACTACTATCAGCGTCTACATGCCACAGAACAAGACACATTTCATCAAAACCATGCCCATGAAACGGCACAAGCCTATCGCCAAACTCTTCGAAGAAGATTTTTGGGAGGCGCAATGACGAAGTCAGGAAAAACTACGAAAAACCCCGAGGGGAACGGCGTCGCCAAGGGGGCGAGTAGCCCCCGACGAGACAGTGTTTCTGACTGCTTGGCTTATATGTTCATTACACAGATGTAATCATTTTTCAAACCGCAAGATACCTTGAGCCTTGAAAACGCCTGTATATAAAGGTGTTTTGAAAGATTTCAGCCTGCAAAATGAGCTATAGGTCAAATTTTGACACACCCTCTGCTCAATAGTCCCGCGTCTGGCACTTACCAGCAATTTAGGTACAGGGCGTGGGGCTATAATTGTTTGCCTATAGAACCATTAAAGCCTTCACTGTCCGGTAGCCTGACGATACGCCAAGATTTTGTTCTGCAAGTCAGCATAGGCATCGGTACGGCGGTCAAGCGACTGTTGGTAGAGCAGTTGAGCTTCGAGCAGGTCGCTCATCTTTGTGGTGCCTGCTTTGTAGAAATTGCGGTGCAACCGCAGATTTTCTTCACTCTGCTCGATACTGCGTTGAGCTATATCAAGCTGTTGGCTAGCCTCAACGACATTGTTGTAGGCATTCTGCATACGGATTTGCAGTAGCTGGGCCTTGTCGCGCTGTTCGTCAATGGCCTTCTGATACTCAATCTTCTTACGCTTAATGGCATGGAAGCCTCCCCACCAGTCGGAGATAGGTACACTGACGGTAGCGAAGATCATGCCGAACGTACGGTTATTGTCAAGCAGATTATGATAATTGTAGCCAGCACCCACAGCTACTGTTGGCAACTGCTGGCCTACAGCGATGTTCTTCTGCAATCTAGCCGCCTCTATCTGTTTTCCCAAAAGCTGATATTCGGGTGTACTAAGCAAAGCCTGACCGTAATCCTGCGGGTGAATCATAGGTAGAATCGTTTTCATATCAGTCACCAGAGTGAAATCGGTATTGTCCAGTCCGCAATACTGAGTTAGAAGCAGTCGGACGATGCTGATGCCGTTCTGTAGATTTACGCGTTGACTTTCGATGTCATTACGTCGCAGTTGCACTTGCAGCAGGTCGTTGCGCATGACGAGACCGGCACGTACAGCCACATCAACATCCTTATAGATGTCACCCAGCAAGGTATCAACAGCTGCGATGGTTTTCATCTTCTCCTGCAGGGATACCAATTGCCAGTAGTATTGTTCTGTCTGCCGCTCTACCTCGTTGTCAGAAAGTTCGAGTTGCAGGCGGGCAGCCTCTTCGCCAACACGAGCCAGCTTATTACTATTGACTATCTGACCGCCGGCAAAAACTGGCTGAACAGCATTCACACCAGCGACGGTTCCATTCTTCAGCATAGACATGCTGATAGGACTTTGCAGTGCTGCAAGTGCTTCGACAGGAAACTGCTGCGCCATAGCAGCCCCTATCTCTGCAGGAATCATCTGACTGGGATTGACATCCATACGGGCCGTTCCCTTATTGGCATTGAACCAGAAGCCTGTGCCGCTGATGTTAGGGAAATACTTTGTGAAGGCCTCCTTGCGCTGTTGGGCGGCAGATGCTACCGAACGCTGAGCGTTACGAAGGGTGATATTGTTATGACGTGCGGAGTCTTTCAATTGCTCCAGAGTATATGTTTGGGCAGCTACCATATTGCAGCATACAAAACATACTATGACTATTATTGATTTTTTCATAATTATTTGGGATTTACTTTAACTTCGTTGAAGTTTCTCACGTTCGGCCAAATGCAAGCGAGATTGCTTTGGCACTCACTTAGTCGAAACTTTCCAATAAACGACGGGCAACATAGTGACCACAAGGATGAGCGAGCCAATGCCTCCGGCAAAGATGGTGACACCTACGGGCATCCAGAATGAGCTTTGAGCGATAATCATCGGTACCACACCGACGGCTGTTGTAGCCGTGGTGAGGAAGATAGGCACCATGCGTCGCTTGCCGGCATCGTAGGCGGCACGCTTCACGGCCTCGTTATATGCCTGGCGGTCAACCGTCCAGTCGCCATGCTCAGCGATATAGGCTTTCACCAAATCGTTGGCATGTTCAAAGATCAGAATCTCGTTGCGCATAATCATACCCATCAGTGTAATGAGTCCGAAAATAGAAGTCAATCCCAACGCCCGGTTCATTATTCCTAATCCAATAAGAGCTCCCGGTATCATCAAAGCCAGTGCCACCATACAAACGGTGGTGATGCCATATTTCTTGAAGTTGAACAGCAGGAAGAAGAACACAATCAGCATGGCAATGGCGATACCACCGATAACCTGGGGCATTGCCTCACCGCCATATTCTATCTCTCCGCCTACTTCGGAACGTACACCTTGCGGAAGTTGGATGTCGTTTTGCATGATGTCGGCTATTTGCTGCTCCAGTGGCGCTGTATAGACACCCTGCACAAACTGGGCTGTCACGGTGATACAACGTTCGCCGCCACGATGCATGATACGCCCTTCGCTCCACAGAGGCTTCACCTTGGCCACCTGACGCAACGGCACAGTGGTACTGGTGTTGGTAGCGCCTGGAGTACCTACCGAGGTGTAGCCTGCCGAAGCCATAGTTGTGGGCGTGGCTATACCCAGATTCTCTATATCACTGTAAGTCATATCACTATCGTCGCGTACCACAATGGGCAATTCGTAGTCACCTTCCCAGATGTGTCCCACCTGCAGATCGCCGGTGGTGGCACTGAGGGCGAGTTGCGCGGTGGTACGGGTGATGCCCAACTGCGAAGAAACCACAGGGTCAAGAGAGACGTTGATGATGGGATAAGGCTGTAGCCAGTCAGTGTGCACCCACTCCAGTTCGGGCATCCGGCGCATCCGTTCCATCAGTCGCTCGGCAGCTACATGCAGTGAGTCGATATTTTCGCCATAGAAGCGGTACTCCAGCTCAGGCACCTCCATATAGTCGAGACGCTTGAACTTGACGTATGCATCAGGGAAAGCCTCACCCAACTCGGGCTGATACTGCGCCAAGAGGTCAAGTGTTTCCTGTTCGCCCGTGGTATTGACAATGAACTGCGCAAAATTCTTGCCAGCCATCTGCGGAGCATAGACATCCATGAAGCGGGGTGACGAACACCCCAGGAACGAGGTGATGCCAGTAATACGTTCGTCCTTACGAAGCACATTGTAAACGGAGTCAGCTATATGCTCCGTCTCGGCCAAGCCCTTACCCTCGGGCAGGAATATTTCCACAGCAAACTGGTCACGGTCGGCGTATGGAAAAAGACGGATCTTCAGCGTAGGGGCAATAAGCAGCGAGAGCAGGATAAGACCTACGCCAATGCCCATCGTCAGCCACGGATGACGGAATGTTTTGTCAAGAACTCCATCGTAGGTCTTCTGGACCCATTTGGTAATAGCATTTCCATTGGTACTTACCGTACCGGGCTTGATGATTTTCACTTCCAGGAACGGAATCAGCAGTACAGCCAGTAGCAGCGAAACCATGAGGTTGATGGTAATGGTCCACGGGAAGTCCTGCAGGGCATCGAGGAACATGCCCTTCATCGTGATGAGGAATGGGAAGAAGATGGCACAGATACATATCGTAGCCAGCATCATGGGCATGAAGTATTGCTTGGCACTCTCAATGGCGGCATCCTTCGGCTTGTAGCCCTTGCCAAGGTATTCCAGATAGCCGTCAATGACCACAATGGCATTATCGACAATCATTCCGAGCACCACAATCAGTCCTGCCAGAGTAACAATGTTCAGCTCAATACCCACCATGTACATGATGGCTACACTGACAAATGTGCTCAGCGGGATGGTAATGGCAGCAACGATGGCAGAACGCAATGGAAAGAGCACCATCATCACCAAGATGATGATAGCCATCGAAATGAGCAAGTCACGCAGGAAGGAAGTGACACTCGACGATACCACCTTGGGCTTATCGGCAATACGCGTCATGGTGACATCGTCGGGCAATACGTCGCTGCGGAATTCGTCGAGCACCTTGTCCACCTCCTCACCATATATCACTACATTGTTACCTGGTATCATCTCTGTAGAGAGCAACAGACAAGGATGCCCATCCTGTTCGATGCGACTCTCATCCGTATTATATTCGCGCACCACGCGGGCCACATCACGGACTCGTGCCACCTTGCCGCTGACAGGGTCGCTGAAAATAATCTGGTTGGCTATCTCCTCCACACTGTTCTCGGTAGCCTCCACATGGATGGGCACCTGCTGATCGCAGTCGTCAATGGCACCGCTCATCGTGGTCAGTCCCTGGGCCTGCAAGCGTCCGAAGAGCATCTGCTGACCGATGCCATAAGCCTGCAAGCGCTGGCGGTCAACGTAAAGTGAAATTTGCTCCTTCTGTTCACCAAACGTTTTCACGTTGGCTACAGACGGAATACGACGCAGGCGGTCGCTCAGTTGGTCGCTGTATTTCTTCAACTCGCGATAACTGCGCAGCCCACTTTCAATAGAGATCAGCAGGGCTGATGTGTTGCCGAAATCGTCGTTCACCACGACAGCAAGTACGCTGGCAGGCAACTGTGCCTTGAAGCCGTTCACGCCGTGCTTGATCTTCGACCAGACCTCGTCCTTGTTGTTGACATTGTCATTCAGTTTCACCATCACGATGCACATTCCGTTCTGCGACGTGGTAGTGGTTTTCACGCGGTTCACTTCCTCGAAGGTGAAGATATAGCGTTCCAAGGGACGGGCCAACTGTTCTTCCACTTCCTCACTGGTAGCGCCAGGATAGACGGCCACGATCACTCCCTGACGGATGGTAGCATGTGGGAATTCATCCTTCGGCATGACATACATGCCGTAAATGCCTAATACGAACAGGATGCCTACAATGAGCAGCGATATAGAATAATGCTCCAACGGCCAACGGAGCCAAGACGTCTGTTTCATCATCAATATATCACTTTAGTTCCTTCACTGAGTTTCTGATAGCCTTCGGTAATGATGCGCTGTCCCATATTTACTCCTTGACGGACAGCAACATTGTTACCCATAGTATGACCAATATCTACCTTTGTGCGGTGTGCAGTGCTGTCTTTGGCAACGATCCAAACAAAGAGCGAACCGTCAGCAGCCTTCTGGACTGCTGTCACGGGTAGTGATAACTGACTGGCTTCTTGTGAGTCAGTCGCCATAAACCGAACCGAAGCCACCATGCCCGGCAACAGCTTTCTATCGGTGTTAGCCACATTGATCCTTATATCATAGGTATGTGTCAGTGCATCGGCAGTCACACCTTTCTCGATACGTCCGCCTTGGAACGTACCTTCTATGGCATCCACCCGAACGACAGAAGGAGTATTGGTTGCAATGCCGCTTACCTCAGCCTCCGGAACAGCCACTTTCACCTTCACCGTACTCACGTCCAGAATGTTTACCACGGCCTGCGAGGGCAAGGCTGTCTCGCCTGCACCAATCATTTTATGTCCTACGACACCACCTACAGGGGCAACCAACCGACAGTCGGCTAAGTTTTTCTTGGCAACCTCCAACTGCGACTTTGCCTGCGCCACCTTGCTTTGCACCTCAATCCACTGTGCTTCGGGCAGCGAACCGTTGTCGTGAAGCATCTTCATACGCGTATAGGTGTCATTGGCCTGTGTCATGTTGGCCTCAGCGCCACTCAGCAGATTGCGGGCTTGCGTATCATCCATCTCAGCCAACAATTGTCCGCGACCTACACTTTGTCCCTCGCTGACCAGAACGCGCTTCACGACACCCATGCCCGTAAAGCTGACGGCAGTAGCCTCGCGTTCCTCTATAATACCTACATACGTCTGTGTCTCGCCAGCTGAAGCAGACGAAACCAACGTAGTCTTCACTCTGGTCGGAGCTTTCTCTGAATGCTCCTTCTTCGCTCCGCAACCACTCAACATCAGGAGTACGGCTGCGGTAATCAGCAGATGTTCTTTTTTCATTGAATTTATCATTTATTGTTCCTATTTTCTCAAAAGCCTTGCAAAATTGAGCATTTTATTCCTTTTATGCGTGTCTATTTCGGTAACACTTTTGTTCGATTTTGAATAATATACCAAGATGGGACAAAAAAATATACTGTTAGAACATGGTTTTCTCGATTATTATGGCGATTTTTGCACCAGAATACAAAATACAAAGCCAAAATGGAACAAGACACAATACTCTTAGATAAAGTGGCAAGCCATTTCGATGTGGAGCATCCCGTAGATGCCGACGTGACCTTGAGCTACACCGACGAAGACATCGTGATGATTGATAATGTAAAGTTCATGGCCAATCCCGACCCCGTCCGTCTGAAAGTGAATATGGTTGCGTTTTGTATTAAGGGCAAGATACAAGCCGTTATTAACGGACAAGTCACGCAATTCGAACAAAACCAACTGCTCATCTGTCCACCCAATACGACCATCACTGACTTCTTGCTATCACCCGATTTTGACTTCAAGGCGCTCTTAGTGAGCAACCGCATGTTGCAAAGCTTCCTGCACGAAAAGATGAGTCTTTGGACAGAAGTGCTCTATATTCATAAAATGCATGTCATCACTCTCGATGAAGAAGACATTCGAACCTTCATGCATTTTTACGACTTGCTTAACAATATCTTCACTATCGAAAAACAAGTAGAATACAAGTCCGAGGTGGTGCAGTCGTTTCTGCGAGGTGCCTTCCTCCATCTCTGCGGTCTGCTAAAAGCTGTCAAACAGTCGGAAACTATTATCCAGTCTTCCGTCAGTCAGTCAGGGTCGCTATTCCAACGGTTTCTTGACTTACTGGGCAAGAGTACGGTCAAGCACCGACCTGTGGAATACTATGCAAGTGAACTGTGTATCACCCCAAAGTACCTCTCAACCATCTGCAAGAAACATTCGGGCAAGACAGCATACGAATGGATACGCGAACATACCTTAGAGGACATACGGTACTGTCTCAGGCAAACCGACCTCACTATGACACAGATAGCCGACCGGCTGGGGTTTCCCAATCCCTCATTCTTCGGAAAATATGTGAAGGAGCATTTCGGTATGACTCCAGCTCAGTTTCGTCAGAGAGATGTGTAACTATTTCAGATAGACCTCCAGCGACAATTGGGTCTTAACATCTCAAGCAGTTACTTATATATACCAAAAAAACGCTATAAGAACCACGAAGACATTACCACCAAGACCTTTGATCTGAAGGCTGCTCTGACAATCTCTGATAATTCCGTAAGTTCGGAGCATTTTGAAACCAGAATTTGGCCGTTTCAAAAAAATAATACACCTTTGCACCCGATGATGAGTCACAAAAAAGGTTGGTGGCTCGTCAGCGGGTGTTCATTGAATGCAATTCATAGCAGAACAAGGAGATTAAAACGGTCTCTTATCCGTAACCCTCAAAATCCTCAATCTCCCAAACTGCCTTTATACAAAGAAATCCTGCAAACTCTTCCAAAGTTACGGAAAAACAAAGAATCGGATATGGCACAGACGGAAAAAATGATACTGTCAGATGAAAAGGGGGGGGTTGTGCCTTAGTCAGGGAATAATGGCGGCAACCGTATCAAAAAAGTTAAAACGGAGGACAAAAGCGGCGATATCCGTCATAAAACGATGTAGAATATCCCAAATGTTTGGTGAAATGGACAGAATGGCATACCTTTGCGGCATCAGATAAAGGGAAGCACTTTCATGTTTGATGTCTGGATTTTATAGAGGATTTTAATTTGCACAGAGAAAAAGAAAGTAAAAAAATCTGATGTTCCATGTCACTTTTTGTCCTTCTTATTTGTTATATGTGTGGCCAAGGTCAAGAAAGAGAAGTCTAACAATAAAAAACAAAAGAGAAAATGGATTTTATACAAATTGAAGCTTTAGGAGGTATTTTAGTACCCATTGCTTGTGGATGCGTTCTTCCCATTGTAGGTTATTGGCTGTATGTTCGTGAACAGATGAACGAGTCGAAGAACCGCACGCAGATTGTGCTGGCAGCCATCGAGAAGAACCCTGACATGGATATTGAAGAGTTGATGAAAAAAATCTCGCCCAAGAAGAAACTGCTGAAGGAGAAACTGCTCACGAAACTGCTGTGGGGCGGCATCACCGCACTACTCGGTTTGGGTCTTTTAGGATTCTGTGCTTGGTGGGGTTGGTTTGGTGGAATGCCATCAGATTCCCTTTCATTTTTTTCCCTGATTGGGGCTGTTCTTCTTGCCATTGGCATTGCTTTCCTTGTTAATTATTTTATAGGAAAAAAGATGCTGGCCAAAGAGATGGAGGCAGAGCAACAGAAACTGTTAGAACATGCATAACCCGTGACTCGCGAAGTATTCATAGCACAAGTGGAGCGTGAACAGGAGGCACTCCGAGGCTTCTTGCTCACCCTCTGCTGCGGCAAGAAGGACGATGCCGACGACCTGGCGCAGGATGCGTTGGTGAAGGCCTATCTTTCTTGTGCTGGCTATCAGGACAAGGGACGGTTTCGCTCATGGCTCTTCAAGATTGCCTACAACATCTTCCTTAACCACAAGGCAAGTTGCCGCACGATGGAGAACATTGCTGAGGCACGGACGCTTGTCAGCAGTACTGCCGCCGACTCATCTTTTGAGCATCAGGACCTCTATCTTGCCCTACGCACCTTGCCGCCCAGAGAGCGCTCGTCCATCACGCTTTTCTATCTCAACGGCTATAGCATCAAAGAGATAGCTGCAATAACCGAAACTTCGGAGGATGCCGTTAAGAAGCAACTTTCGCGGGGACGGGACAAACTAAAAGAGAAACTGCATTTATGAATGAAGGATTATGAATCGTGATAAAGCCCTTGAGGAACTATTCCTCGCACAGAAGCCCCATTTCCCCGACGGCGATGCTTTTATGGCCTCGCTCACCAAACGTCTGGATGCCGTGGAGTTTATCAAACAGCATCAGGAGGCAACCATCCGTCAATATAAAATGGCAATGGTGGCGGCCTTTGTCGTGGGCATCATTAGTGGTGCCGCCACCATTGCATACGTACTTTCCACACCTGTCGATGTGCCCCTTTTCACCTTCAGTTTACAAAGCACATACCTGCTGTGGCTGGCTGAGAATTCCCGCCTAATCGCAGCTGCCGCCCTTTCTCTCCTCATGACGCTGGGTGTCATCAGCATCATCAGTAATGTTCAGGACATCCTGCGTATGCGTGTCCGCTTTCAAGGTCGTAGAAGGCAGCATAACTGGGCAGGGAGTAGGTCACACCGTCAATGACGCTGCTATGCTCGGGGCCAAGGGCAATGGAAACTTGCGGCGTGACACTGCATTAAATACTCAGTTCGTCGAGCACGGTGATGAGACGCTTGTCGAACCGCTTGTCGGTGCGGATGCACTCAGAAAAAGGTACATAGACGATGTCGCCCATGCGATAGCCTACCATGACGTTGCGCTGGCCCTGCATGATGGCCTCAATGGCTCCGGCGCCCATGCAGCTGGCCAGGACACGGTCGCGGGCTGACGGACTGCCGCCGCGCTGCAGATGGCCGAGGATGGAGACGCGCACGTCGAACCCAGGAAATTCTTTCTTCACGCGGTCGGCATAGTAGAGGGCGCCGCACTTGGGACTCTCCGAAACGATGACGATGCACGACTTCTTCGACTTGCGGATGCCACGGCCCATGAATGCTGCCAACTGATCGACATCGGTTGTCTCTTCCGGTACGATGGCTGCCTCGGCACCACAGGCAATGGCACAGTTCTGTGCCAAGAAACCGGCATCGCGGCCCATCACCTCGACAAAGAAGATGCGCTCGTGGGAATTGGCTGTGTCGCGGATGCGATCGACACACTCCATGATGGTGTTCATCGTCGTGTCGTAACCGATGGTGGCATCCGTACCGTAGAGGTCGTTGTCAATAGTGCCGGGCAGACCGATGACAGGGAAGTCGTGCTCCATGCCGAAGTTCCAGGCACCCGTCAGCGAACCGTTGCCGCCGATGACCACCAGCGCGTCAATCTCTTCCTTCTGGCACGTCTCGTATGCTTTCTGGCGGCCTTCGGGCGTCATAAACTCCTTGCTGCGGGCGGTCTTCAGGATGGTGCCGCCCCGGGTGATGATGCCTGAGACGTCCTCTGTAGTGAAGGTCTTCACCTCACCCTTGATGAGTCCGTCGTAGCCACGGTAGATACCTTTGATGTTGAAACCGTTGCAGATGCCAGCGCGTGTCACGGCGCGGATGGCAGCGTTCATGCCGGGGGCATCGCCGCCCGACGTGAGAATACCGATAGTCTTAATCTTGCTCATGGTTTATGCGTTTTTACGATTATGCGTTATTGCGTTCTTATGTTTTTGCGTTTATGCGTTTTTGCGTACAAACGAGTTATTCAGTTCCTCTATGGTGCCTTGTCTGATATTCTGGATGCAAATATCGGTAATTATATTTGAAATCTGCTGCTTGATAGTTGCCAAAATATGTTCCATTGCCCTTTTTTGACTTAAAATAGGCAATCGGTTATGTTTCAGAAGATATTGGACAGCGGCATATCATGGAATTTTCCTGCTTTTTTCCCCATCTTTACATTATCAAAAACAAATGATACAATTCTTCCCTGTTTGTTGAGTGGGCTTGCGTAACTTTGTGGCACTTTTATTCCTAAACCAACTAATACTGTTTATTATTATGAAAAAGTCGTTATTATTGTTGCCATTGTTGGCCGTGTTGATAGGCTGTTCCTCCCAGCAGGAAGGCGACAATCCCGTGCTGACCGTTGAGGGCGGTCAAATCCAGGGTGTTCGGGCAGAGAATCCAGGTGTGTTTGTTTACCGTGGCATTCCATACGCCGCTCCTCCTATCGGCGATTTGCGTTGGAAAGAGCCACAGCCTGTGGTGGCGTGGGACTCGGTGCGCATCTGCGACAAGTTTGGCCATCCCGGCTATCAGGCCGTACACTATCCTGGTTTCTATGCGTCGGAGTGGGGCTATGGCGACGAGGCACCCTATAGTGAGGACTGCCTCTACCTGAACGTGTGGACAAAAGCGCCCGGACAGGCCGACAGGAAATTACCCGTGGCACTGTGGATTCATGGCGGCGGCTATCGCGAGGGATGGGGCACAGAGCCTGAGTTTGACGGACAGGAGTGGGCATCGAAGGACGTGGTGCTCGTCACCATCAACTACCGATTGGGTATTTTCGGTTTCATGACTTATCCCGAACTGTCGGAAGAGAGTCCTCACCATGTCAGCGGAAACTACGGCATCCTCGACCAAATTCAGTCTTTGAAATGGATTAAGGAGAACATTGCCCAGTTTGGCGGTGACCCCGACAACGTGACAATCTTCGGTCAGAGTGCCGGTGCCGGCAGCGTGCGCACGCTGTGTGAAAGTCCGCTGGCCCGTGGCTTGTTCCACAAGGCAGTCATCATGAGTGGCGGCGGCATCAACATCCCCGCCAAGGATGGCGACGAGGCCAAGCCGGCCACACCTGTGAACAGATTCTTCACCTATATGCCGACGTTGGCCGAGAGTGAAGCCGAGACCAAGCAGGTGATGGACTGGGCTGGACTGACCGACCTGAAGCAACTGCGTGCCGCTTCAACGGAAATCATGTACACCGTGGGCCAGCTGTATAATATGGTGAACAAGAGCAATGTCTTCCTCATGCAACGTCCCATCATCGATGGCTATGTCTCGTTGAAAACCTTTGACGAGGCAAGCAGGGATGGCACCATTGCCGACGTGCCTTACATGATTGGCTACACGCTGAACGACATGGGTGCGATGGGACCAGGCATTGCTGAATTCTGTAAAGTACGACAGGAGAAAGGTGGCAAGGCATGGGCTTACGAATTTGCCCGCCCGTTGCCCGATGACGGCAAGCATCCTGATATTACCGGCCGTCTGAAGGGTGCCTTCCACAGTAGCGACCTCTGGTATGTGTTCAAGTCATTGAAGCATTGTTGGCGTCCCTGGACACAGGGCGATTGGGATTTGTCAGAGAAGATGCTGACCGCCTGGACCAACTTCGCCAAATATAGCGACCCGAATGGTGAGGACGGCACATCACTTGGCTGGACGCCCTGCACCACGGAAAGGCCCAACTTCATGCTTTTTATGCTTGATGCTGACGACAAGGAGGCTTCAGAAATGGGTAAGCCGATAGTACCCGAGCCCATGAAGCCATAACGGACAGGCAGCCATAACGGGTCAAGCCCCTTATGGCCGGTCTTCTTTCTGAGTACCGAAGCCAGAGGGCTGCGCCCCCATCCGGAATTCCAGCGTACCGCCACGCACGATGTCGTCGTACATAATGTAGGAGCGGGTGTAGTGCTTGCCGTTCAGGCGAGCACTTTGTATATAGATGTTCTGGTCACTCACGTCAATGGCACGGATGGTGAATGTCTTGCCACCACCTACGTCCATCGTAATCTCAGGGAAGAGGGGCGTACCGAAGACGTACTTTCCGCCGGCAGGTTCCACCTGATAGAGTCCCATAGCCGAGAGGATATACCATGCTGACATTTGTCCTACATCCTCATTGCCGCTTAGACCGTCGGGGGCGTTGTGGTAGAGTTCGTGCATGGTGCGGCGAATCAGCTTGGCGCCCTTCCAAGGCAATCCTACGTAATTATATAAATAGAGCACATGGTGGCTGGGTTCGTTGCCGTGGGCATATTGCCCGATAAGCCCCGAAATGTCGGGCGGTGCCTCTGCGCCCAAGTCGCCCTCAACGATGAAGAGCGAGTCGAGTTTCGCCACGAAACGTTGCTCGGCATTGGCTTTCGTGCCGAAGAGCGATACCAGCCCGTGTACGTCGTGGGGCACGAGCCAGGTGTATTGCCAGGCGTTGCCCTCGGTGTAGTCGCGGTTATTGGGAGCAGAATGGAATGGGTTGAAAGGGGCACGGAAACGTCCCTTGCTGTCGAGACCGCGCATGAAAAGTGTCTGGCGATCGAAATACTTGCGGTAGCTCTGTGCCCGCCGGTCGAAGTATTTCTGGTCAGTCTTTTCCTTCATTCGTTCTGCCACACGAGCTACGCACCAGTCAGCCAGCGCATACTCCAATCCGCGTCCCACGGTTTCGTTATCGCTGAAGAGGTCGTAGGGTATGTAGCCGTACTCTTTCAACAACGAGAGTCCGCGCTCGTCAAGCATTGCCGAAGCTTTCATGGCGTCGAGTGCTTCTTTGCCCTGTGTGGTCAGTCCTTTCAGCACCATGTCGGCCAGCACGGGGATGGCGGGGTTGCCCACCATGCAGTTCGTCTCGCACCCCATCAAGTGCCACACGGGCAGCTTGCCCTGCTCGCGCCAGATGTTGAGCATTGTCTTCGCAATGTCCTCTTGCCGCTCGAGATGTATGAGTGTCATCAGCGGATGGGCGGCGCGGTAGGTGTCCCAGAGTGAGAACGTGGTGTAGTTCACGTAGTCACCTTGGTGCACTTTGCCATCGGAACCACGGTAACGGCCATCGACATCGCAGAACACGGAGGGGGCTGTCATCGTGTGGTAAAGAGCGGTATAGAAGATGGTGCGCTCGTCGGCAGTGCCACCGGCAACTTGAATTTTCTGTAATTGCTCTTCCCACTTGCGGTCGGCTTCAGCCACCACACGCTGGAAGTTCCAGTCCTGCTGTTCGGCCTGTAGGTTAGCCTTGGCACCTTCGATGCTGACGGCTGATAGCCCCATCCGCACCAGTAGCGGTTGGTCGCCGCCAGCGAAACGGAGCACCTTGGTCATGGAGTCCTCCATGCAAATCTCGACAGGACGCGAGAACTCGGCCACGAAATACACCTGCTGGCGGTTGGCCCATCCCTTGGAGTAGCGGTAGCCGGAAAGGGTGGTCGGACTCTCCTGGCGAACTTGATAGTCGGTGGTTTTGTCCCAGCCAATGCCCTGCTGCAGGTCGAATCGCAGATAACCCACGGCAGCATCGGCAGGCAGGGTGTAGCGATGCAGTCCTGTGCGTTCCGTAGCCGTCAGTTCCACACGGACGCCGTTGTTGAGCATCACCGAATAATAGCCAGGACGGACATACTCAGCCAGATGCGAGAACTTCACACTTTTCTGCTCAGTATCGAGTACTGGCAGCAATGCCAAGTCGCCCAGGTCGCCAACGCCTGTTCCGCTTAGGTGCAGATGGCTGAAGCCGATGATGGTGGAGTCACTGTAATGGTAGCCCGAACACCAGTCCCAACCCGAAGTGCGATTGGTTGGCCCTAATTGTACGAAACCGAATGGCACGTTGGCTCCGAGGAACACGTGACCGTGGCCGCCTGTGCCGATGAAGGGATTGACAAAGGCGGTATGGGGGTGCGTTTGAGGGGGAATGTTGTTGCATTCCACGTGGGGTGGTTGGGCAAGGGTCAAATGCGACAGCAGCAAACTTACCGAGAGAACTGCGGTGGTCAGGTTTCTTTTCATGGCTTTTTCTTTGCAATATAAATGAGGAAATCTTTTTCTTCTTGAACAGAATATAATCAATCGAGGCAGTGGATAAGCAGTTGGGTTTTGCCGTCGGCAATCAGTTTCAGCACGAGTTCGCCGAAGAGGGTGTTCTGCCAGGCAAACCATGCGCGTGTGTATTGGCTGGCGTCTTCCACGTTGAACGACTCATGGATGAAACCTGTATCGGCATCAGTAGTAAGTAGCTGACGCAGACACAGGCGGATTTCGTCATCACTGTTTGCCGTGAAGGCTTTCATCATGATAGACATGGGCCATGCATAGCCCGGTCCGACGTGTGGGCCGCCAATGCCTTCACCAGCCTTGCCACGGAAGAAGTAGGGGTTATCCTCGCTCCAGACAAACCGCCGCGTGTTCTGCCATATAGGGTCGTTCATGGGTACATCGCCCAGATAACCCATTGCCAGCAGCGACGGCACGTTGGCATCGTCCATCAGCAACTGATTGCCGAAACCGTCAACTTCATAGGCGTAGATGGGACCGTATGTCGGATGATGGTTGACGGCGTATTTCCTAAGGGCTATTTCCACCTCGTCGGCCAGGGCTGTGCACTCTTTCGCCAAATCGGAGCGTTGGTTTACCCTTGTCAGAATCTCGGCAGCCTTGCGCAGGCTCGTGACTGCCATAAAGTTGGAGGGAATAAGGAAAAGGAAGGTGGTGGCATCGTCGCTGGGACGGAATACCGAAGCAATCAGTCCGACAGGCTTGACGGGGTTGCCCAGTCCGCCGTTCAGGGTGGTGTCGGTAGCCCGTTCCGCACGCCGCTGAAAACGATACGGCCCCAAGTTGCCATCCTTGCGCTGCTGCTCACGGAAGGTCTGCAGAATTTTTGTGATGGTTTCTATCCAGAGGTCCTCAAAGATGGAGGCATCGCCTGTCAGCAACCAGTATTGGTATGCCAGACGGAGCGGATAGCAGAGCGAGTCAATCTCGTACTTGCGTTCATGGAGCAGGGGGTGCATTGCTGTGAGGTCTTTCATCCACGGACCATTAGGATTCGGTGTAAGGTTGAACGCATTGGCGTAGGGATCGAAGCAGATGCATTTGAACTGTCGGAGAATGGTGCCGCGCACCATCTTCTTCAGTTCCGGGTCTTGACCAGCAAACTGCACGTAAGGCCACACTTGTGCACCCGAATCGCGGAGCCACATGGCATGGATGTCGCCTGTATAGATGAAGGTGTCGTCGTCGCCAGAGGCATCGGAATAGTGAACCGTCGTGTCGAGCGTGTTCGGAAAGCAGTTGCCGAACATCCACGCCAGTTTGGGGTTCTCTTTTAATAGTTTCTGGACCTCTTTGATTTTCTGGTCAATGATGCCCGAACAGAACAGACGCTCCTTTTCGGTTGGTCGTCTTGAAACAAATGTGGAACTCCGTTCACCAATCTGCCTGATGTAGTCCTTTCCATATTCTGCCTGTGCCGATGCCAGAAGGCTGAGCATTGCCAGGCAGCAGATGTTGAACAGTTTTTTCATGGTTTATGGTGGAAAAAAGAGTGGGCGAGGATGTCTTTGTTGCATCTTCGCCCACAATCTGTTTGGCTTGGTTAGTTGATCATTTCAAAACCTGTGTAGGGCACGAGTGCCTTAGGGATGCGGATGCCTTCTGCCGTCTGGTTGTCTTCGAGGATGGAGGCAACGATGCGGGGCAGGGCGAGGGCCGAACCATTGAGGGTGTGGCAGAGCTGCACTTTCTTGTCTTCGGCACGGCGATAGCGACATTTCAGTCGGTTGGCCTGATAGGTGTCGAAGTTGCTGACAGAGGAGACTTCGAGCCAACGGCCCTGTGCCTCGGAATAGACTTCGAAGTCGTAGCAGATGGCAGACGTGAAGCTCTGGTCACCACCACAAAGACGCAGGATGCGGTAGGGGAGTTCCAGCTTCTGCAGAAGTCCCTCCACATGGTCGAGCATTTCCTTGTGGCTCTCCCTGGAATGTTCGGGTGTGTCGATGCGTACGATCTCAATCTTGGAGAACTCGTGCAGACGGTTCAGTCCACGCACATCCTTGCCATAGCTGCCGGCTTCACGACGGAAGCACTGGGTGTAAGCGCAGTTTTTGATGGGGAGGTCTTTTTCGTCGAGGATGACATCGCGGTAGATGTTGGTGACAGGCACTTCAGCTGTGGGGATGAGGTAGAGGTCGTCCACTTCGCAGTGGTACATCTGGCCTTCCTTGTCGGGCAGCTGCCCTGTGCCGTACCCCGAGGCTGCGTTCACCACGGTGGGCGGCATGATTTCGGTGTAGCCGGCCTTGTTGGCTTCAGCCAGGAAGAAGTTGATGAGTGCACGCTGCAACTGTGCACCTTTTCCAATATAGACGGGAAACCCTGCGCCTGTAATCTTCACGCCAAGGTCAAAGTCGATGAGATTGTATTTCTTGGCCAGTTCCCAGTGAGGCAGCTTGGCTTCGCCATTAGCAGGTACTGTGTCCCAGTTCCCTACGGTGTCGCCTGGCTTGCATTCGCGGAGTGAGGACTTCACCACCACGTTGTCTTCTGCGGCAGCACCTTCGGGCACTTCGTCGTAGGGGATATTGGGAATGGTGCAGAGGTGGGCGTTCAGTTCCTTCTCTGCTTCTGTCTTCTTCAGTTCCAATGCAGCAGCATCTGCCTTGAGTTTGGCCACTTCGGCCTTGGCGGCTTCAGCTTCTTCCCGCTTTCCGGCTTTCATCAGCTGGCCAATCTGTGCAGCATATTTCTTGCTTTCGGCGAGAAGGGCATCCAATTGGGTTTGTGCCTCACGACGCTGCTTGTCGATGGCTATCGCTTTTTCAATCGCTTCTTCTGCACCGTTGAAATGTTTTTTCTGGAGACCTTTTATGACGCGCTCGGTCTCTTCTGTAATAAGTTTCAGTGTAAGCATATTTTATTTGCGTTTTTTCGGCTGCAAAGGTAAGAATTATTTATCATTTACCATTTATGATTTACTATTTTTAGGGTAAAAAGCATACCATTATGGCCCAAAATACGATTAAAGAGGTAATAAATCAGCTATGCGTTCCAACCAGATGCGGTCTGTTTCGTCAAATGTGGCAAGTTCTGCGCTGTCAATGTCAAGCACAGCTACCACTTGTCCTTCAGGGTTGTGAATGGGCACCACGATTTCGCTGCGTGAGGCACTGGAACAGGCAATGTGCCCTGGAAACAAATCCACATCGGGCACAACCTGTGTCTTGTCCTCCAGCCATGCCGTTCCGCACACACCTTTTCCCTTGCGTATTCTTGTACAGGCCATTGGACCTTGGAATGGCCCCAGCACCAGTACATCGTCAACGACTCTGTAGAAGCCTGTCCACCACCAGTGGAACGTTTGCCACAACATCGCCGCCACGTTGGCCATGTTGGCAATGCTGTCGGGTTCATCGGCCACAACCGACTTTATTTGTGGTAACAACTCGGCATATTTCTCGGCTTTGGTGCCATCTTTGATTGTTAGCTCTTCTGCCATATCTTCTTTGTCTTGGTTAAAAATCGGATGTCTTGTTGAAACGAACTCTTTCCCCGCTCTTGGGATGAACAAATTCAATGCTCTGTGCATGGAGGTAGAGGCGGTCGGCTGGTGTGCCATAGAGAGGGTCGCCCTTGATGGAACAGCCCAGCCCATCAGGATGGGCGGCATGGACGCGGAGCTGGTGGGTGCGTCCTGTTTGGGGATAGAAAAGCACACGTTGTGCTTCTAATAATTTATAATGGGTGATGGCTCGTTTGCCATGCTCATGGTTGACCTGCTGACGTGGACGGTCGAAAGGATTGGGCAGCAGTGGCAGACTGATGATGCCTTCCTTGGGCAGGTCTGTGGAAGGTGTACCGTCCAACAGGGCTACATATTCCTTCTTGACCGCTTGTCGATAGAACTGTTGCTGTAAATGTTTGTAGGCGGCATCGTTCAGGGCAAAAAGCATAAGCCCCGATGTGTCCATGTCGAGACGGTGGGCGTTAATCGCCTTGGGATAACGTTCTCGCACAATGTCTAACAGGGACGGGACATCGTTTTTACCAGGTGTGGCCAACAATCCTGACGGCTTATAGACCACAGCAATGTCGTCGTCCTCGTAAACATATTCCACCAAAGCCGCCATTTCCCGGTTACGTTTCAGCATGGGATTCTCTTCCACATCCAATCCCTGTAGCATGTGCCCGAGAATGGGCTTACACTTGGCATGACAGGCCGGGTAGTAGTTGCCGTCGATTCGGATTTCATCTTTGGGCGATGGTCCCAACCAGAATTCAGCCATGCAAAGTGGATGAAGCCCATGCAGATAGGCATGTTGCAGCAGCTTGGGTGCGCAGCATTCGCCTGCACCAGAAGGCACCTTGACTCCCTGTGTCGCACTTTTCCTGTTAAAGTATTCCTCTGCGGTGAGGATGGGTGGCTGGTTCTGGAAGATGTCAATAAGGTTTCGGCTGTTTCCGGCTGCGTTTAAGAAATTGAACTGCATGAAAAGCCATTGCTGCAAGGCGATGGAACGTTGCTTGCGCTCCATGCGAAGTTCGGGTGTGTCTTCGCCCTGCTGAACGCGGTGATTGATGGCGGTAATTTCGGCTTCCTCCTGTTTGAAGTAACCGCCTGGATTTTGCAGGTTATAGACTGGGGGCACAAATCCCTCTTGCAGATAGGAACCTGCGAGCAAGCCAGAGAAAGCTGCCAGATAATACCGCTTGCCATTTTGTTCAACAACCAGCACCCCAAACATTTTGCCACTGCTTTCCACTTTCAGAAGTTCGCGGCACAATGGCTTGATTTCCTCTGCTGCGGCCACACACAGCGGATGCGGTTCATAGCAGAATGGATAGGTGAATTGCTGTGGCGACGGGATGGATTCTGCTGCCTTGGGAAGTGGGTGCAGAGTGCTCATCTGACGGTGAGGTGGAAACAGGCCTGTTTCCTTTCATACTTGACGTAACACTGTCCCTGTTGGCGCAAGTCGTTCAGCACTTCAGCCAACACCTGTTTCATCTTCATGTCCCAACGGAGCAATGGCGCGTTGGGGTCGTAATAGCCAAGAAGCGGCATAAAGCGATTATAGGTGATGTCAACCGTGGTGCCATAGCAGTGGCACGAATGGGTTGTGGCATTCCCGTTGCCCTTCTGCAGGCGCGACACATCTTCTGCCGTGCGCAGTACGGATGTCACCATAGGCAAATGCACAGGCAGTCCTTTCATTTGCAGGGAGTCGATGAAGTTCAGGCAAATGGTGTTCAGCAGATGCTGTGCCTTGGGCACGAGGTACGGCATGGAGTGCGTCAGTTCGTCCACCGTGTAGTAAGGTGAATGGCAAATGTTCACCAGCTTGCGTTGCTTGATGAGTTTTCTGATTTCCCTGCGACTCCTCACGGGCGTGATGCCGTTCTTCTGGGCTGCAACCAGCTGTACATTGTTGATGTCGGGGAAACATTCAGTCCAGGAATGTACGCCTCGCACACGGTGCGGATTCGGCCTCACACCCTGGAGGGTGTTGGAAGCGTCTGTTGTGACCTCTTCGGCAGAGGTCTCATCAAGATGCTCTTCAAGCAGGTTTTCGACTGTCAGATCTTCGTCTGCTTTTTCCTCGTTGTCGGCTTCCGTATATTCTCCTTCATCTTCCGGTTCGGCACTTTCCGAATAGGCCTCTTCCTCTTCTTCACCCACATACACCTCGGCAAATTCATCATTGTCCAACGCATCCAACCTGTTGTTCACGGCCAGTAGCGGTACCTCAATGGTAAAGAGGTGTCGGATGCCGGCCAGCAACAGCATGGCCACACAGAATGCCACCAGAAACTTTCGCTTGTCGTATTTTGCTTGTTGTTTCTTTTTCATATAAAGTGTTTACTATCCTCTTCCTGCATTTTCAATCATGGCAGCCACTTTGTCGTTGAAATCATTGGCACGGAGCAGTTGCTCGATGCTGATGTGCATACGGTAGCGCCAGTAGTGACGAGGGTTGGCTGGGATATTGATGCGCTCTGCATTGGGGTCTTTCAGACGGAGCTGTTCGTCCATGGAGAGCCAGTCCTGCCAGGAAAGGAGGCAGAGCACGGAGGGTGAGAACAGGTGGCGGGCCACAATGTCTTCGCAGAGCCAGCCTGGGGCGGGGTGGGGAGCAGGCCCATCGTTGTGCAGGGCATTGTTGTAGAACCGCTGGGCACGCTGTTCGTCTTCGTCCCACCACTGACGCAGCGGAGCCATGTCGTGGGTGGCGATGGTGCTGACCGAGCGGTATGGATTGTTTTGCAGCAGTCCGAACTCCAGCCCCTCCTGCTTGGGCATGGTCTGGATTTCGAGACTGATGATGCGGAGCTGGTTCATCACCCAGGGCACACAGGCCGGCACCATGCCCAGGTCTTCGGCACAAACCAGCATCCGGGTGCTTTGGGTCAGAGCCGGCAACTTCTTCATGGCACCTTCGTACCAGAAATCGTTGTGGCGGCGGTAGTAGTAATCGTCGTGCAGACGGCGGAAGGCCTCCTGCTCATAGGGTGGCAATGCCTTGAAAGCAAAGTCCTTGTGCGCCATGATGCGCGGATGGTACAGCTCGGGATATTTTCTGTCGGGCACGAAGAGTACATTGGAGGCCAGCGTGTAAAGTCCGTCGCGCACTTGCTGGTCGTCCTCGCTCTCCTTGCCTTCGAACATCTTCTGAATCTTGCGTTGACTGCCGTATTCGGGCTTCAGGTCGTATCGTCCATCGGAACGGCGGTCAAGGTAGAGCAATGTGATGAGTTCCTTTTTGTAGCCGAAGATTTCTGCTACAATCTCGTCCGTGATGTATGGGCGGGTCATCTGTTCGTGACGGAACTTCAGGCCGTAGCTTTCAATCTCGGGAATGCTCATTGGCAGCGACGGCGAGAACTGTCCGAGCAGTCCGTGAACGCTGTGCATCGGGATGGACCAGATGCGGAAGAAGCCCAGCACGTGGTCGATGCGGTAGGCATCGAAATACTCTGCCATCTTCTGGAAACGACGCTTCCACCAGCGATAGCCTTCTTCGGCCATAGCCTCCCAGTTGTAGGTGGGGAAGCCCCAGTTCTGGCCGTTGGCCGAGAAGGGATCTGGCGGTGCACCCGTCTGTTCGTCCAGGTTGAAGAGGTGTGGGTCGGTCCAGGCTTCCACGCTGTCCCGGCTGATGCCGATGGGGATGTCGCCCTTGATGATGATGCCGTGCTGCCGAGCCGTGTTGCGCACGTCCAACAGCTGCAGATGCAGCTGGTACTGCACGTAGAAGTAGAATGCAATGGCGTGGTGTTCAGCAGAGCTTGGTGCACAGAGTCGCTCAATGCTACGCTTGTTGTACTTGCTGTGTTTGGGCCATGTGGGGAAATTGGCTGTGTCGTAGGTGTCGCGCAGATAGCAGAAGGCAGCATAAGGCACCAGCCAGTCTTTGTTTTCGCTGAAGAACTGCTGATAGTCTGCCGTCTCAAGCGTTTTCTTTCCCTCCTGTTCATAGACCAGATGCAGGTACCGCATCTTCTGGGCAATGACCCGCTCATAGTCCATCTGTGGCAGGGCGTTCAGTTCCTGCTGAGCCATCATAAACTTCTCCATCTCCAGCTTGTCGTGCAGACGGGGCAGGGCGCGGATGTCGCAGTAGATGGGGTGGAACGCATAGATGCTGATGGCGTTGTATGGGTAAGAATCCTTCCATGTGCCCACGGTCATCGTGTCGTTCACAGGCAGAATCTGTATGGCGTGCATCTTGGTGCGGACAGCCCAGTGAATCATGGCCTTCAAGTCGCCAAAGTCTCCCACGCCGAAGCTACCGTTTGAATGCAATGAGAACACAGGGATGACCACGCCCGCCGCTTTCCAGTTGGCATAGTTCAGGTTGGGGCGGCTGTCTGTCTTCAGCCACAGTTGCCTCATGCCAAGTTGCGGCGAGCGCAAGGTGCGGTTCATACCTTCTTCCCATCGGAGAATGTCGTTTTGGTCGTTCACCACTACATATTTATATTCCACTTCGTTGTAGAGCAGCGAGGCATCCATGTTGATGGCCCATTCCTGCAGGGCAATCTCATGCATACGCTGAGCCACGCGCCATTCGCCCAACTGGGGCGAACTGCCGCACACACCCAAGTATTCCCCCTTGCGCAACCGGGGCTCTACCACCCGGAGCTGCAGCGTGATGGGGTAGAGCTTCTGGGGCGTCAGGTTTTCCTCCCTGGCTCCCATACATTCGGTGAATGCACTGGAGAAGAGTGGCAGGTCTTCGGGGATGGGGCGCCAGGAGTCGTTCACCAGGTAGCGGTCAAACTCCTCGCTGAACGTCATCTTGTGTGGAGCCGTCTCCCATTCCGTCCAGACCAGCTGTCCGTCTCTGTACATGGCATACAGGTATTCCATGCCGACAGCATCTTTCTGGTCTAACTCCAGTTCTGTTTCCCACAAGCGACCGTCAGCTGTCGTCAACAGACATTCCTCCATCGGCTGCCTGCTGCCGTCCTTCATGACAAGTGAACACCGCAGGCGAATGTCCTCGCCCCACTTCGTGTAGTATTCAATGTTGAATTGTATCTTCATGATATATCAATTGTTTTCTCTTTCTAATTAGTATGCTGTCACGATTTTTCCACAAAAGTAAGACTTTCCCCTCACTCCCACAAACATTTATCCGAAAAACACGCTGTAGTTAAGAATTTTTGTGGATTTCACAGGATTGCTTTCCCGGGGCTGCTCGTTGCACTTGTGCCCTCAAGAAAAAAAATCTCATTTTACTTTCACTTTCATAAAATGCCACTTATCTGAATAAATATCAGATAATAAGCACTATGAAAGTGAGTTTTTCACTTTCATGTCACTTTCATATCGGGCGTTC
>R20__coassemble_248_pt1 | contig 42590 bp, 42 predicted proteins | sample R20__metabat2_low_PE_030 | metagenome-assembled genome bin R20 | reverse complement strand
TTCGCTGGCACCCCATCGCTGGCGGAGTAGCACTGGGGTGTTGAGGAAGTAGCACTGGGGTGCTGCTCAAGTGACACTGGGGTGCTACCAGAGTGACACTGGGGTGCTACGGCAGCAACACCCCAGCGCTACTTGGATGAAACTTGTGTTTTTTCGTCATAATCTTGCAGGATTGGAAAGTTTTTTGTTCCTTTGCAGACTGAAAGAGAATCGTATGAAACAATGGTGAACTATATCTTTGAATACTGCGACAAGGTGCGCGATTATGAGTGCGACCTTCAGGGCATTGTGAACAATGCGAACTATCAGCACTATCTGGAACATGCACGGCATGAGTTTCTGGCGGCTCACGGGGTGAGCTTTGCCGATTTGCACGAGCGGGGCACGGATGCCGTAGTGGCTCGCATCACGATGCAATTCAAGGTGCCACTCAGGAGCGGCGACGAGTGGGTGTGCAAGCTGTGGGTGAAGAAGGAAAGCGTGAAGTGGGTGTTCATGCAGGACGTCTATCGCAGGGCCGACATGAAACTGTGCGTCAGAGGGCAGGTGGATACGGTTTGCCTGATAAATGGCGTGTTAGGCGACTGTGAGGAATTGAACGAGAAGTTTTTGCCGCTACTGAAGGATGGAAACAAATAAGGAAACATTTTACACCATTGCCTTAACACAAGTGGACGGGGTGGGGCTGAGCATTGGCCGTCAACTGTACGACAAGGCGGGGAGTGCCACGGCTTTGTTCGAAAACCGGCACCACCTGCAAGACATCATTCCTGACATAAAACCAGAGCTTGTTCATTTGCTGCAAAATGTGGACATCCCCATGAGACGTGCCGAACAGGAACTGGAGTTCATCAGCAAAAAGGCCGTGCAATGTATTACCTGCCGCGATGAACATTATCCACAGCGATTGCTCGAATGTGCGGATGCCCCACTGGTGCTTTACTATTGTGGCAATGCCGATTTAAACAAAAAGCACATCATCAGCATGGTAGGCACACGGCGGTGCACAAACTATGGTCGTGACATTTGCCACCAGTTCATTGGAGAACTGAAAGAACTGGACGAAAACATTTTGATTGTAAGCGGACTGGCATACGGCATCGACATTGTTTCACACCGGGAAGCATTGGCCCATAGCATGGAGACTGTGGCCGTGATGGCTCACGGACTTGACAGGGTCTATCCCAGCCACCATCACCAAACTGCCGTGGAGATGACAAGGCAGGGTGGACTACTGACAGAATACGTAACAGGCACCACGCCCGAGAAAGGAAACTTTGTGCAGCGCAACCGCATTGTGGCGGGCTTGAGCGATGTCACCATTGTGGTGGAAAGTGCGGAAAAGGGCGGTTCGCTCATCACGGCCAGCATTGCCCATAGCTATCAGCGCGAGGTGCTGGCCTTCCCTGGCAGGGTGTATGATGAATGCAGCAAGGGCTGCAACCGCATCATACAGAACGAAATGGCACACCCCATCCGTTCTGGCGAAGACCTTTTCAAGATTATGAACTGGAAAGCCAAGAGTCGTCGCCAACCGAGGCAACAAGAGTTGTTCCTGTCGTTGACCGACGATGAGCGGAAAGTGGTGGAATGCCTGAAGGCAGCCGACGAGCAGCCCATCAGTACCATCTTGGCAGAAACAGGCCTGGCCTATAGCAATGCCAGCGTGTTGCTGTTTGAACTGGAGAGCAAAAATGTCATCGAAACGTTGGCTGGCAGTCGGTACCGATTGCTGCACAAGAACATTTAAAAAAGCACACATAAGGCATATACAATGTAAAAAGTTGTAAAAAAGCGCACTTTTTTCTGGCATTGGCAAACAGGATGGCGAAAATAAGTTGTAACTTTGCGGCCAAATAACACATTCTATATTTTATAACTATCGCAAAAAAATGAAGAAAATCGCATTGATGGCAGCTGTGGTTATGACTGCCATGACTTTTACTGCCTGCAAGAATGGTGGCAAGGCAAGTTTGAAAACCGACGTTGACTCTCTCGCATATACTCTGGGAGTAGCTCAGTCGCAAGGACTGAAACAATACATGACCATGCAACTTGGTGTGGATTCTGCCTACATTGATGATTTTATCAAAGGCATGAAAGAAGGTACCGTGAACGAGGCTAATCCAAAGAAAGAAGCTTACCTGAAGGGTCTGCAAGTGGGTAAGGACGTGCAAAGCATGGCTAAGAATCTGGCCAACGATGCGTATGCCGGCGATTCAACCCAGACCGTCAATCCGGCCAACATCCTGGCTGGTCTTATTGCAGGCTTGCAGGGTACTGCTGCCATGACCGCAGAAGAAGCCTACAACAAATTCACCGAACAATTGGAGCCTATCCGTCAAGCTAATACGGAAAAGCAGTTCGGAGAGAATAAGGCTGCCGGTGAAAAGTATCTGGCTGCCAACAAGAAGAAGGATGGCGTGAAGGTGACAAAGTCGGGCATTCAGTACAAGGTGCTGACCGAAGGAACCGGCGCATTGCCTACTGACACCTCTACCGTGAAGGTGCACTATGAAGGCAAGCTGATTGATGGCACCAAGTTCGACAGCAGCTACGACCGCAACCAGCCATTCGAAGTGAACATGGCCGCTCCCCGCGTCATTCAAGGATGGGTAGAGGTGCTGAAGATGATGCCTGCCGGCTCGAAGTGGGAAGTTACCATTCCACAGGAACTGGCCTACGGTGCTCAGAAGATGGGCCAAATCAAGCCATTCTCTACGCTTATCTTTACAATTGAAGTATTGAAGTAGTGCATTAGTCTAATGCCTCATTCATAATGCATAATTGGTAAAATGAAGAAACTGAATATCATCATTGCAGCGCTTGTCATGTCAGGCGCTGTTTTTGCGCAGGATGCCGCAAAAGATAGCATCGCAGCAGCTAAAGCCGCCGCCAAGGAGCGCATTGCTGCAGAGAAAGCTGCAGCCAAGGCTGCAAAAGAAAAGAAGGCAGCCGACCTGAAAGCATTCAAGGAACAGCAGAAAAAGGACCTGGCCGCTTTCATTGAAAAACAAAACGCGGGAGCCAGCACAGGAGCAACTGCGGCATTCACTCTGCCAGAAGTGGCTCTGAACACACCCGATGACAGCTTGGCACACCTCTTTGGCATTATGCAAAGCAATGGCCTGAAGCCTTATCTGGTGGGACAGATGAATGTAGATACAACATACATGGATGATTTCTGCCGTGGTGTCATGGAACGCATCGCCATTGACCCTGCCAACAAGCAGTTGGCAGCCTTCAATGCCGGCGAACAGATTGGCGGGCAAATTGTCAACATGACCCAAAACGTCTCTAAGGATTATTATGCTACCGAGCCCGACAAGAGTTTCGACGCGAAGATTGTGGCCCACGGCATCATTCAGGGCCTGTATGGCCAGGGAGAGATGACGGCACAAGAGGCTGCTCCGCTGTTCCAGCAGAAAATGACTGCACGCCAAGAGGCCAACAAGGAGGCCATGTACGGTCAGAACCGCATTGCCGGTGAAAAATTCCTGGAGGAGAACAAGCAGAAGGAGGGCGTTGTTACGCTGCCTTCAGGACTCCAGTATAAAATCATCACCGAAGGTACAGGCGAGAAGCCAAAAGCCACCGACAAAGTGAAGGTGAACTACGAAGGTACACTGATTGATGGTACTGTGTTTGACTCCAGCATCAAGCGTGGTCAGCCAGCCACATTCCAGGTTAACCAGGTCATCAAGGGTTGGACCGAGGCGCTGAAAATGATGCCCGTCGGCTCAAAGTGGGAGCTTTACATCCCCTATCAGCTGGCTTACGGCGACCGCGAAACAGGCAAGGACATCAAGCCCTATTCTGCTCTGATTTTCTCTGTGGAGTTGCTCGGAATAGAAACGGTCGCAAAGAAAAAGTAGTTTACTCTGCAAGAGGAAAGAACGGACAATTTTACATATTTCCATAGAAAAAACGCCTCATTTTTATGTTTTTCTGCATAAAGATGAGGCATTTTTCATTTAAAACACCTAATTTTGTTGGCAAATTGTAAACGAACATCTATGGAAAAGATTGACAAACTCGACAAGCAGATTATGGAGATTATCTCCAACAATGCGCGTATTCCCTTTAAAGACGTGGCAGCCGTGTGCGGTGTTTCGCGTGCTGCCATTCATCAGCGTGTGCAACGACTTATTGACATGAATGTCATCACGGGGTCGGGCTACCACATCAGCCCCAAGAGCTTGGGCTATAAAACCTGCACGTATGTGGGCATCAAACTGGAAAAGGGGTCCATGTATGCCCGCGTGGTGGACGAACTCAAGCTGATACCCGAAGTGGTGGAATGTCATTACACCACAGGCCCCTACACCATGCTCATCAAATTGTATGCCCGCGACAACGAGCAGCTGATGGAGCTGTTGAACCGGAAAATTCAAGGCATCCACGGTGTGGACTCTACCGAAACCCTCATTTCGCTGGACCAGAGCATCAAAAAACAGGTGCCCATCAATGTGGCGGAAATAGAGGCGCACCTCACCAAGGGAGGAAAAGCAAAGATTATCTTGGCCGAAGACGAATAATCACACACCATCGCATAACCACACATGAGCGACGGAAACTTCAACAGGCAGCTGTTGCCCAAAACAGAATTGGCCTCTGGCATTAGGGCTGGCAAGGCTCAAATGCGCATGAAAGCAATAGAAGCCTTCGATGCTGTGCTGGCGAGGTTCTTTCCCGAAGAATCGCAAAGCCGACAAAACGAAATGAAAGCCTATTTCATGGATATGCTGAGAAATTAAACCTGTTCTCGGCATATTTTTTTGTTTTCGCTTGGAAGTATGCAGCAAATCTTCTATTTTTGCAAATCTTTGAGCAACATATAATAGTAGAATACCTAAACAATCCTAATATTCATTCTTTAATTCTAAACATTTTATGTGGTTATGTAACTCTTCAATCGGAAGAAAAGTAGTAATGTCCGTAACGGGCCTTGCACTTGTCCTCTTCCTGACGTTTCATGCGTGCATGAACGTAGTCGCACTCTTCAGTGCAGAGGCGTACAACCAGATTTGTGAATTGCTCGGTTCCAACTGGTATGCCCTTGCTGCTACTTGTGGCTTGGCTGCCCTGGTCGTTATTCACATTGTGTATGCCTTCATCCTTACGCTCCAGAACCAGAAGGCGCGTGGCAGCAACAAGTATGCCATTACCGACAAACCCGGAAAGGTTGAATGGGCCAGCCAGAACATGCTGGTGCTCGGCATCATCATTTGCCTGGGTCTGTTGCTCCACCTCTTCAATTTCTGGTACAACATGATGTTCGCTGAAATTGTGGGTGCAGAAGGCCTCCAGCATGGTCCCGCAGAAGGTTTTGAGTGGATTCAAGAGACATTCTCCAATCCTGTCTATGTCGTTATCTACCTCGTCTGGATTGTGGCCATCTGGTTCCACCTCACTCACGGTATCTGGTCTGGCATTCAGACGCTGGGTTGGAGCGGCCACGTGTGGTTCAACCGTTGGAAGTGCATCGGCCAAATCTGGGCAACAGTGGTAATGGCAATGTTTGCCATCGTGGCTATCGCATTTGCGCTTTGTCCTGACTGCCTCGGAGGTTGTGAAGGAAAAGTCGTTCCGTTTGAAATGGCTTTCTAAGTACTGGCCATCACACGTCATTAAAATTGTAAATTATAAATCGTCAAATTGTAAATTACATTATGGCAATCAATATAGATTCTAAAATTCCTGAGGGACCCGTTGCTGAGAAGTGGTCGAACTACAAAGCACACCAGCGTCTGGTGAACCCAAAGAATAAGCTGAAGCTCGATGTCATCGTCGTTGGTACGGGACTGGCAGGTGCTTCGGCAGCCGCATCTCTTGGCGAGATGGGTTTCAACGTGCTCAACTTCTGCATTCAGGACTCTCCACGCCGTGCACACTCCATCGCTGCACAGGGTGGTATCAATGCAGCCAAGAACTACCAGAACGATGGCGACTCCGTCTATCGTCTGTTCTACGATACCGTGAAGGGTGGTGACTACCGCGCTCGCGAGGCCAACGTGTATCGTTTGGCCGAAGTGTCCAACTCCATCATCGACCAGTGCGTGGCACAGGGCGTTCCTTTCGCTCGTGAATATGGCGGCACGCTGGCTAACCGTTCCTTCGGTGGTGCTCAGGTGAGCCGTACTTTCTATGCCAAGGGGCAGACGGGCCAGCAGCTCCTGCTCGGCGCTTACTCCGCACTTTCTGCTCAGGTGAATGCTGGCAAGGTGAAGCTCTACACCCGTTATGAGATGCTCGACGTGGTCATCATCGACGGTAAGGCTCGTGGCATCATTGCCAAGAACCTCGTCACCGGCAAGCTGGAGCGTTTCTCTGCCAACGCAGTAGTCATTGCTACAGGTGGTTACGGCAACACTTACTTCCTCTCCACCAACGCCATGGGTTGCAACGTATCAGCAGCCATGTCTTGCTACCGCAAGGGCGCTTACTTCGCAAATCCCTGCTATGTGCAGATTCACCCAACTTGTATTCCTGTACACGGCGACAAGCAGTCGAAGCTGACCCTGATGTCCGAGTCTCTCCGTAACGATGGTCGTATCTGGGTTCCCAAGAAACTGGAAGATGCCAAGGCTTTGCAAGCTGGCACGAAGGAAGGTTGGGAGATTCCAGAGGAAGACCGCGACTACTACTTGGAGCGCCGCTACCCAGCATTCGGTAACCTCGTTCCTCGTGACGTGGCATCTCGTGCAGCCAAGGAGCGTTGCGACAAGGGCTTTGGTGTGAACAACACAGGTCTTGCCGTTTACCTCGACTTCTCTGAGTCCATCCAGCGTCTCGGCATCGACGTGATTCGTCAGCGTTATGGCAACCTCTTCGATATGTATGAGGAGATTACCGACGTGAACCCAGGCGAAAAGCGTGCCACCAAGAACGGCATGGATTACTACAACCCAATGATGATTTTCCCAGCTATCCACTACACGATGGGTGGTATCTGGGTTGACTACGAACTCCAGACCTCTATTCCTGGCCTCTTCGCCATTGGTGAGTGTAACTTCTCCGACCACGGAGCCAACCGCCTCGGTGCTTCTGCCCTCATGCAGGGTCTTGCCGACGGTTACTTCGTTCTGCCTTACACCATCCAGAACTACCTCGCTGACCAGAGCATCTGGCCACGCATCTCTACCGATGCACCTGAGTTCGCTGAAGTGGAGAAGGCTACTGAGGAGCGCATCCAGAAGCTAATGAACATCAAGGGTAAGCGTTCTGTTGACTCCATCCACAAGGAACTCGGCCACATCTGCTGGGAGTACATCGGCATGGGTCGCACGAAGGAAGGTCTCGAAAAGGGCATCAAGCTCATCGACGAACTCCGCAAGGAATTCGACACCAACCTCTTCATCCCAGGCAGCCGCGAGGGTCTCAATGTCGAGCTCGACAAGGCCATCCACCTCGACGACTTCATCACCATGGGCAAGCTCATCGCTTACGATGCACTCTCTCGTGAGGAGTCTTGTGGTGGTCACTTCCGCGAGGAGCACCAGACAGAGGAAGGCGAAGCCAAGCGCGACGACAAGAACTTCTTCTACGTGGGCTGCTGGAAGTACGAAGGAGCTGATTCTGTCGCCCCGACCCTCATCAAGGAGCCACTCGAATACGAAGCAATCAAAGTACAAACCCGTAACTATAAGAACTAATCACCATGGCTGAAAAAGTATTAAAATCATTCACAGTAAAATACTGGAAGCAGAATGGTCCGAAAGATGCGGGTCATTTTGAAGAGAAGGTAATGAAGGACATCCCAGGTGACACTTCATTCCTCGAGATGCTCGACATCCTCAACGAGCAGTTGATTGAGGAAGGCAAGGAGCCTTTCGTGTTTGACCACGACTGCCGCGAAGGCATCTGCGGCATGTGCTCGCTCTACATTAACGGTACGCCTCACGGCAAGACCGAGCGTGGAGCCACCACTTGCCAGCTCTACATGCGCAAGTTCAACGAGGGCGACACCATCACCATCGAGCCTTGGCGCTCTGCCGGCTTCCCCGTCATCAAGGACTGCATGGTTGACCGCTCAGCCTTCGACAAGATTATTCAGGCAGGTGGCTACACTACTGTCCGCACAGGCGCTCCACAGGATGCCAACGCCATCCTCATCCCCAAGGAGGATGCTGACGAGGCCATGGATTGCGCCAGCTGCATCGGTTGTGGCGCTTGCGTGGCAGCCTGCAAGAATGGTTCTGCCATGCTCTTCGTCTCCTCGAAGGTCAGCCAGCTCGCTCTCCTTCCACAAGGTCGCGTAGAGGCAGCCCGTCGTGCCAAGGCAATGGTAGCCAAGATGGACGAACTCGGTTTCGGCAACTGCACCAACACCCGTGCCTGTGAAGCCGTTTGTCCAAAGTGTGAGACCATCGCCAACATCGCCCGCCTGAACCGCGAGTTCATCAAGGCAAAGCTGGCCGACTAAGATTGCATGATAGGTTGTGAGGCTTGACGCCTCACAACCTATATATATAATAATAGGAAATGAAAACGACAAACGAATACATTAACCTTATAAAAGCCAACGCCGAGAAATTGCGTTCCGACTTTGGCGTACAGACATTACGCATCTTCGGCTCCGTCTCCCGTGGCGAACAACATGAAGGCAGCGATGTGGATGTTTGCGTGGAAATGGAACCACGTCTTTATCTGATTGTACGCCTCCAGCGTTATTTGGAACAGTTGCTAATGTGCCATGTGGATGTCATCCACATGCATCCTCACTTAAACCCTTATTTACTGAAAAATATAGAACGCGATGGATTTTACGTCATACAATGACCGAAGCAGGGTAAGGGATACTTTTGAACAAATTAATACAGCCATCAATCAACAGAAAGAGTGGAATGCAGAAGTTACTTCTGCGGAGGAGTATTACTTGTCTTCTGGTGGAAAATGATTAACTTTACAACGCAAAGCTTTGTAATACAGCAGACAATATGGCTAAGATAACAGTACAGAATACGCAGATAACGGTCATTAAGCAGAACGCAGACGACTACATTAGTCTTACTGATATGTTGAAGGCTAAGGATGGTGAATTCTTCTTCTCCAACTGGCTACGTAACCGTAATACCATAGAGTTCCTTGGAATATGGGAACGGTTAATGAACCCGAATTTTAATTGTGCCGAATTCGACATAATTAAAAGTCAGGCCGGACTGAACCGTTTCCGTCTCAGTGCCAAAGAGTGGACAGAGAAGACTAATGCCATCGGTATTATCTCGAAGGCAGGACGTTATGGTGGCACCTACGCCCACAAGGACATTGCCTTTGAGTTCGCTATGTGGATTAGCCCAGAGTTCAAGGTTTATCTGATACGAGAATTCCAACGACTGAAAGATGAGGAGCAGAAACAACTTGGATGGACGGCCAAGCGTGAATTGTCGAAGATTAACTACCGTATTCATACGGATGCCATCAAGCAGAACCTGATTCCAGAAGAGGTGACTGCAGCACAGGCCAGCATCATCTATGCAGAGGAAGCTGACGTATTGAACGTGGCCATGTTCGGACAGACTGCCAAGCAATGGCGTGAAGTGCATCCTGAACTGAAAGGGAACATCCGTGACTATGCTTCCATCAACGAACTCATCTGCCTGGCTAATATGGAGAACATCAATGCAGTCCTTATTGATGAGGGAGTGCCACAGGGCGACCGCCTTGTGCGCCTCAATCAGATTGCCATCAATCAAATGCGTGTGTTGGAAAACGACGATAATAGAAACCTGTTAAAATGACATGAGTGGTTAGGAAGTAACATATAGAACGACATAAGGAAGCGTTGACTTTTTGATTCTTGTATTCTGAATTTCGCCAAAATAAGACTCCCAAGATGATAGAAGTTGATGCTCGCGTTTAGGCGCGGGCTGAGACTTGTATTTGGGAGAAAGGCGTTTGGCGATGCCGAGAATACGGATGCAATATCAGACTCGCGCCGATTTTATAACCTAAAAAATAGAATGTATATGAACAAGAAAACCATCACCACATTCCTCTTCGTCTTTGTGGCAAGTATTCCCGTGTTCTCACAAACCTCACCAACCCTCACGATATGGGAGCGCAAGAGTGCTCCTGCCGTTATTCTGGGGCGGTATGTTGACAGGGAGCCTGGCGACAAGGACAAGCATCCTGATTTTTGGGGCAACAATGAATTGCTAAAGGGTGCTTCGCCTGAAATCACCACCGATTCTGTCGCTGGCACGTTTACCTTCGTATGGGACATTTGCTATCCGCTGAAACACGATTTTGTGGGATGGTCTGTCATGCTATTCCCAGGCGACACCGTCAGAGTTGATTTCAACAAAAAAGCCTTCGATGCATATCAGGCATACAAAAAAGAAACACCACAAGACAGCATCACGACATCGAAGCTGCGAGAACTTTGGAAGAAAGCCATCCACATCGAAGGTGCATCCTTTGAACTACCCCTGCCCATTCACATGAATGGTATGCTGCTTGGTTTTCCTCGCGAATATGCCACGGCTCACTATCATGATACCGTTGACGAATGGCGCGAAGTTTGTTGGGAAGAGTTTCAGGATGTGGTGGAGCAATTGGATTCTATCGACCTCTCACCGAAGGAAAAGGAATACCAAAGAATGTTGATTGAACAGGATTATTTGAGAAAATTAGGAAGTTACACATTCTCAAAGAATATCTGGGATTTAACTAAAGATCCTGACTCGCTGGCCATGTTTGAGAAGCAGTTCACCTTCAAAGACCCCCATGCACCCGAACTGACTTACTACCGCAACACGCTCGGTTTCTTAGTCTGTTTGAAATATTGTGGGTTTGATGATGGAAAGCTATACATTCAGGCCAACGGGCTGGAAGATTCTCCCTTAGGACGTTGGTTCAAGGAGTTGGACGAGGCAAAGACGGTGATGGCTCAAGCGAAAGCCAACCAGCCTGTGGATGAAAGCGAGTTGAATGCCCTGTCGCCAGAGTTCCAAGTGCAAATACGGGAAGTGCAAGCGTTGCTTAAACAGGAAGCCGCTGGCAACGAGGGCAAACGCCGCGACTTGCCGGAAGGAGAACCGCAAGAATGGCTACCTAAAATCGTAGCCGAACACAAAGGACATATCGTCTTCGTTGACTTCTGGGCCACATGGTGCGGCCCCTGTCGTAGGGGAATGAAGGAAATGGAGGCGGTGAAGGATGAGTTGACAGAACGGGGCGTCGATTTCGTCTATATCACCGACACCAGCAGCGATACCAACGAATGGGTGAATATTGTAGCCCAGTACGCTGGCGACCATTACATCGTGCCTAAGGACAAGAAGAACGAGATGCAAATCCCCGAGTATGACGATGCCATTCCCCATTATCTCATCTACGACCGTGAGGGCAAACTCGTTAGGACCATCAGGGGCTGGTCTGGCGTGGAAAATATGATGAATGAATTGGAAAAGGTAAAATAAAGTTGCCTACACCTTACCTACAATAATAACTGTTTGTTATACATAATGTTGTGTGATTTGTGTAGGTTTTTCCAGAAAAAACTGCTTTAGTGTTTGGTGTTATCGGCTTTTTGTCGTGTATTTGCATTGAGAAAGAGGAGAAATGCCCTTTTCTTGTGTGAAGGTGACATTGTCAAATAGTCTTTCTTTCCCTTCCTTAACTTGCATTTGGGAAAAATTGCGTATCTTTGCGGCCAAATTGTAAATCCAAATTGTAAATCCGAATTACGAAATCCGAAATCCGAAAATTCGTAATTGACTTCGTCGAGCTCTAAGTTCGTAATTCGGATTTCGTAATTCGTCATTAAATTTTATGAAAAAATTTCTTTTAATGGCCTTGCTGACGGGCTTTGTCTTGAAAGTTCGCGCACAGAAAAACCTGCCGGAAGCACCGCTGTTGGAATTTGCCTTGCAACTGAAAGTGACGTTGGGCGAGGCGTATGGTATCGACAAAACCCCACATGGCCGCCGCACCGTGATACCCATTACAGGCGGCACATTCGAGGGACCCGGACTGAAGGGAACAATCGTCAGCGGTGGTGCCGACTACCAGCTGAACGCCGAGGGACGCTCGGAAATCGAAGCCATTTACTGCATCAAGACCGACGACGATATCTACATCCACGTCCGCAATCACGGCATTATCGCCAACGGAAAAGATGCCAACGGGATGCCCTCGTTCTATTTCCGCGCTGCCCCCCAGTTCGAGGCACCCGCCGACAGCAAGTACGGTTGGCTGAACAACTCGCTTTTTGTCTGTGCCCCGGAATTCTCACAGGATTTCAAAGGCATCGTGCTCAACGTTTGGCGCATAAAGTGACGCGGCCCACTTGCAGGATGTCACCATCGTGTAGTTCTGCACCCTCATGTCCGATGGCCACCCCGTTTAATAAGGTTGGACACGGTGGCACTCGCCAGCTGTAAACAGGATGGGCAGGTCTGGGATTTACGCAACGCCCCATACACATGCTGCAAGCATGTTGCAGACGGGAACGGATGCCCTTCGGACACTCCGTGCGCCATTGTCCGTTCTGCACCCTCCAGCCATCGCCGGAACGCACAAACTGACATTGGAACACATCCACGCCATCGTCTTCCAAGGCGATGACATTATACACCTCGTCGGACTTTCTGCCCAACGTCACGATGGTTCTTGTCCGAGACAAAAATCCCTCCAAGTCCAACTGCCGGTCATGGATGACAAGATAAGTTTTCATACGCCAAATTGTAAATTCGAATTACGAAATCCGAATTACGAAAATTCCTAACTCCTAATTCCTAATTCTGTTATTGGCCGCAAATTTACGTGATTTTTTCCAAATAAAAGGTCATGTTTAAAAAAAATCACGTAACTTTGCCCCCATGAAGTAATAAATGTGAAATTCGAAAGTCTAAATCCGAATTACGAACCTTTAGCTCGACGAAGTCAAATCCGAAAGGCTGTAATTCGTAATTCGTATTTCGTAATTCGTAATTAAATTTATGGCAACAGAAAAGAGAACAACGAGAAAGCCCAAGATTTCGTGGACGGTAAAGCCGGAAGGCATGTCGCTGATGGCATGGCAACGTGCATTACGCCGACAGGTAGCAGAAGAGGAAATGATGGCCTGCACGGCTACCGATGAACGGAACCTGCCCGGAGAGTACGAAGTAAGGAATCCGCAGACGCACAGACTCTACAAAGTGGTCTATCGGGGCGAGGGAAGCCCCTGGAACTATTGCTCCTGCATGGACTTCAAGACCTCGCGGCTTGGCACGTGTAAACACCTTGAGAAAATCAAACTGTGGATAAAGACAGAAGAAAAGCAGACACATACCGAATTGCCAGCATATACCTCCGTTTATCTGTCATACACCGAAGGCCGCCAAGTGAAAATCCGTGTGGGCAGCGACCACCAGGAAGAGTTTCGCCAGTTAGCCGCACGATACTTCGATGCACAGGGTGTGATGCTTCCATTGGCTTTCGGTGATTTGAACAAACTGCATCAAGAGGCTTTGGCCATCGATTCCTCGTTCCGTTTCTATCAAGATGCCATCGACTATATCTTGGAGCTGCGTGAGCAAAAGCTTCGCAAAGAAATCATCGGGAAATACTCTGATGAGCAGCTTGACCAGTTGCTTGCCGTAAAGCTCTACCCCTATCAGAAAGAGGGGGTCCGCTTTGCTTTCGAGCGAGGACGGACAATCATTGCCGACGAGATGGGACTGGGCAAAACCGTCCAGGCTATTGGCGCGGCGGAACTTTTGCGCCGTGAGGGTTTGGCCGACAAAGTGCTTGTTGTATGTCCCACCTCGCTGAAGTACCAATGGCAGCGGGAAATTGAACGGTTCACGGGTGTGCCGGTGCTCGTCGTTGAGGGAAATCCGCTAAAGCGCAAAGAACAGTATCAGGCCAATATGCCATACAAGATTGTCTCTTACAATTGTGCCTGCAACGACATCAAGACGTTTGGATTCCTGCAGACCGACGTGCTCATCATGGATGAAGTGCAACGCCTGAAGAACTGGAACACACAGATATCCATTGCAGCACGGAAGATACAGTCAAGCTATGCCGTGATACTTTCGGGAACCCCCTTGGAGAACAAGCTGGAAGAACTGTTCTCAGTGATGGAGTTTGCCGACAACTACTGCCTTAGCCCCTTCTGGCAATTCAAGGCCCATTGCATTATGACCGACGCAACAGGGAAAGTCATTGGCTATCAGAACTTGAATCGTATTGGTGAACAGATTCGCAGCCGGCTGATACGCCGGACCAAAAAGCAAGTTTCCCTGCAAATGCCTCACCGGCAGGACCAGAACCTATTGGTGCCAATGACCAAGGAGCAGATGAACATCCATGAAGAATTCCAGAGCTCAGTGGCACAGTTGGTCTTCAAGTGGCGGCGTATGCGTTTCCTCTCGGAGAAAGACCGCCAGCGTCTGCTTCTGCTGCTGGCACAAATGCGCATGGTATGCGACAGCACTTACATCCTTGACCAAAAGTCGCGTTACGACACCAAGATTGACGAGACGATGAACATCCTTCAGTCTGTCTTCGAGAATGGCGACGAAAAGGTGGTCATCTTCAGCCAGTGGGAACGTATGACGCGGCTCATTGCCCACGAACTGGACCGTATGGGTGTGGGCTATGAATACCTGCACGGCGGTGTCCCTTCCAGACAACGCAAGGACCTCATCAACAACTTTACGGACGACCCCCGCTGCCGTGTCTTTCTTTCCACCGATGCCGGCAGCACAGGACTGAATCTGCAAGCGGCTTCCATCATCATCAACCTCGACCTGCCCTGGAATCCTGCCGTGCTGGAACAGCGCATTGCCCGCATCTATCGTATAGGTCAGGCCCGCAACGTGCAGGTCATCAACCTGATTGCCCGTGGTACCATCGAGGAACAAATGCTCGGCAAACTTCAGTTCAAGTCCGCTATGTTCGAGGGTGTGCTGGACAACGGTGAAGACACCATCTTCCTGGGCGACCAGTCGAAGTTCACGGCCATGATGGACAAACTGGGCGACTTTGTGGAAGAAGAACAGCAAAAGCCCGAATCACCCGAAAAGGTCTGCGATGATTCAGAACCACTCAAAGAAGAACCTAAACAGCCAGAGTCTGTCCATGAACAAGCAACTCAAAATCATGAAGAGTCCATACCAGAGTCTTTCAAAGATGAAAAAAAGACAGTCTCCAACGTTCCATGCCAACCCCATGAACTTTTAGAACAGGGCTTATCATTCCTCAACGGGCTTGCACAGACGCTCCAGTCGCCTGAAGCTACCGAAGCATTCGTTGAAACACTGGTAAAAACAGACAACGCCACAGGGCAAACCTATCTCAACATCCCTGTTCCCGACAAGCAGACAGTCCACACATTACTTGGTGTCATTGGAAAGCTTTTTACCAAATAATGATAACAGTTGTCATACTGTAATTAAACCATTCAATGACAATGAAAAGGATTCTGTTAATGGCAGTACTGACAGTCTTTATATTGAATGTCAGTGCTCAGAAGAAACAGCCTGAAGCACCGCAACTGGAGTTTGCCTTGCAGCTGAAGGTAACGTTGGGCGAGGCGTATGGCATCGACAAAACCCCGCATGGCCGGCGCACAGTGATACCTATTACAGGCGGAACATTTGAGGGACCCGGACTGAAGGGAACCACCCGTGAACGGCGGTGCCGACTATCAGTTGAACGCTGAACTGGCGTATAAAGTGACGCCGTCCTATGTCATGCGCGAAACAGTAAGCCTGTAGGAAAATTGCGGCAAGTGGTACATTTATGATAATATTTGACACATAAGCCGAAAACGGTGTGTTCTTTCCATTGTAAATTTGCGGCAAAAAATCAAAATAGACTTGCATTTATGGAGAAGAGAAAGGTTTTGTTGCAACTTTTCATTGGATGGACAGCAATGGCCGCAGCCCAGTCATCTACGGTTTGTCACCAGGACGGAACGGTGACCTTTCAGTACAGGAACGACCAAGCCAAGGAGGTGCAGGTGGATGTGCAGTTTGCAGGACGTAACCCGATGACACGCGATGCCCAGACAGGGCTGTGGACGGCTACACTCGGACCAGCGGCCAGCGACCTGTACCCCTATTGCTTCATTGTCGATGGCGTAAGCGTGATGGACCCCGAAGCAAACCAGTATTTCCCTAACGAAGGTTTTAAGAGCAGCCTGCTGGAGATTCCTGGCCAGCAAGGGAACCTGCCCCACGACATCTGCGACGTACCCCACGGAGCCGTCGAATATATCCACTACTATTCGGGGAGCCTTGGTGCCACAAACCAGGCTGTCGTCTATCTGCCGCCAACCTATCAGCAGAATCCGCAGAAGAAATATCCCGTATTCTACCTTATCAGCGGAACGACCGACACCGAGGAAGTCTATTACAAGGTGGGCCGCGTGAACTACATCCTCGACAACCTGTTGGCAAAAGGCGAGGCTGAAGAAATGATTGTCGTGCTACCCTACGGTAACCCATACAAACTACTGCCACGGCAGCCCGAAGCAGCAGGCGTGCCGCAAACACAGTTCGGGGAAGATGTCTTCAGCAAAGACCTCATCAGCGACCTGATGCCCTACGTGGAGAGCCACTACCGTACCATCAACGACCGTGACCACCGTGCCATCGGCGGTTTTTCGCGTGGCGGCAATCAAGGCCTTTCGGGCGGATTGCGCAATCTTGACAAATTCTCCTATCTGTGCAGTTACAGCTCCTTCACCTCCACCGACATCCCCGAGGTTTATGACAATGCAGCCGACACCAACAGCAAGCTGCACCTCTTCTGGCTCGGCGTAGGCACCGATGACTTCCTTTACGGCAACGCTCGCGACTACATGGAATTCCTCGACAAGAAAGGCATCCGCTCCGTCAAGGAATACACCCACGACAAGTTCGGACACACCTGGATGAACGCCAAATACTTCCTCGACAAGACCCTGCGTCTGCTCTTCCGCCCGGAAGTTGCCGAAGCCGCCATGAAAAACGGACAGCCAGCCCTCGCTGCCACAGGCAAGGAACCGCAATTCACGCCAGGCGTGATGGCACGCCTTTTCCCAAGGCCACTCATCTCGCCAGAATACAGGGAAAAGAGCATCGTGTTCCGCTTCAAGGCTCCTGGTGCACAGCAGGTGTCATTAGTGGCAGAATCCCATTCCAAGCCTGTTGCCATGAAACGCGACAGCGACGGCACGTGGCAAGTGGAACTGAAAAAGCACATCCACGACACCTTCACCTACTACTTCCTTGTTGACGGCACACCCATAGCCGACCCGCAGAACATGTATCTGGCACCTTCAAAAGGCTTCAAGCCCAGCATCTGCCAGCACCCGGCCAGTCCGTATCATTTTGCCGCCATGGGAAGCGACATACCGCACGGAAAAGTCCGCTACGACCTCAACACCAATACAGGCATCTATTTTCCGCCTGCCGCCGAGCCCATCGCCCCTGTCCTCATCCGTCTCATTCTTGGCCCTAACGACACGAAGGAGAGCTGGTTCAAGGTGGGCGGAGCCGATGCCATCGCCGACAAGCTCCTTGCCAAAGGCAAAACCAGGCCCTGCAACATGATAACCGATGCGTTTGCCGATGCCGACTTCAGCAACGCAAAGATGAAGGTCTATACGCTGAAAGCCTCCGACTACAAGACATGGGCTGAACGCCGCAAGGCCCTCGAAAAGCTGCTCCTCAGCTTAAAGTAACCTCTAACTTCAAACCTTTTGAATTGAATATGAACCGTCATTTGAATAAATCCCTTCTTTTTGTGGCACTGATGGCCTGCGCAACAGGCAGTGCCTTGGCTGCAGACCGCACCATCGACATCAGCGGAAACAACACATCGTCGAGCTACATCAGTTATGACAAGGCCATTGCCATTTCATCGGCCAACACTGTCACCGTGAAAATGGCTCGTTATTGCTATTTCAGTTCAACCATCACAGGCACTGGCATACTGAATCTCTATGCCGGAGGTGAACGGTGCTATTTAGGCACCGAGAAGGGAGCCTCGTGGCCCAATTGGAACAACTACAAGGGCAACATCCACATCTATCCCTTCAAGGAGAACTCCTCTTCGGCAGGATTCTATGGCGTAGTGCTGGCTCACGGCGGCAAATCGTTTTCGCCAGAGAACATAGAAGATGACATCAAGTCGGGCAAGGTAAACACGTCTATGCAGAACAACCGTGTGACCCTGCACGAAGGCGCCACCATCTGCTGCGAGGCCAACTCCGCCGGTGCAGGTTTCCGCATCGGCGAACTGCAGACCGAAGCAGGCTCCACCTTGCAGGGATACATGAAAAACTCACGGGCCGCCTACTATCTGTTAGGCAACCTGAATACCGACGCCACACTGGCTGGCACCATCATGCCGTCAAACTACAGAGACGACACCCCCCCTGGGCATCATCAAGGAGGGTAAGGGCACCTATCGCATCACCGGCAACAACAACTACCTGAGCGGCGCACTCCGTGTGCTGGAAGGCCGTGTGCTGGTGAACAACGACCGCAGTACGGCTGAAAGCAAGAAGTTGCGTGGCGGCCTGGGTGCCAAAGCCAACGAGAATGATGCCATCGCCTACGTTTTCAGCAAAGGCGTGCTGGGCGGTACGGGCAGCATCGGTGGCAGTGTCGATAACTATGGCACCATAGAGCCTGGCGACGACGGCATAGGCACTTTGACGCTCAAGAACTATGTCTCCACAGCCAAAAACGCCAACCTCACCCTGCACCCCGCCTCTGCACTCCGCTTCAAGGTGGCCACGGCCTCCAGCCACGACCAGCTGGTGGCAGGCGGCACACTGAAATACTCCAACATGTGCGAAGACTTCACCACCAGCGATAAAATGCCGCAAATCCAGGTTGTCATCGACGAGCAGGCCGACGTCAAGGTGGGCGACGAATTTACCCTCCTCACCGCCAAGAGCAAGACGGGCGACTGGCACTTCGAGCTGCAAACACCCGAGAAATACACCTGGAAGATTGAAGAACGGGACACTGGCGGCACCTATGCCCTCGTCCTGAGTTTACTGTCACTGGCGGACGATGACAACCCTGACAACCCCGACAACCCGGATAATCTCGACGAACCGGAAAGCACCATGGGGGCTTTCTACGACGACGGCATCAACGACAACACCGACACGCACACCCTGTGCTACTATGCCGACAAGAACAACAAGAACATCGGCGTGGCCCTGTGCACCTATAAGGGCTACGAGAGCGACCGCGACGAGGCTGGCAAGCAGTTTAACATGATGGTGGCCGAGAACGAGATGAAGATGGACGCCCTGCAACCCAGCCAGGGACAGTTTTCCTACGGCAGTGCCGACCAGCTGGTGACCCTTGCCAAGAACAACAACATGGCCGTCAGGGGCCACTGCCTCGTTTGGCACCAGCAGCAGCCCAGCTGGCTCAGCAGCGACGGCAAGAAGAACGACAAGAACTGGACCCGCCAGCAGGCGCTGGACATCATGAAGAGCCACATCGAGAACGTGATGAAGCACTTCAAGGGCAAGGTTGTGGAGTGGGACGTCGTCAACGAATGTCTGGACGATGACCAAAGCGTCATCCGCACCAATCCCGAAACCTACACCCTGCGCCAGAACGTATGGCAACGCGCCATTGGCGACGACTACATCGACTCCGCCTTCGTCTATGCCCACCGTGCCGACCCCACGGCTCTGCTCTACCTCAACGACTACGACGTGGAACTGCAGGGCAAAGCCAAAGCTGTCGCTTTCTACAACCTGGCCATGCGCCTGAAGAAGAACAATATCCCCATCGACGGTGTCGGCCTGCAATGCCACTTCTCCGTGGGCGAGGTGGATTCTGTGAAACTGGAAGCCACCATCCGCCGATTCGGCGAGGCCGACATGAAGTGCATCATCACCGAACTGGACATGGGCATACCCTCCACTTCCGATGCCGACCTGCTGGAACAGGCACGAAACTATCGCGTCGTGACCGACATCGTGCTCAACAACGACAACTGCCCCTCAATGGTCATCTGGGGCATCAAGGACAACGACAGCTGGCGCTCGGCCTCCAACCCGCTGCTCTACACTTCCGGCTTGGCCAGGAAGAAAGCGTGGTATGCCGTGCGCTCGGCCCTGCGCCACCGGGCCATCCAGCACGAGGCTTCCATCGGCGACCTGAACGGTGACAATGCGGTGAATGCAAAGGATGTGGCCATCCTCATCCAGAGCTATCTTTCAAATGATTCGGATGTAGTGCCTGAACGTTGCGACTTGAACGGTGACGGCAAACTGACCCTCACCGACATCACCTCACTCATCAGTGCCTGCAACGTGAAGTAAGACCCATAACACCAAAACCCCAATAGACAAATGAAACGAATACTCTTATCATTCATCCTGCCGTGCATGGCCATCTGTGGCATGGCACAGCAACAAGAAGAAAAGTCACGCCTCATCGAGGATGGCGGAACAGGAGCCTATAAGGCCATTATGAAGGAAGCAGCCACCCTGCCCGAACACACCATCTTCGTGCCTCAAAGCTTGGCCCCGTTCAGTCAGGCCCAGCCGCTGCCTGTGCTCGTGTGGGGCAATGGCGCCTGTGCCAACTCCCCCTTCGAACACATCAACTTCCTCAACGAGATAGCCTCACACGGCTACATCGTGCTGGCCACGGGCAACATCCCCATGACCGACGAGTGGTACAAAGGCCCCATGTCCAGGTCGGAACAGCAGATAGAGTCCATCGACTGGATTATCGCCCAGAATGCCGACCCCGCTTCACCCTACTACCAGAAGATTGACGTGCAGAACATCTGCGTGGCCGGCATGTCGTGCGGCGGCCTGCAGACCCTCTTCAACTGTGCCGACCCCCGCATCAAAAGCCTGATGATTTGCAACAGCGGACTCTTCAACGAAATGAACGCCGCCCAGGCCGTCGGCGGAATGCCCATGCCCCAAAAGGACAAGCTGAACGACATCCACACCCCCATCATCTACATCCTCGGCGGCAAGACTGACATCGCATACGGCAATGGCATGGACGACTTCCACCGCATCAATCACGTACCAGCCTGTGCCGCCAACTTCCCCGTGGGCCATGGAGGCACCTATCGCGAACCTCATGGCGGCGAATTTACCGTAGTGGCTCTGGCCTGGCTGGATTGGCAACTCAAAGGCGACAAGCAAGCCGCCAAAATGTTCATAGGCAAAAACTGCGAACTCTCCCAGCGCAAAGACTGGACTCTCGAAAAGAACAAGAAATTCAGCAAACTGAAATAGAACAAATCACACAGAGCGTCGCCGTAATCGATGAGATTGCGGCGACGCTCATATACGGCTTACCGGATTTTTTCTCACCAAACGGCAAAAGCCATGTAATAGTCAGACCATCATCTTTCTGCTTTAAAAACATCATTTTACTTTCACTTTCATAATTTGAGGGTTAACAGGCTGTAGGTCAATTGATAAAGTGAATGAAAGTGAGTTTTTCACTTTCATTCACTTTCATACTGCCTTTCATCGGGAGCGGTTACACAGAGAATGAACATCGGTGAACAGACAACACCCCAGCGCTACTGCCGCAGCGCTGGGGTGCTGCAGTAGTAGCGCTGGGGTGCTGCGGCAGTAGCGATGGGGTGCTACTCAAGTGGCACAGGTGCGCTGCGGCAGTAGCGATGCTTCGTCAGAGCCGTGACGATGCATCGTCGCAACCGTCACCAAACATCGTCGCGACTGTGGCCATGCATCGTCACAGCTCTGGCCATGCATCGTCGCGACTGTGGCCATGCATCGTCACGGCTCAGGCCATGCATCGTCACGGCGTTTGATTTTAATGGAACCCGATATGAAAGTGAATGAAAGTGAAAAACTCACTTTCATACTCATTACTACATGATACACAGTTAAATAAGTACCAAAATATGAAAGTGAAAGTGAAAACGTGTTTTTTTAGTTTTTGGAATATTTTTGCCGAAATGTTTGGTTGTTCAGAAATTTATCTGTTACTTTGCACCGTCTTGCTGAAACTCCATACTCATAAGCAGGAATGAAGCGAGGCAAACATATATGAAAGGCGTTTATTCGCGCTTGGTTCTTGACGTATCGAAAGCTTAGGAAACTATCATCTGTCACAGGACTTGGCAACGATGGATGCCCCTTGATATGATTTATACAAGCGTATTTATTGCTTTATAGGTTACATTTGTAATGTGACCCTTAATGGCGGTAAGTAGTGTTATATAGTCATATCGGCGTGGGGTCTTCAGGTTGCTCGTTTCTGACAGATGGGTAATCCTAAGACCTCGATACGTGGGACGAGCAAATGATGATGGTTCCCACGTCTTTTTTGTACCTGCAAACATATTTGGCACACGCTGGGAACATTGTGCATGGAGGGTAAGACTATATTGTTTAACTTCTTAAATGTATAATGAGACTATGAAATGTATTTCAAGACATTTGCTGGGCTTGACCTTGCTGCTTTGCCCGCTGGCGGCATTGGCGCAGAGCTTTACCTACAATTATCGGGGGATTGATTTCGATTGTAAAGTGAAGAATGGTCGGACTATCATTCGGGGCTTCGACACGAAAGCCAATAAAGTTGTAATTCCGGCTAAGGTGACAGATTCCAAAAGCGGAAGAGAATACCAGGTGTCTGTCATTGATTTATATGCTGAAGCCATGATTTACAAGACATCAATGGTGGCTATTGAGAAAGGAGTCTTGGAGATTGAGAATCGCAGCTTTCAGAACTTCAGGAATTTGAGTAGTATCTACATTCCTGCTTCTGTAGAACGAATAGGCCAGAAAGCCTTTAACAGCAAGCATCTTCCCACATTTAATATGCCTAATACTATCAGTCAGAATGATTTGGCTGCAGGTCGCGCCATCCATCCACAAGTAGAGAAGGACATTATGGCTGACTTCGACTATTCGGACTATACAGATGAACCAGCTCAGCCGAAAAATAAAACTATTGCCAAAGTGGAACAGACGGTCAAGAAAGTGACACCTGGCACATCGGATATAGACTACAATATTCCTCTATCGTCGGTCAATCGTGAAAACACTTTCTGCCTTATCATTGCCAACGAGAACTATCAGAAGCAGAACACGCCTGAAGTGGCTTACGCCGCCACAGATGGTCAGACCTTCCAGAAGTATTGCACCAATACGTTGGGCATCCCGCGCGAAAACATCAAGATGATGACTGATGCCACCTATCTGGAAATGAAAGATATGTTTGGCTGGCTCAATAATGTAGCCGAGGAATACGGCAACGATGCCAACTACATTGTCTATTATGCTGGTCATGGTGTGCCCGACGCGCAGGGCAACTGCTATCTGCTGCCTGTGGATGGCGACATCAATAAACCGGGCACGAATGGCTACAGTCTAAAGACGCTTTACAATACCTTGGGGCAGATTACCACAAAGTCGGCCTTGGTGCTGATTGATGCCTGCTTCAGCGGCAGCGACCGCAACGATGTCAGCATGGTGGATGGCACGGAGCGCGGTTTTGTGCGCGAGATAAAGAGCGAGGCTGTGACGGGCAATGTGGTTGTACTCACAGCAGCCTCCAATACAGAAACGGCTTTGTCGTACAACGAGAAAGGCCACGGTATGTTCTCCTACTTCCTGATGAAGAAATTGCAGGAGACCAAGGGGAATGTGACATACGGCGAACTGTTCGACTATATCAATCAGCAGGTGCGCCGCCGCTCCACCGTGGTCATGAGCAAGCGCCAGACACCCTCTGCCACTTGCTCGGACAATATCCGCGACACATGGAAACAAATGAAATTCTAACCATTATTAATTATGAGTATTATGAAAAAGTTTATTTCTATTTTGTTGGTTGCCTTGATGGCAATGGGTGCTGAGGCACAGGTGACAGGAAACGTAAGATTGGGTGGCGGAACCATCGGAAGTGTTGATGGAAGATTTGGTATTGCTGCTTTAGCCTTAGAAGCAAATATATCTTTTGGCGCAAACAGGCGAGGAGTGTTTTCTCCTTCATTGCTACTTGGGTCTCAATTTAAGACAAAAGACTCAGAGTCGAATGCTTTTGTAATACCCTTACATCTTGGATACAAATTTGTTATAGGAGATGGAGCTATGTTCATTCCTAAGATTGGTCCTGCTGCAGGAATTTGTTGCGATAATTTTGTGTTAGGACCTTCTGTTGAGTTGGCTTTCGAGGTTAAGCATTTTGTTATAGCAGGAAATGGCTTTTATGGTTTTGGTGATGAGAGGGGAAATGGTTTTTTGCTCACCCTTGGTTACAAATTCTAACCCTTTTCCATGCTCCGCAATCTTCTTCTAATCCTGTGTTCTCTCACCTTCACCCTCTTGTCTGCCAAAGGCAAGTTGGTGAAGTGTGAGGGAACTTATACCTATGTCTATTCCACGGGTGTATCGCTGGATGAAGCCAAGACCAAGGCATTAAACTATGCCATGATACGGGCCATTGCCGATGAGCTGGGCACGGCTGTGAAGTCGGAAAGCTACATTGAGATTGTCAATTCAGAGGAGAGATTTGACCAGATTTCACGTCTCCTTGTGAAAGGCAAGTGGGTAAAAGACATTCATGCACCGAAATTCTCCGACCCAGTCTTTGGCAACAACCTGTTTTCCATTGATGTAACAGTTTCTTTCTATGCTCACCCCCTGGAGTCGGCCCCCGTTGCCTTCACGGCTCATGTCTTGCGCAATGGTACGGAGGATAAGTTTGAAAGTGATTTGTTCTATGGTGACGAGGAAGAGAAACTGTATGTGTCGTTCCTGTCACCCAAAGCGGGCTATGTAGCTATTTATCTGGAAGACACTGAGAATGTATATTGTGCGTTGCCGTATTTTGGTGATGACGATGAACCTTTCTATGCCAAGAAAGGGGAGCGTTATGTCTTCTTTAATGTAAAAAACAATACCTACCATCTGGAGTGTGGTGCAGAGCCAGAGGTCAATTTTGTTCACATAGTCTTTTCGCCCCACAAGTTTATCGATGGCGATTTAGTACGCGAAATGCCGCGTCGGAAGTTTCGCGAGTGGTTAGGTACAGCCCAAAGCTATGACGAAAAGATGCAGGTGCAATCTACTATGATTCGGGTTAGACCGAAGCCGTAAGGGTAACACGTGTTGGTTTTTATCAAAGCGTGGGGGCTACAAATTTACTGACAGGATATAGTAAAAGCTTAAACGTTGGGCTGTTTTTTACAAAAACAGGGGCTTAATCTCGGAAACTTCTTGTAATTTTGCAGAGGAAATAGTAAATCGTTAATCGTCAAATAGTAAATATCTCCATGTCTCTCACTTATTCTTCCCCTATTTTTGGCCCTGTCCACAGTCGCCGCCTGGGTGTGTCTTTGGGCATCAACCTGTTGCCGGCTGACGGCAAGATGTGTTCGTTTGACTGCATCTACTGCGAGTGTGGTTTCAATCGTGATTTCCGTCCCACCAAGCCTATGCCTACACGTGAGGAGGTGGCCACGGCCCTTGAAGCCCAACTTCTGCGGATGAAAGCCGAAGGGCCTGCACCCGATGTACTTACTTTTGCCGGTAATGGCGAGCCAACCTTACATCCGCAGTTCCCGGAAATCATAGACGACACGATAGCCCTGCGCGACCAGTATTTTCCGCAGGCCAAGGTAAGCGTTCTCACCAATGCCACGCAGATTCTTCGTCCTGCTGTGTTTGAGGCCCTTCGCCGTGTTGACAATAACATCTGTAAGCTTGACACCATTCAGCCCGACTACATCCGTTTGGTTGACCAACCCAACACGGCTTATGACGTGGAGGCCATCCTCGACCGCCTCATTGCGTTTGGTGCAGATTGCGTCATTCAAACCATGTTCATGCAGGGCGAATACGAAGGCCAGTCTGTAGATAACACGGCTGACGAATATGTGTTGCCCTGGCTCAGCGCCCTGCAGCTGATTATGCCACGCGAAGTGATGATTTATACGCTTGACCGCGAAACGCCAGCCCACACCTCCAAACTGCAGAAGGCAACCCACGAACAGCTTGACAGCATCGCTAACCGGGTGAAGCAGCTGGGGCTTCCGTGCAGCGTAGCCTATTAGTTTCTGCTATGGAATAGGCGTATTTTCGTCCATCGGTATCTTGTTGGGTGTGGCTGTGGCAAGAGCCAGAATGCTGAACTTGACGCTGGCTGTCAGATTGAGTCCTTCTTCGTTGTATTCGCCGAGAGATTGCAGGATGGCTTTGGCACAGGAACGGGTGGTGGCTCCTGTGGTCACTACATCATCTACCAGCAGAATGTGTTTGCCGCGCAACAGTTCGAGATGGACACAACGGAAAACGTTGGCCACGTTTTCTTCTCGTTGCTGGTGCGTCAGATTGGTCTGGCTTTCGTTATCAACAATGCGGATAACAGCCTCGGCACAGATGGGGATGTCTGTAATATGCTGAATGCCACGGGCGATGTAGTCACATTGGTTGTAGCCACGCATCATTTTGCGCTTGCGGTGCAAGGGGACTGGTACAATAACATCTATACCCTTGAAAAAGTCTGATTCGTCACAGATTTCTTGTGCCATCAGCATGGCCATGTGCTCTCCTAATCCCGGCATCGTGTGATATTTGAAATCAAACAAAACGGGACGGTTTGTTTCAGTATAGAAGAAGTAAGCCGTCGCCCGTTCAATGGGAATCTTACCCCAGTAGTTTGCTTCCAGAAAGCTATGCTTTGCCTTGTGGTAGCCTGTGCGCGGCAAGTCCATGTAACACTTCACGCAGATGTACTTCTCGTGTTCCGACAAGACACAGCCACACACGTTGCACAGGCGTGGCGAGATGAGGTCAAGAATGGCGTTGGCCTCCTGCTTCAGAATCTTTAGAATTCTTCCCATTCGCCTATAACTTTCCGGGCCATGTCGGCCTCAAATCCTCGCGAGAGTGCGAAGCGCATGAGTTTCGTATTGATTTCGTAGGCATCCCGTCCCTTCACCGATGGGCGTTTCTGTTCAATCAGTCGCCGCAGTGTTTCTTCAGTTTCTTCGGCTGGCAGTTCTTGCAGCGCCTCGCCGATAACTTCCTGTGCAATGCCTTTCATGCGCAACTCCTGCTGGATGCGCATTTTGCCCCATCGGTTGTAGCGGAACTTGTCGCGCACAAAAGCGTGGGCATAGCGCCGTTCATCGATGTATTGTTCCTTGACAAGCCGCGAAATGACGCGCTCTTTGGCGGCAGCGTCCTTCTCTGCTTCAGCATCGGTGAGCAGCCAGTGTTCCATCTTCCTCCGCATGTCGGCCTTGCAATATTCTGCAACGGCACAGAGGGCGGAGAGCTTTTGAAAGGCTTCTTGTTCGGTATATCGGTGCGATTGTTTGTTCATATTGGGCGCAAAGGTAGTGAATAAATTGAAAATTGAAAATTGAAAATTGAAAATTAGTGGATTGGCTGGTATTATTTGCTATTAAAAAACTACGTAAGGCCAATTTCCAATTTTCAATTTTCAATTTTCAATTTTCAATTAAATGTCGTACCTTTGCGCGCATGAACACATTGCATACACATCGGCGGACGGCCATCGTGGGTGGTGGTGCAGCGGGATTTTTCTGTGCCATCCAGTTGGGCACGATGTGTCCAGACATGGAGATTACCATCTTTGAACAGCAACAGCGGGTGTTGCGGAAGGTGGAAATCTCGGGTGGTGGACGCTGCAACTGCACCAACACGTTTGCCGACGTGACCGACCTCTGTCAGGTTTATCCTCGGGGTGCCAAGCTGATGAAACGGCTGATGAAGCAGTTTGGGCCACGCGATGCTTTTGCGTGGTTTGAGCGCCATGGCGTTCCGCTGACAGTTCAGCCCGACCAGTGTGTGTTCCCGAAGGCGCAAGATAGCCATGCCATCATTCGTTGTTTTCTTGATGAGGCTCAGCGATTGGGTGTAAAGCTGCAAGTGGGCCAGAAAGTGGAAGACCCCCGTGACCTGCTTGCCACCCATGACTTTGTGGTGGTGACGACGGGCGGAATGCTCCACACGGTACGGCAAGACGAACTGTGGGATGAGCCTTTGGTACGGCCTGTCCCGTCGCTGTTCACATTCAATATCCCCGATGCTGCGCTGCACCAGCTGATGGGCATTGTGGTGGAACATGCTGTTTGCAGTATTCCCGGCACTCGCTTTCGGGCAAAAGGCCCGTTGTTGCTGACGCATTGGGGCATGAGCGGGCCTGCCATCCTGAAACTGTCATCATACGCAGCCCGCCATTTGGCTGAGGCCGACTATCAAGTGCTGCTGTCTGTAGGCTGGGCTGGTGAAAACAATGCCGATGCGGTTCGTGCTTATTTTTCAGACTTGTTGTCGAATCATTCAACCAAACTGACGGAAAACCTCCATCCTTTCGGACTGAATGCACGCCTGTGGGCTTACTTGTTGGACAAGGTGCAGTTGAGTGGCAAACGTGCTGGCGAGTTGGGCAAGAAAAGCATCAATCGACTGACGGAGCTACTGACCAACGACCTCTACCAGATCTCAGGCCGTTCTCCCTACAAGGATGAATTTGTCACTTGCGGCGGCATTTCCCTCGATGCTGTGCATAGTCAAACCCTCGAAAGCCGACGCACTCCTCATCTTTTTTATGCTGGCGAGGTGCTCGACATTGATGGCATCACGGGTGGCTTCAACTTTCAGGCAGCCTGGACCACCGCATACGCTGTGGCATGTGGCATCGGTAGATATTTGCAGCAAAATACAGGTTATAGCAATGAATAATGTACGCATCACCGCTATGCGCCAGACAGTCTATAAGGACTTGATGGAGCAGTATGAAAACAAGATTGAACACGCTTGCGATGTCACAGTGGGGCAGCAATGGGTGTCTGTGGAAGGAAAATGCCCTGAAGGACTGTGCCCGTCTGCATGGGAGTCTATGCGCCCCTTTATAGAGGCTTTGGCACGTGGCGAAGGGAACTTCTATGACGGCTGGATGCAGAATCCGATGAGTGCAATGATTAGCTGCAACGACGGATTTCGTCCTGTCAGTTTTTATCTTGAAGTGGAATAAAGGAGAAGGAGGCGCAGCCACGTGACTGCGTACCCTCCTCCTTTATTGTGTTTATTGGGCTGTCTTATTTCACTTCCCAGATGTCGTTGGTTTCGAGAAGCTCGGCAAAGTTATGGTACTTCTTGGCTGCCTTCACTTCCTCAATCTGGGCGCTAACGCAATCGTCGTAAGTGGGGGCATCAACGTCGCGGATGACGCCGAGAGCTACGGGGAAGCCGTCACCATTACCCATAAGAGCGAGCTTGAGCTGGAGAGTGTTGTCTTCGCAATGGGCATCATGGACAAGGATGTCTGCCTCGGTGATGCCGTCCTTGCCGATTTCCACGACCTTCAGGCCGAAGCCTTCCTGCACAAGTCCGTATTCGTTGTTCTCACCGAAGATGAGGGGCTTGCCATGCTGTACGTAGATGGCGTTCTTGGCACGGCCTTCCTTTGAATAGACGGCATCGTGCGTACCATTATTAAATATGACGCAGTTCTGAAGGATTTCGCAGACGGCGGCACCCTTGTGCTGATAGGCTGCCTTCAGGATGTCAACAGTGCCCGGGGCATCGGTGGCAACGGCACGGGCAAAGAAGTGACCACGTGCGCCGAAGCAGAGTTCTGCCGGGCGGAAGGGGTCTTCCACGGTGCCGTAGGGGCTGGATTTGCTGACGAAACCACGTGGACTGGTGGGGGAGTACTGTCCCTTGGTAAGTCCGTAGATGCGATTGTTGAGCAGAATCATATTAAGATTGATGTTGCGACGGTTGGCATGGATGAAGTGGTTGCCGCCGATGGCCAGTCCGTCGCCGTCACCGCTCACCTGCCATACGGTAAGATTGGGGTTGGCGACTTTAGCGCCTGTTGCGATGGCTGCAGCACGTCCGTGGAAGGTGTTAATGCCATAGCTTGCCATGTAGAGTGGCAGACGGGATGAACAGCCAATGCCTCAGATGACTGCTGTGTTCCAGGGCTCTACACCAATTTCTGCCATTGCCTTGTGGAGGGATGCAAGGAAGAAGTGGTCTCCACATCCAGGACACCAACGTGGCTGTCCTTTCTTAAAATCTGAAGCTGTATAACTCATATTATCATTTTTTATTTACAACGAATGAATAATTTTTCCTACCACGAATTACGCAAATTACACGAATTTTGTTTTATGCAGTATAATTTTTGCGAGACGATACGATAAAACGCTCGAATCGGAGAGAAGTTTCTCCAAAGTTAAGCAGTAATGCAACTTCGCAACCAGCAACTCTTGCATAGTTAATAGCTTGCGAGCGATGTATATCTTCTAATTCTTTTACGGCTTTCAGTTCAACAATAATTCCGTCATAACAAATGAAGTCTGGAATAAATTCTGTTTTGAGCTGCATATTATGATATGTTGCATGGATGGATTGTTCTCTATAATAAGGAATAGATTGTTCTTGAAATTCAATTTCAAGGGCATCTTGATACACCTTCTCTGTAAAACCACATCCCAAGTCCCGGTGAACTGCCATTGCAGCACCAACAATATCATGTACCTCATTCCAGAATTTATGATTACTGTTGTAAGTCATAAAAATTCGTTCAACTCGTTCAATTCGTGGTAATATTTATGCTTCTAATAACTTGTTAAAATAAGAGATAAGTTCTTCCACCACGAAAGGTTGGCCTTTGACCTGGTTGAACTTGTAGGGGGTGAAGTTGTCAACCTTCATGCGGAGCCAGGCGGCAAGCTGTCCCATGTTCTGTTCGGCTACCACCACTTTTGGGTATTTGCCGAGGACGGCAGCTGTGTTCTTGGGCAGCGGGCTGATGTATTTGAAGTGAGCGAGGGCAACCTTCTTGCCAGCCTTGCGGAGTTCGTCCATGGCGGCATGGAGGTGTCCGTATGTGCCACCGAAACCGACAATGAGGAGGTCGGCATCGTCCTTGTCGCCAAGCACTTCGAGGTCGGGCACAGGTATCTTGTCAATCTTTTCCTGACGCAGATGGGTCATCAGGTTGTGGTTTTCGGGGTCGGTAGAGATGGCTCCCGTCTTGTTGTCCTTCTCCAGTCCACCGAGGATGTGCTGGAAGCCTTCACGACCAGGCACAGCCCAGTAGCGGACGCCTGTTTCCGGGTTGCGCAGGTAGGGTGCCCACTGGCCACGGAGTTCTTCAGGAACGTATGGCGGATTGATGGCCGGATAGTCGGCCAGGTTGGGCAACTTGAAAGCTGCTGAACCGTTGGCCACGTAAGCATCAGTCATCAAGATGACTGGCGTCATGTGTTCCAGTGCCATCTTGCTGGCTGCATAGGCTGCATCGAAGCAGTCGGTGGGTGAAGTGGCTGCAATGACAGGCATGGGGCTTTCACCGTTTCTGCCAAAGAGAGCTTGCAGCAAGTCTGTCTGTTCAGACTTGGTGGGCAGACCTGTGGCAGGGCCACCGCGCTGAACGTCGAGCACGACCAGCGGCAGTTCCATGATGACTGCCAGGTTCATGGCCTCGCTCTTCAGGCAGATGCCGGGGCCGGAAGTGGAAGTGACAGCCAGTGCACCTGCAAAGGAAGCACCAACGGCAGAGGAGCAACCTGCAATCTCATCTTCGCATTGCACGGTGGTTACTCCTAATGACTTGTGCTTGGAGAGTTCGTGCAGCACATCAGTAGCCGGTGTAATGGGGTATGAACCCAAGTAGAGCTTCAGCCCGGCTTTTTCTGCTGCTGCAATGAAACCGTAGGCCGTTGCCTTGTTGCCGGTGATGTCCATATAACGGCCCGGCACCTTGTTCTTTGTTTCGATGCGATAGACGTTGGCCACGCTGCTGTGGGTGTTATGGCCGTAGTCGTAACCAGCCTGAATCACCTTGATGTTGGCTTCGGCCACACCAGGCTTCTTGGCGAACTTCTCCTTGAGGAAGTTGAAGGCGATGTTGAGGTCGCGGTCGAAGAGCCAGCAGACCAGTCCGAGTGCAAACATATTGCGGCACTTCAGCATGGCTTTCACATCCATACCGCTGTCGGCCAGGCAATCCTTCACCATCTGTGTGATCGGGCAGGCAATGACACGGTCGGGGTCAATGCCCATTTCGCCAAGATAGTCTTCTGTAGCGAAAGCGGCCTTCTTCAGGTCTGCTGCCTGGAAGGAGTCGGTGTCGATGATGATGGCTGCGCCCGGCTTGGCATATTTGTACTGTGTTTTCAGTGCGGCGGCGTTCATGGCCACCAGCACATCGCATTTGTCACCAGGCGTATAGACCATGTCAGCACCGATGTGCACCTGGAATCCGCTCACACCCGTCAGCGAACCTTGCGGGGCACGGATGTCGGCTGGATAGTCGGGGAATGTACTGATACTGTTACCTACAGTAGCTGAAACTGTAGAAAAAATGTTTCCGGCGAGCTGCATACCGTCGCCAGAGTCACCAGAAAAACGAACCGCCACTTCGGCCAGTTCTTTTACTTCTAATGTTTCTGCCATATAATAAGTTTTTGAGTTTTTGAGTTTTTGAGTTTGGGGTGCAAAGTTCCGAAAACTTTACAAAAAGACAAAATAAATGGTAGATTATTTGTCTTATTGTAGGGATTTACTGCAAAAACAGCGACATTTTGCGCGTATTTTCTCTTTATTGAATAATCATTTGTTTGGCAAATTCCCAAATGGCCATCCCTGCTGTCGTGCTGACATTCAGAGAATGTTTAGTGCCAAACTGTGGAATTTCAAGGCAGCCGTCACTCATGTCAACAACCGTCTGTTTCACGCCTTTCACTTCGTGTCCCAACACAATGGCATACCGTTTACCTTTTTCCGCATGGAAATTTTGCAGCATGGTGGAACCTTCGCATTGTTCAACACTATATACAAAATACCCCTGTTTTTTCAGTTCATCCACAGCAGTTTCTGTGTCCTCAAAATGCCGCCAGGCCACAGTGTCTTCTGCTCCAAGTGCTGTCTTATGGATTTCCGGGTGTGGTGGTTGGGCCGTAATACCACACAGATAGATGGCTTCCACACGGAAGGCATCAGCCGTGCGGAACACACTGCCTACGTTGTACATGGAGCGCACATCATCAAGCACCACTACCAGCGGCATCTTCTCTGAGGCCTTGAACTCCTCTACGTTCATGCGCCCCATCTCTGTTATCTTCAGTTTTCGCATGATTCCTACATCTGTCCACTTTCGATGAGCAGGATAGCCCGTTCCGTCAGGCGGTCGTCACACTCTGGGTCATACTCTTTCTTCAGGCTGGCACCGAACAGGCTGGCAAAGGCATTGTAGAAGCCAGCCTTGAAGCCGCCCATATACGTCTTGATGAGTTGGTAGCTGGTCATGTCACACTGGCGGTCAATCAGTTTGATGAGCAACTTGCCTTGCGAGAAGGTGAGCTTCTTCAGTCTGGGGTAATATTCAGCCTTCAGTTCCTTTTCTGCCTTTTTCAGGTATGCATCCTTTTCCTTTTTGGTCGGGAGAGAGTCCAAGTGTGCAATCGTCTTGTTGACCACGCCCTGGATTTCTACAGCGATGGGATAAACTTTCTTGATGTTGTTGGCAATCTTGTAGTATTTTCGAGCCTGGCGCGGACTCTTGAACACCAGTTTTTGGAACACATAGACATCGGAAAACAAGAAACTTGGAATCATCTCCCCGTGGTCTTCCACCATGCCCGTATAGTACATGGCGTGGGAGAAGATGGGTGCTCCCGTCATGTCCTGATCCGTCTGAACATCAGCCACCACCTGTGCGCTGGCCATGTCCGCACGACAAGTCAGCAACAATATCCATATCCAGGTGAACAGCTGTTTTACCATGAGCCTTTTCCGTTTTGGGCTGCAAAGTTACGTAGAATCATTGAGATAAATAGCCGATTTTGGGAAGATTAACACGCAGCAGCACCTTATAATCATTGTTTCAATATCTCGTTGCAACAATGGTCATACTTTATCATCATGGTTGCGATGAAGCAATGCCACGAATGTTCTAAATACTCAGGGCTGACGCATTGTTGAAATGGAAGTGAAAATGCGTTTTCAAAAAATCCTACAGTATCTGCATGATTTCGGGCAGTGTCTTGACCTGGAAAGTGGCAACGGAGGGAGCTGGCGGCGCAGAGGTGGTGCGGTTGAAGTAGAGAGTGTCGATGCCGGCACGGTGTGCCCCCAGGATGTCGGTATCGTAGTTGTCGCCTATCATCAGCGTGGTGGCGAGGGGTGCGCCTGTCTGCCGGAAGACATAGTCGAAGAAGGCAGGGAGGGGCTTGTTGGCACCGGCATCCTCGCTCAGGATGATGGTGTCGAAATAGTCGATGAGCTGGCTGGCGCGGAGCTTGCGGTACTGCACTTCATGAAAGCCGTTGCTGCATAGATGCAGACGGTAGCCACGGTTCCGCAGGTAGTCCATCAGTCGGTGTGCGCCGGGCAGGGTTCCGGGCTTGTCGGCACAGAGGTCGAGAAACTTGTCGCTCACCTGTAGGCAGAAGTCCACGGTGGGGTTCAGCCCCTGCCCCAGGCTGAGCGGACGGCGAAAGCGCTCCACGATGAGGTAATCGCGAGTCACCTCGCCCCGTGCGTACTGTGCCCACAGGGCCAGGTTCGTCTGCCAGTAGTTGGTGTAAAAGTCGTCGGGGTTGGCAAAGAAGCGCTCCAGCTGGAAGTAGGCAAAGAGTTCGCGCAGCGAGATGTTGGCATTGCCGCGTGTGTCGTAGAGCGTGTCGTCGAAGTCGATAAACAAGTCGGTGTAGTGCTTCATGGCGCAAAGGCTTTGAAGTAGGAGACGGTTTTGAGGGCCATGCGGGTGGTCTTTTCGCCTGTCTGCACCAGCAGACTGTCGGCGGTCAGGCTGAAGTTGTCTGCTTCGGAATAGGTAAATGTTTTGGATGTGCCTTTGCTGTTGAGATAGACCACCAGCGTGGGCGTGGTGGGCACGGACTTCTTGGTGGGGTCGGGGTGGATGTTGACCAGGGCAGTGGAGGTGCTCTTGCTGCCAAGACCGTCAAGCGTGTAGGTGTAGTCGGAGCTGACGTAGCCAAAGCCCTGGTTGGCGTGGAACTTGCCTGTGGCGTTGTAGCCATCGACCACAAAGGTGTGGCCACCGCTGCTGTAGATGACGGGCCAGCCCTGATCGAGGTTGGCCTTGAGCAGGGCTGCCCATTCTTCGTCGGTGTATTTGTTGCGCGGCTCCAGACGGATGTCGTCGCTGTAGCCGAAGTAGTCGGTCAGGGCCGACTTGGCATAGTATTCGTTGGAGCCTGAGAAATAGTCGCTGTAGTCCATCCAGACCGACACGCCGCAATGATAGATGAGCTGGGCGGCGGAGATGTCGTCGCCATCCATGTCATCCCAGCGGTACCAAGTATTGGCATAATTAGCCGAAAGGGTCTTGCTGGTGCCCGTCGAGGGGTTTTGCCATGTGTAGCGGCTACTACCGATGCCGTGGGGCGGATATTGGTGGTAGTTCATCACCTGCGCCATGGCCACAGCCACGCAGCCAGCCAGCATCCCCTTGGGACAGAGGTCGTTGTAGGGCGACTGCTGGTGCCAGGCGGTCTTGACAAGGGGAGCGACTTGCGCTCTGCCACAAAGGGACAGAAGCGCAAGCAGCGTCAAAATGATATGGATTCGCCGTGTCATTTAGCGATGATGAGGAAGTACTTCTTCTTGCCTTGTTGAACGAGCAGATATTTGCCGTCGAGCAGGTCAGCTGTGGTGACGAGCTGGTCGGGCTGAGCCAGCTTTTCCTTGTTCAGGCTGACACCGCCACCTTTGACGAGGGTCTTCATCTCACCTTTCGAGGGGAAGATGGCTGCACGGTCGGTACAGAGGTCGGCAGCCTTGATGCCTGCCTCGAAATCGCACAAGGGTACCTCGAAGTGGGGCACACCGTCGAAGACGTCAAGCAGTGTCTGCTCGTCCAGCTTCAGGAGGCTTTCCTTGGTCGATTTGCCGAAGAGGATGTTGCTGGCTTCGATGGCCATGTCGAGGTCGGCCTTGGAGTGTACCATAGTGGTGACTTCTTCGGCCAGGCGCTTCTGCAGCACGCGGCGACCGGGGTCGGTGTCGTGCTCGCTGATGATGCTGTTGATTTCTTCTTCTTCTAATGAGGTGAATATTTTGATGTAGCGCTTGGCGTCTTCATCGGGCACGTTGAGCCAGAACTGGTAGAAGATGTAGGGGCTGGTGTAGCGGCGGTCGAGCCAGATGTTGCCGCTCTCGGTCTTGCCGAATTTCTTGCCGTCGCTCTTAGTGACAAGCGGACAGGTGAGGGCAAAGCACTCATTGCCGTTCATGCGGCGGATGAGTTCAGAGCCTGTGGTGATGTTGCCCCACTGGTCGGCACCGCCCAGCTGCAACTTGCAGTTCTTGTGCTCGTTGAGGTAGAGGAAGTCGTAGCCCTGCAGGAGCTGGTAGGTGAATTCGGTGAACGAGAGTCCGTCGCGGGCTTCACCGTTGAGGCGTTTCTGCACGCTCTCCTTGGCCATCATGTAATTGACGGTAATGTGCTTGCCGATGTCGCGCACGAAGTCGAGGAACTTGAACTCCTTCATCCAGTCGTAGTTGTTGACCAATTCGGCGTGGTTAGGGGCATCGCTGTCGAAATCGAGGAAGTGCTCCAGCTGCTTCTTGATGCAGGCCACATTGTGGCGCAGGGTTTCCTCGTCGAGCAGGTTGCGCTCCTGGCTCTTGCCGGAGGGGTCGCCAATCATGCCTGTGGCACCACCGATGAGGGCCAGAGGCTTGTGGCCGCAACGCTGGAAGTGGCGCAACATCATCACGCCGCAGAGATGACCGATGTGCAGCGAGTCGGCTGTGGGGTCGATGCCCAGGTATGCTGTCACCTGCTCCTTGTTCAGGAGTTCTTCTGTGCCTGGCATCATCTGGTGAATCATGCCGCGCCAGGTCAGTTCTTTTACGAAGTCTTTCATTGTTTGTTGTGTTATTTGCCTTGTTGTTGATGAATTTGGCTGCAAAGGTACGACAAAAAGTGAAAAGTGAAAAGTGAAAAGTGAAAAATCTACTTTACATGAAGACTTGGAAGTGCTGCTGACACTCCAGTAACTCAGATTCTTCACTTTTCACTTTTTACCACCCCACTACTTCAGCAACTTTGCTGCGGGGTGCTTGAGGGCTTTCAGTCCCTTGGCTACGCTCTGGGCGTTGAGCTGTGCACCTTTCAGCGAGGTGTGAGTGTGGTCGTGGTTGAAGTAGGCAGCAGCCTTTTCCTTGCCCAGCTTGTCAAGAGCGTCGGCTGTGAGGTTGTGCACATCCACGAAGGCGCAGCCACACTCGTCGGCGATCTGCTTGTCCCATGTGGGGATGTAGTGGTCGTTGCGGCGCTCAATGTACATCTTGCCCTGCTTTTCGTTGACAGGATAGAAGGTGCCGCGCACCTCGCCCTTGCCTTCGTGCCATTCGTTGCGCGGCGTGAAGCTGAGGACAATGGGGACGGCTCCCTTTTCCTGGGCGTCGCGTACCATCTTCTTGATGTACCAGCCAAAGGAGTAGATGACCTGGTTCTTGCCGTTGGACTGCATGTGATAGACGTGGCTGGTGTCCTCTGCACAGGCTATCACGCCGCGCTCCTTCTGGCGGTCAATGCCGCCTATGTCGTTGTGGCCGAACTGGATGAGCACGTAGTCGCCCGGCTCCAAGGAATTATAGACTTCTTCCCAACGGCCTTCGTCGAGGTAGGTGCGCGTGGAGCGGCCTGCCTTGGCCTGGTTCTGGAAGACGCATTTCCGGCTGTCGAACACAGTGTAGCCCTGGCTGCCCCAGCCCCACATGCCGTCGGGCTTCTTGTCCTCGTTCTTGCCGGTGGAGTCGCCGCAGAGGAAGACCATCGGCTTGCCCTTCTCGCGCTTCTGATCGCAGCGTTTGGGCGTCACCTTGCCGTTGAGGAACGAGCGGAGACGGGCCAGCTGCGGGTCGGTGCTCTGGGCTATGCCCTCGGCTGCGCTGCGGGCGTTCATCATGGCCCCGAAAGCCGAGGAGTGTATCTTGTCAAGATAGAAGTGGTAGTCCGTTTTCCATGGGCCATACTGCTCCAGCTTCTTGGCCGAAAGGTCGTTCAGGTCGATGACGGGCACGCACATCTCCCGCCCAATGGCAAAGATGGCTGGCGTGAAGTCGCTAAGCTTGCGCTGGATGGTCTGTCCGTCGGCCTCGTAGGCATTGCGTGGTGTCAGCGTGAAGAGCACGGGGATGCCGCCTCGCTCGCGCACTTCGTTGATGAAGCGGCGCGTGTAGCCGCCAAAGGTATAGACCGTCTCCTGCCGTTTCCTTACCTTATTATATATAGAGATGGAGTCGTCCGCAACGGAGAGCTTTCCGCCCGGCCGGTAGCTGGAACGTGCGCGGATGGAGTCGATGGGGCCGTTGTCGTTGTGACCCAGCTCCAGAAAGACATAATCGCCGGGGCGCACGGCAGCCACGACGGGTGCCCAGAGGTCGAGGTAGAAGGTGCGCGGCGAGGTACCGCCGAGGGCGTGGTTCTCCACGGTAATTTTGTTCTCGTCGTAGTATTCGTGGGCATAGAATCCCCAGCCCCACTGGCCGTTGTCGCCATTGCCACGGGTGCCCGTGCGCATGGTGCTGTTGCCCACAAGGAAAAGGACGGGATTGTTGCCCTTGCGACTACTGCCAGGCACGGGCCGTGCCTGATTAGCTATCTCGATGGAGTCCGCCGTGAGGTCGCGCACGCCGTTGATGTCAAGCCAGATGTCGCCCTGCTCGTTCTTGTTGGTTTGTGCTGTAGCAGCCAATGAAAGAGCAGCTAAAGTCAAGGTTAATAGGTGTTTCATTGTCTTTGGATTTTAGTATTATCAACAATTTGGCCGCAAATGTACAACTTTTCTTTTTGATGCGCAAAGAAATGGCAAACAAAAGAGCGCAAGGCCCTGCGGGGAGCCTTGCGCCGTCTTGAAACCCTTCCGAAGCCTCCCTGAAGAGGGGAGATTCCATCCGGGTGGGGTTCCCTCCCTAAAGGGAGGGGTAGGGTGGTCTTTACTTTACAAACACCTTCTTCACGGTGCCGTTGCTGAACTTCACAATGTTCAGGCCCTTCTGCAGACCGTTTAGACGAGCACCAGAGATGCTGTAGATGGCTGATGGAGCAGCAGCGGCAGGTGATGCAATGTTTTCGATGGCTGTTACATTGTCGCTACCGAAGTAGGTCAAAGTAAACTCGTCAAGGCATGTCCATTGACTACCTGCATCGGACCACTTCACACCAAACTTGGCTTCGTTGGTTTCCTCTGCGAGATAGAATGTAATGGTGTAGAGCTGTGATGTTGTCACGTTTACTTCTTCATCGTTTACATAGAGGTAGCAATCTGCTGCAGAAGAATAAACGTATGCGCTCAGTTCGTATGTACCTGCGGGCAGTTTTGCAACCGTTTGGTTGATGTCAACCGTACCGTTTACATGCCATTTCTCGCAATAGTAACTACCCTGCTTATTATCGAATGAGTCATTACCTTGAGCCTGTGCGTTGATAGTGCCAGAATCAGTCCAACCATTCAGGTTGCCTTCTTCAAATCCGTTATTGATAATAACCCGAGTGAAATCAACGGGGTTTTCACTGGTTGCATCTGCGTATGCTGGAACTTTCAGCGCGGCAGCAGCACCAGTTATTTCCTCTGTCAGTGCAATGATTTCCTCTGTGGGGAGGCTTTCAACGTCTCCAGCCTTTTCCATGGCTGCCTCGTATTCGGCTATTGCGCTTTCAGAAGCTTCTTCGCCATATTCGTTGTAAGCTTCATCCAGTGCATTCACAGCTTCATTGAATGCGGCATACGCAGCGACATTGGCCTGAGCATCAGCAAAAGCGGTCTTAACCTTCTCCAGCCATACCTTGAGCTCGTCAATATCTGTATCCTCTACGACAACACTGGCTTCATCCAAGATTTCACCAATTTCGTCTGATGCAAGTCCTGACAATTCGTTTTCCTCCATATACTGTGTCAGAGCCTCGATCTGTTCCGCAAGCATTTCCTGGAAAGCAGTTGGGTCTTCACCAATGTAAGTGAGCTTGAAGTTTGCCCAAAGTACCCACTCAGGCACCTGACCATTTGAAGTAAGACCAATTTTCATGGTACCGCCTTCAATCAGACCTTTGGCTTCCTGAACGTAACGGCCACCCTTGAATGCATAAGAAGCACCTTGCATTGAGTTTGGCACAAAACCTGCACCAGCGACTTCATAGTCGTATGGCCATGCACCAGTTGTGGAAATACCATCTGGGTCGCTCAGATAGCAGTTCTCTCCACTGACAGCATCTGAACTTGCAGGAAGAGCGCCTGCTACAATATTCATAACCCGAGTCTGGTAGTCATTCATGAAGAGGAATACCTTTGAAGCCTCAGTACCATCGTATGAGCCATTGCCAGCAGGACGCTCAAATGCTTGGCAAGTAAGAGAGTAAACACCGTCAGGAACACCTTCAACAATCTGGTAAATATCTACGGCTTGCTGGAACACTTCCACGTTATTCACAGCGCCGTCGTTAGAAGTGTAAACATTCTGGTGATTTGTTACCCAGCCAGTGAATCCATCAGCAAACGAAGCGTTCTTCAGCAGGACAGTAACGTCCATGCCTGGTTCCATACCTGAAGCAAAAGCCTCGGGGAACTTGCTGTCAACGAGTTCGATGTATGCATAGATTTCTTCAGCGCTGAGAGACATCTCTTCCAATACTTCTGCAGGTGTGAGTTCTGGATAGCCATCAGATGTTCCGTCGCTTTGAACAAAATCGCTGTACTCACCGACCAAATCGGAGCTCATGCCTAATTGACCCATGGTAAGATTGTTCTTCGTCCATTCACCATCCTTGGCGACAAGAGCAGCCAGCTTGGCGTATGCAGCAACAGAAGCGTCAAGTGTGCTCACTGCCTCTGCAATCTTGGTCTGGTACTCCTCGTAATCCGCAGTGGCCGCCTTGGCTTCAGCAATGACAGTTGCGTATGCCTCCTTGTCGCCCACATAGGCTACAATTTCATCCAGCCCGTCTGCAGGATAAGTTTCTTCTGCCTTGGCAATGGCAGCATCCAGCAGAGCCTTCTCCGGGTCAACCGTCAGTTCACCGTAGTAGAAGAGCTTGAGGTTGTCCATAGCAATCCAGTTGGCCGGCATCTTAGCCTCGGCACTGTTCACTACGCGCAGACCCAATGTCATTGAGCCACCGGTGTGAACGAATGTGAATTCGAAGTGCTCGGGAACGCCGTTTTTGGTATAGAGGTCGGTCTTGTAAGTTTTGCCATCCAGTGAAGCTGTGGCAAAGAGTTCTACGTCATCAGGATAGCCGTTGGGGTTGTCTGCATCGGAAATGCGACCCTGATTGTTGGCAATCACGTCAACGGCCAGCATATACATACCTGCGGGCAGACCGGGGATTGTCTGTGTGATGGAACCGTCGCCAAGGTATGCAGGTGCAGTATTCTCCTTCCAAGCCTCGATAAAGCCGTTGATGGTCACCTCGCCGTTGGTGTACGTTGCACCCTGATAACCGATGTTGGTAGCTTCGGTTGAACCACGAGTATAAGTAATGTCCCAGCCATTGGCATTGCCTGCACTGAAATCGTTGTTTACGAATACGCCGGAAACATCATTCTTCTCGCCCTGGACAACGTTCTCGAAGTATGGGGCGATTTCTACCCAGCGGCCCTTGTCGTAAGCAGAGGCAGCGGCGGCGTTGAGTTCTTCAACCGTGCTTTCAAGATTGTTGTAAACTGCATACTCGTCGGCAAGGGTTGAGGCAGAGATGCCCTTCTCCTGTGCACCAAGAATCTGGGCCTTCAGCGTCTGTGCGGCAGTGTAACGGGCCACCATGTCCTTTCCTTCCTCGGAGTTGATGAAGTCGTAATAAGTCTGATAAGCCTCGAATGAAACTGCGGCCCATTCATCATAGAATGTCTCGTCGGCGGTAATGTTGTCCGGATCTTTGGCATAGACAATCTTGTCAGCGTCGCTGGCGCGGATACCGAACCAGTCTTCTGTTCCACCAGCATAGCTGCTCAGCTCCAAGTTGGGCTTAATCTTGATGTAGTTGCCACTTTCCACAACATCAAAATAACGGGCGGCATTGCCGTTGTTGTCTGTCCAGATGCCATTCCAAGCATCCGCAAATGTACAGTAGAAAGCGCTGAATTTGCTTACGTAGCTCACAAGCAGGTATGCATTGGGGGCATCAGCAAAGTTGCCAGTCTCGTCTGTTCCGGCGGGGTTTGTCTGGGTGAAAATAACTTTTGCGCCGACAGTGTCGCATACGCTGGCACGGGTGCCATAGTAAGGAGCAGGGTAGCTGGGGGCATCCCCACGGTAGTTGGTGTAGAAACCACCGGCTCCAACATTCCAGAGGTAGATAGAATCTTCCACAGCAAAATCCCTGAATTCAGGGGCATTGGGCTTGGGCCACTCTGCTGTGAAACTCTGCGCAAACGAGGCTAAACTCATCAGCGCGGAAGCCACGAAAAGTAAAGTCTTTTTCATAACTTTGTGTTGAATTTAAAAGATTAGTTAAACAATAGGGTTGATTGTATTTTAGCTTTTTAGACCCGCCCCAGCCCTCCCTGCAGGGAGGGTGCTATTATTAGTATCTGGTTGATGTTGGGCTTTTGGTCATTTTTCTGTAACTTTATCCCCTCCCTCACAGGGAGGGTTAGGGTGGTCT